>ERZ773165.211-NODE-211-length-52276-cov-4.543900_pt1 | contig 52276 bp, 78 predicted proteins | sample MGYA00581003_ERZ773165 | MGnify/ENA primary metagenome ERZ773165 (study PRJEB29015, sample SAMEA2737817) | human gut metagenome | biome: human gut; feature: human-associated habitat; material: faeces | place: China | collected 2012 ... | reverse complement strand
TAGCATCAATTGGTTTTGTATATTGTTTTTTATATACATTTCCTGGTCTTATAAAAATAGCAAATTCGAATAATTTTTTTAATTTTCTATTTATGTCTGTAATATTATATCCTATTATTGTGCATAACTTCCAATATAATTTTGAAGTATATGTTTTTTTGTTTCTATTCTGTAATTCAAAATACATATTTTCTTTCCAATCAGGAAAGGTTTTATTTAGAAAAGTAAATGCTTGGTTAATATATTTTAATTTCAATTTTTTCTCTCTTGAATATGTCTTCTTTTCTAATATAACATATATGTGTTTTAATATTACATATAATATAGCTTCTTTAAGTTCTTCATATTTTCCAATTTCAGTATAATACTCTATTAATTTTTCAGTAACTTTAAATATATCAAATCTTTTTTCTGTTAAGTATTGTGTCAAAGATCCTTCTCGTGAAACAATATAATAATACATGTTGTCTTCAATTCTTGAAATTTTATTTGCTTTAGAAAAAGCTTTATAAGTAAATAATAAATCCTCATAAATTCTTAAGTCATTTTCAAATTTAATATTGTTATTTTTAATAATATCTGCTTTAAATATTTTGTTCCACAAATATGGAACTTCATCAAATAACAATTTTTCTTCATAAATACTTTTATTAAAAACATTGTCCTTATTGATTCTTTGATTTCCAAATCTTTTTGGACTAAACTTATTTACTTCTTCTTGTACCCTATAATAATTACAGCAAACTATTTCAGCATTTTCTTCTATTGCTTTGTTATATAGTTTTTCATACATATCTTCTTCAACATAGTCATCACTGTCTACAAAGCCGATGTACTCTCCTGTAACATGTTCTAATGCATAATTTCTTGCTTTTGCAGCTCCACCATTTACGGTTTCAAAAGCTTTTATTTTTTCAGGATATTTTTCTTTAAATTCATTTATAATTTCCTGTGATTTATCTTTGCTTCCATCATTTACAAGTATAACTTCTATATCAGTTAAAGTTTGATTTACTAATGAGTTTAAGCACCTTTTTAAATATTTCTCAACATTATATACTGGTACAATAATACTTACCTTTTTCACTCTATACTCCTTTTACTCTTCTCTTTATATTTTCTACAATTCTTTTAGAATTTTCTGTATCCAAAGTTTCTATATATTTAGACTTAAATTTTTCATATTCTTCATAAGGATATTCTTTCTTTTCTATTATAGAAATTATATCTGTTATATTGTTAAATGTAGCATGCTTCATTTCCTTATTTAAATTAACATTAAGTCCTCTATTTTCTTTATATTCGTTCAAATCATATACATAAAAAAATATTGGCCTATTTACAACAGCTGCTTCAAAAGCAATTGCTGAATAATCTGTTATAACATAATCAGCTATTTTAATTAAGTCAAATGTATTATATTTTGAATCAACAATATATTTGCTATCTATTGCTGTTTTGTCTAGTGGATGTAGCCTAATAATTAAGTTATACTTCGTTTCATCTATTTCATCAATAATTTTTTCTACTAATGTACTTTCTCCTTTTCTAAAAGTCGGAACATATAATATATTTTGTTTTTCTTTTAATTTTGGATATTCTTCTAGTAATTTTTCAACTTTTTTATTTATTTGATTATCTTTTTCTAATAAGTAATCTATTCTAGGCATACCCAGAACAAGTATTTTTTCTTTTTCTATTCCAAATGCTTCAGCATAAAATTCTCTTGTTGCTTTGCTTGCACATGTAACAAATGTATAATTTTTGTGCATTTTCATTATATTTGCAACTATTGAACTACTTCCTTCTTTTTGGTCCACAACTTGTTTTCCGAATTTTTTTATTGCTCCAAGCGCATGCCATATTTGTACAATTACTAACCTTTTTTTGTGTTTTAATGCACTTACTGGAATTACATACCCTTCTACTATGCATACATTTGAAGTAGATATATGGTACATACATTTTATAATGTAAAAGCAATACCCTATTCTTTTCCAAATTTTTTTAGGAATTTTTTTACATAGCATTTTTACCTGAGTATTTGGATTACTTTTTAACATTTCATCTCTTAATACTTTGAAATCAATACTAGGTTCATTGGATTGTCTGCTTATCATAAGAACCTTGTTTGATTTTATAGGAAATAGTTTTATAAAAAAATATATAAAACTCATCATTCCTCTCAAAGTATATAAACTACACTTTAAAACAAATTTTTTCATCTACTCTTCCTTATTTTATTGAACTATTATATTTTTCTATTGCCTCTGTTATATCACCATCAAATTTGATAACACCATTTTCCATTACCATGCCTCTTTTGCAAAATTCTTTTGCAACATTTGTGGCATGTGTTACAAATAATAGCGTAACATTTTCATTGTTTATAATTTCATTTACTTTTTTTATACATTTATTTTTAAATGACTCATCTCCAACACTTAGTGCTTCATCAACAATTAAAATTTCAGGTCTTATATTAACATTTATAGAAAAGCCTAATCTTGCCTTCATACCACTTGAATATGTTCTAACAGGTTGATCTATATAATCATCCAATTGTGCAAATTCTATAATTGTTGGCTCTAGTTCTTTTATTTCATTAGTTTCTAATCCTAATAACTGACCTTTTAAGTAAATATTTTCTCTACCTGTAAATTCTGGATCAAAGCCTGAGGTAAGTTCTAAAAGTGCACTTACTCTACCTTTTACAATTATTTCTCCAGTAGTTGGAAATGCAACCTCTGTAATCATTTTTAATATTGTTGATTTTCCTGCACCATTTCTACCAAAAAGCGCAACTGAATCTCCTCTTTTAATTTTAAAAGACACATTATTTACTGCTCTTTTTTCTTTATAAGGTGTCCTTTTCCAAATTACTGCTTTAAGTCTTTGTTTATCGCTTTTATATAATTTATATATTTTAGTAACGTTTTTAAACTCAATTACTGTTTCGCTCATTGTCTCCTCCTAGTTTATAACACATCTGGTATGTCTTTTCTTAGTTTCTTATATGTTGCTATAGCTAATACTAATAAAACAATTGTAATTATTAAAAAATATATAAGTCTTTTTGGTTGTTCCCAAAACCATACTTTGTTTATAAAACAATTTCTAAATCCATTAACTAGAAATGTAACTGGATTTAAATTTAAAAGTTTTTTTACAGTTGCATTATGTACAGTTTCTGGGTTCCACATGATTCCTGATAACCAGAACAAAGCTGTTATAAAAGATTTTACTAAATTACTATAATCTTTACTAATTACTCCTAATAGTGAAGAAAATAATCCCCAAAAGTTTAAAAATAGAAATGCTAATATCATGTATACTGGTAATTGTAATAAATATACATCTGGCATATATCCAAATGCCATAAATATTATAATTACAATTGCAATTAGCATTGCATGAATTGCGAATTTTGATATATTTATAAATGTTGGTATTGTCGCAACTGGGAATTTCATTTTGGTTACTAAGTAACTATATTTTCTAATACATTCTGTTCCACCTGTAATCATTTCACTAATATAAAACCATGGTACAACTCCTGCTATTATCCACAAAAAATATGGAAATCCATTAACAGCTTTACCAGCTCTTAATCCAATTGTGAAAGCAAACCAGTACACTAGTATTGTTACTGCTGGTTTAATAATAGCCCACATCCATCCTAGTGCAGCACCTCTATATGTTTTTATTAAATCTGCTTTTGCAAGTTTAAATATTTGATTTTTATAACTAATATGTTCTTTTATAATTTGTGTTAAAGTACTCATTTTTACCTCTATTGTTTAAATTATTTTTCTTTCCCTACTATATCACAAAAATTTTTTTTTCTCAATAAAAAAGCGCATTTTTTGCATATTTTTCTAAAACTTAAGCATACTAAAAATGAAATTTTAATTTTATTTTTAATGGAGTTAATTATGAAAAAATATATTTTACCCATAATAGTAGTTGTTGCTTTTATAGTTTTACTTGCATATTTTTATTTTAATAAATTCGATTTTAATAACAGAATTTCTTACAATACTCAAAAATTAGGAACTGAAAATTTAAATAACAATAATTCCACAACTTCAGTAGAATCTGAAAAAGAAATATCAAATTTTACTACTAAAATAATAGACAAAGATGATAATCGTGATATTAATATGAAAATTACTTGCAATAAAATAAATAATTTTATTTTAAAAAATGGTGAAGAATTTTCTTTTAATAAAGTAGCAGGAAATCCTACTCCAGACCGCGGTTATAAAGAAGCTGGCATTATTGTAAATGGTGAACTAGAAAAAGGATATGGTGGCGGTAATTGTCAAGTAAGTACTACACTATATAACGCTGTACGTAAAATTGACGGAATCAAAATTACAGAAAGACATGAACATGGAGTCGAACTTGGATATATTGAAAAAGGTAAAGATTCAACTGTTGTTTATGATAGTTTAGATTTAAAATTTAAAAATAATAGTGGATATGATATTAAACTTTATGCTTCCACTACCAACACTCGCGTGACCGTAAAAGTTATGAAAATTGATAACACTTAAAATACTCTCTAAGAGAGTATTTTTTGTTAACTTTATATTTTTAGCATATTTTTTTAAAAATATAAATACAATTTAGTAATTAATATTATGGAGGTTGTATTTATGCCTAAACATATAAAAATTGGTATAATTCTTTTGTGTTTAATTTTTATGTTTCCTAGTTTGTGTATTGCAAGTGATTCTATATATACTTGGTCTAGTAGTGTTAAGTCGCTATCTGAATCAATTCAAACAAGTTCTACTCCTTCTTCAACATTAAATTTAAATGTTGGTAGCGCCATCTTAATTGAGCAATCATCTGGTCAAGTTTTATATGAGCAAAACATGCACCAGCAATTACGTCCAGCAAGTGTAACCAAAGTAATGACTATTTTATTAATTATGGAAGCTATAGATTCTGGTAGAATTTCATATACTGATAAAATTCCTTGTAGTGAAAAGGCTGCTGGTATGGGTGGTTCTCAAATATGGCTAGATGTTAGAGAAGAATTAACAGTTGATGAAATGTTAAAGGCAATTTGTGTAGTTTCTGCTAATGATTGTACTGTTGCTATGGCAGAATATTTAGCAGGTTCTGAAGAAACGTTTGTTAGTCAAATGAATGCTAAAGCAAAAGAACTTGGTATGAATGACACTACTTTCAAGAACTGTCATGGTATTGACGAGGATGGTCATGTAACTTCTGCTTATGACATTTCATTAATGTCACGAGAATTACTAATTAACCATCCATCAATTACAAAATACACTACAATCTATATGGATACTTTAAGAGATGGAAAATCATCATTGGTTAATACAAATAAACTGATCAGAAATTATAAAGGAGCTACTGGTCTAAAAACTGGTTCAACTTCTATTGCTCTATATAATCTTTCTGCAAGTGCCACAAGAAATAATTTATCTCTAATTGCAGTTGTAATGAAAGCTCCAACTGGACCAATTCGTTTTGCAGAAGCACAAAAGTTATTAGATTATGGTTTTAACAATTTTGAATATAAAAGTCTTATTAATAAAAATGATTTAATAAAAGAAATTTCTGTTGATAAGGGTATAGAAAATACCGTTAATGCAATAGCTGAAAATGACAGTGGTATACTAATTAAAAAAGGTCAAAATAAAGATGTTGTTCAAACTGTACAACTCCCTGATAACATTAATGCACCTGTTTCTGCTGGGCAAGTTTTAGGTAATATTACATATAGTTTAAATAGTACAGAAATTAGCAAAGTAAATATTGTGGCCGAAAAGTCTGTTGATAAAAATACAGCTTTTAATATGATTGAGCATGTAGTTTTCAATTGGTTTTCGCTATTTCGATATTCTAAATAAATTTTAAACTATTATAGTTATTTGTAATATGTAATGTTAAAAGAAAGCGCCAGTCCGCGTAAGGTGGAGCGAAGCGTAACGGTTGGAGAGTTCCATCCGATAGTGTCCAAAAACAAATTTATTTGTTTTTGTGACATCCAAAGGAAGGAAGCTCGACACCAAGGACCAGCGATTTTAACATTACATATTACAAGCATTACATATTAAAAGTATTACATATTTTACATATCAGGAGAAATTGTTTATGACATCAATATCTATTCCAATTGAAAATAAACGAAAAAGCAAAATAAAAATTTTTGTATGTTCAATTAGACAAAATGGAGTATCAATTATTATTTGTATGTTTTGTATTGGATTAATTTTATATTCTAATTCAAGTCTCAAGGCTGCAAAAGATGGATTGGTCTTATGGGCGACTGCTGTAGTTCCTTCTCTTTTTCCATTTTTCATTTCAATAGAATTACTTAGTCATACAAATATTGTAAAAACATTAGGTAAATACTTAAATCCAATAATGAGACCTTTATTTAATGTTCCAGGTGAAGGTGCTTTTGCGTTTTTAATGGGTCTTATTAGTGGTTATCCAGTTGGTGCTAAAGTGGTTGTAAAACTTTTTGAACAAAATATAGTTACCAAAGATGAAGCAGAAAGACTTCTTGCATTTACTAACAATTCTGGTCCATTATTTATTATTGGAACTGTCGGAATAGCATTATTTGGTAGTACTAATATTGGCATATTATTGTTTATTACTCATATATTTGCATGTGTAACAGGCGGTATTTTTTTACGTTTTAGTAGTCGCCATGTTAATTTTACTTTAACTAATGGCTCTGATTCAAATTCATCAAATTCTACTATTTCACTTTGTAATCTTGGAGAATTGCTTGGAAAATCTATTAAAAATTCAATCTCTTCTATTTTGACAATTGGAGGTTTTGTAGTTGTTTTTTCTGTAGTTATTTCTATATTAAATCAAAGTGGAGTGCTAAGTATTATCACAACATTGTTATCTCCTATTCTATGTTATTTGGGTTTTCCAAGTGAATTATTAAATTCTTTATTAATTGGAGTTATAGAATTAACAAATGGTGTTAACGCCTCTTCTAATATTCATTCTCTTTCGATTAGTATAATTACCACCAGTTTTCTATTGGGTTTTGGTGGTTTTTCAGTATTATTACAAGTACTTAGTATTATTAGTAAGGCCAGACTTTCTATTAAATCTTATATTATAGGCAAATTATTACAAGGTATATTTGCAGCATTTTACACATATCTTTTTATTAGTTTTGGTTTATTTATTTAAACAGTTAGAAAGGAGATTTTTATGGATAAAAATGACCCTAATTTCTCAGCATATATGAATTACGATATTGGATGTGATCCAATTATTGGAGATCCAAATATGTTCAATCCATGTATGCAATATGAGCAAGCTTATATGTATTATAGATATATGACTCAACAGATTGAATATAAAATAAAATGTAAAGAATATGAAAAAATGTGTAATTCACGTTCTGAAAGAAAAATAGAATAAAAAAACGACTAGATATCTAGCCGTTTATGGTAGCGAGGGACGGTATCGTGATAAGCTGCCGAATATCATTAAATATAGTCCGCTCAAAATAGAAGCATTTATAAGAGGCTTCTATTTTTTGTCAAGCAATCCGATTACATAAATTTTAGAAAATATTTCAATATTTTCTAAAATCAATTCTGTCTCTTTCTCACCAAATAATTTTTCATTTAATTTTACTCTGTCTTTTACTATTTCTATTATTTCCATATTTTTCTCCTTTTACAGAGAAACGCGTTTCTTTTTTATTTGATTAAATTATATAACAAATTTTAATATTGTCAACAAAAATATTTCGACAAAATGCAGTGATTTCAAGCCTTTTAGAGTATTTGTCGAAAAATAAGTGTGCTTGTATCAACATTTTTCTGTTTTAGATAATTCGCTGGTAGCGACACGTAGAAATAATAAAATAATTATATTAAAATATGGGCATAATAATTTTAGAGGTAATTTTATGTTTGTATTCGTAATTAAAAATATTAGATTAAAAAAGTCCTTAACTATATATCGATTAAGTAAAATAACAAATATCTCTCGAACATATTTGGTAGAGCTAGAAAATAATAGAAAATTTAATCCTTCACTTAAAACTATATATAAGATAGCAAATGCTCTTGACGTTAAAGTAGATGATCTATTTTATAGTGAATTAGATCTAGAAAAGTTACGCGAAGAAATGCACAATAGAATTGAGATTTTTGGGTTAGACAGCAAGGAGGTATTAGAAGTTAGTCAGATTATAGATTTATTAATAAACGTCAAAATGAAAGAGAGCTAACTTTTAATTAGCTCTCACTTCTTTGCAGAGTCTTGTGAAATTTTTTCCACTTATGTATTTCAAACTTATCGAACTAAGTAAATTATTTTCAACTGCATATTTATTCCATTCTTTCTCAGTTAGTATCTTCGATAATTCTTTTATCATTTGCAGAGATTTTTGATATAGTTCTTTCATATATATCACTCTCCTTAATTCATTATAGCACATTTTGTAAAATATTTGTGTCGAACTGTGTCGAACGAAAAAATGCGTATAATTAAGGAAAAATCGACGCTTCAGAATCGATTTTAAGGCGTTTTTATTTTTGAGACAACAAGTTATATGCCTCAAAAAAAGACTATTGCTAGTCTTTCTTCAATAAAACTTTCTGATTCTATTTTTGTAATGCAATTGTTGCTGTTCCATTATGATTTTCTATTATTTTAACTGCATTTGAATTTGCAAAGGTATGCATATAGCAATGATGTATTGATAAAACTGCATCTTGCAATTCATCATTTTCTTCTAGATCAATTATCTTTAATCCAATTTCTTTTGCCTTTTTTGCATTTATATGTCTAGAATGTATTTTAGTATCTTCGTTGTTATTCAAGTATTGAATTATCTTATTAATCTTTTCGGTTTTCATAGTGTCATCTTTAAACATTGCGCCATTTTCCAGCCATTCTTTAATCAAATCTTTAGATAATTCTATCGCTTTATAGCATTGTTCTATAAATGCTGGAGGATATTTTGTTAATATCAATTGCCATATCGGAATAGATTTTGGATTTTCCATAATTTCATTTTTAGCCTTTTCAAACTCTTGAATTATTCCATAACATGGTGTGCCTCCAATTTGAGGATCAACAGGACCAATATTTGAATGTTTTCCCATTATTATTTCTTTTCCTATGCAAGACAACATAGTTCCACCAGACATAGCTAGTTGTGGTACAATAACTCTAATATCATTTCCAAAAACTTCTCTTAAATAATTTCCTATAGCTTCTGTAGCAGTAACTTCACCTCCAGGTGAATGCATTATTAAATCTAGTCCTTTACTTTTATCTAATTTGTTAATAGCTGTCATAAAACCAGTCATATCATTATCGTTTATGCCCACATCAGGATGATTGGAGATTGATAGAAAACCAGAATAATAACAAATAACATTTCTTCCAGTAAGTTCATTTAATTCTTTTATATATTTTCTTCTTACTATATCTAGCGAGCTCCCTAAACTTTGTTGCTGTTTTATTTCATTCATTATTTCATTCCAATTTGCCATCTTAATACTCCTTTATATATTAGCATAACTATTAATATCAAATGAAGATTTTTTGCTGTAATCATATCTAAATATTTCGCTAAAATCTTGGTTAGTATCTTCATCATCTTCTGATATGCCTAACTTTTTATAAGTATCCGCTATTTCTTTTAATAGAGTTTTACTTAGTTTTACCTTATTTTTATCCATAATACTAACATCTCCATTCTCATCAATTTCTAAAATTATTATTTTTTTCATTTTATCATCCTCCTGTAAATATATATTAGCATATATATTTATAGAAGTTTGTAAAAAAATGTAACTACTTCCCTATATTTTATATACAAATTTATACAAATTGTAAATATTTTTCACAAAAAGTAATATAAACTTAACATAAGTGTAACATATTTGTAACAAAATAGCAAGATTTATAGTATTTTTTGGACAAAAAGAGCTAAGCAGTGCCTAGCAAACCAAAGTCTATTTTCACATTTCTTTTTAATCCATAATTTTCCAAAAAGTTCTTGATAATATTATATAAAGTATGTTATTATATAATATATAGCTTAAAAAGGAGATAATTGTATGCTTAGTATTATAGAATTTGTATTTTCACTTATCGGAATTATTGGATATTTTAATGATAATATTGTTTGTATGATAATAGGCTTAGTAGGAATAATTATTGGCGATTTTATAGATACGTTTATATTCGGTAATAACCCATTTACAATACTCTTAGCAATAATTATAGCAATCGGTGCAACAATTGCCAACAAAAATCCATTATATAATTTTACAGTTTTGATGTGCGGAGAAAGTTTTTTAACATTTGGCGTTGGTCTATTGATAATTTTAATAAATTATTTAATTTCTCTTATTAAAAAAGAAAATATAAATAATAAAGAAGAGCCTAGACTAAATAAATAGTCTAGGTTTCTTCTTTTTTTAATAAGTATATGAATTATTTTTGTAAGCAGTTACCCCTGCAAATTTACTCATAATTTCTAGTTTTTCTTTTACTGTCCTGTTTGGCATATTTCTTACATAATTTTCTACTATTTCTCTATCTGAAGAACTACTTGGTTTGTATTCTAATGCATATAAAATAAGTTTTTGAGTGTATGTAGCTCCTTTTATTGAGTCAATATAATCAAATACTTTGTCTTTCTTGCTTCCTGTTATCGACTTTCCATTAACTGTTCCATCGTCTTTCTTATCTGCTTTAAATTCTTGTGCTTTATATTGCAAGTACTTACTCATATTTAAGCCCGAGCCTGTAAAAGATTCTTTAACTATATCATATTTTGTATCCTTTTTTCCTAGTGAATTTTCATATATTGCCTTTTTAGTTTTTTCATTGTATTTACTATTGGCAAGAACCTCTAATTTTTCTGAATCTTTGTCTAATCCTTGAGTGTTAGCTAAAAATTCAAAATAATTGCTAGTATTGCCACCGGCTTTTTTAATAGCATTTGTTACTTGTGATAATGTACTCTGTTCATTCTTCAAGCAATTTTGTCTAGCATAATCAATTTTTATTTGTTCTGTACTATAACTATATACCTTTTCTATTGCTAATTGCTTTTGAGAATCGGACAATTTTTTATATCCATCAGAATTTATTAAATTCTTTAATAATTCATATGAAGTTTCTCCAAATTGTTTTTTATATTTAGCAAATTCTTTTGATGTCATAACATATTTCTTTTTATCTATTGTCAGATTCTTGTTTATAGTATCAGGGAATACTGAACTTTCTCCAGTGTTCTCATACACCTTAGTAATCTCTTTGTCTACATTGTTTGAATTTAATTCTTTTCTTGCCCATGGGAATACTGCATTTTCCAATGCTCTTAAAGCAATGTTATCTGATTGTTTCTGTTCTTGTCCCCATATATCAGTTTTTATTGGAAGTTTTTGTCTTAATCCAGGGATTTTATTCATTATTTGAGTTCTTGTTGTATCTATTGCTTTTGGTAATACACCTGTTTTTGTCGAAGTAGTATTTCTTTCATATTCATCAGTTGTTTTAGCAATTTGACCTAAAGCTGTTGGTATAAATTGATTTACGTATGATTTAATTGAATTTGTTCCTATACCAGCCAACATTTTTGAACTTCCTTGATCATAGCTTTTAAGTGCAGATGTCAAACCACTAAGCATAGACATTTCAGTCATTGGGTTCATTGCATTAGTAAATGAATCTAGAATATTCATTGATGCATTAATTACTTTGTTATAGTATTCATCCTCATCACTAGAAGATGTTTTCTTTTCTTTTTGTGCTTTCATCAATTCATAACATTCTGCTCCTATAAATAATGGAATACCTGATGGAGCAAGCCAGTCTAATGAATATGTATTGTTTCCAATTGTTATTGCATAGTTTTGACTGCCTCTTCCTTCTTCAAATTTTTCCTTGTCTTCATCATCGCTTCCAGTTGCCTTTAAGACTCCACAGTTTGCAAGAGCATATCCCACTAATGCTATTCCTGTTCCTGTTAATCCTTTAGAAATGTTGTCTATATATTTATTAGCTGTAATATTGCCTTTTCTTAACTGAGCTGTATCATATACTGCACTCTTTACTAGACCAACTGGACTATATTCTAGCCCAGCTTTTGCGACATTTATAGGTGTCTTCTTGAATGGCAATGTAGCATCTAATACGAACTTTGAGAATTTATTCTTATTAGATAATTGATTTATCAATGAAGCTAATTGGCTGTCTTGATGAAATGTAGCTTCCTTTGCCTGTTCAATAGCAAAATTTCTTGCTTTTCCTAGCTGTTGGTCTGTTATAGTGTCTGGAGTTAATTTGTTTGCAGTCATGTATTCTGATAGAGCTTTTACATAACCTGCTTTTAATCCCCAACCATCTTCTGCTTCTAGTGCTTTATTATTTAAGTCAAACGCTTTTCCAATTGTATTTTCCATTGCATCGCTTTTGAATGTACGCATATTATTTTCTAGTCTAGTTTTGGGATTATATTTATTTTCATTTAAGCCTAGTCTGTCAACAACATTTTCTATATCTGCCTTAGCAAATGCTTTTACTTCTTTGCTAGCTGGAATTACGGTATGATTTCTTTCATTTCTTTCCATGTATGGATTTATTTTGCTTACCGCACTTTCTATTCCTCCTGCAACTTTATTCTTTATTCCTTGTACTCCCCCCATTGCTGTATTTCCTACAATGTTTCTTATATGGGTTCTAGGATTAGCCAACATTGAGAAATATCTCCAGGCATCAATTTTTTGTGCCGTTGTTTTTGTTACTTGTTGTCCTAACTCTTTATATACTTCATTTAAGTTTTGTTCTAGTACTTTAGCGTTATCAGAGTTAGTAATTTTGTTTAACATTTCTGGTGTCAATTTAAATTGTTCCGCATCTTCTCCTCTTGTTCTTTTTAAGTCTTTGTTCATTTTGTCTACTGACCTTTGCAACCACACTACTTGACCTTCTGGAGTTTGATGATTCAACAAAGACATTGCTTGTACTGTTTGACCAGCTGTTGTTCCTGCCATTGCTGTTGCTTGAATGGCGTCCTGCAATTTTGTTTTATTACCAGTTTTGGAATAATATTGTATTAACCTTTCTCCTATTGCTATATCTTCAGCTTTTATAGTACCTCCAGTAGTTGCTCTTGATAGTAAAGACGCTAATTCGCTATCAGCTCCAGTTGTTGATATTCTGTCATCAGCTAATTCTAATTGTTTTGAGTTGGATTCTGGAACATAAGTATCAGTTCCCATTAAACTTTTAGCAATTGCCTTTGCTTCATCAGTTGTATAGTTACTTTTTATTATTGACTCATAATGCTTTCTTCTTTTTTCACCCTCTTTCTTCTGTTTAGTCCACTCGCCAGTTTCTAATTCATTAGAGGTATCTTGTGTTTTTGAACTTTCATTCATATTAAAAGAAGTAGAATTATCTACTCCTTGTTTTCTATTATTTCCTTCGTTTTTAATATTACTTGTCTGTTGGTTGCTGTTGGGTGTTCCTTCAGAAATTCCAACATTTTTTTCTGCTGTTCTTCCGTTTTTAAATTTGTCATTGATGTCATACACGCTTCTTCTTCCAGTCCCGCTTTCCTCATCATTTTCAATATTTGCTTCACTAATTCTGTTACTTGTATCACTTCTATCAATCCCTTCATTTAAAATATTAGTTTCAGTTTTATCTTTAACTAATCCTAGGTTTTCCCAGCTTTCAACTAACTTTACCGGAACTTGTTCTATTCCTAATTCACTTGCAATCTTTAGTCTGTGATTTCCATTTTCAATAGCAAATGTTCCGTCATTTTTTCTGTATATTTCAATTGGCTCTACAATCCCTTTCTGTCTTATACTTTCTCTTAAACTTTCTATTTGTTCGGTTGTTCTATGTCCTCCATCTTTAGCCAATTGGCTCAAATCATTAGTATTTATATTTTTAGTTTCGCCTAATTGTAAATTATTATACTCTTTAATATTATTTTTTTCAATACTATTTGGGACATTTTGACTACTTCTAGTTTTATTTACAGCATTATTTATTGTATTTACCCACTCGTCTGATGTAAATTTCTGAAAAGCCACTGATGTTTTTGATTGACTATCATATTGTGTTATACTTTTACTTGGCTCTATATCAAACCAACTTTTATATGCAATTTGCTTTATCTCTGCATTGCTTTTGTTAGCTATTCTCTTGCCAATCTCGTCTGCAACAGTCAACCATTGCTTTACAGTTCTTCTTCCATTTCTGTTAGTAGGTGTCATATCTAATACTTCATTTACCTCTGTTGAATCATAGGTATTAGTATCATTCTTATACTGCATATACTTCTTTCTTCTTGTTTGATCATTTTTAGAATCTATTTTTGTGTCTAATCTATTTGCATCTTCTAAAGAGTTAATATTTTGCCTTATTGAACTAACATCCGCATCTGATACTTCATTCATATTGTTTAATACATCTAACATCATACTTTTATAATCTTCTGATATATTACTATTTGTTATTTCTTTACTTGCCATTTGTTTCAATTGATTTGAATATGTGTTTTCTGTGTTTACTGTTGGCAAAGAATTTTGTTCTACATTTGTATTGCTACTTGTTTGTTGCTCTTGTGTTATATATCCATCTCCATTTATTACTTTTTGAGCCTCGTTTATTCTTGAATTTACTTCATTTGTCTTGTTTTGTTGTTGTACTTCTTTATATGTACTTCCACCTAAACCTAAAGCATTTAATGCCAATGTTGTTAATACTGTTATTTTTGCAGTTTCTTTTAATTGGTCAAAGTCCACTACTTTACCATCATCTTGATACATAAATTTGTCAACTGTGTTTTGACCTATATCCGTTAATACTTCTTCTAATACTTCGCCACCTACTTCATAGCCTTTACTTGCTATTTTTTGACCAACTTTTGATTTAATATTTTTTGAAATGAAGTTAACTGCTGTATTATCCAAAGTCCCTTTTGGCAAGAACTTAATTCCACCAGTTAGCTTTTCTGCACCTACCTCAATAGCTCCTTTTAAATCTCCGGCAAGTTTTGCTTTTTGGATGTTATTTTCCTTTAATAGTCCTTCTCCCGAAGCATCTCCTGAAGAAGACATAAACATTGCTACATTTCCTGTTCCTGGCATTAGTGCATTCAATGCCATAGTTGGGGCCATATTACCTAAATTTCGACTAATATTCCCTAATGTCTGCATTGTTGGAGAAAGTTCTTGACTTGCTATTGCATCAGCATTTTTATCAGCTTGAGTCTTTCTTATCTGTTCTACTAAATTCTTGTTAGTTTCTTCCAATCTTTTTCTTCCATTTTCATCTGTAAATTTAGCTAAAATCTTGTTATCTAATACCCTTTGATTATCGTCTGCAACTGATGTTTGCAGATATTGTCCAATAGATTTTCCCCAACCAGTTATCGCTCCTTTAGCAGTATCTATTAAATATCTGGTTTTTGCTGGAAAACTTACTTTAGGATCATTTGACTTCATATCTTCGTAGGTTTGAGAGGATATTGAAGATTCTCCAAGTGGTTGCAAATCCTCTTTTGCAGTTTTTAATGTTTCGTTTTCTTTTTTTAATGTATTTATCAATCTTGAATCACTAAAAGGATTGCTTATCTCTCCTGTTCTTCTTGAATTTGCAATAAAACCTGCTTTTGGTAATTCATATATTTTTTGATCATCTTTTCTTTTCATTTTAGAACTTGCTGTCGGTGACTCTTGAGAGCTTGATGTATCTCTTGTTGTTTGTTTTTCTTCTTCCATTGCAGTTGCTATTTTATTTATTTTTTTCTTTTCTTCATCTGACAATTTAAATTTTATTGCCATAACTTCCTCCTATTGTTTACTCCAGTATTGAATTACTTCTTCTGGAGAACTGAAATATTTTCCGGAATACTTATCATAAATATTTTTACTGATGCCAGGACCCGAAAGTGTTTTTAGTCCTTTAATAATATCTTGTAATGTTATATTTTGGGTAGTTTCAGCATTCGCTTTAGCACTATCTCCAAAAGTTTTAGTATTAGAGCTACTACTTTTTTTCGAACTGCTTGAGCTTCTTGAACTACCCGAGCTACTAGATTTTTTTTTTGAAAGCTCATATTGTTTTAGTGCTAAATCAAATTCCTTTTGCCATTGACTGTCTGAAACTTTGTCCCTACCTACTTTGTAGTTATAATCTCTATCGTTCATTGCTTTTGTGTAATCATAATTTGCAAAATTCATGTAATTCTTTAGCGCATCTTGATATCTGTTATAAGATAATTCATTGTTATATTTTTGTAACTCTAGTTTTGCATTTTCAATATCAGCTAGCAATTCGTTTTCTTTTGCCATGTATTGTAATTGTGTATTATTTAATTCTTGATTTATATTTTGAATTGATTTATCTCTATTGGCTTGCAATGAAGCTAAATTATTGCCATAAGCATTCTCAATGTTTGCATATGCACTTCCCACAGTTCCTGTTTTATCTAAACCTGCTTGCGACAATTGTTGTTCCATTGATTTTTTTGCTAGCATAGAATTAATGTATGCTTGTCTAGCATTATCATTGTATGATTGCATCACATCGTCTTTTTGTGCATTTATTTGATTTGTTGCTATTTGTTGTTGGTTTGTTAATGCATTTTTTCTACTTTCTGCTATTTTTTCGTATTGTGCTAGTAATGCTTGTGAATCATTTCCAACATTTGATGTAGCTTTATTTGCATAAGCTTCTGCTAACTGTTGTGTTGTTTTTGTAGGTTGAGTGGGCTGAGCCTGAGTTGTTTGTGTCGGTTGTGTAGCAACTGTAGTTCCAGTAGTTTTAACTGTATTTGTTTGTCCTGGTAATTTCAACGTATTTCCCGTATATATCAAGTTAGCATTTTTTATATATGGGTTTAGTCCCATAAGAGTACTTACACTTGTATTATATTTTTGTGCTATTCCACTTAATGTATCGCCACTTTTTATTTTATATGTTGACATCTTTCCCTCCTAAAAAATGAGCTAGGTATTAGCCTAGCTCTTATTTCATTTGAATACCAATAATTGTATGCCCGTAAATTCCAGCATAGCTCTCAGTTCCTTGCTCAGTTCTACTATCTACATAAGGCAACCAACCATCTTCAGCAGTTTTAACACGATATGTTACATGACCTTTTGTAGATTTGATTTTTATGCAATCAATAGGCTGTCCATAAATTCCAGCGTAAGAATCTGAATTACTTTTATCATTTTTCTTATAGTTTTTAGAACTTACCTTATCTAACCAACTTCCATTTTTAATATGTGCTTGAACTGTTATTTCTCCGTATTCTGGTTTAGCTCTTAATCCACTAATCGCTTTGCCATATATGCCTGCATAACCTTCATTTGTATTGTCACACTTGTTTACTTCTGGTAGCCATTCATTTGTGTATGCCTGATAAGTGATTACTCCTGTGTAGTCTGGTTCAACTGGATTATCATTTGTTGGTAAATCTGCATTTATATATGCTGTAGGATTTATAAAGTTATCGTTTTTATCTCTTACTTCAAAATGTAAATGTGCTCCAAAACTATGACCAGTATTTCCCATACGACCAATAATCTGTCCTCTTGATACTTTTTGTCCTACTTTAACTGTTACACTATTATATTTCATGTGTGCATATAGTGTGTAATATCCATTATGCTTAATTTTTACATAATTACCATAAGAGCTCCCATATTTATCGTTTGTTTTATAATTATTTCTGACAGCTACGACCGTTCCTTCTGAGTGTGCTGTAATATAATCTAATGTATAACCTGTGCCAACTAAATCAATTCCATTGTGAACTCCTTTTTTAAATGCTTGTGTGATTACATTGCCTTTATTTTTAAAGACTCTACTCATCTTCTGTCACCTCGATTTCATCTTTTATCTCTTCAAAAATTTCCTCTGTAGGTTCTTTTACAAGTTTCATTACTTCAAATTCTTCATCTTCCATTTATTTTTCCTCCTTATTTTCTTTAAGTTGTGTTCCAAAGTAAAAAGCTATTATCATTAAATAAATTTCTTTTATATCGAAATTTCCTTTTAAAGCAAGTATTGCTACTACTATTGTTAATGCTAATGTAACTATACTTTTTACATTAATAAGTTTGGCTAACTTTTCCCACATATTAATCCACCTTTCTTTCTTTCATAATTTTTCCCCATTTAGAATGTATGTAACTGTTGCCACCTAAATCTTTAGTATAGTGGTCATACAACTCATATGCTCTTTCAATTTGGCATTCGTCTTTTTTAACTCCAGCCTCTATATCTGCTAAAAAATCAACTAAATAATTTCTTGCTTGTCCTAAATCAATATTGTCAATTTTCTTATTTATCGGTTCAAAGGTCTTTTTTAATATTTTTTGTATTGCTACAATAATTGTTGTTACAGCAGTTATTATTGATGCTATTAGAATTATTACATTGCTTATTTCTCCCATCTATATATCCTCCGAATCCTTAAACTTATCAATTGTCTTTAAGTAGGCATATGCTTGTTCTATTTTGAAATTTTCTTCATATTCTTTATTGATGTAATCTGTGTCTATGTATATATTCATAGGTTCTGCATTTTCAATAGCTGTTTTTTCTTCTTGTCTTTTTTCCTCTGATGTATAAGATGCTACTTCAATTATAGTAGATACATTAGTTATATTATTTATACTAACTATTCTGTGATAATTTACACTTACTCCATTATCTAATGTTATTTCTTTTTTTAATCCCATATATTTTCCTCCTTAACTCCATACTTCTACTTTTGTTATATATAATTTGTTTGGGTCAGTAGTATTTGCACTACCAAATTTAATATTTGCCTGTGTATTTCTTGATATTGTTATTGTTGTGCTATTTACTACAAACAAGGCAGAATTTAGCATTATCCATGAATCACTACTATTTTTTCTGACAATAGTTCCATAGGTAGTACAATTAGCATTAGAAACACCCGAAAAAGTAGTTGAACCATATTGCCCATCATCATTTTTATAAGATATTCTTATATTTTTATAGTTTGCTGCACTTGCTAACAATGTTACTGTTCCAGAAGTTCCAGATGCATTTGAATAAGCAACTGTGTGTTTAATCTTATTTCCATCTTCATCATTATAGGCTCTATTAGCAATTCCGTTAAAAACCTTACCTGTGTCGGAATTACTTGATACTGAAAATACAAGACCAAAGGCATTATCATATATACCCCTTCCACTACTATTTGCAAACATATACATTCTATTTGCCCAACTTGTACCTACACCACATACAGCTTCTGCTCCAGGTCTTATAACATTTATAACTTCTGGGGATTGTATATTGGCTTGAATTGTAGAATAAGATATAAGCTGAAGGTTTGAAAGTGTTGACTGTGGTGTAACAGTTTGTCCCTTAAATGTAACGCTAGAAGTATATATGGTCCAAGTTTCATCATAATCAGTCCAAATATAATATTGTCCTCCACCTCTACACCAAAATACGGGTCTGCTACTATTTCCTAATTGTTGATAACTTACAGGCATAGTATTAGTGAATTTAAAATTATTTTCTAATATAATCCCCTGTCCGTTTGTCGTTCCCCAACCTGCTGGTTCATTTAATAAATCTAAATTACAGCTAAATCCTTCACTATGTGTACTCCAAGATGGTTTTGTTCTAGAATTTAATTCTACTGCAAGTCTTAAATGACTCATACCACCTTTAGGTAAACCATATCCAACAACAGGGTAATAAGTATTCTGGTCTAAATTACTTAAATTAACTGTATATTTATATATAAGAGGGATTTTTTGTCCCCTACATAAAATATCTCCATTTATATTTACATCATTTTCACCTATATCAATAATTGGTAAACCTCTTGTAACAGTAGTGCTATATGTGTTACTCATAAAGTAATCGCTTAACACAAATTCAAAATTAAATGCTTCTGTATAGCTGAAATCTGTTCCTAGTTCTCCTGAAAAAGTAAAGTTGTTGCCAGTTCTTGTTGCTGTTACTACCGTATAGGAACTCCAAGTTGTTTCAGTCGACTTCTTATATCGCCATTTTAATTCGAAACTATTGGTTTTCACACCAAAACTTCCATTGTAGCATAAACCTTGGACGCTTGCATTTATCGTATTCGATGTAGTGCTTGGTCTAGTCAATGTCACACCTGTTATGACAGGCTTAATATATTCTACTAATGTTTTAGCTACTGTTGCACTTGCTGTTAATCCCCTACTATCAATACAACTTAGACTAAATGTGCCACTATCAACCGAGTTTATTGTTGACGTTGTTGTTGTTTTGGTTTGACTACCATTTACAACTTTTACTGAAGAAATTGTCGCACTATTCTTAGCTGTTGCCGTTATAACTACTTTTGCATTTGATATATATCTAATTAGTTTATTTTTATCTCCTGTTGCAGTTATTGCTGAAGTATTTGTATCTTCTACTGTACCAGTAATCGTTGGATTACTATTTACAACAAAGGCATTGAAAGTACAAGTTGATGTGCCAATTAGTGTATTTCCTGAATATGTGCTACAAGTTATTGTTCCTTTTCCTGAATTTGCATTTGGTATTTTTGCATAAAAAGATGTTGGAATTGTCCATCCTATGCTTGTGTTAGCTGTTTTAGTAGCAATTGTTCCTGTTAATCCTAGAAAATTATATTCAAGTGTATGAGTAAATGTTGAACTTGCTCTGTTAATATTTATTGTAGTTGCACTTCCTATATTGCCATCTGCGCAAGTTACAGAACTTTTTCGTGCTATTGTTGGCAATTCTACTGTCTTGCTTATTGTTCCATTTGGATAATAACTACTCAATTTTCCATCGAAAGAAAATGTTATAACAATTGTTTTTTTGCCATCTGCTGAATGCGAAATTTCTGCATTTGGACTTATATTCAATACTGATTTATACCCATTGGAGCCTAAATCATATTTAGGATTTTTAGTTGTTGAATATAATTGACTTCCGTTTGTGTTTTTTACTGTAAATACTGCACTTGATGTTGTATTGTATGGGTAATATGTGCTATTGTTTCTCTTAACATAGCCTTTAGCACTTGTTATTGTTGTTTTATTTGTTGCTATGTCCTGTGAATAGGTTACATCTATTTTTAAATTAAATCCCTTTGACGGAGTTCCTATATCTCCATTGAAACTAATTATTGCCATCTTATCCTCCTATCCAGTGAATATGAGTTCTTTTCTCACTATTTACAGTTGTTTTCATAAGTTTTAGATACCCCATTTCCACTTCACCTGTTGCTTTTAAGTCCGCTGTTTCCATACCATCTTTGTCGTATTTCGCTATCTGTTTTCCGTATGCATACATATAAGTACCAGTATTGTTCATTGTTGTGCTAAATTCACTATCTGATTTACCTACGCTAACGCCAGCTTCATTTATATCAACAGTTGTATTCTTTACGGACTTAACACCCTCATTGTTTATTTGGTCTATTTGCACTTGCAAACCTTGTGCAGTAGTTGTTACTGTCGTTTGTTGCTGTTTTATAATATCTATATCGTCTTTTAGTGTCTGGTTTTCGGCTTCGATTTGTTCGGCCGTTAGATAGTCATTGTTTAGTCTAGTTGTCGTTTCAGTTACTTGTGAAGATATTTGTCCTAAATTTGTGGATATTTCAACCGTCCTCTCCGTTATATCATTGAAATTATTGTCTATTTCTTCTTTCATAGAATCTACATAATCAATAGTGCTATATGATACTTTCTTCTTCCAGTCGCTTTCTTCGTAGCCCTTTCTTCCAACAGTAGTAACTAATATCTCTCCTCTCTTTCCTTCCGGGTGGTCTGTATCAGATTGTAAAATCCACATATCTCCTGCATTATAGTTTTCTGGCTTTGTTAGATAAGTTTTATTCTTAGTTTTTGCTTCTTCTTTTGCTCCACTTTCTGTTGTCCAATCTTCGTCATTATATAATCCTATTGTTCTTGTATTTATACAAGTATAGACTATATTTCCATCTATCCAGGTATCTCCTTTATAATATGGAGGATTAGGTTTTGAACCATAGTTTCTGCTAACATTTTCATACTGAGAACTAATTTTCTCTTCAGCACTTGATAACCTTTTATTTAGATATCCTAGATTAACTGAATCTTCATCATATTTAGGCTCTCCCATCTTAATCTCCTTTATAATAACTTCCTACTGTGTAAACAACGAATATAGAATTAAAATTCATATTCGTTGTTTCTTTGTTTTCTATATATAAAGAAAAGAAAGAAAGTTTTTTAGCTTTCTTTCTTATTATTGTTGTTTTTGGATATGTTGAATTTGCATATACTTTAGATAACACTTGTTTGTCTCCATTTCTTAATCTATATCCTATATCTAATTGTGAATTTGTAGGGTTACTTGATATAGCAACCCTTTTTATATTCTTCTTGTTGGCTATATTATTTAAATCTAATATAACAGAGTTCCATTCCGCTTCTACATTTTTTGTATTATCTTTAAATCTATTTTCATCGCTATTATCTCTAAACTTACATATATTTCCGTATTTATCTCCAAAATACAATTCATTATTCCATACAAACCATATTTTAACTGGTAAATTAGTCCAATAAAACCATTCGTATTGATAATTACTATATTTTGAATTACTATTAGTCGTTTTGAATCTACTGTCTGCTACATAAACATGGTCGTTAATTGCTAAATAATATTTTCCGTCATTTGATATTCCTACTGCGTTCTTTAAATTAGGTTCTTGCTTCAATTTTGTATCAATGTAGTAACTCTTATGATATACATATATTTCATCTGTTAAAGTTGCTGTATTTAATGCAAATACCCCATTAGATGTTAGTATCAAAGGTTCATTTATTAATGTATCATGTGCGTAATTGCTTATATTTCCCTCACCTTTTACACTGCCTTCAATGTTAAACTTTTCTTCACTATTAAATGTTGCGTATCCTATTCTAAACAATGTCGCATCTGTATCTGATACATCTTTTAATGCTGCCATTTTCCCATCGTTCAATCTAACTAATCCTGTTAGTGGTACAACTTCTAAACCTGCTACAATTGTATTGTCTGCTGGTATATAAGTAATGTTATTAATATGCGAATAACTTATTATATTTGGCAAATCTGGGTTTCCTGCCATAAATACCCTATTGTTGGCTCCTGCATATCCATAGAGGAGCATCATATTGCATTTGTTAATTTGAGCTTTATTGCTCTCAATTATTTTTTTATATTTAATTCTTACATTATCTTTATTATCTATTACTGGTTTTCCAACTGCTGAACTAAATATAACTTGTCCTTTACTTAAATCTACCCTATAATCTCCATCATTTACTTTTTTTATAACCCATTCAGCATTTTCATTCAAAACTTCTACTAATTCTACAGATGTTATATCTGTATCGTCTAATTGATATGTTGTATCAGTTTCTGTACTTGTAAATAAATTGATTCTACTGTCTGACATTAAATTTACTTGCTCATAAATTTGACTTGCTAATCCATTAGGAGCTCTTGCTATTCGTGTTGTAGGAATATATCCCATTTCATCTAAATATTTAACTTTATTAGTACTTTCTAATAAATCATATACTACTGCTCTATTCCCATCTAAAATAAGCAATTTTGAGTTAATTATAACTCCTTGCGATATAGTATTCGCTAATCCTGTTAATATTTCTGTATAGCTACTGAAGTCTGTTTTCATTTCATATAGTTTAGTACCACAATGCACAATAAAAAATTCTCCCGACACAGTATCTACATTCCATATTCCATTAATGTTAGCTTTTTGTCCCAAGTAAGCTAACACTTTATATCCGTTTCTCTTTTCTATTGTTCCATTGTTATTTATAAAATTATATCCTCTAGGACTTCTTCTTTTATCTATATCTGATATTGAAGAGCTGAAATCTACACCCAAAAATCCTGTTAAATTTGCTTCGTATGTTGTTGGACTTGAAGGAACGTTAAAGTTTGCCATACTAATATACCTCTTCTATACTTTCTTGATTTTCTACATTGATATATAAATCTTGTAATCCTACTTCAAATTCATTTCTGTATGCAGTCGCCTGTGATATATCATCATCTTTATATAATTGACTAGCAATATATAAAGGAATTAGCACACAAGCTTCTTCTGGTAGTTCTATTTCGTAAGCATCTTTTGTTGTACTGTCTATTTTTGTAATACTCGTTTTATTATATTTTTTATTTTCTTCGTCATACTTGTACAAGTTCATTACATATGGTTTTATTCTTTGTATTGCTTCATTTGCGACTGCTGGCATAGCACTCAAGTACCATTTACAGTCATCATCATTTCTTAATTCTGTCAAATTGTTTACAGTTATAGGCTCATCTTTTGCGAACATCTTTTGTAGTGATATTATTTGTATTTCTCCCCAAGTCATATTTTCCTCCACTTCTGCTAGAATCGAACTAGCTTATTCCTTTTAAAGTGATATATTAGGCTAGATTATACTAGCCCTGCATTTCTTAATTGCTCAAAAACTGGTCTTGTTACATCAGTTTCTTCGCCTCTTACTATTTTTGCATATTTTTCATTAATACCTACAATGATTTCTTTATCCTGTGGGTTTAATTTATCTATCGGAATCAATATTTTAATTGTTTCTTCGTTCTTATTCTCTTTTTCTGTTTTCTTTATTTCTTGTTCAATTTTTTTAGTAGCCATTTTTTCTCCACCTTTCTTATTCTCTTTTTCTGTTTTATAAAAATGAAGGGGCTTTTACGCCCCTGTGTTAGGCTTTTACACCTGTTTCAACTCTTACTAAAGCAAGAGGTTGAGTAATAACAGCTGTAAAACAGTTTTTCCAACCAACACTTGCTCTTTGGTTTAATGGATCTGAAGTACCTGCAGAACCGTTAGGTTTTACTATAATTTCAGGCTTTCCTGCTCCACCTTCTAGGTCAACACATGCATAAGCATCTTTTCCATATGCGTACGCAATATGTACAGCTATCTTTGTGCTCTCTGCTGAACTATTAACAACAGATAAGTTAGTTGTCTCAAAGAATTTCATACCATGCATTTTTCCAAGTTCGCCTTTAACCATTTGTTCTGGTTTTGCATATTTAGAAACATCAACCCATGAACTATCACTCATTAAATCATAAGCGATGTCTGGGTCAACTTGCATGTGATAGAAGCCATCTGCAAATCTTTTAGCATTTGCATTTTTTAATTTTCTTACAATTTTTTTGATGTCTTCTGCAGTTAAATTTTTAGTTGTAGCAGATTCTAATCCTGCTCTTGTTGTTGCACTTCCAGCAAAATACACATTTGTGCCTCCAGCAATCGCTGTTTGAATACGAGTATCGACAACATTTCCTGCTTCTTCTCCAAGTAATTCTGAGGTTTCAGTAATAACAGGGTCAATACCTGTCATTTGAATTAAGTCAGAAAATTCTACGAAGTCGCCTTCTTGTGCAACAGTTGCTGTTACTGTTGTAATATTTAAGTTGTTTCCGTCTGGTGTTTTACCTTCTGTTAAAGAAGATGTTGGTGCAGTTAATGAATTAAATTTTCTAAAATTCATTGTTCTGCCTGAATTTTTAGGTAATTTTTTCTTCATTGCATCCTTATAAAAGTTTAGTTGTGGTAATAATCTTGTTAATAGTGTTTTCTCATAAAAAGTCTTATCCTCTGCTGATAATTGATTTTGGTTTGTTACATTTGTTATAACTTGTGTTTTTGTAGCCATTTTAATTTCCTCCCTTATTTTTAATTTTTTGGCATTAAAAAATAGCTACTTATCTTGTAAGTAACTATTTTAACTCGCCGTCTTTGGCTTTTTGAATATATTTCTCAAATTGTTCATTCGACATACTGTTCCAGTCTAGGTCTTGAACTTCTGTATCTTCAATTGCACCTGGTGTAGTCGAATTATTAGCTACAATTTGCTTTGCTGTATCAACTGATTTCTTTTCAAACTTGCTTATGAATTTTTGATAGTCTTCATATATTTGTGCTAGTGGCACAGTACCTATCTTTCCATTTGCAAAACTATTAAAGTCCTCGTCTTTAGTAAGCTCTTGTAGCTTCTCAACTGAATATTTATCAACAAAATCTTTAGTATCATTTTGATACCAAATCTCTTGTTTGCTTTGTTCTTCAGCTTTTATTTTTGCTTCAGCTTCTTTTCTAGCTTTGTCCTTTTGAAGTTCTCTATAGCCTGTTATAGGATCTTCTCCTTTTGAATCTAATTCATACATATCTAGGTATTCTTGTACATCGTATTCGTCTTTAATGGTTTGACCTGTATAAGGATTATTTCTTCCTATATACGATTGTACCTTACCTTGATTCAAGCCTTGCTCATACGCTTCTTTTCTTGCTTGCTCAATCTGCTTTTTAGCATCTTCTTGAACTTTTCTACGAATACTTGCATATTTTGCATTTTCTTCATTAGATTGCTTTTCTGTCTCTTGTTCTTCTTGCTCTTCTACCTCTTCTACTTGCTCTGTAACTTGTTCAGAAACTTGCTCAGTAGTTTCAGTTTCATTAGCAGTATTTTCAACCACTTCTTCTTGTTCAGCGACTTCAAGATTGTTTGCGCTTTCATTTACTTCTTCTTCCATAAGTATCCTTTCTATTATGAGATTTTTACGCTATTCACTGCGAATTTATATAAAAAAATAACTCTGTAGAGAGTTACTGTTTATATCATTGTTTATTGCCCTGCATTTGCAGATACTGGTGTTTCTGCTTGTTGAATTATTTGCATCACATACTGTAATATTTGTGGATTTTGTGCTATCTTCTGACTTATCTCAGGTGGCAATAATTGTTTCTTTCTTATTTCTTTTAGTTTAGCCTTAAATGGCATTGCTGTTTCTGGATATAAATCTATATAATCATCAAATGTTATATCCCCTCTTTGTAACGCTTGTTCCAATAAATTGATTGACAGACTCTCACTATATGCACTTCCTGGTCCAACGTCTACAGTTGTTTCAAAGTCTATATCTCTATACATCGCTCCATTAAACACATTGGTTTCTGCATTGTTATCTTCTTCTACCATATACTCCGTATCAAAATTATAATAAGCCTTAAAGAATTGCTCCCATACTCTTGCTATTTTTTCGTGTACTCTCCAAAATCTCTTTTGAATATCTTCAATAGGTACTTTAGCTTGTGTTTGTAGTGCTACTATAGCACTACCACTCATATTCTTGCCTAACACTTCTCCATTTGCAACTTCTGTTGCTCCTGTAACAACTCTTGTTACTTCCAATAGCTTGTCTGATATGGTTATAGGCATACTACTAAACGCTGGTGGATTTAAGTACTTAATTCCATTAAACATTGGGCTATAATCTGTTATTACTTCTCCTGGTTTATTTGTTATCGTTTTGCCTTGTAACGCTCTTGGATGTAATATAACTTTCGGAAATCCCATATTTTGAGATGCCATTTGCATCATTGCATAGTTAAAGTTAATAGCTTTTTGCGTAGGGATAAGTTGTTCTACTTCTCCTATACCATAAATGCTTTTTTCTCTTTCCTCGTGGTTTCCTACCACAATAGGATATAATGACATCTTATATTGAGAATGTTCTGGTTTATCTATATCAACTGCTTCGTTGTCTTCGTTCGTCTTATCTTCTTCATCTATATCTAACTTAACTTTTGTCGCATCTGGCGTTAATGGTGTTTCAGGTTGTACTATCATATTTTTACAACTTTTAATATAATATACTTCCCCATTTTTTCTAAAATATCGTGTAAGCACTGTCGCATATTCTTCTCCGTCTTGCTCTTCATAATCGTAATTTCTCTCGCTGTCGTCATCAGATGTTATTAGTTCTATTTCTGTTTTGCTTATTCCATTTTTCTCTGCTATCTTTTTAAGTGTTTGTACATTCTCTCGACTTTGAATAATAATCCACTTTTGTTTTTGCTCGTCTTTTTGCTTTGGATTAGCAAATACAATATTTAGACAGTCTATTATTTGACCATTTAGCCCACCATTAAATTTTGCCATTCCAGTTGTGCTTTCTCTATCCCAAAAATAATGAAACACATAAGTTCCTTTTTTAAGTCCATCTAATATTGCTCTGTCGTCTAAGTCTTCTTGTTTGATTTCCTTTCTAATATGATTAGCAAAACTAGTAAAAGCACTAGCTCCCTTAGTTGCTATGTCTGACTGATCTTGACTATATACTAATGGTTTATATATTGTTGATATTTTACTCGATAGGATATTTGCTTTTTTACCATTTACTATATATTTTATAATGTTGATTACCGGCCTTGGCATATTTTTTGTTTTCTCAGTTGCTTGTGGCCATTGCCTTCCTTCAAAGAAATCTACGTTTTGTTCACAAGTTTCTTTTAATCTCAATTTCTTTTGATAAGCTAAACCTTGTTCCCAGTCGTTCCATATTTTACTTGCTAATTCTTCTCTAGTCATCGTTACTCTCCTTTCACTTCTCCAGTCATATACTCGTCATATATATTTGTTTCTTGATTTGTTTTTTCTGGACCGTTTAGCCATTCATTGAAAATCTGTTCTGCTGATGCTTGTTTTTCTGTTGCTTCTTTCTTGTCTGTTTTCTCAACAATTGTTTTGTATATAAATGGTGCTATTCCTAACACATAACCTACTACTACTGCTATTAATACCATATATCTTCATCCTCCTCTTCTGTTTGTAATTCAAAAGGTAACTCTTGTTTTTTTGGCATAAAAATAGGCTCTTGTGTCCAATAAACACAAAAACCTCTTATTGCATCCACAGAGTGTGTTAACTCATGTGGTTCGTTTGCTATATCTCCAATTCTTTTCTCATCGTGTTGCACTTGTGGCAAACATCTTATTAAGTTCTTACAATTATTAAATATCTTTAATTTAGCTGTCATACAACCTTGTTCATCTTTGTATGGTTTTAGCCATTCTTTCATTTGTAACCAACCTTGTATTCTATCATTGTTTGTTTTATATAGTGTTATGTCTCCCTCTTCAAATATATCTGCTGTGCTTTTTCCCGTTTCTTTGTGCCTATTCCATAAATCTGGTGGTGCTAAATACAAATATATTGATTCGTTTGTCATTTCTTTTATTTTATCTCTAGCTTGTGATACTAATAAATTACTTTCGTAGACCTCTCTAAACACATAAGCATTATTGTTATAGTCTACTGCTATCCAGTAACCAGCCAGTTTGTCTAGTCCATAGTCCATAACAAAATAGATATACCAGTCTTTTGGTATTTCAAATGGTTCTATTACATTTATATCTCTTTTAAATTCTGTAAAGAATTGTCCTTCAAATATATCCCAATCGCCATAAAGCATTGCCTTTTTTCTATCTTCTGGTAAACTCTCTAATGCTTTTACATAGTCAGGATCATTTTTCATAATATATTCGTTTTCATATACTAACGCAGGTATAAAATTATATTCTTCAGGATTTTCGTTATCTGTATAGTCCCTATCAATAAATAATCTCTTAACCCATGCATGTCCAACTCCACCAGGATTACATGTTAAGTACATTCTAGGCTTGATTTGCTTTTTACATTGCCCTGACAATCTGTTGCTTTCTTTCAAACAGTTAAATTGAAACTCTGTAAAATGTGTTGCTTCTTCCATAAATATTGCTTCATAAGCTTGTCCTTGATATTGAAGTACATCCGCCTCATTATCACAGTATCCTAATACAATTCTACTACTATTAGGAAAATCAAATACCTTTTCTTGCGACCTATATTGTGCTATCTTCTCATTTTGTTTGCATTTTAGTTCTTTTTGTAAAGGCATTACATGATTTTCTCTTAATTCATTCAATGTTCTTCTTAAAAGTAATATTTGTATTCCAGGATAATATAAAGCGAGTAGTATTGCTTTTACTCTGGCTACGAAACTCTTTCCTCCGCCTCTTGCTCCACCATAGCATGTATATTTTGCTTTACTCTTACAAAATTCCTCTTGTTTTGGATATAAGTTTGGTACTTTATATTCCATTATTTAGATAACTCCTCTACTTTTTCGTCCATTTTTATACTTAATTCTGTATTTGACGTGCTATCTCCTTTGGCTAATGCTCTTTTATCGTATAATGTTCCTATTACTGTTGACAAATTATTAACTGGTATTTTATCTTCCTTATCGTCTAATGCTTCTTCTAACCTTTTTAAGGCTTTATCTATTATTATGCTAGCCTTGTCTGCAAATTCTTCTTTCTTTTTATTACATAGTTTTACAAATTCTGGCTTTTCTTTATTTTCTTTATATATTTTCTCTACCGTCGTTGTTGCTATTCCTAATTGCCTACCAGTCTCACTAAAATTATTTGTACTAAACATATTTACCATTATTTTATATATAGTTTCATTGTCTGTTTTCTTTCCTTTTGCCATCTAATCACCTTCTTTTTTAATTCCAACTTGGGTTGTACAATCCCATAACACTCTTTTCTATTTTTGCTGTTTTCTCTTTTGGCTTAATATAGCCCTTGATTTTGTCTTTGTCTTTTTCGTACTCCAAACATTTGATTGTTTTAATTTTGCTTTCTTCTTTTATGATTATTTTCTTACTGCAGTTATTGTTTTTACAAGTTTCACATAACTCCATAACTTTTCTCCTTTGTTATAAACACTACGAAATATGTAAGTTATATATAATTGCACCCTAGAACTAAGTGACTTGCACTTCATCTACAATATAGATTACTTTTTTCACTCTGCTATATATATTTTTACATACTTCGTACTGCTTATATGAGCTTAACTAGAATTGCTCTTTTAATCTAAAGAAATTTCAAGGAGGCTCTAAGCCTATATATTAACTTATCTAGTATTGTTAATAACTAATTTAATCTATTTTTATACATTTGTTTTCAAACTTTTTATATGCATCAAAATATAACTCTTTTTTATCCCCATTGTATGTCAATTCATAATACATTCCATCGGGTAATGTTGTACTTAATAATGCTTTATGATTTTGAAGTGTTTTACAATACCAAACATCAAACACTTCAAATTCTGGTATATCATCACTCGTATCCAAATGTTCCATTGCATATTGTTTCACTATTTCTTTACATTTTTTAATAAATTCCTTACTTCCCATATTAATGAACCTCCATTACCCATTTTCCATATTCTTTTGCTATTTGATGTTCTATCTTGCAACCTCTTGCATTTTCCCAACCAGGCATAAATACAACACCATCAACATTTGCTATAAATTCTATTGACTTTGCTAAATAATGTATTGGTGTAGCTTTACCTTCTGGAAAATCATCGAATACTGTATCTATAACTTCATGTCCTTCTACTTTCAATTTCTCTACTAATTCTGCTCTTTCTTCTCTGATTTGTTCATTTGTCTTGCCTTTCATTGGCTGACTTATCATTATTTTCATATTGTATTTTTCCTTTCTTGCATAATAAAAGAGCCTACTATTTTGTAAGCTCTTTGCTAGTTGGAAGTATGGATTCGAACCATATACTCTGAATCTAAAATGACATAATAAACGATTGTTAGTTTACTCAATTAGGCTTCCATTATTTTTATACAAGCAGAGTACCTTCCAAAATTGTTTTTCTTCATAAGCATTTCTCCTTTCTTAGCGACTGCATCTTTTATTGTAGAAACTATTGTTGATTTCCAGTCTATAAGTAGTAGAAGTACCCATAAAGTAAACTCAACTAATTTTATTATGCCAATTTTTAGCAAAATCATATTTTGAATTATATTACATCTATATGAATTTTGCAATATAAAAAGCTAGATTACTCTAGCTTTCACACACGATATAAACAACTTAGTAGTTATGGGCTTATCCATATTTATGAATAACTACTTTTTTTACTTACTAACATTTTAGCACTTTAAAACCGTACAAAACGTACAATTTTAATTTTTTTCAAAAAATCTTTTTAATTTAATCCTTGCTTTTTCTTCAGACTTATAATTCATTAAATGCATAATCTTTATCCAGCTAAAGTTGTCAAAATACTTGTACCTTATTATTTGCCTAATCTCACTATCTTCTATGTAGTTTAAATCGTACTCGATTTGTCTAAGTAGCTTTTCTATTTTTTTCTTCTTGCTGATAATCATTTTTCTGTAACGGCTATCTCTCATTTGTTTTTTGTAGTCTACTCCTCGTATTATTTTATGGCATTCTGTATAAGGAAAACTACTTGAACTGCCTTTGACGCTATCTGCTACTGTACTACTTATATTATTGTTCTGTAATCTTCTCTCTATGTCTTTTATTTCGTTCTTTAACGCAACAACTTGCTCTAAATCTTTCTTATTCATTAGTACCCTCCTAACTTTGCTTTAATCTCTTAATTAGTTCTTTTTCTTTTGCTTTTAGCCTACTATCAAGAATACAATATTCATACTCAATTTCTCTTTTATATTCTTGCTTTAGCTTTTCTACCTTACTTCTACATCTTTCACAATAATCTATTGGCTTTTTATATAATATTAATGTATCTAATATAGGTGCTTCTCTTTTACATATATCACATTGTTGTATAATCATTTGTATCCTCCTTCTGTTTGTTTTTTATTTGTTCTCTAATAAGTTCATCATTAAACTTGTCCAATATGTTGTATGCTTTATTTAGTTTTTTCTGATTTTCTCTTCTCTTTTCATTATTAAAAAAGTCTACTGTTTCTATCTCATACATAGCTTTTTTAATTATATCTTGCACGTGCTTAATTGTCATATGTACCTCCATTTATTTGATTTCTTTTGCTTTGTTCTCAAAATATTGTTTTACTTCTTCTTTATCTTTAAAATATCTATTACATTCCATCTGGAAGCCATCTATATCTTCTGCCATTAAATCTATTATTTTATTTTTTTGCTCCAGTTCTTGTTTTTGCCATTTCATATATTCATCTTTAGTTCTATCTAATTCATCTCTCATTTCTCTTACTTTTTGAAACTGTTGTATTTTCTTTATGTTCTCAAACGGCGTATTTCCAAATAATTCTTCAAATTCTTCTTCGTTCATTTATTCCTCGCTTTCTAGTAATTCTTCATAAACTTTATTTTTTAAAAATAATTCATGAATTAAGTCTCCGTCATTACTAATATCTATAATTTCTTCATTTTTTCTAATCTTGTCTTTTACTTTTTTAATATAGCTTTTTTCTCCGTCTTTAAATCCTAGTTGATATATTCCTGCATTGTCTAATATTTTTTCATTTAGTTCTTCATTCTCTTTTTGTAGTTTTTTAAGTTGTTGTTTTAATTTTTGTTCTGTTTCATAACTTCCCTGTTCTAAATTATTCCACTCTTCCCAAGCTTGCTCTTTTTCTTTCTTTAATATTTCATTCTCTTTTAAAACTCTTTTACAATCCAATAAAATATGTTCTAGTGCTTTTATTTCTTTTTGATTTATTGTTTGATTTTCTACACCCTTTAAATAATCATTATTTATTTTTATTATACTTTCTAATATTTTTATATCTTCTTCTATACTATTTTTAATCATTCATCAATCTCCTCTAGTATTTTTTCAAAAGCAAAAATAGCTCCATCTATAAATGGTCCGTTAACCATTGTATTACATTTTAATTTTTGCTCTTTTGCAACTTTTAGCATTCGTTCAACTAATATTTTTGGTATGTAATTATTTTGCATATCCACTATTAATTTCGATACTTCTTCTTTAAGAATTTTTTTTACGTATTCAATTTGTTCTTCTGTAAATTGAGGTTCTATACTATTTTCTTTCATTAAAACACCTCCTAATTAATATCTCTATGTATATAAAACGTTTGACTATTTTCTGTTTTATGTGCTAATCCAATTTCTATTTTTCCCATCTTTGCTATATAATCTGAATTTTCAGCCAATTCATTTAGGATTAAATTTAATTGTTCTATTGTACTAGGGTAGAAAATCATATCAAATTTTTCTTTCACTATGTATCACTCCTCTCAAAATTTCTACAAGTATAATTAGGCTCATATTCTGGAATTAAAAATTTGTCACTTAATGTACAAATTTCTACTTCATTTACTATTTTTGCTGTTTTATAAAATTTACAACTTTTGCATAATCCTCTTGTGTTAGTAATTTGTTTTTCTATGAATTTTGTTGCACTAAATGGCATATCTTATTTACTCCTTTACCACCAAATTTGCTTTGATTAAATCTTGTATATAAGGTTCTATATCAGGATATTTTATATTTTTAATAAATGGAAATCTAAAGCTTATTTCTCCCCATTCTTGTATCAAGATTCCACCTAAGTTTTTACCATCTACAATTATATCTATTTCTTTTAACCATTGGTCGCCTCTATTGTAATTACCTACATATTTATAACCAAAATCTTGTAATTGTCTTAATCTTATACCTTCTTTTAATTTATACATATCTATTCTCCTCCTAATATTTCATTTATATTTGGATATTCAGATAAAAGTTTTATTCGAAATCCACTTACTTTAACCTTATATGTTTTCCCTTTTTCTAAGTTATTATATATATCTGTTGAATTAAATTTAAATTTAAAAAATAAATCTGTTATCTTATATGCATTTTTATTTGTATCTATTATTAAATAAATATCGCTATCTCCACTTCTTTTTATATATTTATCAGCTATTGTTATTTCTATTTCTTGATTATTTAAATATCCCCTAAATATTCCGTAATAATGCTCCTAAGAATATTACTATTAATGTACATATTTTTAAAAAATTTTTCATATCTATTCTCCTCCTAACATCAATTGATTTTCTTTAAATTCTTGATAAAGTGTTTTCCCTTTGTTGTTTAGAACGTATGGTAAAAATATTTGTTCCATCTCTACCATTTCAGTTTCTAATATTGCCATTTGAGCATCGACCCAGTCTTTTATAATTCGCCACGCTACTTTATTCGCTTGTTCAAAAGTATCTTTGACTTGATTGTTGTTTTTTCTTTGATTCTTTAAAACTTGTAATACTCTGTCTGTATTTGAAGGTAGTCTTATGCCTAGTTCTCCTCTAGGAGTCATAATTTTAAAACTTAATCCTGTCACATTCCCATTATTGTATTCTGTCATAATCGCTGTAGCTCCGTGTTTACTTAAAAGCTCTTGTATTTCGCCTATTGTCTTGTTTACGTTTATTGTTGTTGTGTAATTTTTTATTGCCATTTTCATTCTCCTCCTAATAATTAACTTTAATTATGTAACTGTTAAATTCTGGTTGATAATCTATACTTAGTCTTAAATCTTGCATTTTATCTATTCCGTATCTTTCTATTTGCATTCCACCTCTTAAATTTCCTATATGATTGGTTATTGCAAACTTTACTATATTTTCTAATTGCCTAGTATAAACACTAATTTCGGTTTGTTTATCTAATTTTTGTCTTAATCTTCTATTTGAGAATCTTTCTGTTTCTAAATCATCTCTTAATTTTATAAGTTCTTTAATTAATCTTTTTACTTTTCCTTTAACGCTCATCTTCTCCTCCTACTTCCACATATACAGGAAACTTACTTAATATCTCCTCTATTGTTGGTATTTCTTTTTCTTTTAACCAGATTCTAAGTTTCTTTTCGCAATTAGTACATAAGTCAAATTTCTTTTTAAATATTGAGTTTTTTTCTCTACTTGCATATGTATATAGTCCTACAAATCCTTTTTTGTATGTATATCTTATTTCTACTCCACATTTATCACAAAAATATTTTGGATGCCTAGTTGTTCCTTTATTCATCTTCTCCTCCTACTTTATAGCAATTAGCTATATATTGATTATAAGATAATATTGTTAAAATTCTTGTTATAATTCCATTATCAATATCTTTTTGTAATGTTTCTTTTGTGTAAATATCTCCTATTTGTATAAGTTTCTTTTTATCTTTTTTTTCTACAAATTCTCCTGATAATTCTATTTCAACTATATCTTTATCTTCTATTAAGTCTATTAGTTTTTTACTGTGTTTTATTATATGTTCTTTAGGTCTAAGATAACATACTGACGGAAGGTTGTTATTATCAAATAGCATAATTTTTCTATCATAAACAACACCAGAACTATCTTCTATCCAAGCAAATCTAAAAATTTCGCCTAGATTAGTTCTTCCCCATATTCCAAATTTTTCATTATCCATCATTCTTCCTCCTTTATTTCATAACAATTAGTCTCAAACTGTTCATGTGTTAGTATTGTTTTTATGTCTTCTTCACTAAAATTACTTCTAATACTTGATATTCTTGTATCCCATTTATCTGTTATTAATTCTCCATTTACATAGTCCCCAACTTGTATTAAGTCTATTAAGTGTTTGCTATGGTTTGCTATATTTTCCTTTTTAAATGAAAAAGGTAATTCAAAATTCATTTTTACATGTATACTATCTTCATTTATTCCTATTACTTTTCCTATTCCTAAAGCTATTAACCTAAAATCATTGTTAATTCTCACATACTCTCCAACTTCAATTTTATCTTCCATATAAACCTCCTATTCTTCAATATCGTTTATTCCTAAATAGTCAAGCATATCTGCATAACAATCCTTACACATATTGCAAAGTTTTCTTGGCGATTTACCATCTTTTGCAACCGATATAGTTATTCTGTTTAAAGTAAAGTTTCCACACCTTACACAAAATTTCTTATTTGAACTTTGTACATTAAACATAAATTGCTCAAACTCCTTTTTGCTCATATTCTTTATATCTTCAAAATTCATTTTAATTTCTCCTAACTCTTTACTTAATTATTTTTAATGTTAAATCTGGATAAACTTTTTCAAATATTTTATATTTTAATTTAAACACATCTGTTTGTATTCCTTTTACATCTTCAACTATTGTTTTACCATTTTCTATGTACTTAAAATCCGCAACATATTCTATTTTTCTAAATGTTCTTCCGTTTTTCTTAAAACTATCTTGTAACAGAAATCGTGGTTGTAATTCTAAGTTGCTTATTTCTCCAGCTCTCAATAACAGCTTTAATTCTTTATATCTTGTTGCTTCTAGATTACTATCAAACTTTATATTGTCTACTACTATCTTTCTATTTTTGTACTTGTTCATCTTTTGCCTCCGTTCTATCCTTTCATCAAACTCGTCTGATATTTAAAAATTATTGGTTCAACATATTTTTGTGCCTCTAAAATAGTAATCTTTGTCCCTTCGTTCTTTTTAGTTTTTATGTATTGCTTAGAGACCTGTTGTACTGTTAACCCTCTTTTCCATAAATCAATTATTTGTCTATCATCCATTTCAACCTCCTAAATTTTCTTTATTTATTCTTCTGGCATTCTATACACTTTAGCATCTATCTCATACCAATGTGCAATATCTCTCAATACTTCTTCTGCTCTTTCTTCTGTATCATACTCTGCTATACAATAGAAATCGCCTCTACCAAAATTAGCATCAACTGAAATTCTATTTTCTTCCCTGTTTATCATTTTCACATTATCAAAATTTATAATATCTTCTCTATCTTGACTTACTATTATCACAACTACCTCCTAATCTATTCTTGGAATATGTTCGTAATTCAATGCCTCAAATCCTGACTGTGTTCTCTCATATACTGCTACTGTCTTACCTGTATAATCGCATTTCTTTTTACCTATTGTTTTTACATATCCCATTTTCTCTAATTCTGTTAATCTTGGTGCTGTATAATTCCTCTCTGTTGTATTTGTAAAACCTAAATCAAATAGTTCTACTGCTAATTCCTTTGCTGTTTTAGGTTTCTCCAATCTATTTAAAATTTGTATATATCTTATTTTTGCTTTATTTTGTATGTCATTAAAACTCATTTGTCTTGTTTCTGCTGTAATCATTTGTTAATCACACTCCTATCTGTTTTACACTTATTTTATCCGCAATTTGTTCTATAAAATTTTGCATTTGTTGTGGTAATAGTTTTTGCTCTTTTTCTCTATTTACTATAACCTCATATTGTTTTAAGAATTGCCCCTTTGTTACACTATTTACTGTTGCTATATCTGTTTGCGCTAGTTCTTTTACTTGCCTAACATCTCCGAAAAATCTTTTGACCTCTGGACTTGCCATATCAAACTGCTCTTGTGTCATATATGAGCCAGAACAAATCATTTTATATGCTTCGTTCCATGCTTCAATAGCTGTTCTTGATGTGCTTGGATTTATCATTTCTACTGCATTTTTCCTAATTTCATGAATTGTAGGAGGATATGGGCTTTCAATTATCGTTTTCTTTACTGCTTGTAAAACTAAGTTATAATCTAAATCCCCTAAACACTCTTGCCATGTATCTACCATTATTTTTACTTGTTCATCTGTTTCGGTTCTTTTAGCAAAACTCTCATAGTTTCCAGCAAGCAGAGTTAATATTACTACTGTTTCTTGTCTTGTCATTTTATCTCCCTTCTTCGAAAGCTCTCTGTAGTGCTGACATTGGTCTCATTTGTTCTATACCTTCGTCTTCCCACCTTTTTTGATTTAACCAGGTAGAAGGATATGGAATAAATTGTCCACCATCTTTTTGCCATTCTTTACTGGCCCTAAATTGTTCCAAACTATATAACATAGAACTAAACAATTCATTCGATGGTTTATTTTTTTGAAACCATTTCTTCACATCTTGCTTTTTTACCTTTTTAGGATATAGGCTATAAAAGTCATTAAATTGTGTCTCCCACATGTCTAAGATTTTTGTCTCTTCCTCTTCTTCCCCTATAACCCCTTTATCTCTATCTTTATTTTTAATTATATTTTTATTTATATTTATATTTTCATTTTCCATATGTTCTTCATATGAATTACATATGTTTTTCATATCTTCTTCATATGTTGTTTTCTCTTCTTTTTTCTTTCTGTTATTTCTTCTACTTTCTGAATATGCTTTGCGTTTATTAATTTCTGTTTCTAGTCTTTCATTATAGTAATTGCCTTCTTCATCAATTTTAAATTTGGAGAAAATTTCTTCATTATGTGTTTTACATATGTTTAATATATCTTTCTCTTTCAAATGACCTTTTTGATGTTGTAAACATATTAATTTTATATATTGCCCTATTTCTTCATCTGTCATTAACATCGTTCCAGAAAGAAAATCGCTACTATAAAATAGAAATGCTGGGTCTTTCATTGTTTTCTCCTTTCGTAAAATAAAGGGCTAGTTTTTGTTGTCTAGCCCTTGTTGTTATATTCCTAATTTTTCTAATGTGTATCGTTTACCTGTTTGCATTTCTTTGTACATTGTTCCTTTTTTAAAGTATGGTAAAGTAAAATTCTCATCTCTCAGTTGTATATTTATAAATTCTTTATTGCTACAAATAGGAGCCATCTTATAAACAGATCTAACTTTACTCCTAAAAGGTCTAACAACATCTGCTAAATACTTCTTCTCTACCTCGTCTAATATCTCTTCTTTTCTTTCAAACATTGTTTCATATTTTACTGGTCTTTCTACCTTGACGATACTTACATCATCATTAAAATATTTTAATTGTTCATTAATGTTGCTAAAACCATAATTTGAAGTCTTGTCAACAAATATAACTTGTCCATTTTTTAATGTACATTTATCTCCGTCTTTTAAATCAGCTTTTGTAAATTGTTTTTCTTGTACTAGTTCTAGTTCATCTTCTCTAAAAACTTCATCTAAATCTTTTAACATATATGGATAAGGCACATCCTTTTCCACTTGTGTTATTGTAGAAATTTTGTTAATATTTTCGCAACATTCTCCTAAAATTTCACATTTAACTACCTTTACCTTATCTCCAATTCTAAATTTCATTTTAAATCCTCCTATAAATAATTTTTACCTATTAAACTTATAAATTCTTCTTTTGTATGTCCCAGATTTATATACTTTTTTTCACAAGTTTCTTTTAACTTTAAATCTAAACTATGTCCTAGTTTGCCGTGAACACCAATAGTTCCTCTGTGATGCTCAGCACATAACCAAACTTTAAATCCATTTTCTTCTGATATTCTTCTGTTCGGATTTCCAAAATATATATGATGTTCTTCTACTGGACTATATAGTCCACATATATAACATCTTTTTTCTTCTTGTAATATCGATTTCATATTGCCTCCTTATTTTAAAGGGCGCGTGGCACTAACAATAACAATAAAAAGGGGGTTTTGTTCATCTATTAGTGCCACTCCAACTGTCTAACAAACTCTTTATTTCAGCTGGTGTTTTAGTTTCTATTCCTACCGCTTTACAATCCTGTACTAAATTATCTATTAACCTACTCATTTGTTTTGTATTATAGGAACTCGAACCATAATATGCATTGATAATTTTAAATTCTGTATCTCCTATATATGTTGTATCTGCTGTTTCACAAAACCAAGCTATTCCTCTGTCTGTCCATATTTTTTCAAATATTTTTACATCTTGTGTCATTATTTTAAATTGCTTAAATATACCTAATTCCTTTACTCTTCGCTTGTAATCTTCTATTGTGTCTATGTCTTTATAATCGCAAACCTCTTGAAGTAGTTTCCAAAAGTATTTATTTGCATCAATACTTCGTGATTTGCGGTATTTTTTTATTTCAATAGACAACTTGCTGTCTTTTATTTCTTCTAAGCTAAAAATTGATTCTCGTCGTTCTAAAAGTATTGTTATTTTCGGTTTGTTTGTTTTATAGTCTATCGATATATCTTGTAATGTTCCTATACTATTCATCTACTACATCACTGCCTATAAAAGGGTCTTGATATTCTTGTTCTTCTTTTATTTCGTTCTCTGTTTTATCTTGTTCCTTTAATTCTTCAAAAACTTCATTTAATTTTTTTTCTTTCGTCTTTTGTATTTCTGTTGCTATAATTCCTAAAGCTTTTTTAATTACTGGATCTGTTTTTTCATTTTTGCTATATAACCAATCACAATATTGTGGATCTTGTTTTGTTAATTCTCCTAATGTTAAACCTTTGTATTTGCCAAAATTTATTTTAATAGCTGTTGCTTGTTCTAATGTCATTGTGCTATTTTCATTTTCTTGTTGTATTAAGTCGCCCATATCTTCTAAGTCTTGTGTAAATACTTCACTTAAGCTAGCTACTTGTAATACTGCATCTATAAACGCTCTTTTCTTTGCCATTTTTAGTATTGTATTTACCAAACTGCAGATATCAGGATTATTAATTTTGTATTTTGTTCTTCCATACTTGTCTGCAAAACTTTCACTTGCTCCCATATAACTATCTGGAATTGTATCTACATTTATAAATCTGTATTTTTTTTCTTTACTGTTACAACTTCCTACTCCTTGAGCTACAGGTTGTCCATTTCTAAATAATGTACATCTAATGTTGTAACTAAAAAATTCTTTGTCATAATCTTCTGTTGATTGTAAAAATTCATATTCAGGATTTAACCCAAATAACATACAAATTTTTTCTCCACCTGGTTTTAATAATGTTGGTTTACTTGTTCCTGGCACTTCTCCAAAATCATGACCTTGTTTTAATGTTTTCTGCACTACTGCTTGCATTTGTGCTATCTTGTTCATTGTTGTTGAAATATTATCTATATCAACAGTTTCTATAATACTTAAAGCATTTACTTCATTATTCATTTAAAATTCCTCCTATTTAATTTTTAAATATGTATTTCCTGATGATAATTGAGCACCATCAATATCATTTCCTGCTTCTATATCTTTTTTTATTGCTACTTTATCTATTTTTATTGTTTGTATTATTTTTTTATATTTTTCTGGTATTCTATCTTCGTCTGTTATTTCTACACTAATTGGACTTTTATTAACACTTAATATTCCTAATTCAGTTTCTATTTTTGGAATTTCAAGCTTATTCATATTGTCCTTTGTATATTCTTTAAATTTATCTAGTTTATTTTGTTTAGATTTCTTTAAGTCTTGTAATCTTTTAATTTGATTATCTATTGCATCTATTAAAGCTTCTTCATTTTGTATATAACCTATAATTCCTGCACTTTTATTTTGTAATTCTATTGCCAGTTCTTCTCCTAAAGTATTGTATTCTTCCTCTGTAAGTTCTCCTTCTTCTGCTTTTGACATTAATTCTGTAAATTTATTTGTTATATTATATAAGGTTAAATTATTCATAATTTTGTTCCTCCAAATCTTCATAATACTTGTCCCAATCTCTTGTTTTCTTGTAATACTCGTTATAGCACTCGTCATTTATTAAATCCGTTACGTTATATTCTGTTACCATAACTGCCTCCTTGACTTTTTTCTTTTTTACTGCTAAAATATATACAGTAAAAATATTTTACTAATAAGTTTTAGGTACTATTTCACTTGTTTGTTGTCTGGAAATAGTACTTTTTCTATTTTTTCTATTTTAACTTTAGGTACCTCTTCTACTCCTCTAACTTCAGGTACCTTCTCTATAATTCTGTGTCTATAAAATTGTTGCAATCTTCTGCCAAATCTTCAACTATCTCTTTTTGTCTGTTCCATAAGTATGTATTAATTATTACTTCAATTAAGACTATAAAAAGTAGTATTGTTAATATTGTATCTGCCATATTCTTGTCCTCCTTTCTTGTATCTTTTATTTAAATAATGTATAATATCCTCAAAGTGAGGTTATTATTATGGATAAAAATAGTTATAAAGTTTTAAAATTTTTCAATGCTCATCCTAATGAAATGTATTCGGCTAGTACTGTTAGCAAAATGTTTCCTGAATTATCTCCAAAAGATATATTAGAAATACTTCATATTTTACGTTCTAATGGACATTTGAGAATAATTAGTAGTAACCTTTATCAAGCTACCAATAAAGGAAAAACATATCATCATGTAAGGATCTCTATATGGCTTTCTGAACATATCATTGAAACATTGGCTTTAATTGTTGCCTTTATTGCCTTAATCGTTTCTATTGTTGCTCTTGTAAGAACTTTCTAGGTTTCTAATAAGATATAACTTCTCTAGTTCTTCAATATTGCTATAAACTATTTCAGATAGAATTTCATTCGAATATCTATTTCCTTTTGAATCGACTCCAGTTAATCTTGTAAGTATTTCATCAATTAGTTGGTTAATGCTTTTTATTCTAAAATTAGGGTCTAAACTGTTATCTTTTACTTGTTCTTTAAAAAACATATCTTCTTTTTCTTGTTCTTTCATCAATTTTTTCAATGCTTCTCTATCTTTCATTTCATCCTCCTAAAATCTAAAAACCTATTATAAAAAATGCTGCCCAAAACAATCCAAATATTGCACAATAAATATATTCTTTAATTCTTTGTTTTGTCTTTTTATTTACTTTCTTTTTCATTCGTTTTTCCTCCTTTCTTTTGTTTGTTATCATGTATTGTCATTGCAATCCATTTAGCCATATCTTCTATAAATTCTTCCGGCATTACTTTGCCTCCTTTACTCAAACTTCTTCTTATTTCATTTCACAAGTATTACTTGTATTTTCATCTAAAAAAATTTGTGTAAATATATAATTTATAGGTTTGTTGTAAAATTGTGACAACTTTATGCAAATCCCTATCTTTGGTGGTTTGTTAGAGTTTTCAATGTTCGAATATTGCTGTTGTGTAATCCCTAAAAACCTTGCTATGACTACTTGTGGTCTATTTCCTCTTAATTCTTTACATTTATTGTTTTTCATACTATTCACCTCTTTTTACAAGTTTTTCTTGTTGTTGCGATTATATTATCACAAGCAAAACTTGTTGTCAATAGCTTTTTACAATTTTTTCTTGTTTTTTATTTACTCATACAAATTTAGCTTGTATAATATTGTTAGAGGTGTTGATATGAATAGGATTAAACAATTAAGAGAAGAATTTAAAATTTCTCAAACTGAATTGGGAAAAAAATTAAATAAGACACAACAACAAATAAGTTTATATGAAAATGGAACAAATGAATTAGATTTAGATGGTTATATAATTTTATCAGAGTTATTTGGTTGCTGTATTGAATATATAGCCGGTAAATCCGACATACGAAATCCACAGCAATCTGACCCACTTGGACTTGCGAAAGTGGGCTTTAGTATGGACAAGTATGTTCCTCCAACAGACGTACAAAGAGAGCAGATAAAAGGATTGTTAGAAGTTATATTAAAAGATAATAAGAAGAATATGGAGAATAAATGAAATTAGATAATTTATATGATTTAACTGAAAAAGAAAAGATAAAAGTATATGATTGGCATATAGAAGATGCAAATGGCATTTATTTAAATATTGATAAAATAAATGCCATTGCTCTTAACTATGATAACATTGGTACTTATGTAGAAGAAAAGTGTGTATTAGCAGAAGAACTTGGACATTATTATTATGAAGCTACTTATTCTCTATACTGTCAAGATTTGCAGGTTATATCAAAGCAGGAACGAAAAGCTAAGAAGTGGGCATACAATGTTCTTGTCCCTTACGAGGATTTGCATAGAGCAATTAAAAATGGTTTGACAACAGTTTATAGCTTGGCAAATTATTTCGAGGTTACAGAAGCTTTTATAAGCAAATGTGTTGCATTTTATTTAGAAAAATACGGATATATTATTACTGAAGAAGAAATGCTATGATTTAGCATTTAATTTATACCCTAGTATACGAAAGGATGTTTTTTATGTTGGGATATGGTTATTGTAGATATTCATCTGAAATGCAAGATGAAAAATCTATTGAACAACAAAAAATGGAAATAAATGAATATGCACAAAGAAGTGGCATAACAATTACTAATTTCTATTGTGATGAGGCAAAATCTGGAACTAAAGACAATAGAGAGAATTTTCAATGTATGATTTCGGATGCTTGTAAAAACAAAGATATAGAATGTATCTTAGTTTGGAAGACTGACCGTTTTGCAAGAAATACTCAAGACAGTTTATTCTATAGAAATAAACTTAAAAAAAATGGAACAAAGCTAATTTCTATAACACAACCTATTGACGATAGTACACCAGAAGGGCAATTGATGTCTACTTTTCTTGCAGGAATAGATGAGTATTATTCACAGAATTTGGCGTCTAATATAAAGCGAGCTCAAAAGTCTAAAGCGCAGAAATTTGAATTTCAAGGCGGTATTCCGCCTCTTGGTTATAAAATTATAGACAAACATTACGAAATCGAAGAGAAAGAAGCAAATATTGTTAAAACAATATTTAAAAAGTATTTAGAAGGTTATAGCTTGATTGATATTTCAGAATATCTAAATTCTTTAAATTTTAAAACAAGGAAAAATAAAAAATTCGGTAAAAATTCCGTTTATGATATTTTAGGCAATATAAAATATACTGGTACATATATTCATAATAAAGCTTATAAACATAATAGTCATATATTTAGAGATGATGCTTTTGTCTATGAAGGTGCTATTCCGGCAATTATATCAAAGGAGGATTTTAATATGGTACAGCAAAAAAGAAAAAAAAGAAATTCAGGTGAATTTAGTTCAAAACACTTATATTTGTTAAGTGGACTTATTGTCTGTGGAAAATGTGGCAAAACTTATACAGGTTCTACAAGTGTAAAAAATAAAAATGGAAAAAGATATGAAACTGGATATTATAGATGCTCTGGTAGAAATAAATTAGACAAATGTGATGCTCCAGTTTTAAAACAAGCTGAATTGGAAAATCTTATAATTAAATTATTAGCAGACAAACTATTAAATTCAGCTGATATTGATAATGTAGTTACTAAAGTACAAGAAGAATATCAAAAAATGTACGATGAGAGTTTAGATATAATTAAACAGCTAGAATCTGAAATAAGCAATGTAGACGCTAAAATTGAAAATGTAACATCAGTTATTGCCGAAGGTGTTTCTTCAAAAGCATTGTCAAACAAGCTTATAGAACTTGAAGAGCAAAGAGAACTATTGCAAGAAAAATTGTCATTTTCTAAAAACATAAATAAGCACGAAATAAAAGTTGAAGATATTAAAAACTTATTAAAAAGTGATATAATGAACTTGACAAAGAATACGCATTCTAAAGAAATTATCAAAAAATGGGTTAAAAAAATAGAAGTTCACAACAATGAACTTGTCGTAAACTTCTCATTAAATGCCGATTCGGCACCTTGTATGGTAGCGAGGGTGAGATTCGAACTCACGACCTATCGGGTATGAACCGATTGCTCTAGCCAACTGAGCTACCTCGCCATATGTTATTTGCTAACGCGATTTACATTATAATATGCTTTTTTTATTTTGTCAATAAAAATATATTAAAAAGTTGAGCTTAGCTCAACTTTTTAATATTTAATTATTTTTCTTCAATTTCTTTAGCTTGCTCTTTGTTTCCTTTTTTTGCTTCAGCAACTTCAGCAGCAGCTTTTTCATCAACAGATACATTCTGTACAATACTGCCTTTTCCGCCTTTTTTACCTGTAGATGGTCCTGTAGATGGTTTTGAAAATTTCTCTTCTATTGCTTGAACTCTACTTAAAGAAGCTTTTAATTCATCATATTCTGGCGAATTGCTTTGTTCTATGTTTTCTGTTTCTGGATAATCTACACCTAAAGTTTCATTCCAAAAATGACTTAATCTTTCTCTTAAATTCATATGTATCTCCTCCATTTTTAATGGCTAAATTTCATAATACATATCTATTGTACCACATTATTCCATAAAAATCAAGCTTTTAAGTCAAAAATAACAATATAAGCTAGTCACTGACTAGCTTATATTAAATATTTTATTAATTCATATAATCTCTTAATTTTTTACTTCTACTTGGATGTCTTAATTTTCTCAATGCTTTTGCTTCAATTTGTCTAATTCTTTCACGAGTAACCATAAATTCTTTTCCAACCTCTTCTAAAGTTCTAGATTTTCCATCTTCTAAACCAAATCTTAATTTTAAAACTTTAGCTTCTCTTGGTGTTAAAGTTCCCATTACTTCTTCTAATTGTTCTCTAAGTAGTGTATATGCTGCTGAATCTTGTGGTGCTGGAGTATCTTCATCTTGTATAAAATCCTCTAAATGGCTATCATCTTCTTCTCCTATTGGTGTTTCAAGAGATACTGGATCTTGCGCAATTTTTTGAATTTCAGCAACTCTTTCAACTGGTATTTCCATTTCTGCTGCAATTTCTTCTGGTGTAGGTTCTCTACCATTTTGTTGTAATAAATGTCTTGAAGTTCTAATTAGTTTATTTATTGTTTCTACCATGTGTACTGGTATACGAATGGTTCTTGCTTGATCTGCTATAGCTCTTGTAATAGCTTGTCTAATCCACCATGTTGCATAAGTACTAAATTTATATCCTTTAGTATAGTCAAATTTTTCTACAGCTTTTATTAATCCCATGTTTCCTTCTTGAATTAAATCTAAAAGTAGCATTCCTCTTCCAACATACTTTTTAGCAATACTTACAACTAGCCTTAAATTTGATTCTGTTAATTTTTGTTTTGCTCCTTCTTCTCCATTTAGTATTCTTTGTGCTAAATCTAATTCTTGTTCATAAGTTAGTAGTGGTATTTTTCCTATTTCTCTTAAATACATTCTAACAGGATCATCTACACTTATGCCTTCCATGTTTGTTAAGTCTATATCTTCTAATTTAATGTCTTCAACTTCTCTTAAATCATCCATGTCTGGTTCAGAATCAAGATCTCCATCTTTTAGAACTTCTACTCCTAGACCTTCAAATGTATCAAATACTTCTTCTATCTGATCTGGATTTGTATTTTCTAATTCGTTAGCTAATTCTCCATAGGTGATTTTTCCATTTTCTTTTGCCTTTTTAAGTATGTTTTCAACCTTTTCTTTACTTATGTCGTCAATTTCTTTGATTTTCTTTACTTTATTAGGCTCTACTTTTTCTGGTTCAGGTTGATTATTATTTTTTGCTGTTTCATCAACTTCTTTTTCTTTATTAGGCATTTTTTTATCAGATTTTTTTTCTGTTTCTTTTATTTCTTCACTTTTCTTTGCTCTAGTCTTTTTTTCTTTTTTAGGCTCTTCTACTTTTTTTGCTTTATCTTCTATTATTGGTTCGTCTTCTTGCTTCTTTCTCATATATATTAAACCTCCTATTTGATTTTAGCTAACTTTAAAATAATGTCGTTTAATTCTTTTTCTAATTCTTTCATATTTTCTACATCTTTTTCGGTATCCAATTGCTTTAAAATTTCGTTTCTTCTATTTACTAATTTTTGTTTTTCATAAACATTAATTAAATCATCTATTGCTTTATTCACATCAGTTATTTCAAAGTCCTCAGCCATTATTTCTGTAATTCTACTAATAATGTTTTCATCTTGAAACCAATCTACAATTTGATTAGTATTAATATTTCCTTTTTGAAATTCTTCATACATCTTTTTTAGTATTTGCCTATTTGTTTCATCTTGTATATCATTTAAAGTTATTAATTTTACTATTTTTTCATAAGATTTAGAATATTCATTTATAAGTAAATATATTACTAATTTTTCCTTTTTTAGAGTTGATTCTGAAATGTTAGTTTTGCTTTCTTCTTTTAGTTCCATCGTAATTACTTTTTTCTCTAATTTTTTACTTCCTTGATTATCTTTATAAATCAATTTATTTATTTCTGCATAAATTGCTTCTTTTGAAATTTTATATTCTCGTGCAATTTTATCAACATATATTTCTCTTTCAATCTGATTTGTAATTTTCGATAGAATTTTGGCAATTTCATTTAAAAACTTTATTTTATCATTTGTATTTTCTATATTTAATTCTTTTAGTAGAACTTTAACTTTAAATTCAACTAATGAAATAGAATTATCTACACATCTTTGAAATCTTTCTGGTCCATATTTTAAAACATATTCATCTGGATCTTTTGCACCTTCTATTTGCAATACTCTAATATCACATCCTAGATTTTGTAGAATTTCCATTCCTCTTAATATTGCTGCTTGTCCAGCCCCATCAGCATCATAACCCAAAATTACCTGCTCACTGTGTCTTCTAAGAAGTCTTCCTTGTGACTCAGTCATTGCTGTACCAAGAGATGCCACAACATTTGTGATTCCTCTTTGATATAAAGAAATAGCATCCATATATCCTTCTACAATAATAATTCTTTTGGTATCATGCTTTTTTGCTACATTAAGACCAAATAAGTTTCTGCCTTTGCTATACACTATATTCTCTGGAGAATTTATATACTTAGGTTTGCTGTCATCTAAAACTCTACCACCAAATGCAATAACTCTTTCTCTAACATCTTGTATTGGAAACATTAATCTCTTTCGAAAACTATCCATGTAGCCACCATTGTCAGTTCTTTTTACTAAGCTAGAAGCTAACATTTCTTCTTCTGTAAATCCTTTTTGTTTTAGTAACAAATATAGTTCATTAAAATTACCTGCATACCCAATTAAAAATGCTTTTAATGTACGATTGTCAAGTTTTCTCTTTTTTATGTACTCTTGGGCCATTTTAGATGTAGGTTTGTATAAATTCTCATGATAAAATTCAGCCGCAATTTTGTTTATTTCATATACTTTTGATTTTAATCTTGCTGTTTTATCATCCTCTGAATTTTCCAGTGTTGGCAACTCAATATTAGCTCTATTTGCTAATAATTCTAAAGTATCTTTAAAATCTAGTCCTTCTATTTTTGAAATAAAATGAATTACATTTCCACCAGCTCCACATCCAAAGCAATGAAATATTTGCTTATCTGGCGAAACAGCAAAAGAAGGAGATTTTTCTTTGTGAAATGGACATAATCCAAAAAAGTTTCTCCCACTTCTTTTTAACGTAACATATTTAGATATTACATCTACAATATCGTTATTTGTTCTTATTTCTTCAATTAGTTCATCACTATATCTTACCAATTTTAAATTACCTTTCTACATACTATTTATATTATTCGACATAAAGTGGTTAAATCCTTCTATACATTATGACAAATATCGAAAAAAGAAGGCTTTTTTATCGCCTTCTCATCTTTTTTGTTGTCTTATAAATTTGTTGTTCCATTATCATCAAATGGAATAAATTTATTTACTATACTTGTATTTATGTCCACTTCTGCTTGTGGAGCTCTATATTCATTAAATGATAAATTAATTTTATTATTTATTAATTCTTCAACCTCATCTTGTGATGCATGTTCAGCAAGCACAAGTTCACTAACTAATATTTGTTTTGCATTAGAAAGCATTTTCTTCTCGCCTGTTGATAACCCTTTTTCTTTTTGTTTAAAGCTAAGGTTTCTTACTACATCTGCTACTTCATATACGCTTCCACTTTTCATTTTTTCCATATTATCTCTATATCTTTTATTCCAATTTTGAGACATTTCAGTTTCATCTTCACCAAGAATTGAAATAACTTTTTCAGCTTCTTCTTTACCTATTACATTTCTAACACCAATTTGCTCTGCTCTATCTGTTGGTACCATTACTTTTACTTCACCTGGCATTCTTATAACATAATAAAATTGGTTTTCTCCTAAAATATTTTTTTCTTCTATTGAATCAATTGTACCTGCTCCATGCATTGGATATACAATTTTATCACCTACATTAAACATGTAAGACGCTCCTTTCTATTGCAAAATATTTGGTTTTTAGTTAAGAAAGGTTTTTAGGCTCTTCTCTAAACCGCAAATATATTATACTACAAAAAATGGCAAAAGTCAAAACTTTTACCATTTATTTTTACCGTTTTCTCTCTATTTTTTATTTACTAGTAGACCCAAAACCGCCCATTCTAGTGCCTTCAGCGTTATCATTATCTACTGTAAAAAACTTTTGAAAAATTGCTTGTCCTATACAATCTCCTTTTTTTATTTCCATGTCTTCATCTTTTATATTAAAGAATGCAAACATTATATGTCCATCATTATCAGTATTTCCATAATAATCTCCATCCACAATTCCAACACCATTTGATAGAACAAGCCCTTTTTTCTTTGGGTTAGAACTTCTGTTACAAAGCATTAAGTATTCATCTTCTGGCATATATGCTTTTATTCCTGTTTTTATTAACGTAGGTGCTTGACCTGCTTTAAATGCTGGAACTATACAATCTTCAGCTGCTTCCACATCATATCCAGCAGAATATTTTGTTTTACGTACTGGCATATTAATTTTTTCATTTTCAAATCCTTTTGCTATTTCAAATCCTCTTACTTTTTCCATTTTTTATACTCCTTTATTAAAATTTCTTTTGTTATTATATAATATCTTTTTTAAATTGTCATTATATTTTTTTTGAATATAAAATGAAAACTTATTAGATAATTTCAAATGCATTTGTATTATTTTGTCGCACAAATATAATGTATCTGAAAAAAATATTCAATGGAGTATAGAAAGTTCATTGAAAACGATGAGTAAATATGTAAAAAAAGAACACTTGTCTTCTATTTTAATTATATTATTTTGTTTTAGTCCTTCGAGTATAGATACTGATATATTTAGTCTATCAATACTTTGCTTTTTGATTTTGTCTTCCATCTAATCAACCTCACTTTTATTTTTTTCTATTACTTTTTTAGCATAAGAACAAGTTGCCTCAATACTTTTATTTAGTCTTTTGGCATTTTCCATAACATTTTCCACAAGTTTTTTAGCAATCCCTTGTCCTTGGTGTTTTTCATTTACTTCTGTGTGAGTTATATTCCATATATCTTCTGTTTCCTCAAAATTACATTCTCCTATTTCTGTATTAAAATCATAAGCTATTGCCCTTTTTTCCTGATATCTAAATACTATTCTAATCATAATATTTACTCCGTTATTTTTTCTCTCGACATAATTATATCATTAAATACCCTTTTTGTCAGCAAAATATTGACATTATTGGCTTTTTTTGATAAATTGTGTATAACAAATTACAGAAGATTTTATTTTTGGGGAAAGGAGGATTTTTTGTATGAATAAAGCAGAATTAATAGAAGCAATGGTTTCTAGAACAGGTCATTCAAAGAAAGCTACAGCAGAATCTTTAAATGCTTTCATTTCTGTTGTTTCTGAAGCACTAAAAGCAAATGATAAAGTTCAATTAGTTGGTTTTGGAACTTTTGATGTAAGAAAAAGAAGTGCTAGAAAAGGAAGAAACCCTCAAACTAAAGAAGAAATAAAAATACCTGCTTCTAAAGCTCCAGCATTCAAGGCTGGTAAAGCTTTAAAAGAGCTAGTTAATAAATAAATCATAAATTTCCTTAAAGGAAATGGTATATTAGCATTTTTGCTAGTATACCATTTCTTATTTATATGTTCAGTTTATTATTCATTATTTCAAATATAAAATTCGATTAAAGAATTTGCATCTATTTTTCTTTGTCAGCTAGTTCAAAT
>ERZ773165.208-NODE-208-length-52429-cov-26.117234_pt1 | contig 52429 bp, 39 predicted proteins | sample MGYA00581003_ERZ773165 | MGnify/ENA primary metagenome ERZ773165 (study PRJEB29015, sample SAMEA2737817) | human gut metagenome | biome: human gut; feature: human-associated habitat; material: faeces | place: China | collected 2012 ... | reverse complement strand
CGCTACGTAGCCCCCTCAGCCCTTCGGGCAGCTCCCCCGATGGGGAGCCAAGAACATTCTTCCGCTTAACTTAGTAACCTTCCCCCTCTGAGTCACGCATAGGCATGATGCCCAAAGGCCAGCAACGTGATGCAGTTTCTCATTTTTCTTTCTCTCACAGTTTCTCTGCGTTTGACATGACGATGCGAGGAAAGCACCAATCGGTTTGCAGACTATGATCGTTCCTGATCCACAGCCGCCAGTCACTTACCTCGCCACATCTGTTGTCACATTCACACGGATCGTCTCGAGCGACATACCTGTCGTATGCTCGATCTCCCGCTGGATCCTGTCACGCATGGTATGGATCACCGATTTGATCTCCTGCGGCGTCCCAGAGCGGACAGTGACATCCAGTGCCAGGATGAGGCCATTCATCTGGCTCTCGCTCTTCTGGCTGCTGACGCCTGTGATCCTGACTTTTTTCATGCCCTTCACCGCATATCGGACAAGCGAGGCGATGACGCGGTCAGAGAAAGAGAGCTTGCCATAATAACTGAAAACAGGTCGCACGACAGAGCGCTCATTTTGTTCGCTGAAACGCTTCGGCGCTCCCTTTTTCCGATTTCTGAAAAATTTCAGCGGATCGACAAGGTACCCCTTGAAATACGGCTTCAGCTCCATCGTCGGAACGGGGATGACATGCTTTCCTTCCTTATGACGCGCTTCACTCGCCTTCATCATTTCTTCAGGACGTGCCACATCCTCAATGCGGATATACTTTGAGGGCTCCGGCAGATCCAGTGCCTTCGTGATCGTCACGACCATACGATCTGACGTTCCCAGGATCAGAATGCGGTCCGGATGGATCTTCTGGAGCATCTTCTTCACATCTTCTCTCTGCTCTTCATCCCAGAAAATCGCACGGCGCACAGCCTTGAGGCGGCTCTCTTCCCTCTTGGCAGATTTTCCCGCGACAATGCGGTTGTGATAGATCAGGATCCCGTCATCAATGATGCAGGAGCATTGATTCTCATAGGCGATCACCAGCGCACGGTCACTCTTTCCTGTGCCTGGCGGTCCATAAAAAGCTACAACTTCCATAGTGCTCTCCTTTTCGTTTTTCTTTAGTATAAATGCTCAGGGGAAATTTGTCATGAGGAAAATGGGGAAAGGGTTAGTGGTTCAGGGTTCGGGGTTCGGGGTTAGCCCACGGGACGGGATGCCTCTTGATTGCGTACGAAAACTCTGTTCGAATGAGAAATTAGAAATGGTGATGCGGCGCATAAAAATCAGAAGCGCCGCGGAGTTTCGATAGCGCTTCGTGCGCAACGTCATTTCGACCGTAGCCGAGGGTCTTTATTGCAAAACGCTCATCGCCTGATGTGAGGCAGCACCAGGACATCGTTTTCCCTCGGTGCATACACGCTGATTCTCGCAGTGCAGTAAAGATCCCTCGGCTGCGCTCGGGATGACGATGCCAGAGAATCCCAGTCATCAGCCACCAGTCACTCCTAATCCCCAATCCTTAGGGAAACGCTGATTAAATCGCAGAATCAGATTTCATACGGATTTTTATACATAGCTTCGTCATCATCTTCCTTAAATAGCTCGCTACTCATCCCTAGTCCCCAGTCACCAACAAACAAAAAAGAAGCCTTTCGGCTTCTTTCACTCTTCCCCTACGATCTGAACCTCGGTATGCAGGTCCACGCCATAGGCCTCTTTGACCTTCTGCTGTACCTGATGGATGAGAGAGAGCATATCTTCGCAGGAGGCACGGCCATTATTGATGAGGAAACCGGCGTGTTTCTCGCTGACCTGCGCATCGCCCACCGAAAATCCTTTAAGTCCCAGCTCTTCGAGCATCTGCCCGACAAAATGACCATCGGGACGCTTGAAGGTGGATCCGGCGCTTCGTTTTTCAAGAGGCTGCTTCGTGGCTCTTCTCTGGTTGAGATCCTTCATCAGCGCTTCGATGTCCTTTTGATTGCCCGGCTTTAACGAAAGAGTGATATCAAGGATGACTTCCCCGTTCTGCATGAAGGGGCTGTGGCGATAACCATAGCCCATATCCTTGATGGAATGGACGATGATATCCCCCTTCGCGTCACAGGTGGTGGCGGAAACGATAATCTTCGCCATTTCTCCGCCATACGCCCCTGCATTCATATAAGCAGCTCCGCCGATACTGCCGGGGATACCGCTGGCAAATTCCATCCCGGAGAGGCCATACTCCAGAGCTTTTCTAGCGGCAGCGGCCGTGGGTACTCCGCTCGCGACCGTCAGGAGATTTCCCTTTCTTTCCATGCGATGCAGGCGTCCGGTGAATACCACTGCCCCGCGGATACCTTTATCCCGGACGAGCAGGTTCGCGCCTCCGCCCAGCACGAAAAGCGGCACTTCATGCTTATGTGCCAGCTTTGTGATGAGGCACACTTCTTCTGTCGTCTCCGGCATCAGAAAACAATCTGCCGGCCCGCCAATGCCAAAGGTGGTATGCCGCTTCATGGGTTCATTTGTCTTTATCTGATTCTCTCGCAAGATGCTAGAGAAAATGCTTGCATAGTCGTTATTCATATCCGATTCCTTACCTTATAAATTCATATCTTATTTATTATAAGGATGAGCAGGGACGGCGTCAATGGGGAAATGGATTGACAGCGACTGGTGGCTTGAGATCAGGACTAGGAGAAACAGGTTCATCAGGTTCTGTCGGCTCTATAGGTTTCTCATATTTCGTGAATAGTGTGTGTAAAACAAAAATTTCGCGATACTTTTATACTTTTCGCGCAGCACTGCCTCCGTTAGACTTCTGAACCAGGTGACCCCGAGCAGCCTTTTTCGTGATTTTCTATGACTTTCCCTTTAACTCCGGATACATACCGTCACGAATGAGTTTCAGTCCTTTGATGGTGCGTACTCCCGGGCAGTAGATGTTGTCCACCTGCAGGAAGTAGATACGATTTCCTTGTACAGCTTTCATGGAGCTTACTTCCGGTTTGCGGAAGAAGTCCAGCACTCGTTCCTTGTCTCTCGACTCCAGGTACACCACGAAGATCACGTCCGGATCCGCTTCCAGCAGGTCTTCCCGTCCTATGCGCCTGGAATCCAGCAGCATCCGCCCTCCCAGTTCCGTGACCATGTTGCCTGCGGTGGTACGATCGCTGTAGTTGGAAATGTATTTTCCCAGGAGTTCCATCACCACCACGCGGGGGGCAGGTTTCCCTTCGGTTTCCTCTCGGATCCGCTTGATTTCTTTCCGAATTTCACCGATCATCGCATCGGTCTGCTCTTTCTTATCGAAGATCCGTCCTACATCGTCAATGAATTGGATCTCATCATCCACGGTCCGCCGCTCCAGAATGGAATTGGCAGACGGCGAAATATATGTGTTAATCCCCTTTTCATTCCACCAGTCTGTAGAGCGGAGGCGGCTCTTGCCGAAGGTGGACTGCCAGCCCATGATAAGCTCCGGCTGACTGGCAAGCACAGTTTCCATGTCAAAGTCTTCATAGGTAGTATTATGGATGCCCGGAATCTTTGCCATTTCCTCACCGTATGCCGCTTCCATTTCTTCATACGATTCATTACCATGGCGCACGGATACCATGGAAATGCGGTCGGATAGTCCCAAAGCCAGCAGAATTTCCAGATTGTTGGACCGGTCTACCGCGACCCGCTGCGGTCTCCTGGTAAAGATGTAGTCCTTCGCCTCGCCGCTGCTGGTATAGTTGGAAATGGTGACAGGGTAATGTCCCTTTTCCTCCTCCCTGTCGCCTGTATCCTGCAGCGCATTGCCATGCTGCAGGTACAGCCCATACCCTGCGGCGAGCAGAAGAAAAATCACAATGAGAATGCCATATTTTTTCATAGGCACTCCTTACAAAAAATGGACTGGAAAACTCCAGCCCATTTTGCATTCATACAATTAGAATTTATATCTTGCACCAACGAGGAAACTCCGGGCCGGCATAGAATAGGCTCCAGGACCCCAGCTGCCGCTGTACCATGTTTCATAAGCCTGATTCGTAAGGTTGGAAACCAGAACGTAAGCCGTAATGTCCTTGGCAATATCATAATTGATATTCCAATCCATCACGAGGAAGCGCTTTGATGTGAACGCAGACAAATCATTGCCTGTGTACCAGTTTGTCAAAAGACCCGTATAGAGCTTGCCATTTTCATAGGACAAGTTAAGAGAATAATAATTTTCCGGGCGCAGATGATTGATGGCTGTATTCACATCCCCTGCATTGGTCATCATCCAATTCGGATCAATAATGGCCCCATTTTTAGCAGCCCACTTATCTTTCAGATGCGTGTAGGATGCGCTCAATGTGAGGTGATCGTTAAATCTATGGTCCAATGTAATATTGAAGGATTGCTTATCTTCCTTGGCATTGATAGCAGCGCTCTTAAATTCAGAGCCTGTCCAAACTGGGAAGGTTGCAATGGCATTGCTCATCTTGGTTATGTCGTAATGTACGGCAATGGATGTTTTATCCGACAAATCCTTCCGAATACCTACTGTATATACATTGCCCTCTTCATCTTCCAATGGAGAATTGGTGACTACATCAATTGTAGAATAGTCCCCCTGGCGAAGCGGACGGAATACCTTGGTCCATCCCAGGTACATGCTGGCCGTATCGTTAAACATGTATTCCGTGTTTAACGCATAAGTAAGAGCATGGGTATTTCCCTTTCCGTTGGACGGAAGGATCTCCCCCTTGCTCTTCATCGTCGTATTGATGGAGCTATATTTCGAATACCGAATGGCAGGAGTGATGTCCCATTTGTCGGTCACATGGATTTTATCCTGCACGTAAGCGGATAATGTTTTACGGGAAAGATGGGTGAAGTACGTATGTCCATCATCATTTTTATTTCTCTTAAACACTTTCGCTTTGTCATACAGTACATTGGCAATCACATCATGGTTGCCAAATGTTTTAGCCAGCTGCAACTGAGCGCCGCGGTTTTTCTCTTCATTATAATCGGTAACTGGGGAATTGCCGCCTTCCGTCTTATTCTGCCACCATTCCTTCTGTTCTTCTGTCACCGTTCCCGGGAATGGAGTCAAATGTTCTTTCATCCATGCATTCAGCTGTTCCTGGTTAATCGTACCGCCATGGGCATTGACATATTCCATGTAGTTATCATAGCCGGATCCCGCCGCAGAATTGCCACCGCCGGAGGCAAAGTCAGAGAACCAGAAATTGGCTCTCCCTGCGTAGCTGTGGCTCTGGTCGTAGAAACGGATAAAGCTGTCCATACCATTATCTTTAGCAAAGGTATACACTACATCCAAATCATTATGATTAAAGTCATTAGTTACATCATAGAGTGCTCTGGCAGTAAACAAATTGCGATAATATGGCAATTCTCTGGCAATCGTAAAATTGGTGGCTTTTTCAATGGCATGATTGTTTTCATCCAGTCTCCCTACGGCTACACGCATCAGAAGAGCATACCAGTCTTTTTCATTCCAATATTTCAGATTTGGTGTGGTGACCGGATAACCGTCTCTGCCGTCTTTATGATTGTAGGAAATGCTCAAATTATGAGTGTCATTGAAGTCTTTATCCAACCGGACGTTTACTCCATCTTCCTTATATCTTGAACCTGCCAGTGTACCCACTTTATCTGCCAAGCCATCTTTAAATTTGGTATCACCAGACATATTCCGGTTAGCGGAAATAAAATAGTGGAACGACTTATCATCTCCCGCACTTCCGGAAAGACTTACCGCATAATTATGTTTATCCCAGGAACCTGTAGATAAGTCAACGGAACCCGTAGTTACGGCTCCACCCTTTCTGGTAATAATATTAATAACCCCGCCAGTAGCATCTGCCCCATATACCGATGCGCCTGGACCTTTAATGACTTCAATTTTTTCTACATTTTCCATGTTAGTTACATGGTCTAAATCAACACCCGTAGACTTAGTTCCTTTTTTGCTTGTACCGCTGATTCTCTGGCTGGCTAAATTATCTACACGCCGACCATCTACTAAAATAATGACTCTGCTATCGCCATTAATGGATACACCATTATTATAGGCGGCGTATCCATATTCTCCACCACGATATCCAGGGTTCTGGAAAGTAACCCCCGGAATACGTTTAATGGCTTCCGTCAAATCTGTGTAATGACGTTTTTCGATTTCTTCTCTCGTGATGACCTTCACATCACCGCCGGTACGATAGTACGACTGTTCCGTGATGGTATCGCCGAATTTATTCTTCGTCTTATCCGCTTCGACGACGACAGCATCGAGCGTGTACATATTTAAATTTTCATCGTATGCTGCATGAATCAGGTTACCCCCCCCATTGTCAACACAACTACTACCATAATGCTTGACAAATTTCTTTTTTTCATGACAAATACCTTCTCTCTATTTACCAGCGTTTTCCTCTGAAATAGGTGAATGTACCGCGCAGGCACAAGTCGCCCTTGTCGATCCACGCCTTCTCTGCTCTCCACTCCAGTATCATCGTGTCCGATGACTGCGTAGCCGCCGACGCGTGCATGACAGGCATCAGCAGAAGCCCGAGCAGAAACAGGCAGGCTAAAACGATCTTCCTCATCTCTCCTTCCTTTTGACTGACCAATAAAATAAAAATCTATCCCAATCCCCCGCCCGTCTGTCCTTGTTTCGACGGCAGGAGAATAGAATACAACTTTCTCCTAAGCTTTCGCTTATATTTTTAAATTATATTTCCTATAGCCTTAATAATATATGAATAGAATTAAATTTTCAAGCTATTTGTGCTTAAAGTTTTTAATTGTGGCCATGTGGCTATAATATTTAATTTATACGCCTTATTTATTCTCCATCTATCACACAAGTGTGGCAGAAGGGTGAAAGTCATTATTCACTCCATCCGCGCCGTCACCCTCCGGGAGGGAGGTGGTGCCGTAGGCACAAAAAAGAGGGATTCCTTCGAGTGAAGCGAGGTTTGCTTGTTTTTCCCTTCGACCGTCAGGCCGGTTTTATGGTTTTTATAACTATGTTTTAACGATTTCATGTAGAAAAATCATACAACATCGCTGCATTCGATGAAATTTCCCCTCTTTAATTCTTCCCCGATAGGTCTATCATTGACGCCCAATCCCCCTTTCAAGGTAACAGGATCTGCTTGTGATTTCCTACCATCCCCCGTCTTACCGCAAAGGAAAAAGAGTTCTCGCTTTCTCACGACAAAAAACCGCAGCTTTGGCTGCGGTTTTTTCAGGTTGTCAGGAAAGGCAATTATTTCTTTTCGATCAGTTTCAGGTCGACAGCAATATTCTTTTCGACGTTTTCACCCTTAGCGAGCTTCAGAGCAGCATCGACGCCGATTTCACCCATCTTGTCTGGCTGCTGTGCAATGGTAGCTGCCATGGTGCCGTCTTTGACTGCTTTCACGCCGTCATCAGTGCCGTCGAAGCCGATGATGAAGATCTGCTTATTGGCAGCTTTGGCAGCGGAGATAGCGCCGAGAGCCATTTCATCATTCTGTGCGAAGATGGCTTTGACATCCGGGTTCGCCTGGAGAATATTTTCAGAAACGGTCAGGCCCTGGCTGCGATCGAAGTTTGCACTCTGCTTAGCAAGGACTTTCAGCTTCTTGTCAGCGATGTTATGGAAGCCCTGGCCGCGTTCACGGGAAGCGGATGCGCCCGGGATACCTTCGAGTTCAGCGACCGGAGTGCCTTCGCCGAGTTTAGAAACGATGTATTCTGCTGCCATTTCGCCGCCCTTGATGTTGTTGGAAGCGATGTGTACAGCGACTTCGCCCTTGTCAGAAGCACGGTCGATGGTGATGACCGGGATCTTGGCTTTATTGGCTGCAAGGACAGAGTTGGATACTGCTGCGGAGTCTACCGGATTCACGATGAGGACGCTGATGTTGCCCTGGAGCAGGTCAGCGATATCATTGGACTGTTTTGCCGGATCATTCTGTGCATCGACGATCTTGACATTCACGCCAGCCTTTTCAGCAGCTGCTTTGACGCTGTTCGCCATGGTGACGAAGAATGGGTTGTTCTGCGTGGAGACAGAGAAACCGATGGTGACTTTCTTCGCACCGGAAGCAGCAGAAGAGTCGGCTTTCTTATCAGAGCCGCCACAACCAGCAGCAGAGATGAGTGCTGCGCCAATGAGAGCTGTTAATGCGATTTTCTTAAACAAAATGTTTTCCTCCTTAGTTCTTCTTGCGATCCATCAGGACGGCAAGCAAAATAACTACGCCTTTGACAACCTGCTGATAGAAGCTGGACACATTCAAAATGTTCAGACCATTATTCAAGGTACCGATGATGAGAGCACCGATGAGCGTGCCAGAAATACGGCCTTTGCCGCCTGCGAGCGAGGTACCGCCCAAGACGACAGCTGCGATAGCATCCAGCTCATAGCCCATGCCGGCTGTCGGCTGCGCACTGTTCAGGCGGGCAGTCAGGATAGCGCCGGCGATAGCACAAAGGCATCCAGTCAAAGCATACGCAAAAATCTTGATTCTGTCAATCTTAATCCCGGAAATATAGGAAACTTTTTCATTCCCGCCGACCGCATAGGTCTGACGGCCAAGCGGCGTCTTCTTCAGGATGAAGAAAAGGATCAGGAAGGCGATGAGCATCACGATGGCCGGGACCGGGACTTCCATGATGAAGCCCTGACCGAAGCCGGTGAAGAAAGGATCATCCGAAAGGCCGGAGATCGGATTACCATTCGTATAGACGAGCGTCGCGCCGCGATAGATGGTCATTGTAGCGAGCGTCGCAATGAAGGGAGCGACCTTTCCGTAGGAAATGATGACACCATTCACAGCACCGAGCAGGATACCGATGAAAGCAGAGAAAAGGATCGCGAGCTCCGGATTCGTCCCTTTGGCGATCATGCTCGCCATGAGCGCGGAAGACAGCGCGAGGATCGAGCCGACGGAGAGGTCGATGCCGCCGGTCAGGATGACGAAGGTCATACCAAAGGCAATGAGCGCATTGATAGAGATCTGACGAGCCAGATTTTTCAGGTTCGACGGATCGATGAAGCTGTCATTCAAAGCCGCGATAACGATAAAGAGGACAATGAGACCAATGAGCGGCCCCATTTCTCTCACAAGATTTTTAACTTTTTCGGAATTCATGCTTACTCTCCTCCGGTAGCCAATGTCATAATACGTGTCTGTGTCGCATCTTTATGATCGATGATGCCAGCCAGATGCCCTTCGTGGATGACCATGATACGGTCGCTCATGCCGATGACTTCCGGCAGTTCAGAAGAAACCATGATGATCGATACGCCTTGGGCGGTCAGTTCATTCATCAGGTCATAGATATCCTTTTTCGCACCGATATCGATGCCGCGGGTCGGTTCATCCAGGATGAGCAGCTTCGGATGCATGCCCACCCACTTCGCGATGACGACCTTCTGCTGGTTGCCGCCGGAAAGCGCACTCGCCGGAAGCTCAATGGTCTGCGTCTTGACGCCGAGCTTGTGCGATAACGTATCTGCGAAACCGAATTCTTCCTTGTCATTGATGACGCCGCTCTTGGCGAGGGCATTCACGCTTGGGAGTGCAATATTTTTCTTGATCGAGAAATCCAGAATGAGCCCTTCCGTCTTACGGTTCTCTGTAATGAAGCCGAAGCCGAGCTTGATGGCATCGAGCGGCTTTTTGATCTTGATCTCCTTGCCGGAGAGGTAGAGCTTGCCTTCCTTGTGCGGATCCACACCGAAGATCGCTCTCATGATCTCTGTACGGCCAGCGCCCATGAGACCGGCCACGCCCAGGATCTCTCCTTTTCTGACAGAGAAGGAAATATGCTCGAAAACGCCCGGCTGAGAGAAATCTTCGACCTTGAATACTTCATCACCGGGTACATTCGTACGCGCCGGATAGTACTCGCTCATCACGCGGCCGACCATATCGCCTACGATCTGGTCCATATTCGTTTCTTCTGTCGGGCGGCTGCTGATGGTCTGCCCGTCACGCATGACGGTGATGGTATCACAGTTATTGAATACCTCTTCCATACGATGAGAAATATAGATGATGGAGACACCCTTCGCCTTCAGCTTTCTCATGACTTCGAAAAGACTGTCGGTCTCACGCTCCGTCAAAGCGGCGGTCGGTTCATCCATGATGACCGTCTTGGCATCGAGCATCAGATTTCGTGTGATCTCTGTCATCTGCTGCTGACCAACAGAGCATTCCCCTGCGATCTCATCGAGCGGCAGCGTGATGCCCATTTCCTGGCACTTTTCTTCCGCCATCTGGCGCATCTTTTTGAAATCAATGAAGCCAAAAGCCGTTTTCGGCTGATTCATCAGGAAAAGATTCTCCAGAATAGACAGATTCGGCCAGATATTCAGCTCCTGATGAATGAAAGCGATCCCGTGCTCTTCCGCATCTTTATTATTGCGGAAAGTCACTTCCTTGCCATCCACCAGAATGGTGCCGGCATCCGCCTTGTGGATGCCCGTCAAAATATTCATTAATGTGGATTTGCCTGCGCCATTCTCCCCCATCAGTGCGTGGACTTCGCCAGGACGGATGTGGAGATTGACTCCGCCCAAGACCTTATTCGTCCCGAAGGCTTTGCAAATCCCGATCATATTGATATCCATGTACTACCTCTCTTAGAAGATGACGCCGGACTCGAGAATGATATTCGAATACGGAGTGATTTCGCCCGTACGGATGACGGCTTTACAATCTTTTTCCCATGCCTTCAGCTCTTCATGGCTGTCCAGCATGACCCATTCCACAGCATCTTCTGGGAACACTTCATGGAGTGCTTTCCACTGCTCCGGATTTTCCTTTTCCGTCTCCGGTGCGATATAGACCTTCTGGATCTCCATGTACTTCGCCATTTCCTTCACGACTTCGATGAATTTCGGTTCACCAAGACGGAGTGCGAGATCGATCTTCGGCGTACCGGATGGCACCGGAAGGCCGCAGTCTCCGACACAGATCTTATCTGTATGACCGAGGTCTGCTAAAACCTTGGCAATATGGCTGTTCAAAATCCCTATTTTCTGCATGAGAGCATCTCCTCCACTTCTTTGCGCCATGGCATACCACCCTGTGCACCGATCTTTCCGACAGACAGTGCTGCCGCCGCATTGGCAAAACGAATGGCTTCTTGGATTGCCAAGCCTTCGCAGCGCGCTGCCGCAAAAGCCCCATTGAAGGTATCGCCTGCCCCGGTCGTATCGACGACCGGCACCGTGAAGCCGGCGACCTTGACGACCTTGCCCGCTTCGCCATAGACCACGCCGTCTTTGCCGACGGTCATGATGACCTTGCCGGCTTCGGAAATCAGGATCTCATCCCGATCCATTCCGTCAAACATCAGCGCCGCTTCATGTTCATTCGGCGTGAGATACGTCACTTTCCTGACCCAGTCCTTCGGGATATCCATGTACGGTGCCGGATTCAGCATCACAGGGACGCCTGCTTCAAAGCAGCGGTCGATGATATAGCCGATCGTGTCCATCGGGATCTCATGCTGCAGCATGACGAGATCAGAGGAAGAGATCACATCCCAGTCCTTATCGATCATCTCGCGGCTGACCTTGTCATTCGCCCCCTTGATGACGATGATACTGTTATCCCCTTCCGCAAGCGTGATGTGTGCCGTGCCTGTCGTGATGCCGGAGAGCGTCTCCACATAGTCCGTCTTCACGCCGCTCTCTTCCAGCGCCTTTTTCATGAGCGTCCCGTAAGCATCATCCCCCACACAGCCGATCATGTATACGCTAGCCCCGAGGCGCGCCGCCGCGACAGCCTGATTAGCGCCCTTACCTCCGGGAGAAATGATCAGGCGGCTGCCCATCACGGTCTCGCCCGCTTGCGGCCTTCTGTCCGCCTCCACGGTAATGTCCATATTACAGCTGCCTATTACAGAAATATGACCCATAAGCCTCCATCTTCCTTTACTTTTACAAATACGCCGAAGAAACAGGACAGTCCCATGATTCCTAGCGAAATATTCGATTCAATTAAAAAGTATCCACATAACGCTTTTTTCTTTCTACATAACCGTATTATTTTAGCATAAAGCCTTTAAAGAAAAAAGAGGGAAAAAAATTTTACAATATGTAAGAGTTCCCAAAATGCTGCCTGATGACAGTAATGCTATTAAGTTAAGCGGCAGAACGTTCTTGGCTCCCCATCGGGGGAGCTCCCCGAAGAGGGAAGCAAGACGTTACGTAGCTAACGATTTCCTTAACTTAATAGCATTACCCTAGAGGGAAAGGCTGCGATACGAGAATACTATCTTCTAAAAAAAGGCGGCGAAGCCGCCACCTAACCCCTGAACCTTGAACCCTGAACCCTGAACCTTGAACCAAATGAAAGCAAAGTCAAAAGGGGCTGTGAAGAAATGAGGATTCATTTCTTCACAGCCCCTTTTCCTATGTTTTAAACGATCGGTTCTCCGTGATACAGTTCTCCATCGATATCCGGTTTCACACCATAGCCGATGGCCCATTCACATTTATACTTGAGAGCCTGCGCATGAATGTTCTTCACGCGGTCAATGGTCTTGATGACTTTCGCCGGGACGCCGACGACGAGGGAATTCGGCGGGATGACCTGATTTTCCAGAACAAGCGCACCGGCAGCGATGATGGAACCACGGCCGATCTTGGCACCTGTCAAAACAGTCGCATGCATGCCGATGAGGACATGATCCTCAATGGTACAGGCATGGATGCAGGCGCAGTGCCCGATAGTGACATAATCGCCAATGATGCAGGGATCGTCATCCGCCACATGCAGGCAGACCAGATCCTGTACATTCGTACATTCACCGATGGAGATGTAATTCACATCGCCTCTCGCCACGACGCCTGGCCATACACTCGCATACTTTCCGATCCGGACATCGCCGGAAAGGAATACCTGTGGAGCCACAAACGCATTCGGATCGATCTGCGGGATTTTTCCGTTAAATTCTTCATTGGAAAGAGTATACATATGAAAGACCTCCCATCCCATACACATAGATTATTTCCTATCTATATTATACTACGGAAGGCAAGCGTATGGGGATTAAATTTTTCTAAAAAGGAAAAAATTCGTGGTTAGCCATCTAGGCGTGTCGTCCCATTGACTGCCAGCGAAAGAGGTGCGCGGGTTTTATGAGGTGAGCGGGTTCGGAAGGTTCAATGGGTTCAACGGGTTCAACGGGTTCAGCAGGGGCGGCGCATAAAAATAGGGAAGCGCCGCGGAGTTTTGATAGCGCTTCGCGCGCATCGTCATTTCGAGCGTAGCCCTCGATCTTTATTGCAGAACGCTCATCGCCTGATGTGAGGCAATACCAGGACATCGTTTTTCCTCGGTGCATACACGCTGATTCCCGCAGTACAGTAAAGATTTCTCGCTTCGCTCGAAATGACGATACGAGAGTCTGATGTCTTCTAGTCTTCTAGTCTCCTAGTCTCTAGTCACCAGTCCCTAGTCACCAGTCCCTAGTCACCAGTCCCTAGTCACTCGAGACGCCTAATCCCTAGCCACTAATCCCTAGCCACTAGTCTCTAGTTACTTCTTCCCCAAAAACTTTGTGATAGTTTTCACGACAAGGTCCGGCGCAAGCGGCTTGGACAGGTGTTCATTCATCCCCGCTTCCCGAGTGCGAATTTTATCTTCCGTGAAAGCATTCGCTGTCATCGCGATAATGGGGATCGCCTTCGCATCCTTGCGGGGAAGAGCCCGGATCTCTTTGGCAGCCTTGCAGCCATCCATGACAGGCATCATGACATCCATCAGGATCACATCGAAGGCACCTTCGGGTGCCTTTGCAAAAGTCTCGACAGCCTCTTTTCCGTTCCATGCTTTCGTGACGACAGCGCCCTTTTCTGCGACAATAAATTCCGAGATCTCCATGTTGAGCTCATTGTCTTCGACAAGAAGAATACGGACACCCTTGATCGACGCCTCGGCTTCTTCGGTCGTTTTCTCGGCTTTGCCGGCTGCCTTGTCGATCAGGAAGGGGAGCTTCACCGTGAACGCCGTCCCTTCGCCCCTTTGGCTGGTAAAGGAAATACTGCCGCCCATGGTTTCCGTGAGTTTCTTTGCGATCGGCATGCCAAGTCCCGTACCGTTGTAGAGGGTTTTGACACTTTCGTCTTCGCGAGTGAAAGGTTCAAAGATTCGTTTCTGGTACTCCTCGCTCATACCGCTCCCGGTATCCTCACAAATAAACGTATAGAAAGCGCGGCCATCCTCACTCTCGTCTTCCCGGAGGCTGAGGATGATTTTCCCATGATCTTTATTGTACTTCACAGCGTTACCCATGATATTCATCAAAAGACGCTTCAGGTGACCTGGACTGCCTATGAGATTCCAGTGTGTAACGGAAAGATCCCTCTTGATGACTTCGATACCTCTTTCCTGTGCCAGCTTTTCGATGACGGTAAGGACTTCATTCAAAAGCTCCTGCAGATGGAAGGATTTCTCTTCGAGCACGACTTCACCGGACTCCAGTTTCCCCATATCAAGCACTTCATTGATGAGCTCCAAGAGCAGTTGGGACGCTTTACTGATCTTCTCACGACATTCGACCTGCTTTTTCAAATCATCGGGATAGCGCTCTGCCACCGCCAGCATGCCAATGATGCCATTGATCGGTGTACGGATATCATGGCTCATGCGCTGGAGAAATTCTGTTTTCGCGATATTGGCTGCATCTGCCCGGCGAGCCTCTTCCTGAAGGCTCTTGCGGTATATCTCTTCCCTCTCCTTCTCTTCTTTCTGGTGCAGCATCTGTGACCGGTAGTGATACATAAAGACGGCGGCCAGAGTAAACAGATACAGGGCGAGGGTTATGCCCAGATTCTGCGGCAGTGCGGCAAATACTTTTGTATCCGGCAGATATACATAGATATAGTGATCGTACTGGCGAAGCATGATGCCATAGGCCTGTTCTTCACTGACATTTACGAGCTGCCGGCTGCCCGCATTTTCTTTCAAGGCCTGCACCACAGGGAGATCCTTCGTCTCTTTTCCGATCAGCGCTTTATCATTGGAAGCGATGACCAGTCCGTCATTTGTGACAAGGATGGTACCATCCGTCATGGGATTGTACCCTGCAAGCAGACTTTGGATCATGAGTGTGTACGTTCTGGCATACGCAGCGGGTGTGTATTGGTACACGACGATGATACCCGGCTTGTCCAGGCGTCCACAGGCAGCCATATCGATATAGGCTCCATCCGGGAGGCGAAGACGCTGCGAATAGGTTTTCTCCGGATAACGGGCGCAGTCTTTCACGACATCTCTGGATAGGATGTCTGCGAGCGCCTCTTCAGCAGAAGGCATCTGGCTAACAGACTCCCTTGTCTCTCCTTCTTCGCCAAGGATCAGGATACCGGAAAGCCACAGACCACGGATATTCTGCTGCAGCAGCGCCTCCTCCGTACTGCGTCCCGTCTCTTTCTCCGCCTTGAGGTTTGTCCCTACCTGACGCACACTTTCGATGAGACGCAAAAGCGACTGGGACTCTGCAGCCTCATTGTAGTGCGTGACGATTGAGCTCTGCACCTTCACATATTCTGCCGTTTCATAGAGGCGCACTTCCGCCTCCTTCTTCTCCTGATCAATGAAATAGAGAGAAGCACCGAGCATGACCAGCAGCCCGCCAAGGAGCCCCATCGACCAGAAACGGATGTCTTTTGCAATGGACGCTTTATCAGTAAGCAAGCTTCTCCACCTCCAGGTATTGTTTCGGATTTTCTAAATACTTCCCGATGATCCTCTCCGACGTCCCATCCTGCCTCATCTCGCGAAGTGTCTTATCAAGCTCTTGGCAAAGGCCACGGCGGTCCTCCTTGTCGAAAGCCACGCCGATCCCGACCGTCATGAGCGGTTCAGGAAGGATGCGATACTCCACATCATAGTCCTTCATGTACTGGAGGATGGAAGTCTCATGCGCTCCGATGGCATCCGCATAGCCTTTGCCGAGAAGTGTGTAGATCAGTGCGCGATTCCCCATGCTGAGAAGATTCTCCAGCTTAGGGATGCGCGGATCATTCCTTCGAAGGAAGATACCTTCCGGCTTCGTGGTCGACTGTACCGCCAGTGTTTTTCCGGCAAGATCCTGCAAGTGGTAAATGTTACTCTCTGGATTCACTGCGACCACCTGACGGCTCACCATGTACGGACCCGCCCACTGGTAGTCATCCAGACGTCCTTCCATGGAAAAGCAAGCCATGATGCAGTCCAACTCCCCGCTCTTCAAAAGTTCATTCTTCTTTTCCCAGTCGATGTTATGCACTTCGACGCGATACCCCATGCGACCGAAAGCCTCTGTCGCAAGATCCACATCGATTCCCGTCGGCACACCATCTTCATCAAAATAATTGAAAGGCGGATAACGGTCAGTCCCCAGCTTGATCACCGGACGCTCATCCTTCTGCGGCATCCCCTGAGGCATACCGCAGCCTGCCAGAAAGAGACCCGTGAGACAGATCCCAAGGATGATACCCATGATACCCTTATGATGCATGATAATCCCCCTTAAACAATGATAATTATCTTTGATTGTATCAAATCGGTTAATAAAAGTGCAATAGAGATCCCGCAGAAATATAATGATTCAAGTGGATCATCAGGAAAAACGCATGAACGACTTCTATGCGTTCCGCATTTCCGATGAAATCAGAGTCTTCTCAAAAAAACAAGCCCGCAAAGCTTTGGGAAGCTATGAGTACAAAAACGGTTCGCTTTCGCGAACCGTTGACAGGGCTTCCCTGATTCTATTTCCCCAGTTCTCCCTTTCGGACACGCCCGAGGTAGACTTTCACGCCGAGAGAAAGCTGGATAAGACCTGCGATGGCGTAGACCTCCCAGATACCTGCCATCATGGAGATCGCGGAGGAGACGAGCGGTCCTACCATATTGCCAAACTGCTGCGCCGTATTGAAAAGGCCGAAGACGCGGCCGCGGAAATCATCCGGCGTGTACATGACCATCGCCGCATTGAGCGAAGGATTGACACCGATCACAAAGCACCCGACGAGGAACTGACAAAGGCCGAAGCCCACGACCGTGTCCGGTATGGACTGCGCCATCGTCAGGCATCCCGCAGCAAGCAGCGTGAGACAGATGGCGAAATAATAGCCTTTGCACTGTCCGAATTTCCCCCACAGCGTCGTCGTGAGCGCGCCTGCGATGCCGCCGCTGCTCATGATGAAGCCGGAAATGAGCTCCACATTTCCCATGCCATCCAAAAGCTCGGAAACGTAAAGCGCCGTCACCGGCTGGATCATGAGGATCGTCGTCTGCAAACCAAAGGCGATGAAGAGGATCTCCCGCAGATGCCCATTATGAAAGGCATACGAGAGGTCTTCCCCGATGGTGGTCGCCTTTGATTCCACCTTTTTCACCATCCCCAGCTTCGGCTCTCTGACATAGAGGATGACGAGCACGGCAACGAACCAGAGGAACGCCGCAGAAATAAAGAAGGTATTCCGTATACCGATGAGATGTGCCAGCGTCCCTCCCACAAGAGGCCCCGCGATGCCGCCCACGATAAGTGCTGTCTGGCCCATTCCGAGCGTGGCTCCCAGATTCTTCGGATCCGCACTGACGGAGATGATCGCCATCGACGCTGCGACGAAGCCATTCGAGAATCCCATAAAGGCACGAGCCGCTGTCATCTGCCAGGCATTCTGAGACAACCCGCAGAAAAGGTAGGAAAAGCCGAGCAGCACCGCCGCACGGATCGCCATCTGCTTCTTGCCCCTCGTATCCGCCATCTTTCCCCAGATAGGCCCCATGATGCCCGCCACCAGAAAGCAGCTCGAGAATACGACCCCTGTCCAGATCGCAATACTCTCCTCAGGTACTCCGATATCCAAAAGATAGAGCGGTAGGAAAGGAATGACCATCGTGTAGCCGATAGAAACAAGGAACATGCTCGCAATAAGGATCATGATATTTTGTCTGTACTTCGTGGATGGTCACCTCCTTTCTGAAAATAGGGTTAGCCCACGGGGCGTGCCATCCCTTGGATCACGAATGAAAGTTCTGCGCGAATGAGGAGTGAGGAGTGAGGAGTGAGGAGTGAGGAGTGAGGAGTGAGGAGTGAAGGTACGGCGCATAAAATTAAGAAGCGTCGCGAAGTTTTGATAGCGCTTCGCGCGCATCGTCATTTCGAGCGTAGCCCTCGATCTTTATTGCAGAACGCTCATCACCTGATGTGAGGCAGTACCAGGACATCATTTTTCCTCGGCGCAACACGCTGATTTCCGCAGTACAGTAAAGATCCCTCGACTGCGCTCGGGATGACGATGCCGGCGAATCCCAGTCACTCCTAATCCCCAATCCCTAGCTACTCATCTCTACTTTCAAGCCTCCGTGTTCAGGGGGAAGGCATTCAAGTCACCAGTCACTAGTCACTTATCTCCCAGCCATTTCAGCGCATCATCGAGCATATTTGTCGTGACGAAATGCCCGAGACGAGGATAGGTGATGCGCGTCACATCACCGCCAGCCGCCTCAAGGGTTTCGAAGAAATGTGCCTGCGCGCGCGGATCAACAGAAATGTCACTTTCCCCATTGGTCATAAAAAGAGGAATGGATCTGATCTCCTCTATATGGGACAGCGGCTGTTCTTTTTCCAGCGCATCGTAAAGCGGCCAGTTTCTCCCTAACGAGATCCCAAAACGCGCCTGCATGAATAAATGCGAGAGGATCCAGTCGCCCGAGCCATTGAAGGAAATCACCAATCTCACCAGCTGCGGATAGCGGGCTGCGATCCCCAGGACGGACATGCCGCCCATGGAATGTCCCGCAATGGTCGGCTTTCCATATCCCTTCTCCCGCACAAAGTCATGGAGCGCCTCGTATTCTCTGACATTCTGCCGGATCGTTTCCCAGAAAATGCTGTAATCTTCGAGCCGATAGTAATCAGAGAGAGCATCGCGCTCCCCATGATGGATCGCATCCGGGACAAAGACAGTATAGCCATGAAGTGCAAAGACAGCCGCTTTCGTGGTCTGGTATTCTCCACGGCTGCTCCAGCCATGGTAAAGAATGAGCGCCTTTCCCTCGTCTCGGATCGGGTGCACGATGCGGACAGGGATGCCCTCGCAGCAGGTTTTCTCTATATGAAGCTGAAGCATGGATTCTCCTTCTTTCAATGCTTTTCTTTGAGCGCTTTCAATTCCGGATGCAGACGATCCGTCCACTTCCAGCGATTGTGCAGCCAGAACCATTCCTCCGGATACTCACGAATCCACGCTTCCAGACGCTCATTGATCTTATCCGTGATATTCTGGATGGCTTCCTTCTTGGAGAGCCCTTCCTCCGGCGTGATCGGATCCCCGATGATAATCTCAAATCGGAAAGGCCCCGTCTGGTGGATCAGTGCTGTCATGACCGGCAGCTTGCAGAGCATGGAAAAATGCGCCGGCCCTGTCGCAGTCAGTGTTTTCTCCCCGAAGAAATCAGACAGGATCCCCGTGTCCCCGGGGTCCTGATCGCACAGAAGTCCCACGAAGTATCCTTCCTTCAGCCGACGCAGCATATCACGGACTCCCGTCTTATACTCGACAGTCTGCCCCGGCATCGAACGATACTCGCAGAGGAAACGGTCAAACTCTTCATTGTTCTGCTTCATCGCGACAGAAAGCAGCGGATAGCCATAGAGCGCAAGCGCTGCCCCTTCGACTTCCCAGTTGCCGCAGTGCGTCGCCGCCAGTATGCAGCCTTTCCCTTCCGCTTTGATCGCATCCAGCTTTTCCTTCCCTCGAATGGTCACGTACTCGGAGATATTCTCCTTCGTGAGCAGCGGAAAGCGGAACATCGAGACCCCCAGCGGCCCGAAACGGACAGCCGAAGCCTTCGCGATGCGCTCTGCTTCCTTCTCGTCCTTGGCAAGGCCGGTGCGCAGCAGATTCGCTACCGCAAGTCGTTTTCTTCTCGCCGGTACCAGCAGCCAGAAAAATTTCCCCAAAGCGTCCCCTGCTTTCACGGCATTTTCTTCCGAAAGCCCACAGCAAAAAGCACCGAGCGTCTTGAGCAGTCTATAGGTTCCTTTCATAGGATGCCCCTTTCATGGATAATCAATGAAACGTCTTGCCCGCATCCCCGATGGCCGGACTATGCCATGGATTCCGTGCGCAAGACTGCGATAGTGGCTGCGCCATATAATAATATCCGGCGCCGCCGCTGATGATGAGTAAGCCATCCCCCATTGCCTGAAAACAGACCGTCCATGCTGAGCAGATCCAGTGGGGCGGGCAGCCTATAAAAAGCGCCCGAGCGATCGATTTCTATCCATTTTATCATATTTGTGAACAAAATGCTTTTATTGTTGGAAAGGAAGAGCCTCTCACTATGCCCCTCTCTACGAAGCATTTCTCAAGCTCGCAGCGTGATTTGCCATTTCCCGCAAAGGGAACCTTCCAATAGACCGGCCATAAAAAAAGACTGGCTTTCGCCAGTCTTTTTCGTCCAAAAGCATCCGATTACTTGGAGTACAGTTCGACGATGTTGGTTTCGTTGACTTCGTCCTTGTATGGGAGTTCGTCTCTCTGCGGGAAACGAACCAGGGTAGCAGTCCAGTTGTCGAAAGATTTTTCGATGTATGGAAGATCGAAGGTCTTAGCTTCCTGGAAGGACTGTTTGAACATTTCGTTGGATCTGTAAGCTTCACGCAGGGAAACGACCTGGCCAGCGCGCAGCGGGTAGGACGGAATGTCTACTCTCTTGCCATCGACATTGATGAGGCCATGGGTAACCATCTGACGAGCCTGACGGATGGAGCGTGCAAAGCCAGCACGATATACGACGTTATCGAGTCTGGTTTCCAGCAGGAACAGCAGGTTTTCGCCTACGACGCCGGACATTCTCTTTGCTTTATCATAATAGCGGTAGAACTGCTTTTCAAGCAGGTTGTACATTGCTTTTACTTTCTGTTTTTCTGCGAGCTGGATGCCGTATTCAGACATTTTCTTCTGACGAGCTTCCGCTGGCTGCCGTTTTAACGCTTTCGGATGGCCGTAAACATTTACGCCGAAACGTCTGCTGGTCTTAAAACGGAGATTTCTGTTTGTTGCCATTGTGTGAGTCACCTCTCTATAAAATACCGCTATCCGAATTGAATAGCTTATTTATTATAAAGGGTAATTCGGGCCGTGTCAAATAGAAAATGGTGAATAGATTCAGAATCAGGGGTAGTCCATGGGGCGTGCCGCTCTTGATTGTTTGCGAAAGAGGGGGAGCGGGTTCTACAGGTTCAGAGGGTTCAGCGGGGAGCGGCGCATTTCATCATCCTGAGCGGAGAAAAACGTTGTATGTTAAGGAAACGCTGATTCAATCGCAGAATCAGATTTCATATGGATTTTTATACATAGTGTCGTCGACATTCTCCTTAAATAGCTCGCTATTCGCGTCGAATGTCTCCTCGCTCTGTATAAAAATCCAAGAATGAAATCTGATAACGATTTAATCAGTGTTTCCTTAAAAATGGCTTATCTGAAATTATGAAAACTGAGTCGAAGGATCTAAGCGCCGCAGAGTTTTGATAGCACTTCGCGCCGTCGTCATCCCGAGCGTAGCCGAGGGATCTCTATGGCACTACGGTCAGTATCACATAGGCACTGATACGGAAACGACGCCTTGGTGCTACGTATTTCTGCGTTCACACATACATCGTTTCCCGGTCTACAAGAAAGATTTCTCGCTTCGCTCGAAATGACGATACGGGAGTCCGAGGTCTTCTAGTCACTAGTCACAAGTCCCTAGCTATTCGTCCCTGCTTTCAAATTTTTGGGGCAGCCATTTCTCGTATCGTCATCCCGAGCGCAGCCGAGGGATCTTTCTTGCACTACGGTCAGTATTACATAGGCACTGATACGGAAACGACGCCTTGGTGCTACGTATTTCTGCGTTCACACATACATCGTTTCCCGGTCTACAAGAAAGATTTCTCGCTTCGCTCGAAATGACGATATGGGAGTCTGATGTCTTCTAGTCTTCTAATCGCCTAGTCACCAGTCACTCCTTCTTCCCCACGATCTTATGCAGCAGAGAGACCACCGTCAGCACCGCAGTGAGCCCGATGATCGTCATCGACCACGCGACGCCGACCTGCAGATAGCCCTTCAAGGTAAACTCCCACGGAAAATACATGACCGTCAGAATGGCTGTCGCGATACACCCTATAGCCAGCAGTGTATTGTGTGCGCGGTAGGTGAAAAGATAGATGATGCCGGCCATATAGCCCCAAAAACCGCCGCCGATCATCAGATCGTGATAATAAAAGACAAGCGACAGTGCCGAGCACATGATCGCATATTTCATACCTTTCATAAAGGGACTCCTTTGTTGTTGATATTGGAAATCCGCAACGAGCGGATTGTTGAGGGGTAGCCCATGGAGCGTGCCGTCCCATTGACTGCAGGCGAAAGAAGGGACGCAGGTTCTATGGGTTCAATGGGGGTGGTGCAGCGCATCATCATATAGAAACGCCGATTTCCTGTCACTTCTCCCCCACAATTTTCAGAAAATCCTTATCCTCTCTCAGCCATTCAAAGTGATCCTGACTGAGCGCCTCAGGGCGGACATGCTCGGGATCGATCGTCATAGCTTTTTGCAGATACGAGAGTGCATTTGCCTTATCCCTTTTATCCGCATAGTTGGTCGCGATCCCATAGAGAGACCACGTATTCTTCGGATCGGCTGCAAGCACTTTTTGGAAGTAGGAGATCGATTCGTCATAGTGCTTGGCAAGTTTTTGCGCCATCGCCATATCATAAAAAGCCTGCGTGTAGTCGGGATTGATTTTAAGTGCCTTCAAAACCTGTCCGATCCCCTGCTCCGGCGAAACATCGAGTGCCAGTATGAGCCCCTTCAGAGAAAGCGCTTTGTAATTCTCCCGATCGATTTCCAACGCCTTGTCACAAGTGAGAAGTGCCTCCCGATTCTGCCCTTTGGCGTAGAGAGTAGACGCCTCTTGGAAAACCTTTTCTGAGGCCGGCGCGATCTCATGGATCGCCTTCACGGACACAGACTGCGAGGAAGCGGTGGGTGCCGAGGAAGCCGCTGGTTTCATCTCTGCGCCGCAGCCAGAAAGGCCCATGGCCAGAAGCGAAGCGAGCAAGAGCGCGTAAATTTTCATGATGATTCCCCTTTCTGATGGGATTTCTGCTCGTGACATTGTATAATCATTATAGCAGAAGGGATTAGAGATGAGTAGCTTCGAGTAACTGATGACTGTTGACTTGAATGCTACCTTCGGGCATCGCCTCATATCTATTCGCGGCGAAGCCGCCACCTTCATTTCTAGGGAAACACTGAACCCATTATTTTCAAGGAGGTTTTCTTATGAATCCATACGCATTTATCACCGGTGCCACGAGCGGTATCGGCCTTGCCACTGCCAAAGCACTGGCTGCCTCTCACTACGACTTGGTACTCGCGGCCAGAAATACAGAAAAACTCGCGAGCGTGAAAGCGGACATCGAGAAAGAAAGCAGCGTGAAGGTCACGACCTACGCACTGGATGTACAGGACCGCGAGGCCATCAAGGAAGTCACCACCAAAGTACTCGATACCTTCGGTGCGCCGGATGTGCTCGTGAATGACGCAGGTCTTGCCAGAGGCCTCGAGCCCTATCAGGACACGGATCCGGAAGATACGATGGAAATGATCGATACAAATATCAAAGGCCTTTTCCTCGTCACCCGCGCCTTCCTTCCGGCAATGGTGAAAGAAAATAAAGGTCACGTCGTAAACCTCGGCTCCACGGCCGGTCTTTATGCCTATGCCGGTGCGGCAGTCTACTGCGCAACAAAGGCCGCTGTCAAAACCTTCAGCGATGGCCTTCGCATCGATGTCATGGCCAGTGATGTAGAAATCACCACCATCCAGCCGGGTCTTGTGGAGACACCATTCAGCGAAGTCCGTTTCCACGGCGATACGAAACGTGCCGCTTCTGTCTATGCAGGCATTGATGCGCTGCAGGCAGAGGACATCGCAGATGTCATCGCCTTCGTTGTCAGCCGTCCGAAGCGAGTCCAGATCAGCGACATCGTCATCATGGCTGCCCAGCAGGGGACAGGCTTCCTTGTCAGCAAGAAATAGCGACCGGTGATCTGATTTCTGATTTCACTAAAAAAATCCTCACTTCTTTCGAAGTGAGGATTTTCCATTTTCATTTATCCATTCGAGCGGAATTTCAGGAAAAAGAGCTGGATAGCGAGCATCATGACGAGCGCCACCACGCCGCCTGCCAGACCGTTTCCGGTGAATCCATCTACCAGGTAACCGACGACGCAGCTCGAAGCGACCACCATGACATAGGGGATCTGGGTCGAGACATGGTCGATATGGTGACACTGCGCGCCCGCCGAAGCCAGGATCGTCGTATCGGAGATCGGAGAAATATGATCGCCGCCGACAGAGCCAGCCAGCACCGCAGCGACCGTCATGACCATGAGATTCTGGTCATTATTCACGACAGCCAGCACGATCGGGATCAGGATGCCGAAGGTTCCCCAAGAGGTACCGGTAGCAAAAGCAAGACCGATAGCCACCAGGAAGAAGAGTGCCGGGAGCATGATAGCCACCGATGCATTATCACTGACCACATTTCCTACATAGCCGCCGATATTCAGATATTCCTTACCAACGACACCAGAGAGCGTCCATGCGAGCGTCAGGATCATGATGGCCGAGGTCATCTGCTTGAAGCCTTCGCCAAAGCAGGAGCAGAACGCACCAAAGGAAAGTACCTTTCTTGGAATATACAGGACAAAGGTGAATACAAGCGCAATGAAAGAACCGATGACAAGACCTTTTGCGGACTCACAGTTTGCAAAAGCATCCGCGACGCCTTTGCCTTCCAGAATACCGCCTGTATAGAGCATGCCGAAGATACAGCCACAAATCAGGACGAAGAGCGGGAGTACAAGGTCAATGATACGGCCATTCCCCACCGACGCACTCGATTCGTCATCTGCATACTCTTCCGGAATCACCAGCGTGCCGCCGCTCTTCTTTTCAAAAGCAGCCATTCGGGAAAAATCCTTTCCTGACCAGATAAGGACCAGCATGAAAATGACCGTCAGCCATGCATAGAGATTCAGCGGAATGGTCGAAAGGAAAAGAGCGAATCCATCGATCTCACTTCCCTCCGGCAAAGAAGATGTGACCGCCGCCGCCCAGGAAGACACCGGCGCGATGATGCAGACCGGCGCTGCTGTCGCATCGATGATGTAGGCGAGCTTCGCACGGGTGATCTTAAAGCGGTCTGTGACCGGACGCATGACCGTACCGACCGTCAGACAGTTGAAATAGTCATCAATAAAAATCAAAACACCAAGCACCATGGTGACGAAGAGTGCGCTCTTTTTTCCCTTGATCGTGCGCGCTGCATAGTCTCCATATGCCTGCGAAGCCCCTGATTTCTGAATGGCCGCTACCATGATACCGAGCAGCACCAGAAAGACCAGGATGTACACATTGCCCCCGACCTTGTCCGACATGATCTTGAACATCGTATCGATAGCCCCAAGTACGCTGAAGCCGGTGAACATGAAGGCACCCATGAAAATGCCAATGGCCAGCGACATGTAGACTTCCTTCGTCGCCAATGCCAAGATAATTGTCACGACTGGTGGCAGCAGTGACCAGATGGTTTCACTCATTCCCTCATTCCTCTTTTCTAAAAGCAGCATCCCCGCTGCGATGTAATATTTTGTTTATTATACACTAAAACAGTCTTTGAATAAAGCCATGTACTGAAGTTTCTGCCGAAGCATGGTATGAAAATGCAAAAGAGTGCCTCTCATATAAAGAGACACTCTTGGCAGCCCAAAAAGGGACAGCCGTTTTGAAGAATTCTCGATGAAGGCATTCCCTGCAATCTGGCACCAGCGCATTTCACGGTTCATGTCGTACAAGTATGGCTAAACTTCGCTCTAGGGTTTGTCCACGAGGCGAATCCGTTATTCGAGACAGGTTTCAGTCCTGCTGTCCCTCTTCAGTTTTGATTTTTCTTCCCGCTCGACTAGCACGATGAGGAAGAGGGAGACAGGAAATCAATCCAGATCTGCTTCTGCTTTGGCTTTCCTCGTTCTCCTTCCCTTCGGGTTTGTGCACTGAAGAAGAATGGTTCGGCCGCCGCTTCGGCTCCCGGGAGGATGGCTTTCCTCTCTCCAAGAAATACCATCGGAGGCATTTTCGATTTTACACGGTTTTTGAAAAAAGCTTTTAAAAAAACGCGGATAGAATCGTTGCCAGCTTATGTCAACTTCCTTACGGATCAAAGGTAAAAAGAAGCGTATCCACTGCTTTAGCAGACCCTGTCATACGTAGGTTCCACGAGGCGATTTCCCTTCACATCCATGAAGCCCCATTTCCCTTTTTCTTTGAAAGCGATATGTTCTTCATCCAATTTCCACATTTCCTGCAGCGTCTTGGTGAATGGAATCACTGCCTTGCCTTCCTTATCGATAAGGCCGACCTCGCCACCCTTGGAAACACAAGCTGCACCATACGAGAAGCCATCCAGCACTTTATCATAGACAGCCGGGATAGCCATATGTCCCTCTTCATCAAGAAACCCCCATTTCCCATCGCTCGTCTGGACGGCAGCGAGACCAGGTACCATGGCTTTCTTCTGGAAATCAACCTCAGCAGAGAACCTGTTCGCTTTTTTGAATCCTTCGGCAATCATCCCTTTCCCGAGTTTGTAATAGCCATAGCCTTTATCATTTCTTACGATGACAATATCTTCTGCAGAGCCAGTCCAATGGGAGATTTCCTTATATTCCGCCGGAACGATCAGTTTTCCTTCACGGTCTGCATATCCCCATTTCCCTTTGATCTGCACGATCACTTTGTCTTTATAATAGGGGCCATTGAAGTCATTGGTCGTCGGCAGGTAGACCTCCCCTTTGGTATTCACATAGCCGAATTTGTAGTCTTTATTGAAGAAATCACTGGAGCTGACGGTCGGGAGGTACATGCCATAGGAGCTCACCATCTTCACGACGCTCAAGAGCGCGCCCCATCCGAGCCGGCTCTTCTCTTTTTCAAACAGTGCTGACCCATGGAGGAACGGCATCAGCTTGGTCGCATTCACCGTAGCAAGGATTTCTCCATTTGGCTTGATATAGCTGCATTTCCCATCATTCTTAATGCCGGCATATCCATTGTAAAATGGAAGCATCACCTTTTCACCGCTGGCCTTCCCTACAATGGTACCTCTCTTGTCAAAGATGGAAATCTGTCCATCCCGCGCAGCCAATCCGTAGCCTTCATGGAAGGGCGCGATATCGTCATATTTCGGGTCGACCAGCGTCTTCCCGTCGACCGTCACATATCCCCACTTGTCCGCGATCTTGACCGCAGCGATGTCCTCGTCGACCCGTTTCACATCTTCATAGGTACGCGTCGAAAGCGGTTTCCCATCCAAATCAAGGAAAGTGTAGACATTATCTTTGGAAAGTGCTGCATACACCTTGCCATCATTCATCGCGGAAATCTTCTGATAGGCTGGCGCGACGCAAACTTTGCCGGTCGCATCCGCGACACCGAACAGCCCTTTTTGCTTCACGACAAAAATCTGATCCTGCCCTGACAGGATGTCATCATACACTGCCGGAAGGATCTTTTTGCCTTCCTTCGAATAAGCACCCCATTTTCCATTTTCACGGAAAGCCCAGATGGTGTTTCCATTTTCATTAGATACCAGCTTGATATCCTTCCGTTCCTTAGGTAAAGGCAGGAGCACTTTCCCATCGCTGGCCGTGATGCCTTTCATTCCGTTTTCTTGCAAGAGTTCGACCTGCGGAGAAACATCCATGAGATTCGTATTCACGACAGGAATGATGACCTTCCCATCCACCAGCGTCGCACCGTAGGCATCCCCTTTCTCGACCAATACAATCCGAGGCGTCTTTTCAGACACCTCGGTATTTTTGGCACTTATCGTGGGTGCTTTTGTCATCGCGCCATCGAGCTCACTGCTAAACTGAGACACATCCCCTATGAGCATCTGCGTTTCAATCGCCTGATACGTCAGATCATAATTGTCTGCCTGCGCGGATACCCCGCAAGTCAGCAAAGCTGCTGCGGCCGCAGCAGCCCATTTCATTTTAAGTTTCATTGCGCTCCTCCATTCATTGGAATGACAGCTTTTCGGCAATACATTTTACTGCTTTCTTCATTATAAACCTCTTCATCTATAGTGCAAGACTAATAATCAGACGATTCCCATTTCCCCTTTTCTTTGAGTACGATTTAATCAGCGTTTCATCAAAAAACGCGTTTCCTATAAAGAAAACGCGTTGTATAGTCCGTGGGGGAGCTGCCCTTGATGGCAAATGAAAGCTCTGCTTACATGCGGAATGAGGATCGCAGCTTCACCGCGAATCAAAATAAAACGGTGCCCCAATGGCTCTTGATCGACTGCCGGGCCGCAAACGAAAAAGATTTCTCGCTTTGCTCGAAATGACGATATGAGAGAGTCTGATGTCTCCCAATCACCAGTCACTTGAGTCTTCTGATCCCTAATCCCCGGTGCTTTCAAACGGATGGAAACGGATCGAGAGTTCACTGTCTTTCCCCAAAGACCTTTCCCAGATCCACCGCCGGCATCACGATCGCGAGGATGACCATCAGGATCCCCACGACCTGCAGACCGACAAAGCTCATGTGGAAGATGAGGCAGGAAAGGATGACGGAAGCCGCCGGTTCACTCGCCGCCGTGATGAGTGCCTGCTGCGGGGATAGGTACATCAGACCTGCATTATATAAGAGGAAGGCTGTGACCGTGCCGAAGAGGACGATCCATGCGACGCCGAAGAAGATATACGGGTCGAAGAAGGCAAGCCAGTCGATATGCGGGACAAAGACCCAGCAGGCCAGCCCGCCGATGATCATGCTGACAGCCAGGACGAAGGTCTTATCCACCTGAAGAAAGATGTGCTTCGGGTAAATTGAAGCGAAGGAATAAACCACCCCATTGAATAACGCAAGTGCTATGCAGAGAAAGGAAACGCTGAGTTTCGAGGGATCGCCGCCTGTCACCAGAAGATAGGTGCCTCCGACAGCCAGAAAGACCGTGATGACCTCCTCTTTCGATGGCAGCTTGCGATGACGGATGGCATTGTAGCAGATGACCATGGCAGGACAGCTGTAAAGCACGACGGTCGCCGTAGCGGCATTGCCATACGCGATCGCCTCGAAATAGGTATAGTGCATCAGCATGAGGCCCACGATGGCGTAGATCACAATATCGATCCACAGCCGCGGCTTCTTTCGAAGGCATATGAGACTTTCTTTCATCTTTCCCTGCCATACCGTCACCCCGATCAGGATACATCCGGCTGCCATCATGCGAAAAGCCGTGAGTTCCATGGCATTCATAGAGCATTTCTCGAAGAAATTCTGCGCCCCTACGCCGCTTCCGGCCCACATAATGCCGGCTAAGACGACCATAGCGATCGCAAAATGATTCGAGGAATGGGACATGACAGATTCTCCTAAGAAAAAAGCAAAGGACTTTTAAACCTTCTCATTCAGGTATCGTACAGGCTTGGTACCTGCTCTCGATCCGCTGATCATCCTCCTGCCGTCTTTTCACTTTCAAAAATCCCCGGCGCTGCAATAGCAAGGAGAACGAGCAGAATACCAAAGCCCTGGACAAAATTGAAATGCGTATGAAAGATGAAATAAGACGCAATGACAGAGATCGCCGGCTCAATGGTCGCAGTGACGGAAGCCTGTGAGGCCGGAAGGAACCGAAGGCCTGCATTGTAGCAGGTAAAAGATAGCGCCGTTCCAAGGACGACGATCCAGAAAATATCGAAGCGGACTTCCGGAGCAAAGAAGCCGGAGAAGTCCCCCATGGGATTGATGATATAGGAAGCCACGGCTCCGGTGAACATGCCCAGCGCGAGGACGAAGGAATTATCCAGTACACCGATGAAGCGCTTCGGAAATACACAGCAGATCGCAAAGAAGACCGCTGACGCCAGCCCCAGATACACGCAGTCTGCAGGTACCGAGAGACGGCTCACATCTCCGCCCGTCACCAGAAGGAGGACTCCGATGATCGCCAGTACGACGGCCGCGAGCTCCCCCGCCAGCGGCAGCCGTCTTTTTTGAAAGGAGACCCAAAGGATCACCATCGCCGGACAAGTATATTGGATGACCGTTGCCGCTGCCGCATTGCCGGCGGCGATCGAAGCAAAGTAGGTATAGTGCATCAGCATCAGACCGACTACACCGTAGAAGATCAGTCCCCACCAGAGAGATGGCTGTTGCCCCAGCTTCCGCCAGCTGTCTTTCAGCTGTCCTTTGGCAATAGTCACAAGGAGCATGATGCCGCTCGCACAAAACATGCGGAAGACCGTAAGATCCATCGAGTCATGTGTACTTTTTTGGAAAAAATCCTGCGCCGCAAGCCCGCACCCCGCCCACATGATGCCTGCTGTCATAACGAGAAGAATAGCGATAAGATGCATAGAGGTCACCTGTTATTATAAAAAGGAATAAAATACGCTTTCAGGGTCAGTCCTTGGCGTGAAAAGGAGACTAAGAAAAGAGAGGCTAAGAGACTCGAAAAGCATGAAACGGGACATTCCGTAAGCCGCTCTTTCACCATTGGCCTGATCTCGGGCATGAGTCAGCTTTATGACCGTCACTTCCAATTTCCGGCCACCTACTTTTATATAGCACAAAAACCCGCCATTTGGCGGGTTTTTCATGGTGGGACTATTTGGATTCGAACCAAAGACCTCTTCGATGTCAACGAAGCGCTCTAACCAGCTGAGCTATAACCCCATGTCAGATGAATGTATTATACACGACATGAGAGAAATATGCAAGATGCTTTTTGCAATTTCTTGCATATGGGGAGTTACAGATGCGGCATCCACGCTGCAGCTCGCCATCTTGTTTATATGGATCGCAGTTTCGCCCAACGACGCCGCCGATCCTATCTGCTTCATTTGCAGGATAAGAAGCTCGCCATGCCGTAAGATGACCGGAGCATCGTTCCCGGCAGGGCGAGCTTACGGTGGACAAAATACGGATCTTCTTCAAATCCATCTATCAGGACTCCCAAATGCTTCTCTGCACTCATCCGCAAGTTGTTTGTACGTGGGGATATCTTAGAAATCAGAACTCATGATACAAGCGAACACCCCGCCTTGCAGGATCCTGTAAGGCGGGGTGTTCGTAGAATTGTAGTTTGGTGGGACTATCTGGGTTCGAACCGGAGACCTCTTCGATGTGAGCGAAGCGCTCTGACCAACTGAGCTATAGCCCCATGTGATACTATGTATTATAGCACCACATGAGAGATTTGTTAATAGTCGTTTTACACAGAAGCGAGGAAGATCTTTGGATCACGTTTCATCTGTTACATATGAATGAATCCCAGTACATTGGCAAGGGAGGAGATGAAAATAACAGCCAGACAGATCGGTGCAAGGAAGCGGACGAAAAGACCATAGACACATTCATAGCGGAATTTCGAAGACTGCTTCACTTCGTTCTCGATCCACTTGATGCCGACAGTCACCACGATGAGGACGCAGGTCGCAAAGGCCGAGACCGGCATCATGATGGAATTCGTCAGGAAATCAAAGAAACTGAGAATATCCATGCCAAAGATGGTGATGGATGCAAGAGGGCCGAATCCGAGCGAAGAGAGAGAGCCCAGCACGATCATCAGGATGAAGACCGCAAAGGTCGAGAAATTACGACTCCAACCGCATTCATCCTGGAAGGTGGAGACGCTGGTTTCTGCCAGAGAAATCGCTGAGGTAAGAGCAGCAAAGAGAACGAGTGTAAAGAATACGACACCCACAAGGGTACCAAGCCCCATGCTGGCAAAGACTTTCGGGATGGTGATGAACATGAGAGACGGGCCCGCATTCAGCATTGACGGATCGCCGCCGGAGAAGGCAAAAACTGCCGGGATGATCATAAGACTGGCGAGGACCGAGATCCCTGAGTCGAAAGCGATGACCTGAAAGGTCGCATGCTCCAGATCAAATTCCTTCTTCATGTAAGATCCATATGTATAAAGGATCCCCATCGCAACAGAAAGAGAGTAGAACATCTGCCCCATCGCAGAAACGACCGTCATCCAGGAAAAATGTTCCAGGTTGGGCACCATGAAGTAGGTGACGCCTTCCCACGCACCGGGCAGCGTGACGGAGTAGCCGGCCACCATGATCGCGAGCACAATGAGTACCGGCATCATGATTTTGGATACGCGTTCAATACCATTCTTGACGCCGGCGAGAATGATGGCAAGGACGCCGGCGGTGAAAACGATGAACCAGAATTCAGCCGCCATGCCGTCAGAAACGAAGGCGCCGAAAAAGGTGTCCGTCGCAAGCAGTTTCGTATCACCGGCGAGGTATTCGAAGAGGTAACGGGTGACCCAGCCGCCGATGACGCTGTAGTACGGCAGGATCAGCATCGGAATGACGGCATTGATCCAGCCCCCTGCGGTAAAGAAGCCGTTCTTCCCGAAATGATGAAAAGCTCCGACCGGACTCTTTCTCGTGCCACGTCCGAGCGCGGTTTCAGAAACGATCATCGTATAGCCGAAGGTGACGGCCAGCAGAAGGTAGGTCAGGAGGAAGATGCCTCCGCCATACTCTGCAGCAAGGTACGGGAATCTCCAAATATTCCCGAGGCCGACAGCGCTGCCTGCGACAGCCAGCACATATCCCATTTTGCCGGAAAAGGTACTGCGGCTATTCCCATTTTGATTTGTCATATGATTGCCCTCCTGTAGAGTATTGAGATTTTTTGTGAATGGTGATCAGGGATTAGATCCAAGAGATTCTACGACTTCTGAAGCACGAGCGGGATGGCGGGCCATACGCTGATGACATCGTGCAAGTCATTTAGCTCCCTATGATCCGTGTCCGACGCTTTTATTCCCTTCTGCTTCCCGCTAATGAAAATGGCCAGCCTAAGTCTCTATGTCCTAAAAAGCACGGATATGGAATGCCTTATGGCTGACCATCAATGTATACACAGGTTCTGTGGATCCGTTAAATCGTCAGACCCCTTTGAAGACACTGAACCTGTTTGTCCATTCATCCAAGATGAACGGACATCAGAGGATAACGGAAGAGTCTCCCATTATTCTCCGAGCGGTACCCACTTGCCGCCCTTGACTTCGAGGACTGCGAGGTCCATCTTCGGATCACGGTTTTCATCGAACGCAAATTTGCCGGTAGCGCCTTCGAAGTCGCTGATCTTAGCCAGAGTATCGCGGAATTTCTTGCGATCGGTGGTGGTGCCGGACTGTTCGACTGCCTGATGGAGGACATACATCGCATCATATGCCTGAGCGGCGAACTGATCCGGTTCATGTCCGTATTTAGCCACATACGCTTTGCGGAAGTTCTGTGCCTTGTCGGTCTTTCTTTCCGGGTTCCACGGAGTAGCTACGACGGTGCGGTCAGCTGCTTCGCCAGCCTGTTTGATGTATTCCGGGCTGTTGAAGCCGTTGCCTGCAAGAACATACTGGTTCATGCCCATTTCACGCGCTTTCTTCACGATGAGAGCGCCTTCCTGATAGAGACCTGCGACAGCGATGACATCCGGGTTTGCTGCCTGGATCTTGGTCAGCTGAGCGGAGAAGTCGGTATCTTTATCTGCAAAGGTTTCATCTGCAACGACTTCGAGACCGAGCTTCTTGCAGGCATCCAGATAGAACTGGTGTTCACCGACCATCTGGTCATTGTTATTGGAATACATGATAGCGATCTTCTTGAAGCCCAGTTTCTTCTGTGCTTTTTCGACCACCTGCGGGATGTTCATTTTGCCCGGGATGGCGTTACGGAATACATAGTCGCCGATTTCAGTGACTTTCGGGCCGGTGGTGCCAGTGCCGAAGACAGCGACTTTGGACTGCTGGGCGATCGGGTCGGCAGCCATCGCTTCACCAGTGGTCATCGGGCCTTCGATAGCGAGGACTTTATCCTGTTCGATGCACTTCTTCATAGCGTTGATGGCTTCATTCTTGACGAGCTTGGTATCATACACCTTAAGATCGATCTTGACCTTGGTGTTCGGATCCTTGTTGATTTCCTCGACTGCGAGTTCCGTGCCTTCCTTCATAGCGACACCGTAAGCCGCACCAGGGCCGGTATAAGCGGTGATGAAACCGAGTTTTACGGTTTTGCCGGCATCTGCGCTGCCGGAAGCTGCTTTCTTATCTCCGCCGCAGCCTGCGAATGCACCTGCCAGTGCTGCTGCTGCCATAACTGCTGCCATTCCTTTGAGCCATTTTTTCTGCATAATTTTTACCTCTTTCAATAATCAGCTACTCCACCCCAAAAGATCGTATGAAGAAATAAAAAACCTCCGCCGGCTTTTCTGCCAGCGGAGGCGCGAACGCGGTACCACTCCGATATTTCACTCTATGCCAAGCCAATGCGGGTAAAAAAAAGTCCCTATCTTCTTTCGAAGATAGGGGCGAAGTCTCGCGGTACCACCCTACATTGTACTTAGCAGTCTTATTCGTAACGTGAATGAAACGCCTGTCATTACTCAGTTCACGACAAGGGCTCTCGAGGGATATTATACAAGGCTCTTCGCCGATTCTCACCATCCATCGGCTCTCTTTAGAAGAGATCAAGTACTTTTTGTCTCGTTCATAGCTTTCTTTGGGGGTATTGGGTTTTAGATTGTGATTATTTTACTTCCTGCTTCATGAGTTGTCAAGAGGGATTTGGGAAAAAGTTGAAAAAACTGCGCAGGTCACCTTATGGAGAGGCCAAAGAGACAGAGAGTCTTGCCGGGAAAGCGTTGGGAAAAGCAGCGCGATCCATAGAGCCTCCTGATCCTCCTCTATATAAGATCTCGCGACGCTTTTGCTCCTTATACGTCCCCCTTCTGCGGTGAACCTATAGAATCTGCCAAATCTATGCGCCTCACCTTTAGTGTCCGCAGCTTCCCTTATACGACAGATGCTTCTCGAGATCTCCTGTCATCTCTCTCGACTGGTCATAGCCTTCCTTCAGGTGATCCGAGAGGCGGCCCGTCTTGAATTTCTTCGGGTCATTATCATCCCTTGCATCATTCACGGTAAGGATGTAGTCCAGCGCCTCAGCCGTATACTGAGCCTTATCTGTCATATGCATGATGAGGATGGATCCCTTGCGCACATTCCCTTTCTCATCATAGATCCCATGAGAGATTGCCCCGATCATCGCCTGCAGCGATGGGATGGCATAGTCATCCGTACTCTCATAGCCCGAAACGATATAGCTGAATCCTGCATCCATGATAGATCTGATACCGCTTTTGCTGATGGCGAGCGTCGGGGGACGAAAATAATGTGTCAGCACCGGTTTCCCATCGACCATGACATCTCCTACCGTTTTTTGGAGCTCTTCATAAGACAGTCTCACATCCTCCGCATACTCCTCCTCCGTCATCGGCGTCATGTTGCCGCCATAATTTGCCGTCTGCCACACCATCGGACGGTGGCGATTCGTATGAGAAGCGATATCATGCCCATCTTCTGCAATGGCTCGCAGAAGATTCGGATTGTTCTTCACATTCCAGGTGATGATGAAAAAGGTCCCCTTCACATGATGCTTGCGAAGGACATAGAGCAGATGATTGATTGAAGCATCCGTCCCCCAGTCATCAAACGTGAGGAAAATAGTATTGTCCCTGACGTCCTTGACAATGCCTGTATGATCCATCTGCTCCATTTCTGCCTCTGAGAAACCGCGGATGCGATCCGTCTCCGTTACCGTCGGAGCGCCGATATACCGCTTAGCGAATTCATGACGGAAAAGCGATTCTGTCCTAGGTTTTCTTCGTTTCTCTCCCCTAAGAGAACGGAGCATCTTCTCCTCCGGCACAGGATACGTCCAGCGATGCACCTCATCACCAAGGACCTCTCGGACAGCCCCCATACTATAGGCTGAGTCATTCTCTGCATTCGTATGAGGACTGTCCAAGAGCGTAGCATATGTCGCGCTGTCTACCTTGTTCTTTTTGATCCAGTCCAAGAGGCCACCCGTAAGCGTGGGATCGTCCAAGAAATCCAGGCGTCCGTAGATGATCTGCCCCCGCCCCATTGCAAGGATGAATTTCCCGAAAAGATGATCTGAAATGTCCTCGACCTTCTTTGCTTCTTTGTCTTTTGTCTGTACCATGTTCACGGTCTGTCCCAGAAGCTCTATGCCCATCGCACTCGCCGCTTCATTCACCGTTGGGATCTCCGTACCGAAGACCTGGCGGGCGATCACCGGGCGCACGCCCAAGAGACGCTGCATGTTTTTCTGCAGACGCTCGATCTGCGCGCAAGTCTCATAGAAATCACCGTCCGTCCCCGTACGAAGACCCAATCCCAGCTCATGGCCACGCGCTGCGATCTCCCGCACTGTATCCGTGTACTTTCTAAGCTCAAGTTCCGTCACAAAGAAGGTCGCCTTCACGCCCATCCTGTCCAGATGATCCAGTATGTCCTCCACTGACTCTTTTCTCGTGAGACCGCCAAAGGTCAGCACGACCTTCTGTGCCGTCGTCGTAAGGAATCGCTCCTTGGGCGCAAGACGCCCTTCATTTTTCTCTCGAAGCGCCTCATAGCGTGCCTTGTCTTCTGCCGTGTACGTCACCCTGCGAGGGACTGCCATTGCCTCCTGCTTGGCAGGCACCAGCGCCCCTGCCGACTCCTCCGCCCTCGCCGCCTCTCCCGCGTATCCCCAGAGAGCGGCCGCGATCATCAGCACGATGAGTGATTTCCATTTCTTCTGTACCATAGATGTGATCTTCCTTTTTTATGACAGTGGTCTGGAATGGAGAAAAGATCTCCGCTAAGGAATAATAGCTCCTTCGACTCCATCCTCGTATGGCAGATGCTCCGCTTTCTCACATACGAGGATTTCCATCTTCCGTATGCGAGGCGCAGCATCTCCATTTTTCATGACTAATCCCTAATCAATCATAAGTTACCCGCCCAGACGCCAGAGAGAAACGGACGAGATACCGCGATTGGCAGCGAGCGTCGTCCACGCCTCAAGGGTCTCCTCGTCCGCATACCAGACTTCATAGGAGTGCCCGTCTTCCTGATAAGAGAAATGCAGCGCGGCACTCGCTTCATCGCGTTCTTCCTTCGCCCCATGTGCATCACGGAGCTTCACGGCTTCCGCCGTGGTGATGAAGCGGGGCGTCCCTTTGAGGAGACCGAAGAGTCCGGCATCTTTCCACAGGCAACCGCCATTCGAAAAAGCGACAGCCTTCTTTCCGGGAAGTGCCTGCATCCTTTGGATGATCTTTTCGATGAAGGGCCCATCCGCCTTCGGCCCCGGACCGCTATGAAGGCCATAGAGATTATACAGCATCACCACATACTCGGGGCCGACGCTGTAGGGCGCATCCATCGGCATCGAAGGCTCCAGGATGATGCGGATCTTTTTATGCGTGGGAATAGACTCCAGGTAAAGCAGCTGCGTGAAACGAGCGAACGCTTCTACAAGCTTCAGATCCTTACCGATGCGTTCATAGTCTATATCGATCCCATCCGCGCCGCAGGTCTCTGCTATGGCAAGAATTTCTTTCACATGCATACGGCAGGCATGCTCATCCCGGAGCACATGCCGGAGTATATCTGTATCCTTCTCGGTGCTGTGCCCGTTTGATCTTATGACGTCATTCACAAAGGTCAGGTGAAAAGGAATGCCTGCTGTTTTTGGCAGATCAGATGGCACCTTCAGCTCTCCCTTCTCATCGAAGGTCACCGCAAAGTAAGAAATGCTTCCCCATCGTTCTTTTGTCTTGTCATACGCCTCCCAGCCTTTTTCTCTGTCCCAAGAGACCACCCAGCCAGACTTTATCACGGGTGGATGGCTGCCGCTCTTCAAAGGAGCCGCCCCGCATCCGGAAAAAAGCAGGAGGGAAGAGGCCGCTGCCAGAGCAAATATGGCATGTTTTTTCATCAATGTCTCCTTTGGAAAAATGGTTAATGTGTATTGGCGGGTTCAGGGTTCATCCACGGGGCGTGCTGCCCCTTGGGAAAGAGGGGGAGCGGGTTCTACAGGTTCAGAGGGTTCAGCGGGTTCAACGGGTTCAACGGGTTCAACGGGTTCAACGGGGGCGGTGCGGCGCATAATCATTGAAAGCGCCGCGGAGTTTTGACAGCGCTTCGCGCCGTCGTCATCCCGAGCGTAGCCGAGGGATCTCTATGGCACTACGGTCAGTATCACATAGGCACTGATACGGAAACGACGCCTTGGTGCTACGTATTTCTGCGTTCACACATACATCGTTTCCCGGTCTGCAAGAAAGATTTCTCGCTTCGCTCGAAATGACGATGCGAGAGAGTATGATGTCTCCCAGTCACCAGTCACTCATCCCTGCTTTCAAACTTCAGGGTTCAGGGTTGTGGGTTCAGGGTTGTGGTAGCGGCTTCGCCGCAATTATAAGAGGCGATGCCCGAAAGTAGTATTCAAGTCACTAGTCACTCGAGCTTCCTAATCCCTAGCTACTAATCCCTAGCTACTGATTCCAAGTCACCAGTCACTCAACCCTAGAAATGCTTCAAGAACCATCCGAGGACGGACTCCCATTTCTGATTCGCATCGAAGCGCCACTTATCGAGACCTGTTAGTTCACTCGAGTAGATAAGGCTTTCTTTTCCATCCTTGTGCGATGTGATGATGAGGTGCTCGAAGACGCCGTCATAGACATCATCTGCGAGATTTCTCTGGCTCCATGCCTGACTGTTCCAGCCGGACCAAAGGCCGACTTCCCTTCCCGTCATCTCCGGTACTTCGACATGGGCCGCTTCCTTCCCGTCCAGAAGAACTGTCACCTGATCTCCTCTCATGCGGATCTCCAGCTCGCGGTCAAGACGGGCATGGAAACTCTCCGGTGCTTCATATTCCTTCTCTCCGTCTTTGACGGACAAGGCCTCCCGATCCCTCGTCTCTTCCATGCGGGCGGCATAGAGCTTCGCCTTGTCGGTCGTATCTGCATAGCGGGTGAGTGCGGCAAGGACGCCCATACGCACGCGTTTTTTATCCTCTTCGATGGAAATCGGGGTCTCCCCGTCAAGGACGGAAAGCTTTTCTTCAAAGAGTTTCTTCTCGCCTGCACCCTCTCTCACTGCGATCACCAGCTTCCCCTGCTCGATACCGGCAGAAAGACAGGAGGTGAAGTCCTTATTCCCACGGAAGAGGACCTTCTGCCCGCCGAAGGAATTGCCCTCGAGACGGACTTTGATGTCTACATCTCCATAGCTGTAGTGATTTTTGAGCCGCATCAGTCCTTCCTTTTCAGGCAGGGATGTCAGAATGATGCTTTCTTCCTTGTACTCCCCTGCGCCTTTTAGGATTTCCCAATCCTCTATGCGGGTATCGCCCCGCTTGAAGGTGATATCCTGCTGCTGCGTATCATACTTGATGCGCATCAGCAGATGATTCACCGGCCAGTATGGTTGCGGCTGCATGCGCGTGAGATCGTAGAGCGAGCTGTTTCTCTGGTTGAAGGAGTAGCCCTCTCGATTGAAATTCATCGTGAAAAGCTTGCGGATCCATTTTTCATTTTCGTAGGAAACACTTGCCGCATTGCCGAATTTTCCTGTATTCGCATGCATCAGGACATAGACCTGCGGCACGTAGCCCAGATGCTCCTGGTAGAGCTCCGCAATGCGGCTGTAGTCATAGCCGATGCGCCGCTTCATATGGTCCAGAGTTTCGACCGGGATGCGGTCTTTATCGCGAATGTAGTCCATGAGATAGTGATTGTAGTCACGTCCGAGATACGGACGCATCATCGCATAGGTCAAGGGATCGATCTCTCCGATGAAATTATGATAGCGATCGTACACATTGATGTATTCCAGCCGGTAGCCATTCGTCCCCAGCTCCCAGAAGGTAGAGTCTGTCATGTCCTTCAGGTCCGACGGGCGAAGGAATTTCGGATCCTCGTGATCGAATTTCTCCGGATATGTCATCATGACGCCCTTGAAATTCAGATCTTCGATGATATCGTCAGCGAAGATCGCGGTATCGCGCCGCCCATCTTCGAACATCAGATACAGTGCCTTCTCAGGAAGAGGCTGGCCTTTTTCATAGTACTTCTCGATGTCTTCCTGCGTGATGGTCACGTAGCCATTGTCCTTCAAGGCCTTCAGGTGCTCGCGGAGCTGCTTCCCCCCGATCAGTGTCGAGGTGTCTCCGATGCGGTCGACGCCGAAGTACGAAAGCGCGATGAAGCCCGTATCGGTCGTGGGGCTCACCTGACTCTCGGTATAGGGCTGGTATGTCTTTCCATGGAAAAAGAGGGTATAGAGCAGGTAGAGCGCCGCGATGACGAAGGCGATCTCCACCAAGGTCCGCGCCCGCTTCACGCGGTTCTTATGTCGGGTATACGATTCCTCCCCCAGCGTCATGGCTTCTCACCTGCTTTCTGTTCCGCTTTGTGGTGCTTTTCCATTTCCTTCTTCTTTTTCTTCTCGGCCTCCCGCACATCTGCCGGCGTCATGCGCGTGCCCCAGGTATCCTTCCAGAAGGTGAACCATGCGACCGGCATCTGCCAGAGCAGGACTGCTTCATAGTAGAGGCAGAACCAGATCCCAAAGACCCAGGTAGAGCTTTTTCTGAGGAAAAGCTGCGCCATACTCATCAGCATTGCCATGAGCGCCATGCCGACGAGGAACGTCGTCGGGAAGACGCGGTGCATGAGCGGGATGTAGATCAGATTGTAGATCACGACGATCGGAGCGGCGATCGGAACGATAAGCCCAAAGTAGAAAGAGAGCGCCATGAGTGGCTCCTTCTTCCACATATAGCGCGCAGCGATGAGGGATTCACGCAGCCATGAGCGCTTCCAGCGCATCTGCTGTTTCAGAAAAACCTTGTAGCTCTTCGGTACGATGGTCTCGCAGATCGCCGTATCCTGATAGGTTGTGCGATTGTGACGCAGAATGAAATTCGTCAGACTGCGATCATCGCCGAAGGTCGCCTTGCGTCCCAAAAACTTTTGATGAATCCACGCATCGCAGTATTTTTCGACCAGATCCTTCCGGTAGCAGGAAAGCGGCCCCGAGAGGCAGGTCGCCGCATCGAAGAAGCCTTCCGCCGCCTTCATGATGCGGAATGCGATATAGTAGCGCACCGCCTGCATCTTCGTGAGCGAATTCGTATAGGTATTCGCCACATCCGTCCGCCCGCAGACACCGCCCATTTCCTTATCCTTGAAAGGCTGCACGACATTCCTGACCGCAAAGGGCGAGAGGAAGGAGTCCGAGTCGACAAAGACCAGAAGCTCATGCTTTGCCAGTGTCAGCCCGCGCGCAAGAGCTTCTCGCTTGCCGCCATTCTGCGGCTGCACGAAGCAGGTGAGCCGGTCACGAATGTGCGACGAAGGGTCATCCTCGTCGAGCTTTCGGATGAGTTCTTCCACTTTCTCCACGGAATGGTCCGTCGAGCAGTCATCCACCACGATGACCTGCAGCTTATCCGGCGGATAGTCCTGATTCATACAAGAAAGCACCGTCCGCTGGATCCATGTCTCTTCATTGAAGCAGGGGACGATGATCGAGACGCCGGGCGTGAAATGAATATCTACCGGGACCGGCTTATAGAAGATCGCAAAGAAATAGCGCGTAAGCAAAAATCCCGCTGTGATGATGCTATATAAGTAAAGAAACTTATTGAATCGGAAATAAATGACCGACTCCGAACGCATGAGAAGGATCACAAGCGAGATACAGAGCAAAAGAAATGCAGAGACCGCGATGAGGTACTTTCCCCGCTTCGACTGATAATACTGGACCAGCGACTTGCTGAAATGAAGTCCCAGCGCAAGATGCCCCTCTTTGTCGAAAGCACGCACGACTTCCGCAGAAAGCCCCTTCACCTTCATCTCATAGCCTTCCGGCATATCCCCGGGACGGATCTCAAAAGACAGCATCGCCTCTTTCGGCAGATCTGTCCCCGCTTTCTCATCGTCAGCGATAAAGAGCATGCCCGTCGAGGAAATATCCATACATGTCCCGCTGACCACCCTCTTCTTTCCTGCGGCTGTATACGTGAGACGTACCGGGATCTTCACCTTGAAGCGGCGGCCAGCCTCCGCACTGGCGATGTATTTCTCATAATCCTGATCCCGCCGGATCTTATCTTGTTCACTCGCCTGACGACGGTCCGCATTCGTCCGCCGTCCTGTGACATCAGGCACATAGGGAAGAAGACGCCTGTCCTCCTTTAGTTCCTGCAGTCTGTCATCTGTACTCATGGGTATTCTCCAATCTATGAGAGAAATGAAAATAGGCGCAAAAGATCCTATGGACTCCAAAGGTAGTGCGCTCGCCATATCCCCGTCACCAAGGCTCCTATTCTCCGGCTCCTTAGTCCCCCGTCACTCTTATACTCTCCAAGCCTCCAAGCTCATAGCCATCTTCCTTGAGCGCCCCGATGAGCCAGGAGACCTCCTCTGCCATATCACGAGGCGCCGGCCGATCTATGAAGTCGCTATCCTTGATGGTCGGTTTCTTATCGATGGCGGGCTTCTCATCATAGGCGCCCTGCTCTTTCACCTTGATATCGAGCGGACGATTCACTTCAAAGGCGATGATGCTTCCGGGCCTTAATCTCTTCACGATCTCTTTGGCATCGGATGCGCTCTTCAGCTGTCCTCGTCGGATGGTGACGCTGCTCTCCAATGCATACTTCACCCCGCACGCACCGAGGATCTTCAGCAGATCATCGGTATACTTCGTATTCGGTGCTTTGAAATAGAGCGGCGTACTGCCTTCCATCAGATGAATGGCTTTCTGCGTCTTGACCACCGAAGCAATGGCCGCCTCCGGCTTCATCGTTTCAAATCTCGGCCTTCCCAGCCAGGTATAATTCCCGATCAGAGCGCCTTTCTTATGCAGCACCTTCATCCCCTGCTCTTCATCAAGCACATTCTGCCCTTCTGCAAAGAAGGCAGCCTCACTTTCTTCTTTTTCCAGAAGGTCTGTCAGCTTCTCGATCATCGGTCGATCCGGCAGTCCCGAGAAGAAGAGATACATCCTTTTCTCCTCCCCGCCCGGCGGTTTCAGAATTCTCGCCTTCGGGCAGCTATCCTTCTGATAAAGCGTCAGTGCATCCTTGATCTCCCGATCGGCGGAAAACCCGCTAGATAAGTCTGTCACATACGCTTCGCTTCTCGCCGAAGAAGCCAGATAATGGTGCAGCCCGTAGCCGCCCCCACCGATCACAGCGGCGGCAATGACTAAGATGCCAATGGTTTTGATACGCATAATGTCCTCGTTGGTAAAATGGCTCAGGGTTAGCCCATGGGGCGGCTCGTCCATAGATCGCGGATGCAATCTTAGCTTGAATGATAAATTAGAAATGAGAAATGGTGGTGCGGCGCATAAGAATATAGAAGCGCCGCAGAGTGTAAATAGTGGCGATGCCATGAACTGTCATTCCGGTCACTAGTCACTTGAGATTCCTAATCCCTAGCCACCAGTCACAAGTCACTAGCTACTCATCCCCGCTTTCACACTTTTTGGGGTATCCCTTTCTCGTATCGTCATCGAAAGCGTAGCCGAGGGTCTTTCTTGCACTGCGGTCAGTATCACATAGGCACTGTATAGAAACGACACCTTGGTGCTACGTATTTCTGCTTTCGCACATCCATCATTTATCGGTCTGCAAAGAAGATTTCTCGCTTCGCTCGAAATGACGATACGGGAGTCTAGTCAGCAGTCCCTAGTCACCAGTCACTTCTTACCCTTTATAGATTCCAATAGGCGAGCCCTTCACCCCTGATTTTCTTAGGGTCGTAGATGCTCTTCACATCAAAGAGCAGCGGCCTCTCTTCCTCCGGACAGGTTGCAAAAAGTGAGCGAACCTCGGCCGATGAGAGTGCTTTGAATTCTTTATGGGCGACAAGGACGGCAATGACATCCGCATCCTTGACTGCGGAAAGCGGCACAAGCGGCACATGATAAAGACGTTCAAAGTCCGCCTGATCCGCCGCCGGATCGACAGCGATGGGATCAAAGCCCATCTCCTTGAGGCCATGGAAAATATCGACAGCCCGGGAATTTCTGACATCCGGGCAGTCCTCCTTGAATGTCATGCCCAGAAGATAGATCTTCGCATGGCGCGTATCTACGTGGTTTCGGATCATTTCCTTCACCATCTGCTTCACCACATAGCCCGACATGCTGTCATTGATGCGACGTCCTGCGCCGATGATCTTCGAGTGATAGCCCAATTTCTCCGCCTGATAGATGAAATAGTACGGATCGACCCCGATGCAGTGACCACCGACCAGCCCCGGCCGGAAACCGAGCGCATTCCACTTCGTATTCATCGCTTTGAGCACCTCATTCGTATCGATGTGCATCAAATGGAAGGCGATCGCAAGCTCATTCATGAAGGCGATATTGATATCGCGCTGTGCATTCTCCACAAGCTTTGCCGCTTCTGCGACCAGGATCGAAGAAACGGGATAAACGCCTGCTTCGATGATGGTGCCATAGACAGATTTCACCGTCTCCAGTGTCTTTTCATCCATCCCGGAAACGATCTTGACGATGCTTCTCAGTGTATGGACCTTGTCGCCCGGATTGATACGCTCCGGCGAGTAGCCGATCTGGAAATCGGCTCCCAGCGTCATTCCCGATTCCTTTTCAAGGATCGGAGCGCAGATATTCTCTGTCACCCCCGGATAGACCGTCGACTCATAGACGATGACTGCGCCTTTTTTCATATGCGATCCCACGATGTGTGAAGCAGACTCGACCGGCGAAAGATCCGGCGTCTTATCCTGATTCACCGGTGTCGGCACTGCGACCACGATGAAGTCGCTCTCAGAAATCTTTTGAGGGTCATTCGTGAATTCGACCGTGCTCTCCTTGACCGTTTCATTTCCGAGCTCATTCGTCGGATCGATGCCTTTACGATAAAGCGCGATCTTCTCCTCGGATAGATCATAGCCGATGACGCGGAAATGCTTCGAAAAGGCATGTGCCAGCGGAAGGCCGACGTAGCCCAGACCGACGACGACAATAGTATGAATGTTCTTCATGATATACTTCCCTCTTTTTAAGGAAACACTGATTAAATCGTTGCCTGATTTCATTCTTGGATTTTTATACAGAGCAAGGAATCATCTGACACGAATAGCGAACTATTTAAGGAAGAGGATGACGAAGCTATGTATAAAAATCCATATGAAATCCGGCTCTGCGATTGAATCAGCGTTTCCTTAAGAGCCAATATTCGAAATCGGGGATGAGAGCCATACTCAAGTGACTGGTGACTTGAATACCACTTTCGAGCATCGCCATGATTGCTACGCCGCGACGCTTCTGATTTATGTACCGCACCGCCCCGTTGAACCTTCTGCCTATCGAACCTTTTGGACCTCGTTTTCTCACCCATTGTAATTCGAGAAATAGTACGAAAGCGCAAGCCAGAAGGTATGATTTCTGCCGCCCTCTTCGAGATCCTTGAGATTATAGTATTCTGCCTGCAAGAGCCAGTCCGGCTTTACGGTGTAGTGGATACCAGCACCGATGCCCTCGAAGCCGTCCATGTAGTCCGCAAGTCCGTTCATGGTATGTAATACATATGTAGTATATGGCTGGTGATAGTATTTCAGGAAATAGTATGCATTTCCTCTCTGCCATGTGTTCTCTTTCCCACGAGTAAGGGATACGACATAGCCCTTCTCACTTGTTCTCTCATCTTCCCCGAGAAGTCCCATGAGGCCCAGATCGAAGAGACCGCCAAGCGGACGATGAACATTCAGCATATAGATGTTCCTCTCCCCCCTGTCCTTGAGATCGAAGCGATAGAGCCCCGCTCCCAGCGTATAGATGTCATGCGTGGTCGATGCCTCAGCGGCTGCCGCGAAGCCTGCCTGCTTGATCGTCCCCGCTTCTGCCATGTAGGAGAAAGGCTCCTTGCCGGAGACACGCACCCCGGTGAACCTGCTGTCGTAAATATTTCCTTCCGCCAGAAAAGACCCGAAAGCCCCGGCATCTACCTGTGTGCTTCCCACCTTGCCGGTCAAGTACCAGCGGTCGATATCCATCCAGCTGTCCTCCCCCTTACCGCTTAGGATCTTTTCATTTTCCAACATAGAAATGAAATGCCAGTTGTCATCGATATTGTAATTTCCATAAATCCTGACACGCGCACGGCTTCTGTCGCTGATGGACTTGTAGCCGCTGTGAGCGCCATAGTCCACACGCGCCTCCCCATCGATCTTGAATCGCTTCTCCGGGGGCTTCGGCGATTTGACCTCGGTGGATGCCTGCATGTATGATGATTCTCTGTCGAAATAACCGATAGCAGACAGCTCATCCGCATACTCTACGCGGCGGCGTGCGAGACGCTCCCAGTCATCTGAAGTGATCTGATCCATCTCGTGCATGAGTTTCCTGCGGAGAGCTTCTCTTTCCTCGCTGCTCCGCGGCACAAGAAAGGGCGTGCTCGGTACCACGGTGCCGTCAGCGGACATGCCATTCCCTGCCGCCTTGGCGGCAGAAGAACTGCCCGATGCTGCCGAAGGAACCGCCCCCCTGCTGCCGGTATCCCCTGCTTTCTGATTCGTGAGAAGAAATCCATTGCCGCTGTTCATGCAGCGGCTGATCTCTTTCGCATACAGCTTCTCGTAATTCTTCGTCGCCGCCTCATAAGATTTCCGCGCATTTTCGAAACGATCGCCAAGGATCCCCACCTGCAGCTCATCATCAAGTGCCATGAGAACCGTCTTCGTATACTGCACGGCGAGGGCTTCTGCCTCCGGTGTCGGATGAGACGGATCGCTGCTGCTTGCCAGCGAGAGTGCATATGCTTTCACCTCAGCGGCAAGCCTGCCGAGCCAGCGATCTGACTCCTCCCTGTATGGTGCAAGCCGGTTCGGATCATGCTTTCCCTGATAGTACAGAAGGACATTCCTTCGCGCCATTGATGCCTTCTCATACGTTTTGGCAAAGGCCGCCTCCGGATCTCTAGGGACAGGCATCCCTCCAAGCTGCGAAAGGGAAATGATCAGACGATTCTTTTCCTCATCCCACGCAGGAAGCATCCGCTGACGGATGAGGTAATGTGCCTTCATCGCCTCATAGTCCCCCGCGGATGTGGAAAGCGCCGTCCGCGCTTGATTGATCGGAATATTCGCGATGACACGTGCCTGTGCATCCTCGACCGCAAGCTCTCCGATCTCCCGCTTCACCGTTTCGCCAAGGCCTTCGCCTGCGAGCAGCAGCTCCCGACCGAGCGCCCGTGCATTCTCACGGCGATGAGCCTTTTCCTCTGCCGTATAGCGGTCCATCGTCTCTCTGACCTGCGCCCTTTCCTTCTCCTGATGCTGCGCGATCGGGTCAATGTCTGCCGCCTGCATCACCCCGCAAGGCAGAAAAGCCGCCAGAGACAGGCAAAGTGTCATGCCCATTTTATTCATATGATTCTCCTGTGATTCATGATAGACAGACATATCGACACCTCTAGCATCATGGTAGCGATACCTTCTGCCGTTTTCCCTGAAGAAAATACTCATTCACGTTACATATACATATGTAATATTATAATGATGTACCCCCCCCGTTGTAAAGTTGACAATGGATCGTCTCTCTGTTTCAAAAAAATGATAGATTCATCTATTCTCATCATATTTTCTTTGCCTTTTTCCTTCTTTCCTTATATACTATAAAAGGCATGATTATGCACTGCCACGCTGAGGTTCACACTTCACACTTCCTCTTCATGAAACGAGGTTCAACCCATGAATATGACACACGAAGAACTCTTCGTAAAAATTCTTGACCAGATGCCCTTCGGCGTCTACTGCGTCGATACGGATCGCAAGATCTTCTACTGGAACAAAGGCGCAGAACGCATCAGCGGCTACAAAGCGGAAGACATGCTCGGCAAGCACTGCTTCGAAAGTCATCTCGATCACATCGATGAGAATGGCACCCACCTGTGCCATGCCATGTGCCCGCTCGTCGCGACCATTTTCGACGGACTATCCCGTGAAAAAGCCGTCTGGCTGCGGAGCAAAGAGGGCGACCGAGTCTCTGTCCTCGTTCACACGGAGCCCCTCTTTCAAGACGGAAAGACGCTGGGCGCTATCGAGTACTTTTATAGGATATAAATAGAGTGATTGGTGGCTAGGGATTAGGGATTAGGGATTAGGGATTAGGAGTCTCAAGTGCCTAGTGACTAGTGACTACATACCATCTGCGGGCTTCGCCCTTTTTATACTTCGCGGCGCTTCATAATTTTTTGCGCCACTCCTCACTCCTCACTCCTCATTCCTCACTCCTAACTAGAGAGTAGAACTTTCACCCGCAATCAAGGGGCAGCACGCCCCAGGGGCTAACCCTGAACACCATGACTATCACTACGACAAAGGCGGTGACGACCAATGAGTAACAATGTTTCACTTGACGTAATCAATCATTCTATACAAAACAGCATACTGCACGCTATGCCCGGAGGCATTTTTATTTATCGGGCGGATACCCATGACATCCTGTATGCCAATGATCGTTTTCTTGCCATGCTTGGCTATGACAGCTTGGAAGCGCTGACTCAATCGCGCGGCCATACCTTCGATGACATTCTCTCCGCCTCCGACAAAGAGCGTGTTTTTCTAGAGATCGAACATCAGCTGCGGCAGAGCTTGATCGGATTCGTTGATTTCAAAGCCATCACAAAACAGGGTCCTCTCCGATACATGGAGATTTTTTGCCGTACCACCACACTTCCGGACTATGGACATGTGATTGTGGCCTTCGCCGTCGATGCAGAAGCGAAGTACCTGACCTACTCTACCGACCGGCTGACAGCGCTCCCGGGGCAGCGTCGTTTCCTTGAATATGCAGCCAAATGGTTCAAGCTTGCCAGCATGAATCCGGCATCACCGCCGATTGTGATCCTTTATTTCAATCTCTGCCACTTCAAGTCGTACAATATTCACTTCGGCCTTGATGCAGGTGATGCCCTCCTGCTCCATATGGCGGAGACGCTCAGGGAATGCTTCCCGAATGATTTCATTGCGCGCTTCTCTGATGATCATTTCGTCGTCCTCACCTATGACATAGATCTGCAAAACCGCGTCATCGATGCCCACAAGAAGCTGCTTTCCATGTACATGCGTTCCCCGCTCGAAGTGAAAATCGGGATCTATCAGGTAGAGGATCTCTCGATCACGCCGAGTAAGGCCTGCGATCTTGCGAAGCTCGCCTGCGACAGCATCAAGGATCGCCTTGACGTCTTCCTCTGTGAGTACACCGCCAAGGTGCAGCGCGCCGTCCTCATCCGTGACTATGTCATCGATCATCTGGATGAGGCCTTTTCCAAAGGCTATATCCAGGTCTACTACCAGCCTGTCATCCGCTCCATCTCGAAGACGCTATGCGGCCTCGAAGCACTGGCTCGCTGGATCGATCCCGTGTACGGATTCCTGAAGCCGAGTGAATTCATCCCGGCTCTTGAAAATTCACGCCAGCTCTATCAGCTCGACCTGTACATCTTAGAAGAGGTCTGCAAGCGCCTCCGCGCCTGCCTGGATGACGGCATACCTGTCGTCCCGATTTCCATCAACCTCTCCCGCATGGACTTCCTCACCTGTGACATCTTCACCGAGGTGGAAAGACGAACCCAAAAATACCGGATCCCCCACCACCTCCTCTGCATAGAGATCACGGAGAGCATGTTCGTACAAAACGCACAAGAGATCCGCATCATTCTCGATCACTTCCGCGAGGTAGGCTATCAGGTCTGGATGGATGACTTCGGAAGCGGCTACTCCTCACTGAATGCACTCAAGGACTATCACTTCGATGAGCTCAAGATCGACATGGACTTTCTGTCGAATTTCACACAGCGCTCGAAGGATATCATCCAGTCCACCATTCATATGTCAAAAAAGATCGGCATTCGTACGCTGGCAGAGGGCGTGGAAACGGAAGAACAATTCCGCTTCCTCCGAGACATCGGCTGCGAAAAGATCCAGGGCTACTTCTTCGGCAAGCCGCTCCCCTTCGATGAGATGAAAGCCCATATCCTTCTGCAGCATATTGATATTGAGACAGAAGAGCTCACAGCATACTATGAAAAAGCGGGAGATATGGACTTCACGACGGATGAGTCACTCGCGATCGTAGAGACCATGGAGGACGGCAAGCTCTATTTCCGCTTCGCCTCCCCAGCCTACCAAGACGTACTTGCTTCCGTCGGTGCACCCACACCGCGTGACAGTGAAGCCCGCCTCAATATGCCGGAGAGCCCGATCCGTAAAAAAATCGCGCATCTGCTCTCCCATGTCTACGATTCCGACCAGCCCTACGCCATCACCTATACCATCGATGATCAGTATCTCTGGCTGAAGGTGCAAAAGATCGCCCAACTCGGAAAACGCTTCCTCTTGCGATGCAAGCTTCTCAATATCACGCGCAATGCCATCCAGATCGAGCAGATGAAAGTGAATGGTCTTGAAAAGGATCTCTACGACCTCTACCATGCCATCGTTATCAATGATCTTGACCGCGGCACCTGCCAGCCTGTCGTCTTCTGCCGGGACTACCACAAGTTTCATCCCGGTCACACCTACAATTACCGAACAGCAATGCGTGCTTTCGGATATCTCTCCATTCAGAAAGAAGACCGTCCTCGCTATGAGCGCTTCATGGATGCGGACACCATCTCTGATCGCCTTTCTGCACATGGCGGCACGCTCTCTGAATATTTCCGCACCCTGACGCCGAACGGCTTCGTCTGGTGTCAGCATGTCTTCATCGCCATCCCCGACACCAATTGCCGTATCTTCCTTCACACTGTCAAGCCCGCCGCCCCGAATAACCTCGCCATGGAAAAGGGTCTTGTCAAGCTGTATAACGAGATCAAGAAAGACTGGTGACCTGTAATCGGTGACTGGTGATAGAACCGGCAGCATTGAGGGAAACGCTGATTAAATCGCAGAGCCAGATTCTACAAGAATTTTTATACATAGCTTCGTCATAGCATTCCTTAAATAGCTCGCTATTCGCGTCAGGTGATTCCTCGCTATGCATAAAAATTCAAGAGTAAAATCTGACAACGATTTAATCAGTGTTTCCCTAGAACAGTAAAAGGCTCTCCATCCGAGCATTGCGCGGGAGAGCCTTTTTTCGTGTGCCGATCTGCGCTATAATATAGGATATCAATTTTAACGTAAAGCGGTGTGACCGGAGATCAGAGTAGACCATGTAGGGCACTTTCCTCAAAAAGGATCTTCCCGCCAATGGGAAAACGGGACTGCCATTTCCTTACTCATGATATCTCCGGATCCCCCACACTTTTTTCAGGAGATACCCATGACAGAATCCACACGATGCACCATCATCGTCAATCCGACCTCCGGACGCGAACGAGCCCCGCGCTATATCCCGCTCCTCCATACGACACTAGCAAAGCGCTATGACAATATCACAATCAAGCTGACTGAAAAAGCCGGAGATGCCACGGAATTTGCACGCATCGCCGCAGAGAAAGGACGTGACGTCATCTGTATGGGCGGTGATGGCACGATCAATGAAGTCATCAATGGCATGGTACCCGTAGGAAGTCACTCCGCCTTCGGTTTTATCCCTTTCGGTACAGTCAATGACCTCGCCCGCGCTCTCCACATCCCGCGCTCCCCGCAGGGAGCCATCCGTATGCTCGAACATGCAGTCAAGACGAAGATCGATGTCGGCAAGATCAATGACCGCTACTTCATCAATGTCGTCGCCGCCGGTCTCATCTCTGAAGCAGTCAGCGAGGTCTCCATCAAAGAAAAGACCCTCTTCGGATCGCTCGCCTACTTCATGAAAGGCATGCAGGTCTTGAACAAGCAGAGATCCTACCACTTCAAGATCGAAGAGGAAAACGGCACTGTTATTCAAGTCTCCTCCCCTTTGATCGCTGCCATGCTGACAGACTCTGCCGGCAGCTTCCGCAACCTCATCCCGCCGGAAGATCGCAATAAAGGCATCATCAAGCTCTGCCTCTTCCACGACTTCGCCTGGCTGAATGCCATCAGGCAGGCACCGAAGCTCCTCGCCGGTTTCCAGATGGGTCCCGACTTCGTCACGGTCGTCGGTATCAAAAAAGCGCACATCTCTATCACGGAAGGTGATACTCTCTCGACCAATGTAGACGGCGATAAGGGGCCGAATTTCCCGATCGACCTTGAGATCCTCCCCTCTCGTCTCCCCGTCTTCGTTCCCGAGCACGTGGATGACAATGCGACGCATCTCCCCCACTTCTTCGAACGCGTCGCCCCCCATATGCATTTCCCATGGGCAGAAAATGGGGAAGAACCGATCAAGGGGACGACCATTGAAGAAGTCGTACGGGAAGTGCAGGAACGGGAGAAGAGAAAGAAGTGCTAACCTAAGAGACTTCAGACTTCAGACTTCAGACTTCAGACTTCAGACTTCAGACTTCAGACTT
>ERZ773165.206-NODE-206-length-52719-cov-34.250095_pt1 | contig 52719 bp, 39 predicted proteins | sample MGYA00581003_ERZ773165 | MGnify/ENA primary metagenome ERZ773165 (study PRJEB29015, sample SAMEA2737817) | human gut metagenome | biome: human gut; feature: human-associated habitat; material: faeces | place: China | collected 2012 ... | reverse complement strand
GACTCCCGTATCGTCATTTCGAGCGCAAGCGAGAAATCTTTGTCATTCGCGGTCAGGCGGACAATGTTTGGAAAGTTCAAAGCGGGAAACCTGCTATCAAGAGACCTTCGGGCATCGCTATTATTTATACTTCGCGGCACGTCCCATAGGCTAAGCTTGAAAGCAGGGATAAAGATTAGTGGCTAGGGATTAGGAGTCTCAAGTGACTGGTGCCTGGAATGCCAGCTCACGGCATCGCCATTATTTATACTCTGCGGCGCTTCTTTTTTATACGACGCACCACCCTCGTTGAACCCGCTGAAACTGTTGAACCCGCTGAACCTCTTTCGCACGTAATCAAAGGGCACCTCGACCCACGGGCTAACCCCAAGCCAAAAAGAGCAGCGACATGGCCGCTGCTCTTTTTGCATGCTATATGGATTTCTTATTTCTTTTCTTCTTCGATGGGATAGTCCTGCAGAGCATCGTATCCTTCTTCACCGGTGCGGATCTTCACCGCATTGTCAATGGTGGAGACAAAGACCTTGCCATCGCCATACTTGCCGGTGTAGAGAGCCTTCTTCGCTACCTCGATGATGGTGCGGGGAGAGATCTTGGATACCACGATGTCGATGCGGACCTTTGGCAGAAGCTTTGCCGAGACGGCAGCGCCGCGGTACATCTGCGTCTGTCCTTTTTCGAGACCGTAGCCCAGTGCTTTCGTGACGGTCATGCCAGTGATGCCGATGGCTTCCATGGCTGCCTTCAGGATCTCGAAGCGTTTATCCGAAGTAATGATCGTGACGCAGTAGAGGCGGTGCCCATCGGATGGCAGTTCTTTCGGCACGATCTTTTCTGCTTCCGCTTTCTTTTCTTCCGCAAGCGGTACTTCGACCGCATCTTTCGGTGCCTTGCCTGCTTCCAGTGCTTCGACTGTGGTGTCCGGTGCCATCATGAAGTCTGCATACGCAGAGACGAGACCGTGTTCTTCGAAGTCAAGACCATTGATCTCTTCTTCACGGGTGACGCGAAGACCATTCGTGGCTTTGATGATGCGGAATACAATGTTTATCGCAACGAATACGTAGAGGGCTACGACGACAACGCCTAAGACCTGGATCATGAGAAAATGCGGATTTCCTGTGTAGAGAAGGCCGTCTTTGACAGAGAAGAAGCCGGTCAGGATGGTGCCGAGTGCGCCGCACACGCCGTGAGCGGAGATGGCGCCGACTGGATCATCGATCTTCAGCTTCTGATCGACGAATTCGACCGCATAGACGATCGCGATACCAGCGATGACGCCGATCCAGAAGGAACCGGCCACGGAAACGACATCCGTGCCTGCGGTGATGGCTACGAGACCGGCAAGACCGCCGTTCAGTGTCATAGAAACATCCGGTTTGCCATATTTCACCCAGGTGAGAAGCATGGTGGTGACAGCACCGGCAGCGGCTGCCATATTCGTGGTGACCATGATGCTGGCGACGGAGAGAATCGTATCATCGCCGGTCATGGAAACGGTGGAGCCGCCATTGAATCCGAACCAGCCCATCCACAGGATGAACATGCCAAGGCAGGCAAGAGTGATGGAGTGACCGGGGATCGCATTGACGCTGCCATCCTTATTGTACTTGCCAATTCTTGGTCCAAGCAGAGATGCACCGACCAGAGCGCAGACGCCGCCGACCATGTGTACACAGGTGGATCCGGCGAAGTCATGGAAGCCGAGCTCGGAGAGCCAGCCGCCGCCCCAGATCCAGTGTCCGGAGATCGGATAGATCAGGAGAGAGATCACAACGGAATAGATGCAGTAAGAGGAAAATTTCGTACGTTCAGCCATCGCGCCGGAGACGATCGTCGCAGCGGTCGCACAGAAGACGGTCTGGAAGAAGAGGTAGACCAGCGGAGGATAGCCTGCATCGCCGGTGTCATAGTGGGTGACGAAGAGATCCGGCGTGCCGATGATGCCGCCGATGTCTTCACCGAACATAAGACCGAAGCCCAGGATCCAGAAAACGATGGTGCCCAGTGCAAAGTCCATGAAATTCTTCATGACGATGTTGCCTGCATTCTTTGCTCTCGTGAGCCCAGTCTCCACCATCGCAAATCCCGGCTGCATGAAGAATACCAGGATAGCCCCCAGCAGTGTCCAGGTCGTATCCACAGAGGAGTACTTTCCCTCCGCATCCGCCGCCATGATCATGGTCGGCGTGCACAAGGCCGCCGCCAGGAGCGGCCACTTGGCTAAAACTTTTCTCATTTTTACCACACCCTTCTAAAAAAAAGAAATAAGAATTTTCCCGTACATAGAGAAAGCCCGGGCATCTGCCCGGGCTTCATTGTCCAAAAGAAAAAGTCTCGATGCCCCTGCATCAAGACCTCTTTGTCCTCTGTGTACTTGTCATTCATTGCTGAATATGCAGATATGATAACGCTAAGAGGCGCCGCCGTCAAGAGGGAAAATGGGAAAAGTTGTCAGAAAGTGGGAATCAGTAAAGGATTCGGCGGAAGGGTTCGCCCCCCGGGCGGCGCGTCCCTTGATTGCGGATGAAAGCTTTGCGTGAATGAGGAATTAGAAATGAGAAATTAGAAATGGTGGTAGCGGCTTCGCCGCGAGTATATATGGGGCGATGCCCGAAAGCAGTGTGCAAGTCACCAGTCACCAGCTACCAGTCACTTGAGGCTCCTAATCCCCAATCCCTAATCCCTAGCCACTTATCTCCGCTTTCAGACTTCGGGGTTCAGGGTTCAAGGTTCGGGGTTGCGGCGCATAAAAATCAGAAGCGCCGCGAAGTATAAATAGGGCGATGCCCGAAAGTCTCTCGATAGCAGGTTTCCCGTTTTGAACTTTCCAAACATTGTCCGCCTGACCGCGAATGACAAAGATTTCTCGCTTCGCTCGAAATGACGATACGGGAGTCTGATGTCTCCTAGTCTCCCGGTCTCTTAGTCTCCAGTCACTCCTAATCCCTAATCCCTAGCTACTCATCCCTGCATTCAAACTTAGCGCAGGGGCAGCACGCCCCACGGGCTACCCCACCCAAAAATCCCCTCTTGACTTCCCATCCCCGAAAGTGTATAGTAGTTTCAACTTCATAAAGGCAGTGAAGAGAAGAGTACATGAAGGACGCTGGCAAAGAGAGCTCCACCTGGTGAGAAGGAGCGCAGACGAATCCATGGAAGATGGCCTCTGAGCCTGGCATGCTGAATGATGAAGCAGCCCGGGATCTCCCGATATAGAGACAAGGTATCAAGGCTATCGCCGGCGTACCTCATAAGGTGTCCCGAAGTGATTCGGACATAAAATTGGGTGGTAACACGAAGTATCTCGTCCCTTTCAGGGAGCGGGATTTTTTTATTGCCCCGCATTTCCTATCAAGGAGGAATTCACTATGAAACTGACAAAAGCAATCGCACTGTCCCTCGCAGCCCTCATCGCTGCAGGCGCTATCGCCGGCTGCGGCGACCAGAAGAAAGAAGCCAAAGCACCGGCTGACAAGAAGGAGATCACCGTCGGCATCACTTCCGGCTATTCGGAACAGGTCATGGAGTTCGTCGCAAAGAAAGCAGAAAAAGAAGGGCTCAAGGTGAACCTCAAGGCCTTCGGTGACTATGTCACCCCGGATGCCGCCCTTGCTGCCGGCGAGATCGACCTGAACTCCTACCAGCACGGCCCGTACCTCGAAGCCTACAATGAAAAGAACGGCACGAAGCTGATCTCCATCGGCAATACCTATCTTGCTCCGCTGCGCATCTACTCCAACAAGTACAAAGACCTGAAGGATGTGCCGGACGGTGCCAGGGTCTCCATCCCGAACGACCCGTCCAACGGCGGCCGTGCGCTCCTCCTCCTCGATAAGCAAGGTCTCCTCAAGCTGAAGGAAGGCACCGATCCGACCAAGGCTGTCGTCGGTGATATCGCAGAAAACCCGAAGCACCTCGAGATCCTCGAGCTCGAAGCGCCGCAGCTTCCGCGTTCTTTGGATGACGTAGCGCTCTCTGTCATCAATGCCGGCTACGCAAAGGCGGCCAGCCTCGACACCAAGACCGCCCTCGCGACCGAAGATAATACCTCGCCTTATGTCAATATCATCGCAGCCCGCGAGCAGGATAAAGAGAACCCGACCTACCAGAAATTCGTCAAGATCTTCCAGTCTGAGGATGTCAAGAAATACATCAATGACAACTTCAGCGACGGCCTCGTTCCGGCCTTCTGATCGCCGCTGGCTATGCGCCATGAAAGGCCCATCGGAGCATCTTCCCCAAAATGGAAATGCCCCGACGGGCCTTTTGTGTGCCTGACCGGAACGCGGGACCAGGGACGGGTGACTAGTGACTGGCAGTTCTCTCTCATTGTCATTTCGAGCAAAGCGAGAAATCTTTTCCATCGCGATCAGGAACTCACGCTCCCCCCACATGTGCCGCGCACTTCTCCGCTTTCCTCATCTGTCTTTCATACCGCCTGTGCCCTATCCGCCCCTGCGGGGCACCTTCCCCTAGAGGGGAAGGCTGACGATACGGGGTAAACCTGCGCTCAAGAGACCTTCAGGCATCACCCCGTTTCGTCATCCTGAGCGGCGAGAAACGTCATATGTGAGATAACGAATGCCAGAACCACTGCGACCTCTTCATCGATCTCGGCGAAGCCGCCTTCATTTTTAGATTTTCATTCACATGCCCTCCTCTTTCCTTTATAATATAGATACATAAAGGGAAGGGGAGATTTTTATGTTACGCATTGCAACGGTCGACGACAATCCGGCTGACCTCAAAGAGATCCGGATGTGCCTCTCACATTATTTTCAGAAAAGGGCAGGACAGACGCCTATCGACTACACCATCTCAGCCTACACCAGCGGCCCATCCTTTCTGGAAAATTTTGAAAAAGGCGACTACGACCTCATCCTCCTTGACATCTACATGCCCCGCATGACCGGTATGCAAGTAGCCGAAGAGATCCGCGCCATCGATGAGGACGCATGGATCATCTTCCTCACCACCAGCCGCGACCACGCACTCGAAAGCTACAACGTCTTCGCCTCCGGCTACGTGCTAAAGCCGCTCCTTGAAAATGCGCCGCAGCTCGAGACCCTTCTGACGCGCCTCCTCCCGGAGGATGCACTCGCCGCAAAGACGCTCACCGTAAAGCTCGCCGGCGGCGAATGCCTCTCCGTCCCCTACAGCCACATCCTCTACATGGACTGTCAGGGCAGCCGCGGTGCCATCCTCCACCTCGAAGGCCGCACCCTTGCCTCGCAAAACAGCTATCAGGAGCTGGCAGACATTCTCCTTACCAATGAGCGCTTCCTCGAGACCTACCATCGCCTCATTCTCAATATGAATGCCGTCACCGCCATGAAGGAGGATACCTTCCTATTGAAAGGAGATCTGACTCTCCCTATCAGCCGCCGGAAAAAGAAAGAAGTCAAGCAGCAGTACATGCAGTTTCTGCTGTCGAGATAGAGCTAGTGACTGGTGACTAGGGATTAGTGGTGCCGAGTGACTGGGGACTAGTGACTGGGAGACTGGGAGACACCCGTCCCCCTGTCATCCCGAGCGCAGCCGAGGGATCTTTGTTGCACAGCGATTAGTATCCCTCCTGCCCCTGCACGGAAAAACGCCTTCGTGCTGCGTTTTTAGGTTTTCAAGCTCTCACCGCTCATCGGTCTGCAAGGAAGATTTCTCGGCAACGCTTTCAATGACGATACGCTTGGAACGCAGCCCATCCTATTCGCGGCGAAGCCGCCACCTTCACTCCTAATTCCTCATTTCTAATTTCTCATTCGAGCGAGGCTTTCCATCGCAATTAAGAGGCAGCACGCCCCTCGGATTAAGGAAACACCGGGCACTCATTTCATAAGGAGCAAACACATGACCGATATCCTTCTTCTGGTCTCTGCCATCGCCATCCTTCAGGTGGGCGGAGCCTATGTACGCTATATGCCCTTTGCGGCCATTATGGACGCTAAGACGAAACGCCGCCTTTTTTACGCGGACTGTCTCATCCTGCTCATCAATATGAGCTGGCAGACCCTCCTCACAAACCAGCTCGGCCTCAATATCTTCACGTATAAGTGCTGTCTTGCACTCGGCTGGATCCCCTTCTTTCTCTCGATGCTTTTCCTCTTCCCCACCGCTAAAGCTGCACAAATATTCATCCTAGGCATGCAGGGCATCTACCAGTTTGCTCTCCACGGCATATCGGGACTCTGTATACTATTCTGTTTCCCGAATATACCACCGGAGCACCTCCTGATCCCGCATCTCCTCATCTATGACTTCTTCCTTGCATTGACGCTTCCCGGTGCCTACCACCTCTTTTCCCCTATGCTGCCCTCGAAGCGCTTCATGAATGAAAAATCCTACTCCTACTATATAGCCGCCATCCCGATGCTGCTCGTCATTGCCGCCACCCCCACAAGTCTCCTTGGCAAGCTCTGGTCTCCTGATAAACTCTTTGTCTGGCTTATCCTCACTGTTTTCTTCATCGCCTTCAACCGCTACCTCATTTTGGAAAAGAAAGACTTCGAGACCTTGACGAATATCCAGAGTGCAAACCACCTGATGGAGAAATCCATTTCCTTCCTCCAATCCTATGCCCAGATCCTGCAGGATAACGGGAAAGAAATGTCCCTCTTCCGGCACGACCTGCGCCACCGGATCCTTGCACTCCACGGACTCCTGCAGCAAGGACAGACAAAAGAAGCCCTTGCCCTTTTGGAAAGCTCTCACGAAGACTTAGAGCGCACCGCCACCCACCCCTACTGCCTGAATCCGATCATCAACGCCATCATCTCTATCTATTTCGAAAAAGCGAAAGAACTCTCCGTCCGCACCAGCCACAAGATCTCCTTCCCGCAGAGCCTTCCCTCCATCGAAAGCCCGCTCGCCTACGTACTTGCGAACCTTCTCGAAAATGCCATCCAAGCCTCCGCTACCATGCCCAAAGAGAAACGCACCGTCGACCTCACGCTCCTTATGAAAGGAAATCAGATCGCACTCTCCGTCGTGAACCCATACGACACGCCCATCCATTTTGATGAGAATGGCTACCCCAAGGCAGACAAGGAAGGCCATGGCTTCGGCATGGTCTCCATCGCCCGCTTCCTAGATGCCCATAACGCCTATAAAAATTTCACGCAGGAGGACGGTATAGTACGCTTCGAAGCGTACTTCACCGTGGAAGATGAGTAACTGTGACCAGAAACTAGAGATTAGGGATTAGGAAGTCCGTTTTACCGTTTATTTACATTCGAAAGATATAATAAGGATAAGGAAACACTGATTCAATCGCAGAGTCAGCTTTTACAAGAATTTTTATACATAGCTTCGTCATTTATATAAAACTCCGCGGCGCTTCCTCAGTTGATGCGCCGTACCTTCACTCCTCACTCCTCACTTGATTCGGAAGTTGACTGACATGCCAGTGATTTAGAAAATGCAATACTAGTTCCTAGTCACTTTTCCCCCGAAAGGAGTCCCATCATGATCCGTCTTCTCTTTATCTCGCACACAGGAAATAATGAACCTCCGATGGCTCAATGCATCATGGACCATCTCATTCAGAAGGCCGGTCTGACAGACGCCCTCTCCGTCTCTGCCGCCTCATTTGCCAAAGAAGGCGCCCCCCTTTCCAAGGCGGCGCAGGAGACGCTCTCTGCCCACGGCATCCCCTATACGATGAAAAAGACCTTTCCCATCGCCTGGAAGACCTATGATGACTACGACTTCATCCTTCTCATGAATGATAAGAACAATCCCGACATCTTCAATACCATGGGCGGCGATGTCGATGAGAAGATCCATCTCCTCTCCGAATACGCAGGAAAAGAAGCCGATATCCCGAACCCGCACAAGGGCGCTGCCTTCGAAGATGCGTATGAAGAGGAGGAAAAAGCCTGCGAAGGTCTTTTGAAGAAGCTCGAAGCATGGATACGGTGAGGAGAAAGAGACCGTCCCCTTCCCCCATAAGATTCATTCCCCCATAAAAAAGGGGCTGTGAAGAAATGAGGATTCATTTCTTCACAGCCCCTTTTTACTTTGCTTTCATTTGGTTCAGGGTTCAGGGCTCTCGTGGCGGCTTCGCCGCAACTATACCTATGACGATACACGCAGCCCTTTTTTCTCCCTCCTTCCTTTGGAAGGAGGTGCCCCGAAGGGGCGGAGGTTGGCACCGTGAAACGGTACTCCCACATTCGGGGAAGCCAACCCCGCCTCGCTTCGCTCGTCTGCCCCTTCCAGAGGAAGGGGCACGAATCTTTTTTAAGGAAACACGGATCAAATCGTTGTCATTCGCGGTCAAGAACTCACGCCTCCACATATGCCGCGCTGTTCCGCTTTCCTCATCTGTCTTTCATACCGCCCTGCCCCTGCGGGGCACCTTCCCCTAGAGGGGAAGTCTACGATACGAGAATCCCCTCTTCTAAAAAAGGTGGCACACCACCCTTGTGAACCTATCCGCTCCCCAAGCACCGTCATCCCGAGCGCAGCCGAGGGATCTTTATTGCACTGTTGCCATATGCACACATGTGCCCTCACTCAAACGACACCTTGGTGCTTCCTTTTTCGTCTTTCCCTCGCTCACGATTTACCGCTCTGCAAGAAGGATCCCTCCACTTCGGTCGGGATGACAGGTGGAAGACGGGTAATCTCACATAGTCTTTCACACCGCTGCGTGGATCCATCCTGCGCCTTTGGCGCGCCCCTTCTCTAAGGGGGCTACTCGTATCGTAATATAACACCGCTAGTTCCAAAACATGCAACGTATCTCCCAGATGAGAGCCCTGAAGTTTGAAAGCAGAAAGAACATCTACCCTTTATGCGAATCCTCATAGGTTAAGGAAACGCTGATTCAACCAGGCAAAAAGAGGAAGCTCTCGCGAGCTTCCTCTTTTTGCCTGTACTTTATTCCGCTTTCTTTTCCAGGATCTCCATGAACTGTTCTCCCGTGATGGTTTCCTTTTCATAGAGGTACTTTGCGAGCTCATCGAGCTTTTGGCGATGTTCCTCAAGGAGCCGCCTTGCCTTCTCATGCTGCGTCTTGATGAGATCGGAGACGGCCTTGTCGATGCGTGCCTGTGTCTCCGGCGAGCAGGCGAGGGTGGTATCGCCGCCCAGATACTGGTTCGTCACATTTTCCATGGCGACCATGCCGAATTCATCACTCATCCCGTAGCGCGTAATCATCGCACGCGCCAGACGGGTGGCTTTCTCGATATCGTTCGATGCCCCATTGGTGGATGTGCCGAAGACGACCTCCTCCGCCGCACGGCCGCCGGTCAGGGTGGCGATCTGGTCAAGCATTTCCTCTTTATTCATGAGGTAATGATTGCCCTGCTCCACCTGCATGGTGTAGCCCAGCGCCCCGCTGGTCCTTGGGATGATGGTGATCTTCTGTACCGGTGCGCTATGGGACGCAAGTGCTGCGACAAGGGCATGGCCGATCTCATGGTAGGAAACGATGCATTTCTCTTTGTCCGTCAAGATCGCATGCTTCTTCTGATAGCCGGCGATGACGACCTCGATGGACTCCTCCATGTCTTCCTGTGTCGCATAGGGACGATGGTCGCGGACAGCGCGGAGAGCGGCTTCATTCACGATGTTTGCGAGTTCTGCCCCTGATGCGCCAGAGGCCATGCGCGCCACCTTGTCGTAGTCGATGGAAGGCGCGGTCTTGATCTTCGCCGCATGGACCTTGAGGATCGCGACGCGCCCCTGAAGGTCCGGCAGTGTGACCGGCACCTGACGGTCAAAGCGTCCCGGACGTGTGAGCGCCGGGTCAAGTGACTCCGGACGGTTCGTCGCTGCCAGGATGATGACGCCTGCATTGTCTTCGAAGCCATCCATCTCTGTCAGGAGCTGGTTCAGCGTCTGCTCGCGCTCATCATTGCCGCCCAAGGCACCGCCGCCGCGCTTCTTGCCGATGGCATCGATCTCATCAATGAAGACAATGCACGGTGCTTTTTCCTTCGCCTGCTTGAAGAGGTCGCGGACCTTCGCCGCGCCCATGCCGACGAACATTTCTACAAATTCCGAGCCGGAAATGGAGAAGAATGGCACTTCGGACTCGCCGGCGACGGCCTTCGCCAGCATGGTCTTGCCGGTGCCTGGCGGGCCCACGAGAAGGATGCCCTTCGGCATCTTCGCACCGATGTCTCGGTACTTCGTCGGATCGTGCAGATACTCGACGACCTCCTGCAGGCTGTCCTTCGCTTCATCTTCACCGGCGACATCGGAGAATTTGATCCCGTTCGTCGGCTTGACGAAGATCTTCGCATTCGATTTCCCCATGCCGAACTGCATCGCGCCGGGGCCTCCCATGTTCTTCATCAGCCGCTTATTCATGTAGTGGCCGATGCCAAAGAAGATGAGGATCGGCAATACCCAGGAGAGCAGCGCCGATAAGAGCGGATTCATCGCTTCGACGATCTCTCCGGTGAAGTCTGCGCCCGACTTGTGCAGACGCTCCACCAGCTCGGGGTCATTCATGAGAGCTGTCTTGTATGCCTGCTTGTCGTCCTTCTTCGTAAAGAGGATCTTGTCCTGCTCCACCTGTACCTTGTCGATCTCCTGATTCTCCGTCATCGTCATGAAGGAGGAGTAGTCCACTTCTTTCACGGCATTCTCACGGAGCATCGGCACGAAAATCGAGTTGAACAGGAAGATCGCAAGGAAGATCAAAATGTAATACGCCAGTATGGGCCGTTTCGGCATTTTGACTTCGTTCATAGCGTTTTCCTTTCTTTGAAATATATTTTTGACCATTGGTCAGTAATTATATTATACGCCCTTTGAAGAGGAAATGGTAGAGGTGGGTTTGGGGCAACGGGAAAGAGCTGCTTCCCTATCAATAGACCTATGACGATACACGCCGCGTGAAACGCTACTCCCACATTCGGGGAAGCCAACCCCGCCTCGCTTCGCTCGTCTGCCCCTTCCAGAGGAAGGGGCGCGAATGTTTTTTAAGGGAAGCACTGATTCAATCGTTGTCTTTCCCGGTCAGGGTCTCACGCTTCCCCCACATATGCCGCGCTGTTCCGCTTTCCTCATCTGTCTTTCATACCGCCTGTGCCCTATCCGCCCCTACGGGGCACCTTCCCCTAGAGGGGAAGGCTGCGATACGAGAATACCCTCTTCTAAAAAAGCGGCACACCACCCTTGTGAACCTATCCGCTCCCCAAGTACCGTCATCCCGAGCGCAGCCGAGGGATCTTTATTGCACTGTCGCCATATGCACACATGTTCCCTCACTCAAACGACACCTTGGTGCTTCCTTTTTCGTCTTTCCCTCGCTCACGATTTACCGCTCTGCAAGAAGGATCCCTCCACTTCAGTCGGGATGATGTTTAAGGGAAACGGGTAATCTCACATAGTCTTTCACACCGCCTCGTGGATCCATCCTGCGCCTTTGGCGCGACCCTTCTCTAAGGGGCTACTCATATCGTTGTTATGACTGGTAACCCGTGACTTGAATACCACTTTCGGGCATCGCCCAATAAAAAAAGGCGGCGCTCGGGTGCTTTCGTTAGCAGCACAAATGCGCCCCTCTTTCTCCTATACTACCATCTGTCTTTCATACCATGTCTGCCCTATCCGCCCCTGCGGGGCACCTTCCCCTCGAGGGGAAGGCTGACGATACGAGAATACCATCCTCTAAAAAAGGCGGCGAAGCCGCCACCTTCATTCCTCATTCCTAATTCCTAATTCCTAATTCCTCATTCCCCTCTATCGGATCCCCCAGAAGCGCTCCGTATTCTCCTTCGCGCATTTCGTGAGCATCTCTTCCGAGACGCCCATGTACTGTGCAAGCGTCCTCGCCACGTAGGTGATATTCTGCGGCACATTCGTCCTCGGCAGGTGGAAGCCGCGCGGCGTGAGGTACGGCGCATCCGTCTCGATCATCACACGGTCCAGCGGAAGGATCGAGACCGCCTCGCGCAGGTCATCCGCGCGGCGCTCATCGCAGATCCATCCGGTGATGCCGATGTAGAAGCCCATATCGAGCAGCTGCCGGAGCGTTTTCTTATCCCCTGTATAGCAATGCACGACAGAGTGCGGACAGATGGCTTCGTGACCGGCAAAGCAGGCGATGAAGTCCTCTGCCGCGTCCCGCTCGTGAAGAAAGAGCGGCTTTCTCAATTTCTCTGCGAGCAGGATCAGCTCCTTGAAGTAGTGGATCTGATTCTCCTTCCTGCTATACATGCGGTCATAGTCGAGCCCCGTCTCTCCCACCGCCAGGATGCGGGGATTCGTGGTCAATATTTCCTCGATGCGCGCCACGTCCTCCTCCTTCGCTTCGTCGGCGCTGTGCGGATGGATGCCCGCCGTCCCGTAGACGTCATGGGTCTTCGTGAAATCATTCACGAGCTCATTCTCCTCTGCCTCCGAGCCTGTCAGGATACACTGGATCCCCGCGACGTGCGCGTCCTCGATGATCTTCTCCGGGTGGGGGAAGGATTTCGTAAAAAGATTCAGTCCGATATCGTAGTAGGTGTATGGCATACGTTGATTCCTTTCTTGGCTTGATTCACCAATCACTAGTCACCACTATTATATCCTACCAAGCCAAACAAAAAAGAGCCCTTTCGGGCTCTCGCAATTCATGTGGAGCGGATGAAGGGAGTCGAACCCTCCTGTCCAGCTTGGGAAGCTGGCGTTCTACCGATGAACTACACCCGCATACTCATGCATAGATGATACCACACTTTCCGCTCTTTTTCCAGTCTTAGCGAAAAGTTATTTAGGGAAACGGCTCGTCAAGTCACCAGCAACAAAAAGGAGCTGTGAAGAAATGAATCCTCATTTCTTCACAGCCCCTTTTTACTTTGCTTTCATTTGGTTCAGGGTTCAGGGTTAGTGAATCATCCTTTGATAGCTGCTTTCCCTTTCTTCAGCCAGTCCATGAGGAGTGGGGAGAAGGCGGAGAGGACGCAGAGGATGATGAGGGCCCAGCAGATCGGGGTGGAGAAGAGGATGGAAATGTCGTTGCCCGAAAGGGTGAGGCTTCTCCTCAGGCCACGCTCGCCGATCGGCCCTAAGATGAGAGCGAGGACGACGGCAGCGGTATTGAGGCCCATCTTACGCATGAGGTATCCCATGACGCCGAAGATGAACATGAGGACGACGTCGACGAAGCTGTTATTGATGGCGAAGGAGCCGACGACGCAGAGGACGAAGATGCACGGGATGAGGATGGCATCAGAGATCTTGGCGATGTGCGCGAAGATGCGGCAGCCGCCGAGTCCGATGAGGAGCATGAAGAACTGTACGATGACGAAGCCGGCGAAGAAGGTGTAGGTCATCGGCGCATATTTCGTGAAAAGCTCCGGCCCCGGCTGGAGGCCCTGGATGATGAGGCCGCCCATGAGGACGGCGGTGACGGATTCACCCGGGATGCCGAGAGTCAGCGTCGGGATGAGCGAGCCGCCGGTGACGGCGTTGTTCGCTGCTTCGGAGCCCGCGACGCCTTCGATGGAGCCGTGTCCAAATTTCTCCGGTGTCTTGGAGAACTGCTTGGCAGTATTGTAGCCGAGGAAGCAGGCGATGGAGGCGCCCGCGCCAGGAAGAATGCCGATGATGTTCCCGATGAGCCATGAGCGGATGACGGTCGGCGCGATCTGTTTCAGTTCATGGGCTTTGAGCAGCACGGAGTCTTTGAATTTCACAATGCTTCCGCGTTCCTTGATGGCTTTTTCCATGAGGATAAAGACTTGGGACATGGAGAAAAGTCCGATCATCGCGCAGGTGACATTGATGCCGTTGTAAAGCTCATCAACACCAAACATGTAGCGCGCGGTCCCTTCCATCGGGTCCATGCCGATGGTGGAGAGGATGAGTCCGAAGGCGCCGCTCATGAGACCCTTGACCATGGAGCCGGTGGTGACGCCGGCGATGATGGTGAGTCCGAAGAGGGCGAGCCAGAAATATTCCGGACTGCCGAATTTCATCGCAAGCTCTGCAAGGAGCGGTGCGAAGAAGTAGAGGGAAATGCAGGAGAGAAGCCCGCCGAAGAAAGAAGCGGTGCAGGCGGTGCCGAGCGCTTTGCCCGCGCGTCCCTGTTTGGTGAGCTCATAGCCGTCGAGTGCGGTCGCAGCCGAAGCCGGAGTGCCTGGGGTGTGGATCAGGATGGCGCAGATGGAGCCGCCGAAGATGGCGCCGCAGTAAATGCCGCCGAGCATGATGAGGCCCGTTTCTGCCTTCATCCCAAAGGTGAGAGGCAGGAGAAGCGCGACGCCCATCGCCGCGGAGAGCCCTGGCATGCAGCCGACAATGACGCCGATGGTGACGCCGATCACCATCATGAGAAGATTCATAGGGTCCAGAGCATTACCGAAGCCCTGGGCCATCAGTGCTAATGTATTCGCATCCATGTCATTTCCTCCTTAGAGCAAGTCTTCGATGAGCATGCCCATCGGAAGGGGCACATTCAGGAAGAGATCAAAGGTACCGAATACCAGCACCACCATACCGGCGAGGACCAGCAGAATGTAGAGCGGACGGATCTTGAAGAATTTCAGACAGAAGAGCAGGTAGACCAGGGATGCGGGATAGAAACCGACGAGGTACATCATGACAAAGTAGAGGATGAAGGCCGCAAACATGGTCCAGAATTGTTTCGGCATAAAGCCGTCGAAGAGGACCGGCATGTCGTTTTCCGAAGTTTTTTCTCTCCGGTAGTCACGCACCATCTGCCCCACGCGGACAGTGGTGAGAAGGAGCAGGAGCCCGATGACGAAGTGCGGATAGTGCCGCGCCCCGAGGGGAAAGCTCTGTGTCAGGTAGAGGAAAAAGAAACTGAAAGCGTACATGAAGCCGCAGATATAGATATCTGATTTTTTCATGAAATGGGTTGACTCCTTTGGAAAATGGGGTAAGGATTCAGGGTTGGCTCATGGGGCGTGTCGCCTCGTGATTGCATGCGAAAGAGGGGGAGCGGGTTCTATAGGTTCAAGAGGTTCCATGGGGTTGGTGCGGCGCATAAAATTACGAAAGCGCCGCGGAAAATTGAAACCAGCGGTTTTCTCGTATCGCCAACCTAATCCCTAGCCACTAGTCACCAGAAAACAGAAGCGAGAAACGAGCGTTTGCACCTTCTCGTTTCTCGCTTTTGTGATTTCCAGAGAATAGGGATCACGCTGCGAATCCTGAACCTATCAACCTGAACCCTGCACCCTCAATTATTTCGCATACAGCTTAGATACAACGTTCTTGCAGAAGTCCATCTGTTCTGCGATCATCTGGCCAAGGGCTTTGCTGTCTTTGAAGTCGATGACCATGCCCGCATTTTCATGGGCTTTCTTGACTTCCGGATCTTCCATGGTCTTCTTGAACGCATCTTCGTAGAACTTGATCACATTGTCCGGGGTGCCCTTCGGAGCGACGAGGGCACGCGCGGAGCCGTACCATTTATTATAGTAGCCGAGTTCGCCCAAGGTCGGTACATCTGGGAGCTGCGGGTCTCTCTTTTCCGCATAGACGCCGAGGACTTTCAGCTCTGCGCTGTCGCCTTTGATCAGTTTTGCCACATCAGCGACTTTCGCGCAGGAGAAATCGACTTCGCCCTGACGGAGAGCGAGGAGCTGGTCAGCAGTTCCGCCATAAGGAACTGCGTTGTATTCAAATTTTGCAGACTGTGCAAGGAGCTGGGCTGCGGTGTGATTCGAAGCCTGCACGCCATTCGTAGAACATTTCAGCTGTCCCGGGTTTGCCTGTGCATCTGCAACGAGTTCCTTCAGGCTGTTCCACTTCGCATCCTTCTTGACCACGACGACAGCCGTTTCTGTCAGGTGGTTGCAGATCGGGACGATGGACTTGTCCGTGAATGCAGAGCCTTCCATCTGCGCGAGCGTGGTGTAGGTCGGCAGGTTGATGAAGCCGATGGTCTGTCCGTCCGGCTTGGATTTTGCAAGCTCCGTCCAGCCGATCTTGCCGTCAGCGCCCGGTTTATTTTCGATGACGAGTGTCTGCCCGACATATTTCTTCGCGCTGTTCGTCAAGAGACGCGCACCAGTGTCCGTGCCGGAGCCGGCCTTGTACGCCACGATGACCTTGACATCCTTTGTTGGTTTCCACGCAGCGTCGCCTGCGGCTTTCTTGTCTTTGTTTCCGCAGCCGGCAAAAAGAATGCCTGCGGAAAGAACTGCGACACCGAGCAATGCCAGTTTCTTATTCATAGGTTTCCTCCTCGCATCTTCCGAGATGCTTCCTCAAAATCGTGCAAGAGGATAGTCCGTCTTTCTGAAGGCTTCATCGCCCCTCTATTCTGTTGCACGTTTATCAGAAATATTTTATCATTCTGTTTTTTCGTAAACAACAGGTAAAGTGCTTGTAAAGCGTTTATTGAACAAGTATATGCTTGTTATTTGCGTTTGCTTATGCTTCTGGTAGTGCATATGAGAGAAAGGCATAGAAGCCTAGGGGCATATTCTAAAATTGATATAGAATAGAAAAGATTTCGGGTTAGCCCAAGGGGCGGCTCGTCCATAGATTGCGCTTGAAGGTTTTCCCAAAGTTGGAAATAAGAAGTGGCCAGGGATTAGGAGCTGCGAGTGACTAGTGACTTGAATACCACCTTCGGGCATCGCCACCATCTATACTCCGCGGCGCTTCTATATTTTTATGCGCCGCACCCTCATTCCTCATTCCTAATTCGAGCAAAACTTTCTTCCACAATCAAGGGGCAGCCCCCCTAAGGGCTACCCCTCTATCCTCACGCGCCGAAGAAGATCTCCAGCCCGATCCCGATGAGGATCACGCCGCCTAAGATGGTCGCCTTATCCGCGAGCTTCATGCCGAAGCGTTTCCCGAGGAAGAGCCCTGCGATGCAGATGGCGAAGGTCACGATGCCGATGATGATACTTGCGAGCATCGCTTTGGCGAAGGGGTACTCCGCCAAGGTGAAACCGACGGAGAGCGCATCCATGGAGGTCGCGAGCCCCTGGAGCAAGAGGTAGCGCAGGCCCACGCTGATCTTGACGTCCTCTTCTTCTCCGGAGAGACCGTCACGGATCATGAGCCCGCCGATGGCGACAAGCAGGACCAGCGATGCCCATGGCACGAGCGGGAGCAGGACCTGAAAAAGAGCGACGATCCGGTTCACACACGCCCAGCCTGCCATCGGCATCAGCCATTGGAAGAAGCCGAAGGTCCCCGCGATGAGACACATGGTGCGGATGCGGAGGAAATGATTCGCAAGGCCATTTGCAAGCGAGACGGAAAAGGCGTCCATCGCAAGTCCCACGCCGAGCAGGACACTGTTCAAAATAAATAAACCACTCATTTTTATCTCCCCGAAATGAAATGGGCTGTGCGATTGGGGTAGCTAGGGACTAGTGACTGGTGACTGAAATGCCACTTTCGGGCATCGCCCCATATATTCGCGGCAAAGCCGCCACCTTCATTCCTAATTCCAATTCCTAACTCCTGATTTTATCTCGTGCGCTGTCTTTTCCCCACGAAAAAAAGACCCCGCGCACAGCCGAAAACTATGCACGTGAGTCTCGCATTTTTAAAGCAAGCCAGGCAGGATGTACGGGTCACTGCCAGTATGTTGACGGGCTCCACCGAAGTGGCTGCTACTCCCTCACTTATGGGAGAATGATAGCATGAAAAGCGTCCCGTGTCAAAGGAATGAAACCGGTTCGATGGGTTCTGCGGTTTCTAAAGGGAGGGCGTGGTTCTCATCTTTCAGAAGTAACGCACTCTCTCAAATCAAAAACCTGCGGCGCTTTTTCATTTTGATGCGCCGCCCATCCCCCGTTGAACCGGTAGAACCCAATGAACCCTTTGAACCTATTACCGTCTAATGACTTTCAGCACGTCCGCCCAATCCCCAAACTGATACGGCGTCATCTGATCAAGCTCTTCGCGGTCGGCGTCGGAGTAGCGGTCATAGATCACGGCGAAGTCGATGCCGGCATTTCTTGCCGCGGCCGCGCCCGCCAGCGAATCCTCGAAGATGAAGCATTCTTCTTTGGAAAGGCCCATATCCTCGATGACCTTGAGGTAGATGGCCGGGCTTGGCTTGATCTCCGGCGCATCTTCCTGCGTGTAGATCCTCGTGAAGCAGGAATCAAGCGGTGCTTTGCCGCGGATATTTTTATTTTCCTTCCGATATACCTCCATATTGCCGCGGCGCGTGGTGCTGGCGATCACGAGTGTCTTCCCGTCTTTCTTGAAAGCATGGAGCACCTCCGGTGCGCCCGGCTTGTAGTCCACGACCTCCTTCAGGAAATGCTGCGCTATGCGGTAACGCTCCTGCAGAATGTCTTCGGCCTGCCATGCAGAGTCATACGTTTTCCCCAGCTCCTCGCAGTAAGAAAGATACGGCTTCTCCGCATCCCGATGCTCCTTCAGGAAGCGCTCTCTTCTCTGCTGGACATCGCCCTCTGCCATGGCAGGTCCGCCAAGCGTTTGGATCAGCCGGAGGTCTACCTGATTCCACACGCCGACGGAGTCGATCAGCGTCCCGTCCATATCAAAAATGATCGTCGACTTGTTCTCAAACATATATGCTCCTTACTTTTTCAAGAATTTCTCGATCTCCGGATCTCTTTTGAGCGCCAAGAGCTCCTCCTCCGTCGGATAGACGGGGATGTCGCGGTCATGGTTCACGAGGCAGAGGAAGCCTAGGATGTCTCCCGCGTCCGCGCGAAACTGATGCCACTGCCAGGGCTGGATGGTGATGAGATCCCCTTCCCTGACTTCATGCACATCACTTCCAAGAAGCGCATGGCCCTTCCCTTTGAAGATCAAGACGAGATGCATGTGCTCATGCTTTTCCAGCGAAGAGAAGCCGTCCTTCTCCACTTGAAAATAGCGAAACTGCACCGGAAGGTCGGCTTCGTTGTCAAAAAGGATCTGCTTCGTCACATCGCGAAAGACCCCGGGATTTTCCTTGTAAATATGGGGCGTGATGCCCTCCCAGCCATTCGGCCGGCTGTGAAATTTATGGATCATGGATGTTCTCCTTATGGAATGGGATCGGGGTTGGCCCGTGGGGCGTGATGCTCTTTGATTGCGGCTGAAAGAGGTTCAGCGGGTTTGTAGGTTCTACGGGTTCAAAGGGTTTGGTGCGGCGCATAAAAAAATAGAAGCGCCGAGAAATTTTGATGGTGCTTCGCACGTATCGTCATCCCGAGCGAAGCCGAGGGATCTTCCTTGCAGAACCATTAGCGCAATAATTGCGCTATTTCAATCATCGCTTGCTTCCAATCCCTAATCCCTAGTCACTCATCCCCGGCTTTCTCTCAGCAGATCCTCGGCAGACCCTCTCCCCGAAGCGGAAGGATGCGGCGGCGTCCGCCGTAGAGCGTTTTAAGATGCACGCCGCTGCCCGTGCTGACGTGCCCGATCTCTTCGGCCTCTGTCCCATAGGGGAGCGCGCGAAGGATGCGAAGCGCCGTCTCTGCCTCGGCGGCAGGGAGCGCGATCAGCATCTTGCCCTCGTTTCCCATCGTCAATGGATCAAGTCCAAGGATGCCGGAGAGTGCTTTGATCTCTTCTCTGATCGGCAGTGCCTCTTCGGAGAGCGTGATGGAAACGCCGGAGGCTGCTGCCAGCTCATTGGCAACGGTCGCCAGTCCCCCTCTCGTGATGTCGCGAATGGTATGGACGGGCAGCTTCGCCGCCAGAAGGGCTTCCACCAGATGATTCAGGGGCGCACAGTCGCTCGCAAGCGTCGTCTTCATCTGCATGCGCTCTGTGAGGATGACGGCGTGATGGTCGCCAAGCGTCCCCGTGACGAGGATCGCATCCCCTTCGTGAAGATTTCCCGCGGAGATCTCACAGTCCGGTGCGCGATCACCAAGGCCCGCGGTATTGATGTAAAGGCCGCCCTTCCCTTCGATGACCTTTGTATCACCGGCCACGATCGTGACGCCCGCCTCCTTCGCCGTCTCTGCCATGGAGCGGACGATCGGCTCCAGCACATCGGTGGAAAGTCCCGTCTCGAGGATGAAGCCCGCCGTCAGATAGAGAGGCCTTGCCCCCATCGAGGCCAGATCATTCACCGTCCCGCAGACGGAGAGCCGTCCAATGTCGCCCCCCGGAAAGAAGAGCGGCGAGACGACAAAGCTGTCCGTCGTCATGACAGGCACGCCGGAGAGGGGCGGCAGCACCGCACCGTCTTCCATACGGTCTAAGATGGGATTTGTCAGGTATTTGGCAAAGAGAGAGGCGATCAGCTTCCCCGTCTCCTCGCCGCCGCTCCCGTGGCGAAGTTCGATATTCATAAATAGATGCTCCTTGTTGATTGATCGTTGGTTGGAAATAGGTGCAGGGTTCAGGGTTCGCCCAGGAGGCGTGCTGTCCCTTGATTTCGAATGAAAGCTTTGCTTGCATGAGAAATTAGAAATGAGAAATGATGGTGCGGCGCATAAAATAATGAAGCGCCGCAGAATTTTGATAGCGCTTCGCGCCGTCGTCATTTCGAGCGTAGCCGAGAAATCTCTATAGCAGAACGCTCATTGCCTGATGTTCAGCAGCACCAAGACATCGTTTTTCCCCGGCGCATACACGCTGATTCCCACAGTGCAGTAGAAATTCCTCGGCTACGCTCGGGATGACGATGCTGGAGAATCCTAATCTCTAATCCCTAGTCACTAATCCCTAGTCACGCAATCACTTCTCCCGATAGGTGATGCAGCAGGCACCCTCGGAGGATACCATACAGGCACCGACAGGATGCTCAGGCGTGCAGGCACGGCCGAAGCAGGGACATTCTCCGCTCGTGATGCGGCCTGTCAGGACATCACCGCAGCGACAGCCGGCGGGCATCTGGTCTTCTGAGAGTCCCCGGCTGCCCGCATCGAGCGCACGGTATTTCTCCCGGAGATAAAGCCCCGAGCCTGCGATCGTCCCAAGACCGCGCCACACGGCATCCCCCGGCGTGAAAACATCCGCAAGGAGAGCCAGTGCCTTCGGATTTCCCTCTTCCGTCACAACGCTCGGGTACTCATTCCATAGTCCCCTCTTCTTCTGCGATGCCGCAAGCACGAGACGCGTCAATGCGCGGAGAAGGTCAGCTGGCGAGAAGCCGCCGATCACCATCGTCTCTTCCGTTTCTTCCGCCAGTTTTCTGAACGGACGGCATCCTGTGATCACGGCGACATGACCGGGGCAGAGGAAGCCATCAATGTGGCTTTCTCCGGAGATCAGCGACATCGCCCCCGGCATCGTTTTGAGTGCCGTCAGGAAGCGGACATTCGGGATGTGCTCCTCATAGACCAGGCGGATGAGATCCGCCCAGACAGGTGCCGTTGTCTCAAAGCCGACGGCGGCGAGGATGAAGGTCGTCCTGCGATCGGCCTCCGCCTTGGCGAGCACCTCTTCCGGATCGTAAAAGAAATCCACGCGCCCGCCCCTGCCTTCCGCACCGGAGAGTGACATCCGGCTGCCCGGGACGGCGAGGAGATCGCCGAAAGCCATCACCTGACAGCCCGGAGTGAGCGCATAGCGGACGAGCTTATCGATGTAGGACGTCGGTGTCACACACACCGGACAGCCCGGTCCGGAGAGGAAGGTGATCTGCGGCGGGAGCATCTGACGGATGCCCGAACGGTACAGCGCTGAGGTATGCGTCCCGCACACCTCCATCAGTGTGAGCGGCGGCCCGTCGTAGCGGGCAAGCCAGCGGGCAAGTTTGCGTTCCTCCATAAAAGGCTCCTTTGAGAAATAGGGTTCAGGGTTGTGGGTTCAGGGTTCAGGGTTCAAGGTTCAAGGTTCAAGGTTGTGGTGGCGGCTTCTCCGCAGTATAAATCTGGCGATGCCTGAAGGTTTGCGATCGCAGTTTTTCCTCGTATCGTCAGCCTTCCCCTCGAGGGGAAGGTGCCCCGTAGGGGCGGATAGGGCACTGGCGGCATGCAAGAGAGCGGGAAGGAGTGTCTCAAGTCGACGATTTACGAAAGCACCCTATCCACCGCTGACGCGGTCCCCCTTCCCCAATGGGGAAGGCTTAGAGGTGCGACGCTCCGCGTCGATTTTTTATAAAGAGCGATGTCCGAAAGTGGTATTCAAGTCATGGGTTACCAGTCATAACAACGATACGAGTAGGCCCTTGGAGACGGAAGTCCCGCAGAGGGACTTCCGAGTTTGGCCTAATCCAAAGAGGCGCCTAGCCTGCCCATTAAGGTGCCTTCCTATGAGGCCAAACGGCCCGCGCCGAAGGCGCAGGATAGAGTGCCTCGGAGAGGCATAACTCTACGCAGCGGTATGAAAAAGGATGTGAGACGATCTGTCTTTCTTGCGTGTCATGAGGGCCGAAGTGGAGGGATCCTTTTGGCAGACCGGTAAAACGTGGATGAGGGAAAGGCGAAAAAGGAAGCACCAAGGTGTCGTTTGAGTGGGGGCGCATGCGTGCATATGGCGGCCGTGCAAGAAAGATCCCTCGGCTGCGCTCGGGATGACGAAGCGGGGAAGCGGATGGGTTCACAAGGCTGGCGATGCCCGAAAGTGGTATGTAAGTCACTCGTCCCTAGCTGCCAGTCACTCGTCACCCATTTCTTCCCCGATCTCCTTGAACAGGGCGATCCAGTCCTTTGCCTCGTCCTTTTTCACGATCTGGATCGCCATTCCCGCGTGGACGAGGACGTAGTCACCGAGCTTTGCGGGCACCATGGAGAGGTTCACGCGGACCTCGGAGCCGGAAAAATCGACCATGCCATGCGTGCCTTCGATGGAGACGACGCGGCCGGGATATGCTACACACATAGGGATGCTCCTTTCGGGAAACAGAGGGCTTTATTTCTGATTCTTCATGAGATAGAACCATGCCTGTCCGAGCGCGATGCCGCCATCGCCCGGCGAGACTTTTTCATTGGTATACACAGAAAAGCCGCGCTTTTGAAGCGCTTCCCGCGCACGGGTCAGGAGAAGCTGATTCGAAAAACAGCCGCCGGAGAGAAGGATGCGCGAGAGGCCGAAGTGCTCCGCCGAGGAGAGGATCATCTCGGCGATGGCCTCGTGAAAGGCAAGCGCCTTTTCTTCTATTGTACCATGGGACGCCAGCAGCGAGGCAAGGAGCGTGCGTCCGTCCCAGAGAAGGCGGCCATCCTGCTCTTTCCCTTCCCAGAAAATCTTCGGAGCGTGCGCGGCTGCCATCGCGGCCTCTTCCAACGCCATGGGACACTCGCCTTTGAAATGATTCTCCTCGCCAAGTCCTAGCAGCGACGCCGCCGCATCGAAGAGACGGCCCATGGAGGAGCTTTTTATCGTATTCACATGATGAGAAAGTGCGGCGCGGATGAGAGGCGCGCGCGGATCCTTCGACGGAAGGCCCGCTGCTGCCAGATAAGAGAGCGCACTCTTCCACGCCTGTTTCATAGAGGCATCGCCTCCGATCATGGAAACCGGCGCAAGGTGTCCCACGCGCTGCATGGACGTCCCTTCACAGAGAAGGATCTCTCCTCCCCAGACGGTGCCGTCCTCCCCATAGCCTGTACCGTCAAAGACGAAGGCAAGGGACTTCCCTTGCAGATGATGCTCCGCCATGACAGAGAGCGCATGGGCGTGATGATGCTGGACGGTATAAAAGGGAAGTCCCCTCTCTCTGGCTGTTTTTTCTCCCAAAAGGCGGGACAGGTAGGCAGGATGCAGATCCGAAATGACCGCTTGCGGCGAAAGCCCCAAGAGCTCTTCCCAGTCCTGCTCCGTTTCCAGAAAAAACGCCTGCGAGCGTTCATTCAGGATGTCGCATGGCACCTCGGCGGGATACAGCGAGCCGCCGCCCGCGAGGGCAAAGCCCGGTGCCATGTCCGCCCCTGTCGCAAGGACCATGCCGGATGGCGCGTCTCTCACCACCGGTTCCGGGAGAAATCCGCGCGTCCTTCGTAGGATCTGCGCTTCCCTTCCCTGCAGCTGCATGACGCTGTCATCGGCAGGGCGCAGGATCTTCCTGTCATAGAAGAAAAGCCCTGCGATGTCTTCCTCTGCTTCGTAGTACGCCTGCGCCTCCTCGTCCCGGAAGATCATCGGCTCGCCGCTTTGGTTCGCACTTGTGACGATGAGCGGCGCATCGACGCCCTCCGCCAGTTGGCTGTAGAATCCGGTCGAAGGAAGGCAAATGCCCAGACGCGGCACGCGAGATGCCACGGCAGGAAGGACCTTCCGTCTCGGCGAGACAAGCAGGATCGGGCGCACCGGCGAGGTGAGCATTTCGATCTCTTTCTCCGAAAGCATCGCCCACGCCTTCGCCATGTCGATGTCTTTCATCATCAGTGCGAACGGCTTCCCGCTGCGGTGCTTCATGCGTCGAAGGCAGCCCGCCGTCTCTTTCTTGTCCCCGCGGCAGACGAGCTGGTAGCCGCCCATGGCCTTCACCAGAAGGATCGCGCCCTCTTTCGCAAGACGGATCGCTTCTGCCATAGCCGCCTCTTTTTCAAACCGTCTCTCCCTCGTCCATCCCTTCAGCTGCGGGCCGCAGTGTGTGCATGCGATGCTTTCCGCATGACAGCGGCGGTCAGAAAGGCTTTGGTACTCGTTCTCGCAGTCCTTGCAGAGAGGGAAATCCTTCATGGTTGTCCGCTCGCGGTCATAGGGAAGCGCCTCGATCATCGTATAGCGCGGCCCACAGGCAGTGCAGGACGTGTAGGGGTAGCCATAGTGATGGTCCTTGGGATCCTTCATATCTGCCTGGCAGTCTTCGCAGATGCCAAGATCCGCCGGAAAGAGCGGTGCGCGCGCCGCTCCGCCGCTTACGATCGCGCGGAAATCGGGCAAAGGCGCATGGGCGATTTCCTCCACACGCATTTCCGCGACCTCCACAGGCGGCCTCGCCGCCCGTATATCCTCCATGAAAGAAAGGAGAGCCTCGCGGCTCCCCTGTGCAATGATGGTGACGACGCCGCCTTCATTCCTGACGGTGCCTGTGATATGATGCGCCCCTGCCAGACGGCAAATGAGCGGACGGAAGCCCACGCCCTGCACACGGCCAAGGGCAGTGATGCGATAGGTCAGCATGGCAGGCTCCTTTCGGTAATAAAAGATTCGCGGGTTCAACGGGTTCTATGGGTTCTATGGTGGAGGCTTCGCCGCAAATATATAGGGGGCGATGCCCGAAGGACTGCGGATAACAGGTTTCCCGTTTAGAGTTCCCAAACATCGCCCGCCTGACCGCAAATGACAAAGATTTCTCGCTGCGCTCGAAATGACGATACGGGAGTCATATTTTCTAATCCAGGCACTAGTATTGCGTTTTCTAAATAACTGGCATTTAACTCAACTCCCAAATCAAGTGAGGAGTTAGGAGTGAAGGTACGGCGCATAAAAATAGGAAGCGCCGCGGAATTTTATATAAGGAGGGGTATTGGGGCACTATATGAATGGTGTGCCCCTTCCAGCACTTCTCACTAAGTCCAGAAGTTAACAAATCGCTATACCAGCTACCAGTCACTAGTCCCCAGTCACTAGTCACTCATCCCTGCCTTCTCGCAGATCCATTTCGCGGCCTCTTCATACCCTTCTCCGGTCTTTCCGCTGACCTTGAAGACGGGTGCATTCTTATTCAGATGGCGGATGCCTTTCATGAAGAACTCTTCATCGAAGTCCAGATAGGGCATGAGGTCGACCTTGTTCAAGAGGATCATATCCGCTTTTTCAAAAGCGAGCGGATACTTGTACGGCTTGTCGCTGCCGTCTGCCACGCTGACGATGAGGAGCTTCATGTGCTCTCCAATATCCAGCTCGGCAGGGCAGACGAGATTTCCGACATTTTCGACGAAGAGGATGCCCGGCGCATCGAAATCCATGGTGTGTACCGCATTATGCACAAGCGGTGCATCCAGATGGCAGGCGCCGAAGGTATTGATCTGCGCCGCCTTCACATGCTGCTTTCTGAGGCGCTCGGTATCGATGTCGGACTCGATATCCCCCTCGATGACATAGACCTTGCGCGCGATGTACTTCATGAGCTGCTCGAGCGAGGTGGTCTTGCCCGTCCCCGGTGCGCCCATGACATTCACGGCGAAAATATTCCGTTCCGTCAGGTAATGTCTGACATGCTCGGCAATGTGATTGTTATGGGCGTAGATATTCTCCATCACGCCAGCTTTGACCATATGCATGGGTATCTCCTTTTTCTTACTATGCAACTGGCAGGCAAATAGACCGCCATAGAAGGTTTTAAATTTCCAGATCCACGCTCTCTATATAAAACTCCTTCCCGATCTCTGTCGGAGAGCCATCGCCGCCGCAATGGGGACAGGTGAAGGAGAAGCGCTTCCGTTCAAAAAGAGCGCCGCATCGGTCGCAGCGCATCTTCGGTTTGATATCCCGGATCGTCAGCCGCGCGCCTTCGCAAAGGGTGCCTTCGGAGATCACATCAAAGTACATCTGGATGGACTCTCCGATGAATCCCGAGTCTTCTCCCACGACGAGATGGATCGCTTTCACAAGACCGCCCTTTTCACGGGCGGTCTTTTCTGCGATGCGGACGATCTCCAGTGTCACCGGGTACTCATGCATGGGGCTCATCCTTCTTTACAGGTGGACGCGGACGGACGGGACGCACCGGAGCCTTCCCGGTGAGCGTCAGCACGAGGGCTTTGTCCTCGCCTTCCTCCCACTCTTCCTTCATCGCAAGGCACTTCGCCGGACAGTTCTCTGCGCATACGCCGCACGCCACGCATTTCTCGCGGTCGATCGTCCACTTCCGTGTCTTCCGATCGATCGTGATCGCCTGCATCGGGCAGCTGTGTTCGCAGCGTCCGCAGAAAAGGCATTTCTCGATGGTATTTTTCACATGATACGGATTCTCCGACTGCGGCACGTCCTTTGCCGGTTCCGGGGCAGGTTCTGCTTTCGGTGCTTCTGCCTTCGTTGGTTCTGCGGCAGGCTTTGCCGCCGGACGGACGGGACGTACCGGTGCCTTTCCCGTGAGCGTCAGCACGAGGGCTTTGTCCTCGCCTTCCTCCCATTCTTCCTTCATCGCAAGGCACTTCGCCGGACAATTCTCTGCGCATACACCGCACGCCACGCATTTCTCGCGGTCGATCGTCCACTTCCGTGTCTTCCGGTCGATCGTGATCGCCTGCATCGGACAGCTGTGCTCGCAGCGTCCGCAGAAAAGACATTTCTCGATGTCATTCTTCACATGATGCGGATTCTCCGACTGCGGGACATCCTCTGCCGGTTCCGGAGCAGGGACTGCTTTCGGTGGTTCTGCCTTCGGTGGTTCTGCGGCAGGCTTTGCAGCTTCCGCCGGCTTGGCCGCCGGACGGGCGGGCCGCACCGGTGCCTTTCCGGTGAGCGTCAGCACGAGGGCTTTGTCCTCGCCTTCCTCCCACTCTTCCTTCATCGCAAGGCACTTCGCCGGACAGTTCTCTGCGCATACGCCGCACGCCACGCATTTCTCGCGGTCGATCGTCCACTTCCGTGTCTTCCGGTCGATCGTGATCGCCTGCATCGGACAGCTGTGCTCACAGCGTCCGCAGAAGAGGCATTTCTCGATGTCATTCTTCACATGATGCGGATTCTCCGACTGCGGCACATCCTTTGCCGGTTCCGGGGCAGGGACTGCCTTCGGTGCTTCTGCCTTCGGTGGTTCTGCCGGCTTTTCCGCTTCCGCCGGTTTTGCCGCCGGACGGGCGGGCCTCACCGGAGCCTTCCCGGTGAGCGTCAGCACGAGGGCTTTGTCCTCGCCTTCCTCCCACTCTTCCTTCATCGCAAGGCACTTCGCCGGACAGTTCTCTGCGCATACGCCGCACGCCACGCATTTCTCGCGGTCGATCGTCCACTTCCGTGTCTTCCGGTCGATCGTGATCGCCTGCATCGGGCAGCTGTGCTCACAGCGTCCGCAGAAGAGGCATTTCTCGATATCATTCTTCACATGATGCGGATTCTCCGACTGCGGCACGTCCTTTGCCGGCTCTGGGGCAGGAGCTGCCTTCGCAGGTTCTGCCTGCGGTGCCGGGCGCACGCGCGGACGGCGGGTCAAGACCTTGCCCTGATAGGTGGTGACAGCGGCTTTATTTTCTCCTTCTCCCCATGTATCTTCGAGGGAAAGGCACTTCGCCGGACAGTCAAGCGCACAGGCGCCGCAGGTGATGCACTTGTTCCGATCGATCGTCCATGTACGGTTTCTGCGGTCGATCGTAATGGCGTCCACCGGACAGGTCTTTTCGCACTTGCCGCAGAAGAGGCATTTTTCGATTTCATTTTTTACGTGGTTGTCAGCCACAGCCGCTTCTGCCGCTGCCGGCGGCTGCGTTTCCTCCATGACGGGCTGCCCCGCCGGTCTTCTTCGGATCTTCGAGACGCCGCGAACGGTGATCTCTGTCCGATTTCCCAGGTAGCAGCCGAGCGAGAGACACTTCCTCGGGCAGTTGTCGATACAGGTACCGCAGTTCACACAGGCTTCCAGATCGATGCGCCATGTACGGTTCGCACGGTCGACGGTGATGGCACCCGCCGGACAGTTTCTTTCACACATGCCGCAGAAAACGCACTTCATCACATTATTGACAATATGGCTTCGGTCATCCATCGCGAGCATGGCTGTATTCTGCGCAGCGACAGTCTTCTTGACTTCGCTGACGCCCGCCTTCTTGACGGCGGTCAGAATGATCTCCGTCTTTGTAAGGCCCGGCATCGCATAGTGCGGATCCATGGAGAGGCACTTCTTCGGACACGCCTCCACACACGCGCCGCACTGGATGCAGGCGAATGGATCGATCCTCCACTCGCCTGTCTTTCTATCGACAGTGAGTGCGCCGGAGGGACAGCTTCTTTCGCACATGCCGCAGAGAATGCACTGGCTGACGTCATTCACCACGCGCCCGCGGACGCCTTGACAGAAGGTCTTCGGTGCCAGCGGATACTCCGAGGTCACAGGAGGCTTGAATAAATTCGCCACGGCCTGTTTGATATATACCAGGTAACTCATAATTGCCTCCTTTGGATGGGTGACTAGTGACTAGTGACTGAAATGCCATCTTCGGGCATCGCCATGATTGACACTCCGCGGCGCATTTCGTCATCCTGAGCGGAGTGAAATGTCGGATGTTCGATAATGTAAAGGCGGAACAGTGAGAACTGAGTCGAAGGATCTGGTGCCGCACCACCATTTCTAATTTCTAATTTCTAATTCAAGCGAGGCTTTCATCCACAATCAAGGGGCTTCACGCCCCATGGGCTAATCCTGAACCTTGAACCCTGAACCCGCCAACCTCCACTATCTTTCGCAGCAGCTGATGCAGGGGTCGATGGTCAGGATGATATTCGGCACATCGGCGAGGTCGCAGCCCTGCAGCATTTTGACAAGGGCCGCGATATTGCAGTTCGTCGGGGTACGGAGACGGAAGCGCTCGAGGTTCTTGGTGCCATTCCCCTTGATGTAGTAAATGGCTTCGCCGCGCGGCTGCTCGACGCGGGTGAAAAATTCGCCCTTGGGCGGGACGCCGCGGACAGGCGATGCGATCGCGCCTTCCGGGAGATTTTCGAGCGCGCCTAGAATGATGTCGATAGACTGGTAGAGCTCGCGGATGCGTACCTTCGTACGGGCGAGGCAGTCGCCGGTCTGCTCCAGGACCGGATGAAATCCCAGATCCCTGTATGCGCCGTCATCATCGGCCATACGGTAATCATTCGGGACGCCGCTGGCGCGTGCCATCGGGCCGACACAGCCCAGATCCATCGCCTCATTCATCGAAAGGATACCGATTCCCTCCAAACGCGTCTGGATGGTATCGTCATAGAGAAAGACAGACGCCATCTCTTCGATCTCCTTGGTGAGGCCGGTGAGCCTCTCCTCGATGCTCTTCTTCATGGCATCCGTGAGGTCACGGCGCACGCCGCCCACCTCGCAGACGGAGAAGATGACGCGGCCGCCGGTCGTTTCTTCAAAAATATCTAGGATCGTCTCGCGAAGCCGCCAGCAGTGCATGAAAAGACTCTCGAAGCCCAGCGCATCCGCGCCGAGCCCGAGCCACAGGAGATGGCTATGCAGGCGGGAAAGCTCATGCCAGATCGTGCGCAGGTAGCTTGCACGGCGCGGCACGTCGATCTCCATCAGCCCTTCGACGGCCTTCGCATAGCCCCAGCCATGCCCGAAGGAGCAGATGCCGCAGACGCGCTCTGCGACATAGATGAACTGCTTGAAATCGCGCTTCTCGACCAGCTTTTCCAGTCCGCGGTGGACGTAACCGATGGACGGCACGGCGCGGACGACTTTCTCATCCTTCAGCTCCAGATCCAGATGGATCGGCTCCGGCAGGACCGGATGCTGCGGGCCAAAGGAAACGGTAGTGAGTTCAGCCATTGCCATCCTCCTTCTTCACGACAGATGCATCGACGCCAAGACCGCTTCGAAGGTTCACCTTCACGGCCTGCTTTGCGTGGACGGCATTCGACAGGTCATGCCACGGCGTCTTCTGCGCAAGGTGGTAGAAATGCCCGCCATAGTCCACATCGGGCGCGATGAAACGGACATCCAGCCCGAAAAGATCGTGGATCTCATTCTCCCACACAAAGGCGTACCAGTACAGGCTCGTGATGCTCATGACAGAGCCGTCGAGCGCCGCGGTCAGACGCAGGTGGTAGAGGAAATAATTTTTGTCAAAGGTGTATGTCAGTTCGAAGCCCTCCGTGGTACGGGTGCAGAGGATCTGTACCAGACGGCAGCCTTCTTTTTTGAATCGCGCCACACGCTCCAAGAGGTCTTCCGGGCGAATGGTGATAAACTGCTGTTTCATAGATATTCTCCTTTGGGAGGGGGATAGAAATAGGTTCGGGGTTCAGGGTTCAGGAGCGGCGCATAAAAATCAGAAGCGCCGCAAAGTATAAATAAGGCGATGCCCGAAGGTGTTATTCAAGCTACAAGTCACTAGTCACTCGGCACCACTAATCCCTAATCCCTAGCTACTAATCCCTGCTTTCAAACTTCAGGGTGATGGTGCGGCGCGTTATAAATATTTCGCACCATAACCTTGAACCCGCCAACCTGAACCCATCAACCTTTTCTCAGTTTCTTCTGCTTTTCTTCCAGCACGGAAAGGCCTTTTACGACGCCATCGATGATGGCCTCCGGACGTGCGGCGCAGCCGGGGACGTAGACATCGACGGGGATCGCCTTGTCCATGCCGCCAAGCATATTATAGCACTCGCGGAAGATGCCGCCACTGCAGGCGCAGGTCCCGACGGCGATCACCACCTTCGGCTCCGGCATCTGTTCATAGATCTGGCGGACGACAGGCAGGTTCTGTGCGTTCACGCCACCGGTGACAAGGAAAATATCGGCGTGCTTCGGGTCACCGGTATTGACGATGCCGAAGCGCTCCACGTCATAGAGCGGTGTCAGGCACGCAAGCACCTCGATATCACAGCCGTTGCAGGACGATCCGTCATAGTGGATCAGCCAGGGAGATTTCTTTTCAAAGCTCATACATGACCTCCGGAATGGAGTGAATTGGGATAGGGTGTTATTGGATTCAGGGTTCAGGGTTCAGGGTTCAGGGTTGTGGTGGCGGCTTCGCCGCAAGTATATATGAGGCGATGCGCGAAAGTGGTATGTAAGTCACTAGTCACTAGTATAGCGATTTGTTAACTTCTGGACTTAGTGAGAAGTGGTGGAATGTCTTGGCTCCCCGTCGGGGGAGCTCCCCGAAGGGGAGAGGGGGCTACGTAGCGGTATTGCATGAAAGTGTTGGAATATCGATAGCATCGGACTATTCAACATAGTACGCTATACCGCTGGCATGCCCCTATTGCCTTCGGCACTTCCCCCGAAGGGGAAAGCAAGACGTTACGACGCTAATTCTAACTGCATTTGTATGCCGATTGAAAGTCCTCTTCATCGAAATACGCAATACTAGTGTCACGATACTCCTAATCCCTAGTCACTAATCCCTAGCTACCAGTCACTAGTCACTAGCGACTCATCCCTGTTTTCAAACTTGTGGTGGCGGCTTCGCCGCCATTTTATATTCGGTGCCAAGCGCGACGCCGCTCACTTGAACCCATCAACCTGAACCAGACAACCTTTATTTGAAGTACATCAAAAATGCGATATTCAGAAAGCCTGCCATGAGGCCGACGAGCCAGGTGGAGGCGAGCATGCGCTCCCACTTGATGCGGGCGCAGCAGTTGTCGATGAGGATCTCTGCGAAGAAAACGATCTCGCAGATGGCAAGACCGAGAAGCCATGTCCACCAGGTATCCGATGCGAAGAAGAGAAGCACGAGGCCGAAGAGGAACACATTCTCATACCAGTGCGCGATCTCGACGACGGCCAAGGTACGGCCGGAGATCTCTGTCTTCAGACCGCCGATGAGCTCCTGATGCGCTTCATGCGACATAGAGATATCGAAGGGCGATTTCCTGAATTTAATAAGAAGGATGAAACAGAGGCCGAAGAAGATGCCCGGCATACGCAGGATATTCATATGGGCACCCGTCAGGATGTCTCCGACGGAGAAGCTGCCGCTGGCGAGGTAAAAGCCGAGCGCCACCATGAGGAGCATCGGTTCATACGCCATGGTCTGCACGAGCTCACGCTCCGCGCCGATCTGGCTGTAGGGGGAGTCGACGGCATACGCCGCGATGATGAGGCAGACACTCGCCATGGTCAGTGTGAATACGACGAGCAGGATATCGCCCTGCGCGAAGAAGAGGGTGCCTGTCAGAAGGACGAAAAGAAGGAAGCCGAAGATGTAGAAGCCTTCCGCCTTATTGACGGCGATCGGCTGCTTTCCCCACAGCTTCAGGAAATCATAGAAGGGCTGCAGGAGGGGCGGCCCCTTTCTTCGCTGCATACGGGCGGAGATGATGCGGTCGCACCCGGAAAGCAGTCCGCCGAGGATCGGCGCTAAGAGGAGGTACAGGAGACCCCCTGCGATAGGCATCAGGAAGTCAGACATGGAATGCACCTCCTACAGTCAAAGACAGCTCCATCAGGACGCAGGCAAGGGCTGCGGTATAGCCAAGGAGCTTCATGCGGTCTTCACCGAACCAGCTCTCCAGATACCAGTTCCGCAATGTGACGGGGACGACACGTCCGCCGGCGCCGCGATAGGCATTGTCACTTCCGAGGTTCTCCCCGGAAAGATTTGTGACGACTTGCTTCTTCTCGCGGCTTTTGCCGAAGCGCAGCGGCAGGACGACCAGAAGGAAGACCATGAGCGACATGATCCAGAGATTGCTCTGTGCGATGACCTCTGCCGTCGCATGATAGGTGAGTGCAAGGTAGGGGATGACGCCGTATTCCGAAACGAGCGGGAAGAGCACGCAGACGATGAGCGTCAGTGCTGCCAGCGTTTTGAGCGCCGTCCATTCGACGCCAAGGATCCCTCGCTCGCGGTTTTCATTCGTCGGGACAAAGGTCGTGATCTTGCCGAGCCACTTCGTCCAGTAGAAGAGCGTGGTCGCCGAGCCGTAGACGAGGACAAGGAGAAGCAGCGGCTGTCCTGCATCGACGAAGGCTTTCATAGCGGCCCACTTGGAGATCAGCATGCCGAACGGGGCAAGGAACATCCCGCAGATACCGATCACCATGCAAAGCGAAAGGCGCGGCATGGAATTGAAGATCCCATCGAAATTCTCCAGATCGCGGCTGCCGAGCTGCTGCTCTGCGGTGCCGACCGTGAGGAAGAGGAGAGACTTGGCGACTGCGTGGAAGATGACGATCATGATCGCCGTCCATGCGGCTTCATAGGAGCCTGTGCCTGCGCAGCAGACGATCAGGCCGAGATTCGAGATCGTGGAATAGGCGAGCACCTTTTTCCCATCGGACTGGGAAATGGCGGCGCAGGAAGCGAAGAAGAAGGTGATCCCGCCCACCAGCATCGCCATGATGCCGACATGGTTGTCCCCCAGGATCGGCGCGAGCTTGATGATGAGGAAGACGCCCGCCTTGACCATGGTCGAAGAGTGCAGGAGTGCCGAAGTCGGCGTCGGTGCCACCATCGCCCCCAGAAGCCATCCGGAGAAGGGCATCATCGCCGATTTCGTGAATCCGCAGAAGACGAGGAGTGCTGCGATAAGCTCGACCGGTTCACGGCTGCGACCCAGATTCACCAAGAGAGACAGCTCGACCGTGTAGTATTTTTCCCCTAGAAGGACGATCGCCAATGCAAAGGCAAGCCCGCCCAAAAGGTTCATCCAGAGCGCCTTGCAGGAGTTGTGGATCGCTTCATTCGTCTGCGAATAGCCGATCAGGAGGAAGGAGCAGAGAGACGTGATCTCCCAGAAGGTGTACATGAAGAGCAGATTGTTCGACATGACGAGACCGAACATCGCTGCCAGAAAGAGAAAGACCACGAAGAAGAAAAAGCCGCGCCGGTCAGGGATCCCCGTATGCTTTCGATGGTACTGCGCCATGTAGCCCAGGGAGTACACCGCAATGAGTCCGCCGATGATGCCGGCGATCAGGATCATGATGATGGCAAAGTGATCGATGATGAAATCCCATGATACATAGATGCGATCGCCCATATGCCATTCAAAGGCCGCCACGATCACAAACTGCACAAGCCCAAGAAGTGCGATGCTGTAGCGTTTGAATTTCTTCGCATAATAGCAGACCGCCAGGATGACAAGGAAGTCTGCCGCCAGCATCACCGCTTTCAGCAGCTCACTATCCACGCCGATCTTCACCGGCTCATCAAAGCAGGTGACGGCAACGGCAAGTGCGAGCCCCATCATCACCGCAGCCGAGCCTTTCACGAGCAGGGTGCGGAAGGAGGCATCGCGTGTCAAGAGCAGGATCACGGCCGTTGCAAGCGGCAAAAGAACCAGCAAGAGGGGTAGAAGCATAAGATCGACCTCCGAAGTGACCATGAGAAATGAGAGAGTCTCTCAATAAGTGCATGTGATTTATATAGTGTGTATACATATTTTTGTATATTTTCGCTATTGATATATACTTTATACTAAATGAATCAACAATGCAAGCGCAAAATGATTTCGATCGACGCTGGGCAGAACGAAAAAGGGCAGCTGCGACAAAATGCAAAAGCAGCTTGTCGTATCTGCCCTCTTGGGGAAGTGACTGGGGACTGGGGACTAGTGACTGGGAATTAGTAGCTAGGGATTAGGAATTAGGGAATCTCGAGTGACTAGTGACTTGTGACTTGAATACCGCCTTCGGGCATCGCCACTGTCTATACTTCGCGGCGCTTCTATACGTTTATGCGCCGCACCACCATTTCGCATTTCTCATTTCTAATTTCTAATTCAAAGAGCAGCATGCCCCCAAAAACCATTAACTCACTGTTTCCCCAGCACATCCGCCATCACGCGCTTGAGCGCCCTTATATCGAAGGGCTTTGCCACATGGGCGTTCATGCCGAGCGCGATGGCCTTCGCCTTGTCTTCGGCGAAAGCATTGGCCGTCATGGCGATGATGGGGATCTTCGAAAGCCTTGGATCCTCCAGATGGCGAATGATGGTGGTCGCCTTGTAGCCATCCATATTCGGCATCTGGATATCCATGAGGATGAGATCATACCAGAGCGGCTCTCGTTTTTCAAGCATCGCCAGACACTCGATGCCATCTCTGGCGCGCTCCACAAGAAGCCCTGCCTCCTTTAGAAGCTCTTCTGCAATCTCTGCATTGAGATCATTGTCTTCCGCAAGAAGGATGCGGCGGCCTTGGAGCGTCGTATCCGGCAGCGCGGAGTCTTCTGCAGGGAATGCCTCTTCCGGCCCTTTGGCGATGCGGTGCGGGATCCTGACCGTAAAGGTGGTGCCCTTGCCCGGCTCGCTCTCGACCGCAATGGTGCCGCCCATAAGCTCTGTCAGCTTCTTGGCGATGCCCATACCGAGTCCAAAGCCCGGCCGTCGGCTCTCCGTGCTGCTCCTCTCGCGCGTGAAGGCTTCGAAAATGTGCGCGAGGAATTCCTTCGCCATACCAATGCCATTGTCCCGGATGGTCGTCGTGAAGAGCTCGATGCCCTCTTGGGCCGGAGCGGAGCAGATATCGAAAGACACCTTCCCTCCGGGCGGTGTGTACTTGCATGCATTCGAGAGAAGATTCAGCAGGATCTCCTGCAGCTTCACCTTATCGGCATAGACGAAGCGGTGCGGCGTCCGAAGCGTCCTTGTGAAGGAGATCTGCCTGTCCCTCATCTGATTTTCAAAAAGGCAGCCGACAGACTCATAGAGCTCTTTCATGTCGATGATCGACTCCTCGATACCGCTCTTGCCGCTTTCGATGCGCGCAAGCTCAAGGACATTGTTGATAAGAGAGAGCAGGAATTCACCGGACTTCTCGATCTTTTCTGTATAGTCCAGGATCCTCTCCGGCTTGTCCTTGTACATGCGAAGCAGGTGAGAGAAGCCAAGGATCGCATTCATCGGCGTGCGGATATCATGCGACATATTGAAGAGGAAGGTGGACTTCGCCTTATTGGCGAGTTCGACCTGGCGGAGCGCTTCTTCCAGCTGCTGCTGTTTCTTCCTCTCCTCATGGATGATCTGATCCAGCGCGCGGTGGCCTATGATGACCTCGAAATGATCTTCATCCTGCTGAGAAAGCACCGCCCGCACTTCGAAATACTCATTCCCCGCAGGATTCGGACGCACATGGCAGCGGACGCTGTACGTCTTATGCCGGAGAAGCTCCTCTTCGAGGCGAGAGGGTGAGAGGAGGACGGCCATCTCTTCGCGATCCGCCTCATGCACCAGATGCTCGCAGGCATAGCGGATCCATTCACTACAGCGATAATGCATATCCTCGAGCTTTCGCCCTATATGCGTATCCTCACCGCCCCGGATCAGCTCGATGGTATCCTGCCGGAGATCCGTCAGGAAGATCACAGAGAAATCCTGCCCCAGTGCATTCATCACGGCCTGGTACTGCATCTCCTTCTGCTTGGCGCGGTCGATGGGATTCACCATGTACAGGAGATCTTTCGCGCGCCCCTTCTCATCTCTCGTCTTCACGATGAATCGCGCCTGCCGCCACTCTCCCGTGCGTGCACGATACGTGGTCGTGATGGTGTCTTCCTGCGAAAGGCGCGTGACAAGCGTCCTCGTATCCACAAAATCGCGCATGTGGTCCCAATATTCCTCGGAAACGATATACCGCAGTATATCCTCAAATGCCTGCGACGCCGCACACACCTTCCTGCTCGCCTGATACCCTTCACCGACACTAGCGATCCTCTCGCAGGTGTCTTTTTCCAGATCGACGAGGTAGATCACCCAGTAGATCTTGCTGATCGCAGAAATGACTTCATGCGACCGGCGTTCAGATGCGAGTGCCTCCTCGAGGCGCCGCTGGTGTCTGCCCTCTTCCCTGATCAGATCATCGATCGGTCGGATCCCGATGACGACCTTAAAGCTCGTCTCATCCTGATGCACGCGGATGGCCTTCAGCTCGAAGTATTCATTTCCCTCGCGGTTCTCTTTCACACGCGCCCGATACGTGAACGTTTCTTTCAGTGCCAGATGCCGCATCAGTCCCTCAGGGCCCAGCTCCCCATAGAAATCCCCACAGGACTCTTTCACCAGCAGATGATCGCGGATGTATACCATGCGCGCCCGATAAGAGAGCTTCTCCTTGGCAGGCAGAGCCTCCTCGATATCCATGCTATGGCTGAACATCCCCTGCTTCACGACCTCTATCGTATCTGTCTTGAGGTCTGCGAAACAGATCACCGTGTAGTCTAAGCAGAGCGACTGCAAGATCGCATTCTCCCTCGCAAGATGACGGAACGCCTGCTCCATAGGAGTTCCCGGCTCCGACTCCGCACAAAGTGTCTTGTCGAAGTTTCTGATCGACGCAAGGCAGTAGCCCGGTGTCCCTGCCGGCATGATATGGAGATGGATGAAGCGCTTCGTCCTCTGGGCAAAGGTATCGAAATCCAGCGTCTTCCCGTGATAGGCCGCTTCGTAGTAAGGGAAAAGCCACTTGCCCCCGATCTTCGGCAAAAGCTCGATGCCCGATCTGCCGAGCAGCTTCTCAAGAGGGATAGAGAGATGCTTTGCTTCCGCCTCATTGGCATAGGCAAAACGCCAGTCCACCGGTTTTCCCGCCTCATCCACCTCGACATGGATGACATAGATGGGCACCGGACTCTCCCAGACCGCTGCCCCCAGCATCTTCAAGTAGACCTCGTCCTTCATGGCTTCCCCCTTACGGCACGCACAAAAAAAGCATGTATAAATTCTTTTTTATTATACATGCCTGCACAGGAAAAAGAAAACGAAAAAGATCCCTCGGCTGCGCTCGGGATGACGAAACGGAGAGAGCTGCCCCATTTTTTCATCCCGTTTAGGAAGCCACCCACCCTTTTTCCCCATTTAAATACCCGCACCGGATGGCGGCCGGTGCGGGCTGTATTTTTGGAGTCTTCGGAATGGTCTAGTCATAAGACCATAGGACTATGATCCTATGAGAATGCGGAACGGAACAAGCCTATGTTCCTCAGAGATTCACCGTTGACAGCCGGTTTCACTCTGCCGGACCGCAGCCGGCAAGGAGAGATGGGAGCGCAGGATGAAAAATCATACAGGAACACATAAGGAAAGCACTGACCTCATGCAGAAAAGAAGAGCAAACCTTGGTAAAAGGCGCACGGAAACGCAGATGCGCTATGACTTCTACAGCCCCCGACTCTGGTGCCTTGGGAGTCATGTCACGCTGCGAGGCCGCCCTCGTTCTTTCTTTCCTTTGCGTTCTTCCGCACCGGCTAGACAGATTTACCGGAGAGGACAGACAGAGCATCCCAAAGGCCTTCCCTGTGAAGCACGGGAAAACGCTCCCGGATCCTCCGTCTCACAGTCGAAAAATTTCGGAGACGAAGCTCATGAAAGAGAGTCTGCTCATTTCTCAGGCGATCGCTGCACCCATCCTGCCGATCTACTTTATCGGCGGCAAATGCCCCGGGCTCCTGATCCACACGCAGAGTTCTTTCGGACAGATTTTCTCATCAAACGATCTGACATGTCTACTTGGTTCTATTATACACCATTTTTCACTTGAAAAAGTGAACAGTTTGACCTGCATGACAAAAGCCCCACGGCGGCGGGGCTTTTCTGGCTATCGAAAATTTCTTGAGATGCTTATGAGAAACGAGGTTACGTGCCGTCCCATTGACCGCAGACGAAAGAGTGGTAGGTTCAACGGGTTCAACGGGGTCGGTGCGGCGCATTTCGTCATCCTGAGCGGAGAAAACCGTCGTATGTTAACAAATAGCAAAAGATTTCTCGCTTTGCTCGAAATGACGATACGAGAGTCCCCTAGCCCCTCATCCCTAGTCCCCGCTTTCAAACTTTTTGGGCTATCCTTTTCCCGTATCGTCATCCCGAGCGCAGCCGAGGGATCTTTCTTGCACTGCGGTCAGTATCACATAGGCACGGGCAGGGAAACGGCGTCTTGGTGCCACGTATTTCTGCGTTCACACATGCATCGTTTATCGGTCTGCAAGGAAGATTTCTCGCTTCGCTCGAAATGACGATACGAGAGTCCCCTAGTCCCTCATCCCTAGTCCCTGCTTTCAAACTTTTTGGGCTATCCTTTTCCCGTATCGTCATCCCGAGCGCAGCCGAGGGATCTTTCTTGCACTGCGGTCAGTATCACATAGGCACGGGCAGGGAAACGGCGTCTTGGTGCCACGTATTTCTGCGTTCACACATGCATCGTTTATCGGTCTGCAAGGAAGATTTCTCGCTTCGCTCGAAATGACGATACGAGAGTCTCCTAGTCTCTAGTCACTCGTCCCCAGCCACTACTCGTTTTGTTCCGCCAGCGCCTTCACGAGATGATATACCTCCGCAAAGGGCAGGTGGTTTTTTTCTGCGATGGCCTTCACCGATTCATACTCGGGGTAGAAGCGTCTCTCCCCGGGGAGGGCGACTTCCTTCACCTCCGCGATGCCGAAGGGCGTTTCCACCTGCTTCTGGTTGCGGCGAAGGATGGAGCGCATGACGCTCGGAAATTCGCGGATACCGATGGTCGTCGTTTCTTTGAAGATGATGTCCTCAAGCTCTTCCATCCTGCTCTTCTTGCAGATCACGGTGAGCTCCCACGCGGGACGGTTCTTCTTCATGTAGACCGGGCTGTAGTGAACGTCGAGCGCACCGGCCTGCATGAGGCGGTCGATGGTATAGCCGAGCGCTTCGCCGGTGCTGTCGTCGATGTCGGTCTCGAGCTTCACGATCTCATCCTTGCCCTCTTCCATGGCATTCCCTTCGATGAGGTATGCACGGAGGATGTTCGCACGCTCGGTGTAGGCTCTCTTGCCAGCGCCAAGGCCTGTCGCCACGATGCGGAAGGCTTTCGGCAGCTGGTGCGTCGTGCAGATGGCGGCCGCAATGGCTGCGCCTGTCGGCGTGACGTATTCCCCCTTCGCCTTCATGATGGTGAGCGGCATATCGTAGGCTTCGATGATATTCATGGTCGCCGGGACGGGGACGGGCAGCACGCCGTGCTGGCAGCGGACGGTGCCGGTGCCCTCGGTGAGGCAGGGGATGATGACATCCGTGATCCCCAAGCTGTCAAAGGTGACCGCCGCGGCAATGATGTCTACGATGGAGTCGATGGCGCCGACTTCATGGAAATGCACTTCTTCCAGCGGCATATGATGGGCGAGAGACTCTGCTTCTGCTACGATGTGGAACATCTTGCCCGCCAGTGCTTTCGCCGAGTCTGTCATGTCTGTCGCGTCGATGATGCCCATGATCTCTGCCAGATGGCGTCCGTGGTGGTGGTGATGCTCATGGTGATGATGAGGCTCTTCGCCTCCGTGTCCGTGGCAATGATGCGCTTCTTCATCTTCATGGCAGTGGCAGTGATGCGCTTCCTCGTCCTCATGGCAGCGGCAGTGAGGCGCTTCCTCTTTCTCATGGCAATGGCAATGAGGCACTTCCTCGTCCTCATGGCAGTGACAATGATGCGCTTCCTCTTCCTCATGGCAATGGCAATGATGCGCTTCCTCGTCCTCATGGCAGTGGCAATGAGGCGCTTCCTCGTCCTCGTGGCAATGGCAATGAGGCGCTTCTTCGTCCTCGTGGCAGTGATGCGCTTCCTCGTCCTCATGGCAATGGCAGTGATGCGCTTCTTCCTGCGGGGCGGCAGCGGTCACCGGTGCCGGGCCATAGAGGTAGGCCATATCATGGTCATGATTTTCATGGGCTGCATCCAGAATGACATTGAAATCACAGCACGCAATGCCGGATTTCTTGACGCTGGAGATCTCCACCATGAAACCGTCTGCGGGAATGGAATTCAGCGCGCGTTCCAGTGCCTCCGGGTCTGCACCGAGGTCGATCATCGCTGCGACGAACATATCTCCGCTGATGCCGGAGGAAGTTTCAAGGTATAATGTTTTTCCCATATGGTTTCTCCTTATTGGCTGTTGATTATTGGTTGGTATCAGGAGTGACTGGTGACTGGATTCTAGTAGCTAGGGACTAGTGGCTAGGGATTAGGAGCTTCGAGTGACTGGTGACTTGAATACGACCTTCGGGCATCGCCCCGTTTCGTCATCCTGAGCGGCGAGAAACGTCGCACTTGAGATAACGAATGCCAGAATAGCTGCGACCTGAGCCGAAGGATCTCGGCGAAGCCGCCACCTTCATTCCTCATTCCTAATTATGGCACGTAATCATAACAAGAAATATGGCGATATGGTTACTTTCAGATCCGTCCCATTTCCGCCAATCGGTTGATCTGTGTCGCCACATAGCCAGCGCCGAAGCCATTGTCGATATTGACGGTGACGATGCCGTTCGCGCAGGAATTGATCATCGTCAAGAGCGCCGAAAGGCCGTGGAAGCTGGCACCGTAGCCCACCGACGTCGGCACCGCGATGACGGGATTCTTCACAAGTCCGCCGATGACCGAGGCGAGCGCCCCTTCCATGCCTGCCACTGCGATGACACAGTTCGCGCGGCGCACGATCGCCTCCTTCGAAAGGATGCGGTGGATGCCGCTGACGCCCACATCATAGACACGTTCGACATGCGTCCCGAAGTACTCTGCCGTCTGTGCCGCTTCCTCGGCGACGGAAATATCTGCCGTGCCGCCCGTGCAGATGGCCACGCAGCCGATGTGCTCCTTCTCCTTTTCCAGCTTCAGGATATGCGACACCGGGTCATAGGAGATCTCCGGCAGAAATTCCTTCACGATCTCATACTGGTGGGGAGAGGCGCGGGTGCCGAAGACTTCCCCCTCCACCTCATAGAGCCTTCGGAAGATCTGTCCGATGAATTCGTCAGATTTCCCCTGGCAGTAGATCACTTCTGCAAAGCCGGAACGCTTCTTCCGATCCGTATCGAGCTTGGCAAATCCCATTTCCTCATAGGACCTCTCCGCCGGATTCTCACGGATGAGCGCCTCTGCCGCAGAGAGCGACAGCGCGCCGGACTTCACTTGGGTCAATATCTCTTGAATACTCATATATGTGTCCTTTGGTTGATTTGTTGTTGGTTTAGGTTCAAAGTTCAGGGTTCAGGGTTAGTCCACGGAGCGTGCTGCCCTTTGATTGCGTTTGAAAGTTTCGCTTGAATGAGAAATTAGAAATGAGAAATGCGAAATGGTAGTGCGGCGCATAAAAATATGGAAGCGCCACGGAGTATAAATAGTGGCGATGCCCGAAAGTAATATTCAAGTCACCAGTCACTAGTTACTCGAGGCTCCTAATCCCTAATCCCTAGTCACTAGTCACTAGCCACCAGTCCCTATTTCCCATCCATCGACCCCGAGCGGAACCCTTCCAGGTCCATGGTCACGTAGCGAAAGCCCAGCGCATGAAAGCGCGCGATGACTGCCTCACGATTTTCCACGAGCTTTGGGAGCTGTGCGGGGAGCACCTCGATGCGGGCGATATCTCCATGGCAGCGCACGCGAAACTGCAAAAAGCCCAGATCGAAAAGCAGCTGCTCCGCCGCTTCGACCGCGCGGAGCTTCTCCTCCGTGATCCTCGTGCCATAGGGGAAACGGGTCGCCAGACACGCAAAGGATGGCTTATTCCATGTGGGAAGTCCTTCCTTCTCCGACAGGATGCGGATCTCCTCCTTCGTGAGCGCCGCCTCCTTCAAAGGGCTCACGACGCCCAGCTCGGCAAGCGCTTTCAGCCCGGGGCGATAGCCCTTCGTATCACTGAAATTTGTCCCGTCGATGATATAAGCGATCTGATGCTCCTTCGCCAGCTCGCCAAGAGACGAGAAGAGATAGGTCTTGCACCAGTAGCAGCGATCCTTCGGATTGTCAGCAAAGCCCGGCGCAGCGAACTGATCCCTTTCCACGATCACCTGCCGGATGCCGCGGGACGTGCAGAAATCCTTCGCCTCTTCGATCTCACGCGCGGGGACGGAATTGAGCTTCATCGTCACCGCGACAGCCTGATCGCCGAGCACCTTAGAGGCTTCATGAAGAAGAAAGGTCGAGTCCACACCGCCGGAAAAAGCGACGGCGGCCGAGCCAAGTGTTTTCAAATGTGCTTCAAGCGTTTTCTGCTTGAGAAGAATGCTTTCATGGATCATAGGAGAGTCTCCTTTGTTAGGGTTTAAGGTTCAGGGTTAGCCCGTGGGACGTGCTCCCCTTTGATTGTGGGTGAAAGCCTCGCGCGCTCTCTAGTTAGGAGTTAGGAGTTAGGAGTTAGGAGTTAGGAGTTAGGAGTTAGGAGTTAGGAGTGGTGGTGCGGCACATAAAAATATGGAAGCGCCGCGAGTATATATGGGGCGATGCCCGAAGGTGGCATTTAAGTCACTAGTCACTAGTCACTAGCCACCAGCCCCTAATCCCTAGCCACTAGTCCCTAGCTACTAGAATCCAGTCACCAGTCACCCGAAAATATACTTCTTTCGCGTCTTGAAAAGCAAGACAGAAAGTCCGACCATCGTGACAAACCAGCTCAGCGGATACACCGTCATAAGGCAGTCAAAGCTGGGGATGGCAGGAAATACGGTCCCCATGTACAGGATACGGAATCCGCAGATCCCGACGATCGTGATGAGCGCCGGAGAGAGTGAATTGCCAAAGCCGCGGAGATAGGCGGAGATCATTTCGATGGCCAGATTCAAAGGCTCCGCCAGAATGATATAGCCCATGCGGGTGACGCCATAGCTGATGACCATCACATCGCTGGTAAAAAGCGCAAGCAGCGATGGCGAAAAATACAGGATGGGCGCTCCGATGATGACGCAGACGACCAGATTCTGCAAGGTGGTGATGACCCCGACGCGGCGGCAGCGCGCCATGTCGCCAGCCCCGTAGTTCTGCCCGACGAATGTCGTACATGCCTGCCCGAACGCATTGACAAAGATATAGCAAAGAATATCCAGATTGAACGCCGCCGCCGATGCCGCCATGACATCCGCGCCAAGGCTGTTGATCGCCGACTGGATCACGATGTTCGACAGACAGAAGACCGCCGCCTGCACCCCGGCCGGTGTGCCGATGCGAAGGATCTCCCGCAAAATATACAAATCAAAGAGCGATGCCCTGCATTCCAGATGGATCTCATGCGTGCTGCGAAGCAGGATCGTCACCAGCATGGCGGACGAAAGAAGTGTCGCACATGTCGTAGAGATCGCCACAGCTGCCACGCCCTGATGAAAAAACGCCACCAGCGTGTAGCTGATGATGACCTTGATGACCCCCGCCAGCGCCAGACAGAAGAGCGGCGTCCTCGTATCTCCCTGACTTCGGAAGATGGCAGACGCAAAATTATAGACCAGGATCCCCGGCAGTGCCAGGAAAAAAATGCGCAGATACCGGGCAGAGAGCGGCATGAGCGCATCCGGCACCTGAAGCAGCGAGAGCAGAGGCTCCGCGACAGCTTCGCTCAGACAGGTCATCACGATCCCTGCGGCAAGCGCAAAGGCAAGCGTCGAAAAGACCGCCCGATGGATCCCCTCCCGATTTCCCTTCCCTGTCATTTGGGAAATCACGACATTCGCCCCGATCGAAATACCGATAAAAAATGTCACGATGAAGCCGATGATGGGCACATTGCTCCCGACAGCCGCCATCGCTTCCTTCCCGACAAACTGCCCCATAATGATGGTGTCGATGGTATTGAACACCTGCTGCAGCATGCCCGTCAGTGCCAGGAGCAACGCAAAACGGATCGTTTTCCTTCCGATCGGTCCATGCGTCATATCTATTTTTTTCATATATACCTCTTACCCGGCAGGCGAAGGACAGCGATCGGGGGGAAGGGAAATCATCTCTGCGCCCCGAAGCCGCCGGATGGCCTGCTACATATACCTCTTATTATATCATTCCTGACAACCTGTCCTGCAAGCGCGCCGCCCCTTGCCAAGACCGGCCATTGGCTCTATTATATAGAAGAACCGTCATTTATGCACATGCCTTCTGGCTATCGAAAGGCATGCCTAAATAGTAACTAGTGACCGGGGACTGGATTCTAGTAGCTAGGGACTAGTGGCTAGGGATTAGGAGTGGCTGGTGACATCCGACTCCCGTATCGTCATTTCGAGCGAAGCCCTCAAATCTTTGTCATTCGCATTCAAGTGGTCGATGTCAGGAACCCCCAAACGGAAAGCCTGTTATCTCAAACCTTCGGGCATCGCCCCTTTACAAAAATCGACGCGGAGCGGCGTTCGGGTGCTTTCATAAATCGCCTGCTTGAGACACTCCTTCCCGCTCGCTTGCATGCCGCCAGTGCCCTATCCGCCCCTGCGGGGCACCTTCCCCTCGAGGGAAAGGCTGGCGATACGGGGGAAGCCTGCCATCGCAAACTTTCGGGCATCGCCCCTTATATATTTGCGGCGAAGCCGCCACCTTCATTCCTCATTCCTAATTCCTAATTCCTAATTCCTAATTCCTAATTCGAGCAAAGATTTCATCCCCATCAAGGGTCGGCACACCCTCGGGGCTAACCCTGAACCCTTGTTCCTTTATTGATTCCCTCTAAGGAGGCATCGCTTATGGATCTATTCGGACACGAAGACCCGGAAGAATATATCGTCCGCCGCAGGCAGGAGATGGCGCGCCCCACCGGCTTTGCCACGCACGAAGCGCTGAAGGAATCCATCACCTCCTGCAGCCGCTGCCCGCTTCGCCGCGAAGGCGGTCTTGGTCCCGTGCTCTCCACCGGCCCTGCGGATGCCCCGCTCATGATCGTCGGCGAAGGCCCCGGGGGTGTCGAGGATGACTACGGCGGCCCTCTGATCGGCCCCTCCGGGCAGCTGCTGGACAAGGCGCTCGCCTCCGTCGGCATCACCCGCGACCATGTCTACGTGACAAACATCGTAAAATGCCGTCCGCGCGGCAACCGCACCCCCACCATGGACGAAGGGCATTTCTGCGGAAGCATCTGGCTTTTGCAGGAGATCGCACTCGCACGCCCGGCCGTCATCATCGGCCTTGGCAAAGTCGCACTCCGCTTCTTCCTAGGCCGCGAAGCCGGTATCATCCGCTCCCGCGGTCACTGGATCGATTTCCATGGCATCCCCGTCATGCCGACCTTCCATCCCGCTTACCTTCTCCGCCAGAGCGGCCGCGCACTGGTCGATGCGAAATGGCAGGTCTACTACGACCTCAAAGCCGCCAAGGAACGCGCCGCCGCCCTCCGTCCTGACTGGGTATGGCAAAGCGACACCCCGCCAAACCTTTTGGAAGAGCTTGCCGCGGAGCGCGCGAAACGGCACTCCCAGGGGTGATTTCCTCACCGATTCCCATAGCTACTGCAAGAAAGGACCCCTATGCATACACTCTTGACCATCCTCATCGGCCTCGCCATCGCCGGCTGGTTCCTCTACTGCCTCTACCGCATGCTGCGCGGCGCGCGCGGCAGGGACTGCGCCAGCTGTCACCTCGCCGGCGGCTTCGACTACAAAAGCACCGCGCCTGTCAAGCCCGCTGCCATGAAGCGCAAAGAGATCGTCACTGACACCGGCCATCTCATCATCGTCGACGAAGAAGCGGCCAGAAGGCGGCGCGAACGGATACGGAGGATGATGGAGGGGAAATGACGGGGACTGGCATCTGGTGGCTAGTGACTGGTGACTGGTGACTGATGGCTAGGGATTAGGAACTAGGGACTAGGAGTCTCTCGTATCGTCATTTCGAGCGAAGCGAGAAATCTTCCTTGCAGTCCGATAAACGATGCATGTGTGAACGCAGAAATACGGTGCACCAAGACGTCGTTTCCCTGCCAGTGCCTATGTGATACGGACCGCAGTGCAAGAAAGATCCCTCGGCTACGCTCGGGATGACGATACAGGAAAAGGATACCCCAAAAAGTTTGAAAACAAGGATGAGTGGCTGGTGGCTAGGGATTAGGGATTAGGAGTGACTGGGATTCTCCGGCATCGTCATCCCGAGCGCAGCCCTCGATCTGTACTGCATTGCGGGAATCAGCGTGTATGCGCTGAGGAAAAACGATGTCCTAGTGCTGCCTCACATCAGGCGATGAACGTTCTGCAATAAAGATTTCTCGACTACGCTCGAAATGACGATGCGCGCGAAGCGCTATCAAAACTCCGCGGCGCTTCTGATTTTTATGCGCCGCACCACCATTCCTCATTCCTCATTCCTAATTCGCGCAAAGCTTTCATTCATAATCAGTGGACGGAGCCGCCCCCAGGGCTAACCCTGGACCCTGAACCAAAAAACAGAGCCCCCTTTTGCTTGCAAAAGAGGGCTCTGTTTTTTTACAATGTCCGTCCCATATCGACGGCCATCTGCTTATCTCTTTCCGGCGAACGACCAGCGATGGTGAGATAGCCGCCAATCATCGCGCCATTGAGCCCCGCCGAGAGGGCAAAGGCCTGCATGTCGCGGAGCGAATTCTCACGTCCCGCACATACGCGCATGATGACGTGAGGCAGGATAAAGCGGTACATGGCGAACATCCGAAGGATCTCGATCGGCTTCGGAGGCTTATTCTTGCCAAAGGGCGTTCCCGGGATGGGATTGAAAATATTGAGCGGCACAGAGGTGACGTGATGCTCACGAAGAGCAAAGGCCATGTCTATCCGGTCTTCCTCCGTTTCCCCCAGCCCGAAGATGCCGCCGGAGCAGACCTCCAGACCCGCCTGCTGGATGCGGCGGATGTGCGCTTCCTTTTCCTCATACGTGTGCGTGGTGCAGATGGCGGGGAAATGGCGCTTCGCCGTTTCCAGATTGCAGTGGATGCGCTGGCAGCCTGCCGCCTTCAGCGTCTTCAGCTGCTCCTCGGTCAGAAGTCCGAGCGAGCAGCAGACGGAGAGCTTCGTCTCTTTGCTGATCCGCTTCACCGCTTCTACGATGGAAGCAAACTGCACGGGATCGCTCTGCCCGCGGCCGGAGGTGACGATGCCGAAGCGCTCTGCGCCATAGGCCTCTGCCTGTTTGGCTTCGCGGAGCAGATCCTCCGGGCTTCTTAGCGGATACTCCTTGACGCCGGTGTGATACCAGCCCGACTGCGCGCAGAACTTGCAATTCTCCGTACAGCGTCCGCTTCTGGCATTCACATCGCTGCAAAAGCGCATCTGATCGCCGCAGAAGGTCTTCCGGATCTTGTCTGCTGCCGCCATAAGGAAGAAGGGCTCCTCCTTTCCGGCCGCAAAGAGCGTCTCTGCCTCCTCCCTGGAGATCTCTCTTCCCGCGAGCACCTGATCCATACACCGAGTGATGGTTGCTATATGTTCATCCATGATTTGCCTCACCATTTTCTTTCAGGAAAACACCGATCCAGTCTGCCCCTTGCATGATCCCGCAAAAAGTATATAGAAGGAGTGAAGGTGACAGCCTCACCCCTCATCGCATCATACCTGCGGTGCTGTCTGGGTACGGCCAAGGTCGTGAAGCATCGCGATATCATCCTGCGGATCCGAGCCCTTGCTGGTGAGGTAATTGCCGATCATGACGCCGTTCATACCGCCGGCGGTGCGGATCAGTGACCTCGCTTCCTCTTCTGTGATCGCTCCGCCATTCAAAACCTTTTCCGTCCACTTCAAAATCTGTTCGCAGCTGCTTTCCATTTTTTTATCCTCCGGCCGCATGGCCGGGTCTTGCCTTTGTCATACCTTACGTGTCATACGTAATAGAAATATTCGTGTTTGACAATGGGAATATTTCTATGCATTTGTGCTGGTTATTGTGAAATCGGGACTGGAAATCAGACGTCTGATGTCTGATTTCCAGTCCCGAGTCACTCTCAAAGCTTCGGTGTCGTCATGGAACGTCCGAGATCCTCCGTCATGCGGATATCTTCCTTCGGGTCACGGCCGCCTGTCGTCAGATAGCCGCCCACCATGATGCCGTTCAGCCCGCCTGTCAGTGCATACGCCTGCAGGCTTCGCAGGTTCACCTCACGGCCGCCTGCGGTGCGGATCAGTGCCTTCGGCAGGACGAAACGGAACATCGCAAATGTGCGGAGCACCTCCAGCGGCGGCAGACGCTTATTCGTATAGAAAGGCGTCCCCTTCACCGGATTCAGGATATTCAGCGGTACCGAGTCGATATGCATCTCCTTCAGGTGGAAGGCCATCTCCACCCGCTGATCCAGAGACTCCCCGAGCCCGATGATCCCGCCGGAGCACACGCGGATCCCTGCCGACTGTGCGGTATGGATGATATCCTCCTTATCCTCCATCGTGTGCGTCGAGCAGATTTCCGGGAAATAGGAAGGCGACGTCTCGATATTGCAGTGGATGCGCGTGATGCCCGCCTCTTTCAGCTGGAGTGCCTGCTCCTTGGAGATCAGCCCCAGCGAGCAGCACACCTCGATGCCCACCTGCTCTCTGATCTTCTTCACGATGTCGATGATCTCATCGAACTCATTCGGATTATCCTGATTACGGCCGGAAGTCACCAAAGAGAAACGGACAGCGCCTGCTTCCTTCGCCTTCTTCGCTGCTGCAAGGATCTCCTCCTCCGGCAGAAGACGGTACACCTTTGCGCCCGTGTGATACCAGCCCGACTGCGCGCAGAACTTGCAATTTTCCTGACAATGCCCGCTTCTTGCATTGATGATCGCACAGAAATCCACCGCATTTCCATTGAACTTCTGACGAATCTTATCGGCCATCGCAAGCAGCAGCATGGTATCCTCATCCTTCGTGCGGATGAGACTCTTCGCTTCCTCCTGCGTGATCTCACCCCCATCCATGACCTTCTCCGCCAATCTGATGATCTCTGCACAAGCACTTTCCATGATGATTCTCCCTTTCCTTCATTCCTTCGGGCCACTCGCCCTTTTGAATTGTTACCTTGTAGGTAAGTATAAAATAAACAATCAGATGTGTCAATCAAGAAAATAATTGTGGTTGACAATAAAGAGAGGAAAGCGGGTTCTATAGGTTCAGAGGGTTCAAAGGGGAAGGAGGCGGCTTCGCCGCTTTTTAGCGGGTGCTGTCCTCGTATCGTCAGCCTTCCCCTCTAGGGGAAGGTGCCCCACAGGGGCGGATAGGGCACCGGCGGCATGAAAGACAGATGAGGAAAGCGGAGAAGTGCGCGGCATATGCGGGGGAAGCGCGAGTCCCTGACCGCAAATGACAACGATTGAATCAGTGCTTCCTTCAAAATCATTCACGCCCCTTCCTCTGGAAGGGGCAGACGAGCGAAGCGAGGCGGGGTTGGCTTCCCTGAATGTGGGAGTACCGTTTCACGCGGCCAACCTCCGCCCCTTCGGGGCACCTCCTTCCAAAGGAAGGAGGGAGAAAAAAGGGGCTGCGTGTATCGTCATAGGTATATTTGCGGCGAAGCCGACGCCTTCTCCGCCATATCCGCTTCCCCTGAACCCGCCCCTACCATTTCTTTTCCAGAGGAAAGCGGAGAGGTGCGTGGCACATGTGGGAAAAGCGTGAGTTCCTGACCGCGAATGACAACGATTGAATCAGTGCTTCCTTCAAAATCATTCACGCCCCTTCCTCTGGAAGGGGCAGACGAGCGAAGCGAGGCGGGGTTGGCTTCCCTGAATGTGGGAGTACCGTTTCACGCGGCCAACCTCCGCCCCTTCGGGGCACCTCCTTCCAAAGGAAGGAGGGAGAAAAAAGGCGCTGATGTCTTCCGATCTCCCAGTCCCTAGCCCCATACACCACAAAGCCCCTGACCGGAAAATTTCCGATCAGGGGCTTTCCATGCGATCGCATCAGCGTCTCTCGAAAGATCTTAGTCGATCGTGATCTGACGAGACGGTTCTGCCTTCTTTTCTTCTTCCTTCGGCAACATAATGGTCAGGATGCCATCCTTCAGTGCCGCTTTGATGCCTTCCTCCTTGATGCCTTTCACCGTGAACTGACGGCTGAAGGAGACAGAAGCACGTTCGCGGCGGATGTAGTGATGCTCTTTATCATCGGCATCCTTCTTGTCTTCCTTCTTTGCACCCAGAGACAGGATCCCATTCTCATAAGAAATATGGATCTCTTCCTTCTTGAACCCCGGCATATCGCAAGTGATCTCGTAATGATCCTTCTTATCTTCAATATCGACTTTCGGGACAGCGGTGTAATCCTGATACACCGTCGGCATATCATCATCAAAGAAGTGATCCAGAACCGTATTGCCAAACAGACCATCAAATGGAATCAAACTACGCATATCAAAGACCTCTTTCTTTTTATAATTTTCTTCAGGAGCCCTTTCGGTTCTCCCTTGAACAACTATAGTATAGCACTTTTAGCACTCATGTCAATAGAGTGCTAAATTATTTTTGATTATTTGATTTAAGAGAATGAAAATGCGTGCTGCGATGATCCTTAGCTGGTGCTATCCTCGTATCGTCAGCCTTCCCTATGGGAAGATGCCCCAAAGGGGCGGATAGGAGAGGGGCGAGAGGAAAGGCAGAAGAAGAAAATGTCTCCCAGTCGCCAGTCAGCTCGACACGTTTGTGACAGTGATGATGCGTTGTCCCTCATGCTCTTCGCTCGTATACGTGATCCGCACCGTCCGCTTGTACCCGCCCTCTGCGTCCGATGCCGTAGACAGGATGACCCCCTCCGTGCGGGATGCCGACGTATCCGTCACCGTCACCTTGACCCGCCGTCCATTCACCGAGAGCGTGAATCTCTGATTTCCCATCGCCCCCGTCTTCAGCCGCCCGAGCGCCACATTCGCTCCGCTCTCAGCCGCATACACCGAAGACAGCCCCTGCTGATAGAGATACGCCTCCGAGGCCGTGCGGGAGACGTAGTAGAGCGCTCCCGCCGACAGCGTCACCAGCATGGAAAAAAGAAGCAACAGGCACAGCGTCATGGAGCCTTTTCTCCTATTCATAGCGCTGCCCCTTCCTGTAGAAATCGGCATACGAGAGAAGGCTCGTGCGGAAATCCATCATTTCCCCCGACGGGCGATGCAGGATCGAGAAGGAGATCGCAAGCGATCCCTCGCCGTTCTTGGCAAAAAGCGGCCCCTCCTCACAAGTCAGTGCGTACTCTTCCTTCCCCGATGTCGTCCCCGTCACCGGCTCCGTCGTCATCCCGTACACATCGAGCTTCAATTTCTCCTGATCCAGAAAGAAACGATACGTCTTCACTTCGCCCGACTGGTTATACGCCGCGTAGCTGTAGGTATTCCCAGAGATCGAAGAAGCCTCCCCCCTCTTAAGCGTATTGCGGAGCTGCTCGGTCATGAAATCCATGGCATAGAGTCCCTCGCCCGCGATCCGCGAACGCTTCGCCATGAGATCCACCGCGCGCACAGCCTCCGCCGCGAAGGGATAGAGCACCGCCGAAAGCGATGCGATCAGGAAAAGCGCGATCAGCGCCTCGAGAAGAATATATCCGCGCCTCTTCATGCTCCTCCTCCCTTCCTCGCCCTGGCAAGGAAACACTGCGTCTTTCTTTTTTCCCTATTATAACAAAAAGGCGATGTGAAATAACGATCATCTCATTTTCGCGTTCCATCTGCCGCGG
>ERZ773165.205-NODE-205-length-52818-cov-36.611053_pt1 | contig 52818 bp, 34 predicted proteins | sample MGYA00581003_ERZ773165 | MGnify/ENA primary metagenome ERZ773165 (study PRJEB29015, sample SAMEA2737817) | human gut metagenome | biome: human gut; feature: human-associated habitat; material: faeces | place: China | collected 2012 ... | reverse complement strand
GCCACGAGAGCCCTGAACCTTGAACCCTGAACCAAATGAAAGCAAAGTAAAAAGGCGATGTGAAGAAATGAATCCTCATTTCTTCACATCGCCTTTTCTGGTTCGGGGCTGCCGCGACCGCTTCGCCGTTTTTGTAGTGGGCGATGCCATGCCCATCTCGCCCGTCCCTTACTTTTTCCACTTCATATCGGCGAGCCATGGCATGTAGAGCGACTTGAGGTCTATTTCCTCTCGCGCCGCCTCCTTGGGCGGATCATCATGGATCTCAGGGCAGGCAGATCCCTTCTCGAGCTCGGCGCGCACGTCAGCTTCCGCATCGCCGTGGACGGCGATGGCTTTTTCAAACCATTCCTTGGCGCGCTTCAAATCCGGCTCTCCATAGAGGCCGTGCTGATAGAAAAGGCCGAGATTCATCATGCCCCAGTCACTGCCGAGGGCGGCTGACCTTTTATACCACTCTTCTGCCTTTGCCATGTCTCCGATCTCCTGAAAGAAGATCCCGAGATAGTTCGCGACGTCTTTCGCCTGCGGCCCTTTTTTCTCATACGCCTTGACCAGCCAGCGAAGACCTTCGTCATGGTTGACGGGCGTGCCATTCCCGTAGAGATGCATCATGCCGAGATCGATCATGCCGGTCTCGTTATCAAGAGCCGCCGCCTGATTGGCCCAGTGGAAAGTATTCATCCAGTCTTTCTTCATGCGGTATCCGACGCTGATCTGACTCGCGATGTCGCCTTTGACCTGATCTTCGAAGATCTCCTCTCCTCTTTCCCAGGCTTCCTTCAGGTAGTGAATGGCTTCCTCCGGCTGCGGGGGCCTCTGCTGGAGCGCACCATTCCCCAGATTGATCAGACAGTACACATCGCCCAGGTCATACGCCTTCTGATACCATGCCTTGGCCTCTTCCTGATCTCCCAGCCAGAACGAGCACATCCCGGCCATATTCGCCGCCTCGCCGCGAATGCTTCTCTGCATGTCCTCCGGCATCTGGGGATCTGCCTTCGCATCGTAGCAGCTCTTGAACCAGTGGAACGGCTCACTCGCATCCGCCGTATCAGGAAGCGTATCCAGAAGATACTGTGCATAGTGCAGCATGCCAAGCGGCGAGCCCAGCTCCGCCGCCTTTTTGACCCAAACGGCGGACTCCTTCATTTCATCCATGAGCGAGCAGCAGAGCGCGATCTGGTCTGCAAGGCTGCCGCTTGGCAACATGTCAAAGGCCTTCTTGTACCAGAAAAGAGCTTCTTTGAAATCTCCTTCCACGTGGTAGAGCTGCGCGAGCTGGACCAGTATTTCCGGCCGCCCGCTCTTGGCTGCGACCACCGTGTACTTCAGCGCAGCGCCATAGCGCTCTGCATCCATCGCGAGCAGTGCGAGCCGCTGCGCCGCCTCCTCTTCTTTGTAGCCGTGAAAGGCAAAGACCTTCTCCAAGAGCTCCTCTGCCATTTCGATGTTTTGCTTGCAGCCGCGCCCATCCTGCAGGCAGCAGCCCAGAGAGAACATGCCCTGCACATTGCCCAGCTTCACGCTGGCACGGAGCCATGCGATCCCCCGCTTCGGCGTCGTTTCCAAGAGCACCTCTCCCAAAAGGGCCGCCGCATCCCCCGCGCACTCGCTCTTCCAGTCATAGGCCTTCGCCAGCGCATTCTCCGCCTTGATGAGATCCACCTTCACGCCGTAGCCATACGCATAATGAAGCCCCAGATAGAACCAGCCCCAGACATTTTTCCATCGCACAGCAAGCTCGCTGTAGTAGAAAGACCTCTTGAAATCCTGCTGAAACAGATAGTGCTCCGCAAGGAGGCTCGCCGCCTCGCCGGCGGATGCCTTCGGCTCCTCCGCGATCTCTTTCAGAAGGGCTTCTCCGTCTGCGCCCATGTCTGCGGCCAGCGTCTGATCAAAAATGAGGCGAGCCGCCCAGCGGATGCGGCTCTGCCAAAGCCCCGCTTTCATGCACTTTTTATTCCATGCCCAGCGCTTCTTTTCATTCGCCTTCCTGACAAGTCCGACGCGGTACGCATCCGCCATCTCATACATCGCCAGCACATCGCCCGTCTTTGCCAGTGCTTCCACCTGCGGCATGTACTGACGAAAGATCCTCTTCTGCGTAAGAGTCCCCGGCCGGCTGGCATAGCCCACATTCAGGGCCGCCAGCAGATCGCCCGCCTTCTTCCCCTCCTCTGCATAGCGCTTCGCCAGCTTTTTGTCCGCCGGAGCGATGTAGCCATGCTTGGCGTATTCGCCCAAAAGGTACATGGCGCGGCCACTTCCCTCCGACGCTTCGTTTAGCAGCAGGTCATAGGCTTCCTCTAATTGTCCATCGATGAAAAGTTTTTCGCCTTGTGTCATAAAGAATGTCCTTTGGAATGAAACAGCGGCCACGAAGCGGGCGCTGGAAAATGAAGCACAGCAGGTGCAACGGGGGGGTGGTGCGGCGCATTTCGTCATCCTGAGCGGAGAAAAATGGCTTATCTGAAATAGGAGAACTGCGCCGAAGGAGCTAAGCACCGCGATTTTTGAAATAAGCGTTGCTTTCGTATCGTTAGCCTCCCCCTCTAGGTAATGCTATTAAGTTAAGCGGAAGAACGTTCTTGGCTCCCCATCGGGGGAGCTCCCCGATGGGGTTGTGCAAGCGAACTGGATTTTTAGGAGTGAAGCGACGCGAAAATCCAGTTCGCTTGCACATATTGCCTTCGGCACTTCCCCCGAAGGGGGAAGCAAGACATTACGTAGCTAACGATTTCCTTAACTTAATAGCCTTATAGCCTTCCCCTCTAGGGGAAGGTGCCCCGCAGGGGCGGATAGGGCAGACATAGTATGAAAGATGAATGATCGAATGTCACCAGTCACTATTGATACAGTACATCCAGCACGGCGCACGCCTCAGCTGCGGTCAGCTGGCCAGGTGCGCTGGCTTTTTGACCGGCCGCGAACGTGATGGGAGCGCCCAGATCACTGCCCGCGATGCGGGTAAGCTGACCCGCCTGCCCCATACCGATCGCGATGACCGGCGTCTCCGGAAGATCCTCTCGGATGCGGGCCGCCGCCGAGAGGAGCGACGCGGTATCACGAGGCACTCGTGGCATGACCGCGATCTTCAAAATATCCGCCTTGAAGGACGCCATATTTTCATACGTATCGATCAGCTCTGTCTCGCTCATTGCCCGCTGGAACTTGTGATAGCTCATCAAGACGGGGATCCCCTGCTCATGCGCCTGCTTGATCAAAACCTTCGTATCGAGTACTTCATGCCCATACTCCACATCGAGCACATCCGCCCAGTGCGAACGAATGATGAGAGAGAGCAGCGACACGTACTCACCGCCCGGGGTCTTATGCGTCCCGCCCTGGCTCTTCGTGCGCACCGTCGTCAAAAGAGGCACATCCTTGAAATGCGTGCGGATGACCGCATAAGCTGCTTCCAGATCTTTTGTCGCATGAAAATCCTCTTGATTCAGGAGGTAGTCCACACGCCACTCGAGCATATCCAAAGGACAGGATGATAGTGATGCACATTCCTGTTCCAGATCCTCCAGTGTGGAAGAGACCAGCGGAACGCAGATCTTCGGCCGACCGCTGCCGATGGTAAGATGTCTGATATTCATAGAGTTCACGCTTTCTGTAAAAACAGGGCTCCAGATACGCCCATGGATGGCCCAAAGAAAAGGTTTCATGGGGCTGAGGGTCCTGGTGATGGTTTTCCCGCGTCGCCTTCCCCTTGCGGGGAAGCTGACCCGAAGGGGCGGATAGGGCAGGGGCGGTATGGAAGACAGATGGGATAAAATTCCTCATCCCTAGCCACTCATCCCTAGATACCCCTCCAACTTCTCCCTTCTCACATGTTCTCTCCCATGCTATAATAGGAAAGATCCATGCGTTTGTAGCTCAGCTGGATAGAGCGGCGGTTTCCTAAACCGTGTGTCGGGGGTTCGAATCCCCCCAAGCGCACCAAGCAAAGCACTCCGAAAGGAGTGCTTTTTGTTTGGATTCCGGATTAGCCCGTGGGGCGTGCCGCCCCTTGATCGCGGCTGAAAGCTCTACTCAAATGAGGAATGAGGAATGGTGGTGCGGCGCATAAAAAATGAAGCGCCGCGAGTATATATGGGGCGATGCCCGAAGGTTTTGTGGATAACAGGTTTCCCGTTTGGCGTTTACAAACATGGTCCGCCTGACCGCGAACGAAAAAGATTCGAGGGCTTCGCTCGAAATGATGATACGGGAGAGCCTAACGTCTCCTAGTCCCCAGTCACTAGTCACCAGTCAAAACAGCTTTTTGATCTTTGCGAGAATCCCTTTCTCCTTTTTTTCTTCTTTGGACGGAGCCGGTTTCTCGATTTCCTGCGCGGGAGCTTCCTTCGGCTTTCCGGCCTCGCTCGGGCAAAAGGGGGCGGGCGCGGTGAAGGTGGGCATCCGCAGGACCGGAGGCGCCATGATCTTCGGCTTCACGATATGACGGGTGCGAGCGGCGGGGCGGGCTTCGCTCCGGCCGTAGGGGACATAGTGGTACGCCCCCGAGGAAGGATCCGGGACATTTCTGTCGCAGATGTACTTCGTACCGTTAAAATCAATGCCGCGGAGACGTTCGAGCAACATAGAGGCCATGACCTGCGGGGAGAAGTAGGAGAAGGGCAGCGATGGTGCCATGCGGGCGATGGAGGAGAGGAAGGAGCCTTTCACATCGTCCATCGTCATGTGCAGACCTTTCCTGATCTCATCCATGAGCAGGATCATGCCCTTCTGCGTCGGGAAAAGGTTCTCGTAGGGCACGAGGTTGTTCTTATTGCCCATACCGGACATATCCATGAAGAAGACGAGGTAAAGGTAGGGCAGTGCGTAGTCATTGTGCTTGATGCGGATGTAGAAATTCGCCACGGTATAGTACATATTGCGCAGCTTCGACCATTCCCCTGCCATGGTGTAGAGGGAGATCTTCTGCTGAAACGCGCGGTAAAGGATGCCGCGGGCGGTGTAGGACTCGCCGCGGGCGGAGAGAGCGGTCTGCGACTCACCGATCTCGCCCTCGGTCAGACCGTAGTTCTCACGGACGTTCAGTACGTAGGCCATGTGGTGTCCGACCTCCGCCTGCCCTTCCTTGGTAAGGACGTAGATCTTCGGGACGCCATGAGCATAGTCCTTCTCCGGCACTTTGGCGATGACACGGCCCACGAGCTCGGCGTGTGTGCCTTCACCGGAGAGATCGTATCGTTTGAGGAAATCGGAGAGCGCTTTGTCCGGCAGCATGGTGAGCGTCTCCTGCGGACGGCTCATGCGGATCCAGCCGTCATCAAAAAGCTCTCCGATGCGGTCATTCGCATCACGCCCGTAGATGCTCTCTTTATAGGGTGGCACCTTGTGGTGCGCCGGCTTGCCATCGAAGTAGTCCAAGAGCAGGATGTCTTTGATCGATAGTCCCATGGTATCCCTCCTTTCTTCCGTAACTCAGATGGGCGGACGATAAAAGGTCGATCGCCCGTCACAAAAAATGGGATCGGGCATCGCCCTTCTTCTATGGACGGCGAAGCTGCCGTCACCATTTCTCTTTTTGTATCATCGCTATGTATCCATCCTCAAGTATAATACAGCCGGGGTATGCTTGGCAATCAAAAAGGCGATGCCCGTTAATGGGCATCGCCTTTTTGATCATGAGAGAACGAGGTGCAATGGGGATCACGGAAAAACTGGATCTCCGTATCGTCAGCCTTCCCCTCGAGGGGAAGGTGCCCCGAAGGGGCGGATAGGGCACCAGCGGTATGAAAGAGAGCAGGAAGGAGTGTTTCAAGTACGTCGTTTATGAGAGTACCCGAGCGCCGCTGATGCAGTCTCCCTTCCCCGATGGGTAATGCTATTAAGTTAAGGAAATCGTTAGCTACGTAACTTCTTGCTTCCCCCTTCGGGGGAAGTGCCGAAGGCAATAGGGGCATACTAGCGGTATAGCGTGCTATGTTGAATAGTCCGATGCTATCGATATTCCAACACTTTCATGCAATACCGCTACGTAGCCCCCTCACCCCTTCGGGGAGCTCCCCCGATGGGGAGCCAAGAACGTTTTGCCGCTTAACTTAATAGCATTACCCCGATGGGGAAGGCTTAGGCGGAGCGACGCTTCGCGTCGATTTTTATAAAGGGCGCTGCCCGAAGACAGGTGGCTAACAGGTTTCCCGTTTATGGTTTCTGACACCATCCGTTTCACCGCGAATGACAAAGATGTCTCGCTCTCACTCGAAATGACGACACAGGAGTCTGCTGTCCCCCACTCACTCGAGGCGCCTAATCCCCAGCCACTAATCCCTAGCTACTAGTCCCTAGCTACTAGTCACTAGTCACTAGTCACTATTTCCCAAACTTCTTATCATACGCTTTTCTGATGGCTTCTTCGCGTGTGAGGCCTTCGGCCATGCCCGTCCTGATCGCTTCTTCCATGGCCTCGTATTCCTTCGGGATGACCTTGGTGAAGCGAGAGTAGTAGACATCCCAGCGTGCGAGGATGGATTCCGCCTTGCGGCTTCTGGTCGAGAGGTAGTGGGCGTCGATCAGCTTCTTGACGCTTGCGATCTCCTCTTTGTCCGTGAGCGGCTCCAAATGGATCAGCTCTTGATTGCACAGGCGTTCATCGAGGTCGAGCACATAAGCGACGCCGCCGGACATACCGGCTGCGAAGTTTTTGCCCGTCTCGCCCAGGATGATGACCTTGCCGCCGGTCATGTATTCGCAGCCGTGGTTGCCAATGCCTTCGACGACGACGGTCGCACCGCTGTTTCTAACGCAGAAGCGTTCCCCGGCCTTGCCGGAGACGAAGGCTTCCCCGCTTGTCGCGCCGAAGAAGGCGACGTTTCCGATGATGACATTGTCTTCTGCACGGAAGGTGGCTTCTCTCGGCGGATAAATGATGATCTTGCCGCCGGAAAGGCCCTTGCCGACGTAGTCATTCGCATCGCCTTCCAGGGTGAGCGTCAGGCCCTTCGGAATGAAGGCGCCGAAGCTCTGTCCCGCAGAGCCGACGAAGGAGAGGGATATGGTGTCTTCGGGCAGTCCTTCATCGCCGTAGCGGCGGGAGATCTCGCTGCCAAGGATGGTGCCGGTGACGCGGTCGGTGTTCTTGATGAAGAGCTTTGCGATGACGCGCTTCTGCTCGTCGAGAGCCGGCTTGCACATGCGGACGAGCTTGGCCATATCGAGGGTCTTTTCGATCTCATGATCCTGTGCCTTCATGAAATGGTGACCGACGGTGATGTCTGTATACGGACGGAAGAGCAGGGTATCGAGAGAGAGGGTATCTGCCTTCTTGTTCCCGGTGAAGCTCTTCTGCTTCAGGCGGTCGCTTCGGCCCACCATGTCTTCGAGCTTGTGGAAGCCGAGGTGTGCCATGATCTCGCGCAGGTCTTCTGCGACGAAGCGCATGTAGTTCATCACATACTCGGGCTTGCCGGCGAAGCGTTTCCTGAGCTCCTCATCCTGCGTGCAGATACCGAAGGGGCAGGTATTTTTGTTGCAGACGCGGAACATCTGGCAGCCGATCGCGATGAGCGGCCCGGTGCAGAAGCTGAAGAGCTCTGCACCCAAGAGGCAGGCGATGGCCGCATCCCGGCCGGTCAGGAGTTTGCCGTCCGTTTCGAGCTTCACGCGGTCGCGGAGCTGATTCAGGAGGAGGACCTGCTGCGCCTCGGAAAGTCCAAGCTCCCATGGAAGTCCCGCATGGCGCATGCTGGTCCTGGGCGATGCCCCCGTGCCGCCATCGCAGCCGCTGATGGTGACACCGTCGGCTTTCGCCTTGACGACACCGGCCGCAATGGTACCGACACCGGCGCCGGCGGTGAGCTTGACATTGATCTCCGCCTTGTGGTTGGCATTCTTCAGGTCGAAGACAAGCTCTGCCAGGTCTTCGATGGAGTAGACATCATGGTGCGGCGGCGGTGAGATCAGGGCTACGCCCGGGGTGGAGTGGCGTGTCTTGCCGATGGCCGGGTCGACCTTGCTGCCCGGAAGATGTCCGCCTTCGCCGGGCTTGGCCCCCTGCGCGCACTTGATCTGTATCTCTTTGCCGTGGACGAGGTAATTCCCCGTGACGCCGAATCGTGCTGTCGATACCTGCTTGATCTCGTCATTGACCGAAGAACCGTCAGGGAGCAGCGCAAAGCGCTCGGTGTCCTCGCCGCCTTCACCGGTGTTGCTGCGGCTGCCGAGGGCATTCATGGCTTTCGCGATGCACTCATGGGCTTCCTTGCTGAGTGCGCCATAGCTCATCGCGCCGGTACGGAAATGATGCACGATGGAGTCCACGCTCTCGACCTCTTCGATCGGGATGCTGCATCCGGCAGGGTAATTGAATTCCAGAAGGTCACGAAGACGGATGAGCGGCTCATTGACCACCTTCGCAAATTCTTTGTAGACCTCATAGCTTCCCGTGCGGCATGCCCGCTGCAGAAGGCGGATTGCCTCCGGAGTCAGGATATGCGGCTCGTCGCCATTTCTATGATACATATAGACATCGCCGGAGGAGAGTCCCTTGGTCCCCTCGTACGCCGCCTCGTGGCGCATCTCGGCTTCCTTGGCGATCTCCTTCAAGCCGATGCCTCCGATCGGAGAGCTGATGCCGCCGAAATATTTCTCCGCCACCTCCTTGCCGATGCCGACAGCTTCGAAGATCTGCGCGCCGTGGTAGCTCTTGACGGTGGAGATCCCCATCTTGCTCATGACGCCCAGGATGCCGTTCACCGCTGCCGTGAGGTAGTTTGCGAGCGCTTCCTTCGCGCTCTTGCCGTGCAGGCGGTTCTTGTCCGCGAGATCCTTCACCGTCTCCAGTGCCAGATACGGATTGATCGCCGTCACGCCGAAACCGATCAGCGCGGCGAAATGATGGATCTCACGCGGCTCGCCCGACTCCAGAATGATACCGACATCCGGACGCACCTTCTCACGGATGAGATCATTGTGCAGCCCCGCCGAAGCGAGAAGCGCCGGGATCGCCATGTGATCCTTATCGACACCACGGTCAGAAAGGATCAGGATATTCTTCCCATCCCTCACCGCAGCAAGCGCGGCTGCGAAAAGCTCATGGAGCGCCTTCTCCATCGCGCGGCCGCCGCCGGCTGCCGGATAGAGAAGCGAAAGCACGACCGGCTTCAGCTGGCCGCTTTTGAGATGCTTGATGACTTCCATTTCCTCATTCGTGATGAGCGGACGGTCGATGAAGAGCGCCGCCGTCCCCTTCTCATCCGGATCCATGATATTGGCCATGTTGCCGATCACGACCGAGGACGATGTCACGATCCTTTCACGGACACCGTCGATCGGCGGATTCGTGACCTGTGCGAAATTCTGCTGGAAATAGTCGTAGAGCAGCTGCGGCGCTTCCGACAGGACCGCGAGCGGCGAGTCCATCCCCATAGCGCCGATCGGCTCCTTGCCGTTCTCCGCCATCGGCGTCAGGATATCGCGCAGATCCTCGACCGTATAGCCGAAATTCTTCTGCTCGAGAAGGAGATCCTCCGGCACTTCCGGCTCCTTCTCCTCCTTCGCCAGATCCTTCAGGTCGAGCAGATGCTCCTCACACCACTTCGCATAGGGATGCGCCTTCGCCATGGTGTGCTTGATCTCCTCATCACTGATGATGCGCTGCTGCGCTGTATCGATGAGGAAGAGCTTGCCCGGTTCGAGGCGTCCTTTGTAGAGCACATTCTCCTGATCGACCGGCACCGCCCCCACTTCCGAAGACAGGATGACACGGTCATCCTTCATGACATAGTAGCGCGCCGGACGCAGACCATTGCGATCCAGCATCCCGCCGATGGCGACGCCATCACAGAAGCACATCGCCGCCGGGCCGTCCCATGGCTCCATCATGAAATTGTGATACCGGTAGAACGCCTTCTTCTCCTCATCCATCGCCGGATCCTTCTCCCACGGCTCCGGCATCATGACCATCATCGCATGCGCCAGCGAATGCCCCGCCATGTGGATGTACTCCAAGCAGTTATCAAACATCGCCGAGTCGCTCCCCGTGTCATCGACGACAGGGAAAGCCTTCACCAGCTCCGGATCGTTCGACGGGCGCGACTTGCTCTCACGCGCATTCAGCCAGTTGATATTCCCCTTGATCGTATTGATCTCCCCATTGTGGACGATGTAACGGTTCGGATGAGCGCGCGCCCAGCTCGGGAATGTATTCGTCGAAAAGCGCGAATGTACCATCGCCATCGCCGTCTTATAGTCCAGATCCGACAGATCCAGATAGAAATGGCGCAGCTGCTCACTCGTCAGCATCCCCTTGTACACGATCGTGCGCGAAGACAGGCTGGCGATATAGAAATCCGTCCCCATGCCTTCCGAAAGCGGAATGATCTTCTTCTCCGCAAGCCGCCGGATGATGTAGAGCTTGCGCTCGAAATCCATCTGATCCCGGAGCGATGGATTCTTGCCGATGAAGACCTGCAGAAAACGCGGACGGATCGAGCGCGCCGCCTCACCGATGATGCTCTCATCGATCGGCACCTCACGCCAGCCAAGGACCGTCTGTCCTTCCTCCTTCACGATCTCCTCAAAGACCCTCATCTGCTCCTTGCGGAAATCTTCATAGCGGTGCGCAAAGATCATGCCGACACCGTACTCACCCTCCGGCGGAAGCGAAAAGCCCAGCACCTCGCACTCGCGATGAAAGAAATCATGCGGGATCTGCGTCAGGATCCCCGCGCCATCCCCGCTCTTATGGTCTGCGCCCTCGCCGCCTCTGTGCTTCAGATTCTCCAGGATCTTCAAAGCATCATCGACAATACCATACGAGCGCTCGCCGCGGATATTCGCCACAAAGCCGATCCCGCAAGCATCATGTTCATGTCTGGGGTCATACAGCCCCTGCGCCTCTGGCAGATCTCTCCATTTTTTCATGCCCATTCCTTCTCTCCTACAAAAAAAGCCGAGCGAAAACAGCGCTAGCTGCCTCGCCCGACTTCGGACCTTCCTATGAAGTGTGTAATTCGTATTATATCATGGAAGGAAATCGTTTGGAAAGAGGAAATTTAGAAATAATAAGTGACTGGGGACTGGGGACTAGTGACTGGGGGCTAGTGACTAACAGACTGGAAGACTCCCACATTGTCATTTCGAGCGAAGCGAGAAATCTTTGTCATTCGCGGGCAAGCGGTCAATGTCAGAAAAACGAAAACGGGAAACCCGTCACCCCCCCCAAAAACGGTCGGGCATTACTTTCCTTTATACTGCGGCGAAGCCGCCACCACCATTTCTCATTTCTAATTTCTCATTTCTAATTCCCTCTCCCCATTCATGCTATAATGAGACGACATACCCATTTCCATACCACCAAGGAGGATCTCATCCATGAAAGAATTCAAACTCGCATTCGGCCGCGGCGTGCAGTCCGTCATGCTGCCGGAAGACCATATTTCTGACATCTTGGAAGGCGTCCCGACACCCGCCTGCGACGTCAAAGAAGCGACCCTTGCTGCTATGCGAAGCCCGATCGGCAGCGCCCCACTGAAGGAAGTCGTAAAGAGCGACGACAAAGTCTGCCTCGTCGTCGCCGACATCACCCGCGCATGGAACCGCGCCTCCGAATTTCTGATCTACGTCGTAGACGAACTGAACCTCGCCGGCATTCCCGACAAGGACATCTATATCGTCTTTGCGCAAGGCACCCACCGCCCCCATACCGACGAAGAGAACATCACCTGCGTCGGCGAAGAAGTCGCCCGCCGCATCACCATGTACCAGCATATCTCCACCGACAAATCCCAGCAGACCTATCTTGGAAAGACCACCCTCGGCACCGAAGTCTGGATCGACAAGCGCGTCGTAGATGCGGACAAGGTCATCCTCATCAATGCCGTCTCCACCCACGACATGGCCGGCTTCGGCGGCGGCCGCAAGCTCATCCTCCCGGGCGTTGCCGGCTTCGACACCGTTCAGCAGAACCACTGCCACGCCCTCGGAGCCACGCTCGGCAGCGGCCTCAACCCTGACGCCAAGCTCTTAAAGATCGAAGGAAATCCCGTATCCAGCGACATGCAGGAAGCCTGCGACATGGTACACCCCTGCTTCCTCGTCCACTCCATCATCAATGAAGAAGGCCGCATCTCCTCCATGGTCGGCGGCGACCCCTACGAAGCATGGCTCGAAGGCACGAAAGAGACCTACCGCCTCCAGAAGGTCCCGATGAAGCAGCAGGCCGACGTCACCATCGTCTCCGCCGGCGGCTATCCGAAGGACACGAACCTGTATCAGGGAACCAAGTGCTACTCCACGGCTGAGATCGCCACCAAGAAAGGCGGCATCATCATCACCATGATCGAAGCCGAAGACATCATGGAACCCGCCGCCTACCTCGGCAGCTTCAAGTACAAGAACCTGGTCGATATGGAAAAGGGCCTGCGCGACTGCTTCACCATCCCCTTCTTCGTCGCCTTTGAAAATCTGAACACCGCCCTCACCCACACCGTCTACATCGTCACCCGTCCGGAAAACTTCGACATCCTCCGCGAAAAGACCCACCAGATCCCCGTCGCCACCGTCGAAGAAGCCTGGCAGCTCGCCCAGAAGCAGCTCGAAGGCGAAGGCAAGACAGACTACGCCATCAATATCATCCCCCACGGCAGCGCCGTCGTGCCGTACTTGAAGAAGTAGCTGGTGACTAGTGGCTAGGGATTAGGGATTAGGGATTAGGGGTGATACTCCCGTATCATCATTTCGAGCGCGAGCGAGAAATCTTTGAAGAGGGACACACCGAAGGAAGCGGATGGATGGCAGTGATCTGAAAACGAGTGAGAAACCATCCGCTCCCCGTTTCGTCATCCCGAGCGCAGCCGAGGGATCTTTCTGGCAGACCCATAAACGGCCGACATGATACAGCAGGGAAACGAAACACAAAGACGTCGATTTTCATTTTCACACTGACACAGATAACCGCAGGGCAAGGAAGATTTCTCGACTTCGCTCGAAATGACGTTACGAGAAAGCCGCCTGCTGCCAATATCCCCCTTTCCGATTATACTCTGCGACGATACGAGAAGAACGCTCTCCGCAGTCCTTCAGGCATTCCTCCCCGCTGCGAACTCGTTGAAGAGGGACACACCGAAGGAAGCGGATGGATGACAGCGATCTGAAAACGAATGAGAAACCATCCGCTCCCCGTTTCGTCATCCCGAGCGCAGCCGAGGGATCTTTCTGGCAGACCCATAAACGGCCGACGTGATACAGCAGGGAAACGAATCACAAAGACGTCGATTTTCATTTTCACACTGACATGGATAACCGCAGGGCAAGGAAGATTTCTCGACTCCGCTCGAAATGACGTTACGAGAAAGCCGCCTGCTGCCAATGCCCCCCTTCCGATTATACTCTGCAATGAATCCGCCTTTCCTTAGCGCGCAAAAGACCGCAGCGGCATCGCCGCTGCGGTCTTTTGCTTGCCGGTCCCAGAATCCCCGGTCCCTATTTATGCTTCACGATATACTCTTTCAGATCCGTATGGAGAATCTTCTTATAACTCTCCACCCCCGGCTGGTCATAGGCATTGACGCCCGCAAGCGCCCCCTCGTAGGCGATCGCGAGGAAGAGAAAATACATGAGCGCCCCCACATGGAAAGGCGTACATCTTCTCATGATGAGATCACAGCTCATGCGGCCATCATGGGCCAGCGCCTCCTCATCCGAGCGCTGCGCCGCACGCATCATGTAGGAAAGCGGGACCGGGCCGCGCTCTTCTCCCTCATCACAGAGGATGGCCGCGTCTTCCCGCGATTCCCTGACCGTGATGAACTGCACGAGCTTATTCCGTTTCCCCTCCTGATGCTCCTGCGTCAACGAATGCATATCCGTCGTCCCCACCGCCGCGACCGGGATACGGCCATAGTGGATCTCTTCCCCGGAGACCGTGAGCGCCTTGCCCAAAGACTCACCCAGAAGCTGTGCATACCACCAGCCGAGCGAGCGGAGACTGTCCCCATACGGCATGATGATCTCCGCATCGACACCATGATTTTCCCGCGCCAGATACTTACGGACCGCCAGCTGCAGCGCCGGATTTTCCGAAAGCGAAAGACTGCGGCAAGCTTCTTCCGTCATCCTCGCCCCCGCTAGGAAATCCCGGATATCGATCCCCGAAAGCATCGCAAAGACCAGCCCCACCTGAGAGAAAACGCTGAAACGTCCACCGATGCCATCCGGCACCGTGAAGCACGGCCAGCCATTCTTCTCCGCCAGAGGACGCAGCGCCCCCTTCTCCTTGTCCGTCACCGCGATGACGCTCACCTCGCAGAACTTCCCCAGCATCTCACGCAGCGCCCGCTCTGCCATGACTGGCTCCAAAGTCGTCCCGGACTTCGAATTCACGACCAGCAGCACCTTGTGCTTCCACCACGCCGTCTGCGAGCTCCGCCGGATACGGTCCACCAGCGAGAGAAGACTCACCGGATCCAGATTTTGCCCCGCAAAATACAGCTGCGGATACCCGTGGCGCTCCTCCTTCGTCATCAGATTCCAGTACTGTCCGCAGAAAAGATCAAAAAGCACCTGATTTCCAAGATACGAGCCCCCGATACCGATCGACACCACGATATCCTGCTCCTTCGCCAGCTTCGAGAGCGCGAGCAGCCTCTCCCTCTCCTCTTTGGAGATCAGGATCTCTTCCTCCAGGAGATACGGCAAATGCGGGAAAAGCACAAGACTGCCGTCCGGCCCCTTCCCGCTCTTCCGAAGCCGCTCCACAGAAAGCGCCGCCTCACGGATGCGCTCCTTGCAGGCATCGATCTCCTCCTCCGTGATCCCCCAGCCCTCGCCGGAAAAATGCGTCATATCGATGGTCAATTCATCCTGAAAATGCATACATACACCCCTGCTTCACCGGGCAGCCATAGCTGCTGTCATTTATCGACAATTATTATATCATGTTTTTGTCCTGCACGGGAGTGTTTTACCGCAAAAGGCGAATTAAAGAGACGCTGATTAAACGCGCAGGGCTTCTGCTCTATGTATATTTTCAAACGCAAAAAGCCAGCACCGTGATCGGTGCCGGCTTTTTGTGTGAACTATCGCTTTCCTTTGAAATCAGAATACGCGATTAGAATTTAATTTCCGCAGACACTACGAAAGTTCTCGGATCTGCAGCAAGAATCTGATTCCCCTGATCCGCACTATACCACCCCTTCTTATTGGTCACATTGTAGCACATTGCCGACCAAGTCACCGGAGTATGACCCATGACAGACTCATACTTAACACCAAGATCGAAGCGGTAATACTGTGGCACGGTGTAGGTTCCATGTCCAATATGGCTCTTGCCGATGTAGCTGGCTCTTCCCAGTACCGTCAAATCATCCGTTGCGTGATAAGCCAATGCCAGATTACCATTCCATTTCGGAATACCATCCGCTGTCATGCCGTTTAATTTGGGATTGCTGTTTCTTGTCCAGATATAACGGTTGAACCCAATGGATGCAATAAAATCCAATTTATCTCCAATCGTGCCAGCAGTTGTCCATTCGATTCCCTTATACTTTGTTTCCCCGTCATACTTGTAATAGTTATCCGATGTTGTCACAGTTCCAGGTTCTTTGGTTTCATACATAGCCAACGTATGCGTGAGTTTACCCTTTTTCAGTTTGATACCGAACTCGTTACTCTTTGTCTTAGCCGGATCCAACAAATCGCCCTCATTCTTATATCCCCTACCTGTAGGAACTACGGTTCCACCAAGGAATGTCTCTGTGTGATTGGCATAAACAGAAAGCGATGGCGTAAAGCGATACACGATGCCATATGTCGGGCAGTTGCCATCGTAGTCTTTTTCATCTTTGATCGTTCCATTGGCGTTATAGCTACGGCTCTGGTAGCTGTGATGATGCAACCCGGCATTTACAATCAATTTATCATCCATGAACTTCATGGTATCCATCAGTGTATAGCCCTTAGTCGTATACTTGCTGCCAAGACGCGTGCTGACTTTTGTCAAATCCGGTGCTGCCCAGTCATTGTCCTGATACAGATTGCCGATGTAAGTCCCCAATTTGCGAGAGGATGCTGTTCTGTTGACCGCGCTGTTCCGATCCACGGCAAAGAGGAATTCATTTTTCATGAAGCCGAAATCATATTCTGAGCGAAGGCCTGTCCCAATATATCTGGCTGTGCTACCAGATGCGCCAATGTTTAAGACTCTTTTGAATGTACCACCAAAACTGCCATCCGGATTGAACTGCAAAATCCCGGTCATAGATGAGCCAGAAATATTGACCGGCGTATCGTTCCTCATAATTCCTGCATTCAGGAATGCTGTCCAATGGTCATTGAGCTTCTGGTCGTGGTTCAATGTCATCAGCCAGGTCTTGCTCTCTGTATATGCCCAGCTTGGATTCAAATTGTGCTTTCCATCTGGAGCCGCAGGCAAAAACGGCATCTTGCTCAAAGGCTTCGTTTCACTGGAAGAAACCGTCTGAAATATGCTGTTTCCGCCTTTATGCAGACTTCTGGCATACCCCATAAGTAAGTTGGTCGAGCTATCAACACTTTGATGATCCAAATTCACAAAGATATTCCTATTCTTAAGTTTTTCTCCATGGGTAGCTAGATTTCCATCCCCAGTCAATGCATTGATGCGGATTCCCCAAGCGCCATCTTTTCCAAAGCGACGGCTCACATCAACGGATTCCTGCAGATTGCCGGTACTGGTATACTTCACATTGGCGGTTGTTAACGGTTCTTTCTCCGCTACTTTGGAACGATAGTTTACTGTACCGCCAATGACATTTTGCGTGGTACTTCCGGAATAAACTAAAGATGGGCCTCCCAGCACATCAATATTTCCAATAAAGTTCGTTCCCATCGTGAAATTACTGTACATACCGGGGATATTATTGACACTCATCTGGGATGCTGTGGTATACTTGCCTCTCACGGACACCACATTGGGACTGGTGGTGCGACGAATGGATGGATTTAAAGAAAGAATATCCATCACTTCATTATTTCCGGAAATGGCAAAATCTTTAATAGACTGATCGGTGATGGTCATCGTAGCCGCAGGAAGCTCCATCATGTCTTTATTACGAAGCATCCCCAAAGATGTATTCTGCGACAAATAGCCGCCGGCATAGGCCTTGTCTTTATCCGCATTGACGATTACTTCCTCCAGTACGGAAGTGTCAGCGGCCTGTACCCCCCCCCAATTATTGTCAACCACACAGCCGTTGAAAGTAACATTTTCATAGACTTTTTCATAATGATTCTCCTCTTCTAAAAATAAAGCCCATTTGAAATTTCCCTGATGGTTTGGGCTGTATGAACATGACTTGCGCAAACATTTTTATAGGGAAGCAGGAATACACGGCCATTTTTCACCGCAGGAATATCGCTGAATTCAGGAACCTGAATCTGCGCTAACGCATTAGCTCCTTCCTGCTCATTCCCATGATAAACAATAAACAAGGTATCCGCTCCACACATGCGAAGCTCCTCCCGACTGATAAATGGCGTATCGAACTGGATATTCGTACTGCCCAATTTTTGGATAATGTTTCCTGACAGCAATTTATCACCGAATACCTCGATCTTATCTCTCATGAATTCGATGGTAATGACCCGTCTGGCCGGAGCCTCTCTGGCTTTTGCGATTCCTTCATCTAAGGCGCTTTGGATATTCCTTACTATACCATTCGCCTCTTCTTCTTTTTGAAAAAGCTGTCCCATATTCTGAATGAACCTCATCTCTGTTTCTACAGTTGATGGCGGAAAAGGATCTACCGCAGGAACCGGTCCGGAATTTTCTTCGATATAAACGGGAATGTTTCTTTCTCGCCAGAACGCAGTATCACCTAGCGCTCCTTTGCGGAATGACATCCGCCAGCCAAGGATAAAATCAGGATGCATCATCAAGGCCGTCTCCCGATCCATCTCCGATGTGTAAAACACAGCCTTTGGCATTTTCTTTTGCAGCTCTGGGATCTGCTCCACCTTGTCCCTGGTAATATACGCAGCGCAAATATGATTTTCTGCGTGCAATGCCAGCAATGCATCCAATATCTCTGGTCTGGCCACGATCACTCGCTCAGGAACTCCCTGCACTTGTATCTGCGTCGGTTTCCCATCAAAGTCAAAATTATTCAAGGATGTAGTACCGACCATTTGGGGCGGTACTGACGGCGACTGGATAAAGCCGCATCCGACGAACCAGAGCAGTCCGATGAGAAGCAAGCCTGCCCGTATCAGTTTATCGATCATGAACCCTCTGCTATGAAACAGCTCTTTCGAGCAAGCCATCTATGTTATCTTTCTTAATTATCTCATTACGTTCATCACATCTTAATATAACAATAGTATACTCACTATAGCAGGTATATAGTCAAGCCGATTTTAGCGAAATATTATTTCATAAATCCGATTTCATTGCCGCTAAATTAATTTTTTCTGCCAAATCTGCATTTTCCTTTCAAATAAACATGCCACTGCCCCGTAAGCAACAAAAGGACAAAGTTTAGTCTATAGCGGCTATACGCCCAGAGCATTCCAAAATAGTTCGATATGAATGACTCATAAATACTCATCTATTGCCCCCCACGAGACAAAAGAGCCATCTCAAATGCATCATACATTTAACATGGCTCTTTGCTATATTGCAACACAATATCATTTCTTCCAATGCTGCGGGATATAGACGATATTCATCCTCCCCATAATGGATCTCACAGTCTACATCATAGAGCTTTTTGATAAAATCCGGTGTCAGAAGCGCCTTCGGCGTCCCCGCGCCGACCACCTTCCCGCCTTGTATTGCGATCAGCCTATCACAATACATCGCTGCCATATTTAGGTCATGCACCGCCGCGACCACGGTATGCCCGAGACTCTTCACGATATCCATGATCTGGAGCTGGTACTTGATATCGAGATGATTCGTCGGTTCATCCAGCGCGAGGCGCTCGGAGCCCTGCGTCAGTGCATACGCCAGTTGGCAAGGAATACACAGAATCGATAAAATGTAAAGTGACCTATTGGATTGGGCCGATTCATAGATGTTATGGGCTTTTATAGGCAGTTTCCAGCTGGAAAAGTTGAGTCAGGAAACGTCTGAGAAACCGTTTCCTCAAACTCCTTCTTGATGGGAGCAGAAATCGCGATATGCATAGGAATGACCTTCTTTCTTCATACGATAAGTTTGAAGGCTGTATACTGTTAATGAAGCGCTGATTAAAAACATCTCTGTTTTTTCATAAAATCAATTATATTGATATGCTGGATTCCATTTCTTTGCTGGAGGAATGTGTCTGCCGTGGCGACATACTTTGGATAATTGTCCCTAATCATCTCCAGCGGACGATACTCTCTATCTTCCGTTTTCCGGCTGCTGAGGATAGTGAGCGCGACTTGCACATAAGCATACTGCATATCACCGCCTCGCAGGATGAAATCACATTCCAGCGCCCCGATGCGCCCAATGCTGACCGCATAACCCATACTTCTTGCATAAATGAACACGATATTTTCCAGTGCAGGGCCATAGTTGATCCGATTGTCAGTGTTTAGCGCGAAGTAGAAGCTCAAATCTGCCAGATAATATTTCTTCTCTCCGCTCAAAGCACGTTTGGATTTCATATCAAATCGATCACAACAGTAAAGAATTTTGGCGTCTTCCAAAATCTGAATGTACCTCGCGATGGTCTGGCGGCTGATCTCCAGCCCGTTCTTGCGAAGCGAATCATGCAGACTGCTGATGCTTGTCGTCGCCCCGAAGTTGTTGATGATGAAATTTCTCACCGTCTCAAAAGACTGGCGATCGCGGATCTTGACCCGTCGACGAATGTCTTTCTCAAAGATTTCCTGTATGATCCCTTGGACATAGGTTCTCTTGTCAGCAAGTTCAGCGAATCCGATAGCCCGAGGAAAACCGCCCTCCAAAATATACTGGGAGAGTTCCTGCAGGCGGTCTGGATCAATCGCCTTGTGATAAAACTGCTTCATCTCTTCATACTCGTCGAAGCTCAGGGGATAAAGCTCGAACGCAATGTATCGGCCGGTCAGCTTGGTGACAAGCTCACCGCTCAAAAGATAGGAATTCGATCCCGTAATGAAAATGGAAAAATCGCCGTCTTCACGAAAACTGTTAATGACTCGCTCGAACTGGCTGACATTTTGGATTTCATCAATGAACAGATACTTGCGCCCGGGGAGCGATGCATAAGAAGCGATAAGCTGATCCAACACTTCAGCGGTCTGTACATGGCGATAGCTCCGGCTGTCTAGATTCAGATAGATGAGGTGATCCGCAGGGACCCCGTTAGCGGAAAGTTCACCCATGATGGTCTGCATCAGGCAGGATTTGCCGCAGCGTCTGACCCCGGTGATGACTTTGATCATATCATCCGCATCATAAAATCCACGAATTTTGGATAAATATTTCTCTCGTTTGAACAGTTCCATAGTAGAAAGCCTCCTTTCTTTATTATATCTGCCTACGAGGAAAAAGCCAGTTAACGTTGCAGATATTGAGATTTTCATAAAAACTGCAACGTTAACTGGCTTCCCCTAATGAAAACCCAAGAATAAGTGCGAACTTCCGCGCCGCTTAAAAGTCTATACGATTCCCCAGTCTTTCTCGAATGATTGCATGCCTTTTATCCACGCTGCAGGCTATAGCTAAAGGGCGTCATTATATATAGGGAAATACTGACTCTGTGATTGCATCAGCGTTTCCTTAGAAGATGCCAGAATAACCGAGCATTGGGCACAGGCTTGACTCCTACTGAATGCTGTACGGCACGTGCGCGTGTTCTTGCAGCCAGCGCGCCACAGCAAGGCCTCTGGGATGCACGACCAGATTCATTTCTGCTTCCGACAGCCGGGCTAGCTCTTCGTACTTCATTGGCTGCCCGCCGGGAATGAACAATACATTCTCCCAGCTTTCATCGGACGCAGGATCCAGGATGCACTGACCGATCACATTGACTTTCCCCGCCTGCTTCTTCTCTGAAAAGTGAGGCACTTTACGCAGCAGAGAAATCATAGCGTCCGACCAACCCCGATCGGCATCACCAGTAAACCCGCTGGCGTCGGATACGCACACGGGAATGTCCATCACAGACTGGCAGATCCCCGCGATATCATCCCCCATCAACGCCGGTCCACAGTTCACGGCTACCCCCATGACAGCATAGTCCGCCTCCTGCCGCATATCCTGTGCCACTTGCAGCAGTTTCTTCTTTGCTCCAAAGACCAGGTCATTCTCCTCGATCAGCGTGCTGTAAATCCGCCTCGCCCAAAGAGGCTCACACTCTGCGATCCTCCGAGAGGTCAAAGCCGAGCACCACATGGCCGAATCCAGAACCAACCCCAGATCGGAAATACTGAGCAGGGCCGCAGCCGCTCCCGCCATGGCCGTTTCTTCTTTGCACACCCGCCATCGATCCAGCTTACTCATCACAGCCTCCATAGGTTTTTACGATCTGCGTGATAAAGGAAATCCATCCCGCATATCCCAGACATGACGGAATCAGGATCTCATGACTTTGCCGCAGATCAAAAGAAACGGTAGACAGCCGTACATCCGCTGATACCTCCTGCCTGCTCCATTTCAATGCCCCGCACTCTGTTTCCACGACAGAGCGTATCGACGCTTCATCCTCTTGCGGGATCATCGCCGCTAAGACGATGGTGATATCTTCGATCCCCATCGCCCGAAGAAATGCCACCGGCTGCCTCAGCCCCTCTGCCTGCCGGGTAATTCCCAGCTGCATCCGGCAGCTTTTCCCGCGAACAGCATGTTCCCCCTCCTGCAGCAATTTCACCAGACGGCTTTCCTGCTTCCGGCAATACATTTCCATGACCTCTTCTTTCTCTCGCAAAGAAGCCATCTCCATAAAAGCACGTCGGCTTTCTGCAGGCGTGCGGACATGGGTCCAATTCACCATGGGTACATCCAGTCTATGTGCCATATACAGAGCATTCTCTGTCGATGCCTGTTCCTGAAAAGCCCCCCGGGTGAACGATACGACCTGTGACGCACGCCCCATGTCTATATAATCGTTCCTGCTGACACCCACGGGCGGACACAGAATGCGTGTGAACCCCAAAAGGCGCAGCACCTCCATGAGCTCATGATATTCTTCCGGTGAACTATAAGCCGGTGACAAGCCGGACACCAGGCAGATCTCCCGGTCTTTTTCTGCCTTCACCTGCGGAAGAGTCCATGTATCAAACAGCAGCCGCGCCATGGAAGTAACAGTATCCACCAGGCCCGGCACCATAAAGCCGTGCCCAGGCAACAGAACGACGGTCGTGCCGGTTTCCGCTTCTACCTCCTGACACAGCGCCTCGGTATCATCCCCAATGACACCCGGCACACATCCGCAAACGACTAAAATCACTTCGGGATGAATCTCATCACAGATATCTTCCAGACAACGTCTGAGCTTTTCATTGCCGCCAAATACAGCATCCTGATCGGTCAAGCCCGTACAGAAAAGAAAGCCATCCATTTTTCTGTTCCCAGTGATTTCTCTGTATTTTTCTCCCAACGACCGGAACGCATCCCACACCACCTTGGAGCAGGATCTGACATTATGGATAACCACCGCACATCTTGGATTTTGTACTGCCCCCAAGGCAGCCTGCATGAGATTACAGTGAATGATCTTTCTCTGCTTTCCCGGCGTGAAAATCATGACGCGCTCCCCTTTCCTTCATAGATTGCCTGATACACGGTCTCGATCCCTTCCGTCACATGATGAGAGAGACAATTCACATTCCGCTGCGGCAGGATGACGACCTGCTTATCCCGTATCGCTCTCATAGAGGAATAGGCCGGATTCTCATACATCTCCTGCAGCTGCTGCTCGCTGTCTTTAAAAGCGCCCCCTTGTGACCAGTTCCCCATGATAAGCATATCCGGATCTGACTTTACGAATTCCTCCTTGCTTAAAATCATGGATGTCCCATTCCCAGAAAGCGCCGGCGGACGCACATCATTATAGACGTCTATCGTCCCCGCTCGGGTCAACACATCATGAAATATATTTCCTTCCCCGCCGATAGGACCAAAGCGAAGCACCAGCATCACCCGCTTCTTCTGATTTTCCGGAATGACCGCCACCTTCTTATCTATGTCCCGCAAGCGGCTTTCCATCTCTGCGATCAGCGTCTCTGCCCTGTCATTCTCTCCCACCGCTCTCCCCAGCGAGCGGATCTCATCCGGTATATCCTTGATCAACTTGGCATCCTTGTAAACAAAGACCGGAAGCCCCGCACTTTCCAATGACTGCACCATCTTGATCTGACTCTCACCCACCACCACCAGATCCGGGCGCAGCGATATCATGTGCTCAGGACTGTTATCGACCTCTGTCGTGACATCCTTTGCACTCTCGACTGCCATAGATAGACCCGGGTCGTGGATCCATTTGTCCATGGCCACGATACGGTCATGCGATACCAGATCGAGTAAGATCTCATCTGCAAAGATATACGTGGAAATGATACGTTTCGGTTTCTCCTTTATGTGCAGCGTCTTCCCACGGGCATCTGTCACCGTGTACCCGTCCCCTGACTGCGGCGCATCACTCATGCATCCGCCTAGCGCGATCGCACAGATCGCTGCCAGAATGAGGCTTAGCAATTTCTTCAGCATGGATCTCTCCTCATAGAAAGAAAAGGGAATTTCAGTTGATTGAAATTCCCCTTTTCTGCCATCTTATAAACTATCAGAACTTATGCTCATAACTCAGCAGCCAGCTTCTTTCCTGCATGCAGGCTCCCGGCGTCGAGCCTCTGTAATCATCTCTGTCCAAAACGTTGCTGATTTTCAGAGAAACAGCATCATTCTCCGTGAGTTTCTGTCGAACATTCATATCCAGAGAAAACATCGGATCGGTATCCTTCACCCTTTGTCCTGCATAGTTGAAGAACAGGTTGACCGAGGTATTTTTCATATTATATGAAAAATCCGAGTGAATACTCAAACGGTTTTCTGCCCGTTCCCAGCTAGAGCCCGCTTTTTTCTCCAACTGTTTTGGATTGCTGCTGGAAATCCCAATATTATAAGAGAACCCCTGCGGTACCGTCCATCCGTAGCTCAATTCTACACCCGTATTTTTATACTTATCCGCATTGTAATTCATCTTAAGACTGGTGCTTCCATCGACATAATCAGAATAAATACGGTCTGAAATTTCCATGTGATATACATCAAACTTCCACATGCCATGTTCGCCCACCTGCTTCTTCAGGCCAGCTTCATATGTCCAGGCTTTTTCAGACTTCAAGTCCGGATTTGGCAGTGTTGTCGCATTGCTGCCATATCGTTTTGACAGATCCGGCTTTCTCAAAGATTTATTGACATTGATGTAAGCGGAAGACGTATTGTTTAATTTGTACAGCAGCTGGAAGGACGGGCAGAATGCATTCCCCGAATCGCCAGTAAATACTTCACGCGCGCCAAACAGAAACTTTGTTTTTTCATTCAAGTCTGTGTCCGTCAAAAAATAAACAGCCCCATAGTTTCTATCTCGCTCGATCCAATGATTCCCCGATAAATTTCTAAAGCGTTCATTTTCGAACATACCGCCCGCTGTGAAATCCGTCCAGCCAAGATCCCATTTATTGACTACGTCTACGCCATAAGAGCGGCCCGTGTCTTTACCGCCGCGGCCATTATAGATATATTTCCAAGCTCTGTCCTGATAGTAAGTCGTCACACGCAGATCCTTATTGGTATACGTGATCTGAGAAACATCATACAGCGTATTGCTGTCATATGAGCCGGTCTTAGCCAGCGTTCTGGCGTTCAGCGTATCTACATCAGAATGCCTGTCGCTATAGAGGTACATGAAATTCCAATGTTCATTCGGTGTGTAATTTACGTTGACGCTATCCCGATACATATTTGTCTGATCATACAGTGTGGATGGCGATTTCGAAAGAATCCCTGCATCTTTGATGCCATAGTGCTCATAGGCCACGGACAGCCCTTTCGCATTTACATACCCGGAAACATTTCTCTGGGTATGATCACCAGCACCCACTACGATTTTGTTTTCGCTATCTTTTTTCGTGATGATATTGATAACACCCGTCGTCGCATTGCTGCCGTATAAAACAGCTGAACCCCCTTTTACCACTTCGATCCTGTCGATGCTGGTCGCAGACAAGGTTCCCATTTGGAAATAGTAGTCCTGATTCAGAGGGATCCCATTGATCATGATGCTCATATGACCAGAAATTCCGCGAATCCCCGGATTGCCATTACCAAACGGAGACTCTGAAATAACAAAGCCAGGAATATTCTTCATGACTTCCATCACACTCTTGGCGCCCATATTTTCGATCTGCTGCCCTGAAATAACTTCCGTTGCCGCCGGAATTTCCAGATCCGGAACACTGTATTTATTGGCCGTAACCAGCACTTCCCCCAACTGGTATACCTCTTTCTCCGCAGCCATACTCTGCATCCCCGAGATTGCTGCCAAAACCATCGCACCGATGATGATTTTCCCTTTCAATTTCATCGCTTTCCTCCTCAACAAACCGAATGATATAATATAAAAAGTATTCACTTTTCGATTTTTATCATTCACGTGAAATTTATCTTTCTTTAATCTAGCAAGTACAACGACTTTATTGTCAAGGGGAAAATATGGAAAATAAAGAATTTTACTTTACCACAGGCGAATTGGCCCGGCTCACCGGTCTATCCAAGCAGCTTCTGATCTTCTATGACAAAAAGAACTTCTTCATCGCTACCGCGACAGGAAGCAACGGCTATCGGTATTATCTGCTCTCCAAGTATTTCCAATTAAAGATACTCATCACTCTGAGAAAAATGGACATCCCGCTGGAAGAAATCTATCAATACTTGCAGCATGGGAACGACGAATTTCTTCTTAGCATCTATAAGCGGAAGCTATCCGAGTACCAGGAGCAAATGAAGCAGCTGCAAAAGAAAAGCCAGATCCTCGAAAAACGCATCCAGTCTATGGAACGTCAGCCCCATCTCATTTTGAACCGGATATTTATCACCGAGCTGGAGAAAGAACGTCGATATTATCGCTGGGATATAGATATGTCTGCACCAGTAAAGGATCGCGTCTCACATATGGCTGCGGCTCTCCGTCCCTATCTGCAAGACGAGAACTGCTTTCGAGACAACATTCTCGGCTTCATTTTACCATCGTCGTCCCTGCACGAGAAACAGCCCGTCACAACCTACTCTTTCTTAACACATTACATCCCGCACATACCTGGTATAAAAGAGCAAGCCGTATACACCATGAAGCCGGGCATCTATCTCAAAGTCCATGGATATGGTCATTATGGTGTCATTGATACAGAAACGAAACGTACTCTGCTAGACTTTATCGAACGGAATCATATGAAAGCCGATGATCACTTCATGGTATTTCCCCTCAGTCAGTATTGGATGACAGGGCAAAGTCGATGGATCATGACCACCATGATTCGAATTGACTCTTAAAAGTAAAGCTGCTTTACACCGGAATAGCATCACAAATCAAAAAAGCAGGCACGTCACTGACGTCCTGCTTTTTTGATTGCAGCTTGAATCATCATCGCACGCATTCTTTACTTCTTCCAATGCTGCGGGATATAGACGATATTCATCCTTTCATCCTCCCCATAGTGGATCTCACAGTCCACATTATAGAGTTTTTTGATAAAATCCGGTGTCAGAAGCGCCTTCGGCGTTCCCGCGCCGACCACCTTCCCGCCTTGTATCGCGATCAGTCTATCACAATACATCGCTGCGATATTCAGGTCATGCACAGCCGCAACCACGGTATGACCGAGGCTCTTCACGATATCCATGATCTGGAGCTGGTACTTGATATCGAGATGATTCGTCGGTTCATCCAGTACGAGGCACTCTGATCCCTGCGTCAGCGCACGCGCCAGGATGACGCGCTGCTGCTCGCCGCCGGAGAGCGTCGAGAAATTTCTTTCTTCGAAGCCATGAAGCCCCACGATATCCAGCGCCTCATGCGCCAATCGGTAGTCCTCTTCGTTATCCCGCTCCATCATTTTCTTATGCGGCGAGCGCCCCATGAGGACGACATCGAGCACGGAGAAATCAAAATTGTAGTAATTGTGCTGCGCCACGACCGCAAGCATCAGCGCCGACTGCCGATACGACAGCTCATCCAGCGCTTTTCCGTCAAAGAGGATCTTCCCCTCGGTCGGTTTCTGCACGCGATAGACGCACTTCAGGAACGTACTTTTCCCGCTGCCATTGGGTCCGATGATTCCCAGGAATTCTTTCGGTGAAAGGTGCAGGTCGATGCCCTTTAGGATCTCCTTTTTGCCGATGAAATATTTCACCGCCTCTGCCAGTATCTCCATCAGTCATTCCCTCCAAAGCCATACGTTTTCTTGATCATCAGATAGATAAAGCTCGGCGCGCCGATCATAGAAATCAGAATGCCGATAGGAAGCTCGGTATGCGGGATGATGATGCGGCACAAGCCATCGCAGATGACGAGGAAAATCGCCCCCGTCAGCGCCGATACGGGGATCAGCCGCTTATGATCCGGCCCCGTGAACATACGAATGACATGAGGGATGATGAGTCCTACAAAGCCGATCATGCCCGCCGCGTATACCGCAAAGCCGACAATGAGTGAGGAGATCAAAAGATACCACTGACGATAGGCATGAAGGTCTGTCCCCATGGTAATGGCCGATTCATCCCCAAGAAGCATCAGATTCAGCACGCGGCTCTGTGTCCAGAAAAAAATAACCGAAGCCATGATGATCGGTGCAATGATCGCAAGCTCTCCCCACTTGGCTCCCGCAAGACTCCCCATCATCCAGTACGCGATAGTCTGCATGCCTTCTTTATTATTCGCAAAATATACAATAAAGCTGGAAAACGCCCCGCACACCGCCGAAAGCGCCATGCCGGCAAGAAGCAGCTTCATAGAATTTGAGCGCCCGCCCAGATTCGATATGAAAAGCACCGCCAGTGAAATCGCAAAGGCGCCGATAAATGCCGCGATCCCCACAAAATTCGGCCCCAGCGAAACGCCGATGCCCAAGAGAATCGCCGACGTCGCTCCCAGTGATGCGCCGGAAGAAATGCCTAATATATAGGGGTCCGCCAATGGATTCTTCACGATCGCCTGCATGATGACCCCGCACACTGCCAGCCCGCAGCCAACAAGGGACGCCAGGATCACGCGCGGCAGACGAAGCAGCCAGACAATATCATGGACAGGCCCCTGTCCTGGCGCCGTGATGGGCTCTCCGCTGGTAAACTGCGCGAGCACCGTCTCGTAAATTTCACGAATCGGCAGCTTCACTGTCCCGATACTGAGTGCCCAAAACAGGGAGCATACGAGCAGCAAAGCAAGGAACAACAGCACTAACACAAAACCAATTTCTTCCAAATAGTTTTTCATACCGTTTCCCCGCTTTCTTTCAGTTCCGGATACAATCCTTCTTTAATGAGCCTGATTCCCTGAATCGTTTTTATTTCAGATGTGTACATGCAATCAAAAGGCAAAAGACAAATTCTGTTTTTTATGACAGCCTGTAATGAACTGAATTGTGGTTGCCTTAGCAACTGTCGAATGGTATCTTTTTGTGATTCATTGAAATACACCACAAAAATGACTTCTGGGTTTTGCTCCAATAGCTCTTCGACACCAACACGCCGTTCTTTGACTGGCATATAACCACCAAGAGATGTGACCATGTCACCAACCAGCCAGCCCTCATCATAGTTCATAAAAGCACCGCGGCCGCTCATCTCTATGACCATGACTTTTTGTTTGGGCTTACCTTTTACGGCTTCCCTAGTTGCTTGAATCTCCTGATGTATTTCATCGATCAACTGGTTGGTCATATCTTCCATATCAAAAATGTTTCCCATATCCGCGAGGTATTGGCACTCATCTTCTATGGTTCCATAATTCAATATATGATTGGACGTAGCTGCCACATAGGTTTTGACGCCTCGATCATTCCACCATTGTGTATCCCGCTTTAAGGCAGCTGTAAATGTCGATTTCCATCCGATGATGGCATCTGGATAAGATGCCAATACGGATTCCGTATTCAGCTCCTGCATATTTCGGATCATAATTTTTTGCATTTGATCCGGATATTTTTGCATAAGCCTTTTATAAGTCATACTGCCAGGTGTTACAGATGTTCCTACAATCTTATCACCTAAGCCCAATACCAAAAGCGTTTCCAGTGTGTTTAGTTCATGTACCACGACACGCTGAGGTTTTTCTGTGAAAGTCATTGATATCAGATGGTTCTCTGAATCATAAGTTTTTACCGTTGTTGGATAATGATCACTAGCGTGGGAAACAGTTTTGTCTGGCACTTGCACCCTTTCTTGACGATTGCCCAGTATGGCTCCAGCTAACAGTATCATTATAATGACCAGAACACTTATACCTGCTATTTTCTTCATAGTTTCATCCTGTGAATATGCAAAAACAAGCTGAGGATATTCCCCAACTTGTTTCGCACAATCAAATCTCAGAATTAAAATTTATACTTTGCCCCAAACATGAAAGCGCGACCAGGCTGTGGCCATGCCCCCATGCCAAGGTAACTGGTATAAGTATTTTCCCATGCTTCGTTTGTCAAGTTTGTAACAGTTCCATATAACGAAATGTTTTTGGAATAATCATAGTTGAGCGTCAAATCCATAACAAGGAATCTGTTGTCAGTATACGCCTGTCTGCTGAGACCCGTATAATAATTCATCAACAGAGAACCCGAGAACTTTGCATTTTCGTAGGTCAAGTTTGCAGTGTAAGTGTTCTGCGGACGAAGTTTATTGATGACCGAGTTTACATTTCCATCTGTCCACGTCAGATCTGGATCGAAAACCATTCCGTTTTTAGCTTTCCAATCATCATTGGCATGAGAATAGTTCAGATCCAATGTCCAATGCTTACCCATCTTCTGGGAAACGCTCATATTGAACGATTTCTTTACCTCTTTGGCATTGACATATTTCAATTTGAAATCTTTGATGCTCTTATCCCATACACTATATCTTGCTACAGCATTACTCATATTCGTGTAGTCATAATGGATAGATACCGATGTCTTGTCAGAGATGTTTTTTCTTAACCCCCAGGTCCATACATCCCCCTTTTCATCTTCCAGACCCGCCGACTCTTTGCCGTTTGTTCTGTCATAATCTCCCACACGAAGAGGTCTATAAATTTTACTATACCCTAAGTAAGTACTTGTAGAGTCGTTGAATGCAAACTGTGTATTGATCGATGGCGTAATTGTTGAAGACGAACTGCCTGTATTACTGCTTTCTCCCGCTTTGGAAACCTGCGCAAAATCACTGTAATAAGAATATCTTAAAGATGGAGTGATTTCCCAACGATCCGTTACATGGATCTTATCCTGTAAATAGCCTAAAACAGAATCTCTCTTTACGCTCGATGTCAGTTTAGTTCTTGTATTTGTGTTGAAGTATTTAGACTTGTCAAAAGTCCAGGATGACAACACATCATGTTTGCCAAAAGATTTACCGAGCTGAATTTCGATACCGTTATTCTTTAAATGATGGAACCAGGATTTCTTTTCTCTTCCCTTGTAATGGGTCTTTCCCCATTCATACCATTCTTTGGTAAACGGAACAGGAGCAGACATATCACCATCGCCGCCACCAAAGGAGCCCCAATACGTTTCTCTTTGATCATACAAACGAACAAAACTTTCCATTCCGTGATCCTTTTTAAAGGAATAGGTTACATCATAATTGTTCTTGTTGTATGCATTATAGGCACCAAGCCACATCAACCATAAATTTCTGTAGCCTGGATTCTTCGGATCACCGGTAATGTCATTATCATAATTCTGCTTAATTCTTTCCCAGTCAGTAGGATTGATATATCTATAGTCTGCCGCAGTCAGTGGATAATCATCGTCACCTTGCAGATGAGCATAAGCCACGGTCAACTTATGGGTATCATTGAAATCATAATCAACACGGGCATTAAAAGAATCATCTCTATACCCTGTCTGTTCCCAGGTATGATTCTCTCCAGTCACTCCATCTTTATAGTGTGAATCTCCACTCATTTCTCTGCGTCCGGACATGAAATATTTCAGCTTTCCATCTGTGTTACTGCCAGATAGAGAGAATCCGTAGTTATATCGTTTCCATGAGCCTGCTGAAAAATCTACACTTCCTGATGTTTTTTGAGTCCCTTTTTTCGTGATAATGTTAATAACACCGCCTGTGGCATCTGCCCCATACACGGATGCCCCTGGCCCTTTAATGACTTCAATTTTATCAATATTATCCATACTGGTAATCTGGTTAATATCGACCATGGCTTTGGATCCAGAGCCTGAATTGCCTGCAACGACTCCCCCTGCTTTATTATCCATTCGCCGTCCATCAATCATTACAACGACTCTGGAATCCCCATTGATGGTTACGATGCTATGTGTCTGGGTATAGCCATATTCCCCACCTCTATATCCTCCAGGAGACTGTACTTGCACGCCTGGCACAGATTTCAATGCATCTCCTAACTGCGCATAATGTCTCTTCTCTAATGTCTGGCTCGTGATCACATCCACATCGCCCCCAGTTCGATAATAAGACTGTTCAGTAATCACATTCCCGAATCGGTCATATTCCTTATCTCCTGTTACGATGATACCGTCCAGTGTGTAACTTTCGGCAGCTTGAATGAAGCTCCCCCCCCCGATTGTCAACATGGCAACAATGGCAGCGCTTAACAACTTTCCCTTTTTCATGTTTGAGCTCCTCTCTCTTGCTCTAACTGATATGCATTTCCTTATCTGCGAAATATATTTTAACGCAGTTAAATCGCGCGTAAGGTTCTTCTAATTATACAGCTTTTTACTAAAAAATCAAGCTAATATTTTGTTAATAGATCAATATTAGAATGCCTAAACAGAGTCTTCGTAACTTATCGCGACTCGCATTACTAAACTTGAACCTTTGCAGAGTATGGACAACAGGATAGCCTAAGCACAGGATAAAGTAAGCATCTATAATAATTAAAAGAAGGAGCTGTGAAGAAATGAATCCTCATTTCTTCACAGCTCCTTCTTTTGTGTCCTTTTTCACTCCTAGTAGTAAAAAACAAGAGGAAAAGGGCATACTTCCCCCTTTTCCCCCCAAAAAAATCAGCTTTTTAAAATTAAGCTGCCATATCCATATGCGCCTGTTGCTTCCTATGGTATTTGTACAGGTTGAAGCCAATAAAAACCAGAAACACTTCCATTTTCACTGAATCCATACCTCTTCGGACAATCCGGTCATATTCCCGGTCGTTCTTCATCACTCCGAAAGTACCTTCTGCCTGAATCGCACGGTTCCTCCTCAGCAGAAATCCACGGGTATCTGTCAGTCGTCCAATGACTTCAGCATGGACCTTTGTAAGTTCACGATTCAGGCTGATCCGTCTGTTATGAGGTGTTTTCTTGCAACGTTCTGCATAAGGACAGCCACCTCATTCACAGGAAGATTAGATCCATACTTTTTCGTTTTATTAGTAAAGACGATTCTGCTTTTCCTGAATTTCTGCCATCAATGATCGGATGCGTATCTGTAACGCTCCCGTACTGACCCCCTGATCCAGTGAGATCATAGTGTAGCGCTTCCCTGCCCGTTCCAACCTTTCCTGCAGAGCCTCTATCGTCGTTATATCCCAGCCGCAACTGGTCGACTGCAGCTGTACAAAATGCAGATAAGGATTTGCACAGACCATTTCCGCAGTAAATAAAGCCTTCTCCCGGAATGTAGGCGTATCATGCCCCTCATTCTGCAGCAAGTACAATCCCTCTGCAGACAGCACCGGGATGCCCAGTCCTGCCATGACAGCGGGTATTCCCTTATTGATTTCGGGATCCAGCTGATAGCTTCGTCCGACCAGTACCAAGGCGTTTTTCTTTTCCCTTTCGATCCATTTCAGGGCATCCTCTGTTTTCTTTCTCAAACACGCCTTATAGCCACGCTGTGCCTTCTCTGCTGCCATCGTGGCGCGCCTCAAAGCATCCGGTGTCACCTGCGGAAGATTCTCCTTCATGAAGGCAAGCAACGACTGATGGTCATGAAAAGAGATCTGCGGGTGATAGAAGGGAATGCCGGCTGCTGAAATCTGCGCCTTCATCTGCTCTGCCAATACATCTCCATAGGCTGCATGTGTCGCTTCATCAATATCCGGCTCTTCTTTCTCCCCGCTTATCACAGGCATCCAGATACCATCAAGCTTACATTGTTCCAAAAGGTACATCAGATGTCCGTGGGCCAGCCTGCAGGGATAGCAGTAAATCCCATGCGGCACGGTCACGGTACTCTTTCCGAGTGATGCTGCGTCAAAAGCAGAGAGGATGACGCGATACCCCAGCGTCTGCCAAAAGATCTTCCAGTAAATCATATCTTCCCATCGCCCCAGCACCGCCGGAATGCCCATTGTTTTTTCAGCTGACGGGTTTACCTTCGATGACTGCAGCAACTGGTTCTTTTCCCACTCATAGAGATTTGGCACCTTCCGAGAAACAAAATGCTCTTTCGCCAGTAGCCGTTCACCATAAGAGCATCGATTCCCTACAATAAAGCAATGTCCATTAGAAAAGGTTTTTTTCTGTAAGAGACAGTGATTCCCGCACCCCGGGCACCGGCTTGACTCCTCTCTGACACTCAGTTTTCGTATTTCATCCGCGGAAAGCATCTTCGACCGTGCAGCCTCCGGCATCCTTTTCTTCGTCAAGAGCGCCATCCCATAAGCACCCATGATGCCGGAACCATTCGGACGAACGACCGGATGACCGACCAGTGTCTCAAAGGCACGCAGAACAGCATCATTCTGAAAGGTCCCTCCCTCTACCACGATATGCGACCCCAGTTCCTCTATCGAGTCCAGACGCATCACCCGATACAGTGCATTCTTCACGACAGAAAGACAAAGTCCGGATATCAACCCGCCTGTGTCCACGTTTTCATTTTGCACCTGATGTACCTTGCTATTCATCAATACGGTGCAATGATGCCCCAGATCCAGACAATATGGGGCGTGCACCGCCTTCTTCACAAATTCATCCATTGAGAGTCCCATGGACTCAGCAAAGGTTTCCAAAAACAGGCCGCAGCCGGAAGCGCAGGAACCATTCAAAACGATTTTCTGAATGCTCCCCTTTCTGACGCGGATATACTTCATATCCTGTCCGCCGATATCCAACAGATCTGTAACCTCCGGGCAGAAGAAACGGGCTCCCTGTAAATGTGCGACGGTTTCCACTTCTCCGGTATCGATCTGAAAAGCCTGTTTCAAAAACGCCTCTCCATATCCGGTGATGCCGGATGCGGCGATGGAAATGCCCGCAGGCAGTGCTTTATACATAGCAAGAAGCATCGTCTTGGCTGTCTCAAGTGCGTCGGCCTCATTTTTCCTGTAATCCTCATAACAAATCTGCCCCTCTTCATCCACAAGAACCAGCTTGATCGTCGTAGAGCCTGCATCCATCCCCAGCCACAATCTAGCGGGCGGCTGCGGCATCGGCCTTCGGGGAAGTCGGAAACGTTGATAATAGCATCGAAAGCTGTCATACGCTGCCATATCCGGAAAGAGTGGTTCCAGTCGTTCGGCAGCCACTTCTTGTAAATGATCCTGATCCAGCAGTCTCTTCACATCCTGCCATGCAATTGGAGCAGCTTCCCGACCCAGCAAAGCCGCTCCCCAAGCACAATAAAGCTCCCCGTGCGTAACAGGAAGGACATCTGCCAAAGAGATTCCGATCGTCTGCAAGAAGCTACGGCGAAGCGCCGGCATGAAAGCGAACGGTCCGCCCAGAAGCGCCAGCTTCCCCTGTATCAGCCGCCCTTTGGCCAAATCAGAAAGCACCTGATTCACCACCGCCTGGAAAATAGATGCTGCCAAATCCGCTTTACCGACGCCCTGATTCATCAGCGCCTGAATATCAGTTTTCGCATAGACCCCGCACCGGGAGGCAATGGGATAGAGATGTATCCCATTTTCTGCCAGCGCATTCAACGCCTGGATATCCACACCGAAGAACGCCGCCATATGTGCCAGAAACGTTCCCGTCCCACCTGCACATTTCCGATTTGTTCTGAGATCCATCTCGCCATTTCTCTCGAAATACATCATCCGCGCATCTTCCCCACCCAGAGAAACAGCCACATCGACCTCGGGGTGAAACCTCCGCAAGGCCTCTGTCTCTGCCTGCACTTCATCCACGAAAGGGATCTGCAGCGCCGAAGAGAACTCCGCCGCCCCCTTCCCCGTAAAAGCCAGATGCAATGCCCCCTCGCACACTTTCGCCATCAGCTGCCGCCACAGTATTCGGAGCGTTTCCCGCACGCGATAATGATGCGGCACATATGCAGAGTGCATCAGCTGCCCCCGCTGAGAAAGCACGACCACTTTGATGGCAGCGGAACCGATATCAACTCCTACTGAGATGGACTCCATGTTGGTGACCCCTTTCTTATAAAAAACTCTCAATAGATAATTGCAGATTAGTTATCCATTGAGAGCATTTTAACATATTTTTGTTGATCTTTACGGAAATATTGGAAGCGGAATGAAATCAGATGCGATCCACATTTCCTTAGAACTTGAACTGCGCAGAGATCGCATAGGTTCTTGGTGCGCCGAGACCGATGTTATTGCCACCGGCTGCATACCAGTAGTCTTTATCAAAGAGATTGTAGCACCACGCCGAAAGTGTCACCGGTTGCTTTCCGAAATGGGTATCCCAAGAAACCCCCAGATCCACCAGCGTCTGTCCGCCAATCGAAATCGATCCGCCTTTACCATCATAGCTATTTGTATTTCTGATCAATGCCGCGCCGGTATAGGTCAGACGTCCTGTCACCTGAAGCGCATCTGTCGGCTTGTACATCAGCGCCAGGTCAGCCGACCACTTCGGCATCGCATCTACGCGTCTGCCGTCATTCAGGCCATACTTCGTCTTTGTTTGTTTGGAATCCAGATAGGAAATACCGGCGATATAGCTCAGCTTTCTGCCTGCATCTCCCGATACAGAATACTCGATACCACGATTTCTCTGTTCCCCATCCAGTTTATACGCTTCAGTGCCATCTCCATTCGGTACTGCGATGCCATTGGCTTTTTTGATCTCGAAGAAGCTTAATGTGCTTAACGTATCTCCATTTTTGTACTTGAAACCAAATTCGTTCTGTTTTGTTTTAGACGGTGGAAGGATTTCATTTCTATTGCTATAACTCGATCCCACTGTATTGCCCTGTACAAAATTTTCGGTATGGCTGGCATATACAGCCACATTGGGCGTGATTTTATAATTCAAGCCCAAGATCGGAGCTGTCGCGCTGGACTTCACGACATGTCCCTTCTGGTCATCTTCCTTGACTTCATGTCCATGATAACCAAAAGTAAAGTGCAGTCTGTCATCTGGAGAACTCAGTGTATTCACCAAAGTCCAACCGCTCATGATATCCGACTGGCTGGGGTTGATGGCATCCCATACTACATTCGGACGAGCAGAAGATGTGCCGCTGTAAATGTTTCCGCTAACAGCATACTTATTAGAATCACTGACATGGGTATCCTTTTCTCTTGTGAACTTCGTCCAGTCAAACATGGCTGCCCATTCATTTTTCCACTGCCCTACATTGAATTTTCCTTTGAATCCGGTATTGGCATACGTGTAGTGATGGAAAACCGGCATCTGTGTATAGGTACCCGTGTAATTCCCATCAAAATCAATCAATTGACGACCAGACCACGGCTCCAGCCAGCTGGAATAATCCTCCCAGCGCCAGCCAAAATTGCCAAACCAGGTCAGATCATCTGACAAATACTGCTCATGATTCAAAATAAAAGTGGTGTTTTCATATTTATCATTGGACCAGTGCGGAGAAAGATTCTTTTTATTATTCGGTACCTTTGGAAGACCGCTCAAGCTGCCTAGGCCAATGGTATTGGACCGACCATACTGGTTGTCATAGTCGTAGCTGAAGAAAATATTGGTCTTGCTGCGTTCAGCGCGATGGTCGATATTCACTGCAATATCTCTCTTGTAATCTCTGGTGCCATCTACAGCGAGACCCCCCGTCGCATTCAACGCATTGATGCGCACGCCCCAGGCACCATCTTTGCCAAAACGTTTACCCACATCGACCGTCTGCGTATAGTAGGAATCACTAGACCAGGAAAGACCCGCATTCAACATTGGCTTTTCCTGTGCTTTTTTCGTTGTGACGCCGACCGTCCCGCCGACAGAGCCTGCCATGAAAATGCCGATCCCATTGACCCCAATATTTGGCCCTGCCAGTACCTCGACACGATCCATATAATTGGTCGGCATGGTCATCTGATGGCTCATGCTGGGGATGCCATTCATACTCCAACTGCCGCTGCCTGCCGAGAAACCGCGGATATACAGATTCGTATCCGTAGACCCGTGTGTAACACGGACAGATGGAGACAGCGACAGCACATCCATCACGCTTCTCTGCGGCTGGGAAAAGGTTTCCATCGCCTTCTTGGTAAATGTCATCTGTTCAAACGGTGTATCCAGTACATCCTGGCTGCCCAGTGTCCCCACATTCTGCTTCGTACCTACCATGCCGGATGCGACCGGTGCCAGCTGCGCAGTATCTGCATCATAGCGATCGGCGGTGACGATCACTTCATCGAGCTGATTGCCCGCTGCCAGTACCCCCCCCGAAATTCCGTTTGCTGTCATCAATGCGGCTACCAGCCATGCTGCTCGTTTTTTGTTCATAATCTCTCTCCTTATATGAATTCTGATAAGAAACGTCTGCATTCTCATTCGATCCCTCGCGATTATTGCTTTTTGCTTCTCTTGATTCTCACGATTTGAATAAAATGACTCATGCGTTCTTAACAATTGATAATCGTATTATAAAGTAGTGAGTTACCCACATGTCAATATATTTGGGGCGTTTAATTAAAATGTTTTGGATACAATCCCCTCGCAAAGATTTCTATCGCATCCCTCACACGAACTGCCGGACAGCGGATCGTATAAAAGGGTATCGCATATACCCTTTTATTTTTGACAGCACTGATCTCCTGCAAGGCAGGATGAGTGTACACAGACGCCAATGTTTCATCATCGATTTCCGGCTTAGACTGAATAAAAATAATATCCGGATTCTCCGTAACTGCTGTTTCCAGACTCATGATTTCTGTATTTCCGACACTCTCGACCTCTTTTCCCAAGACATGACCGCCCAAGCGAGTCACAATATCTCCTGGCAGTGTGCGCGGCGTATATACATGCAAATCCTTCGCAAGACTGCCTATGAGCAGTACCTTCGGGTGTGTATTCTGTCTGGCACCGTAATCCGCATAGGTTTTCAGCCTATTTTGAATATCCTCACAGATCTCTGTTGCCTTTGTACTGTTCCCGATAATTTTTCCGACATCTTCAATGTACTTCAATTCATCTTCTATGACATGCTTCTTTAAAAATTCTGCATTATTCATCATGGTCATATACACAGGCACATGGCGCTCATGCCAGAAATTCCACGTCCCGATAGAATTGGCTCTTCCGGTGAAATCGAAAAGCCAGCCTAAGATAAAATCCGGATGCAGCGTCAATGCCGTTTCCTGATTCAGCGTATACTTCGTCATTAGCGGCAGTGTCGGATAGATCTTTTGATTTTCTTCAGTCAGATGCCGAACATCATCAACTCCTGATACAGCCACAATCCGATCTTTAGCTCCCAGCTCCAGCAATGTCTCGACTGAATTCTGCCATAGGGCAATGATCTTCTGTGGGGGCTTTTCATACGTCGTAGCGACTCCGTTCCCCTGACTGTCATAGTTCTCTACCACCACAGGAAATGCCTGTTCCTGCCTGATTGCTGCGGCAGACGAAGCAGGCTCTTCCTGGTTTCCCATACCACATCCGCCAATCAGAAATGCTGCTCCCATGAGACAAATTTGTGCATATCGTTTCCAATTCATTTGTATTTCCTCATAAAATAATCATGCTACGCATTGCATTCCATTATGGTATTATAAAGCTATGGGTAACCCACAAGTCAACTGAAAGCTAAGATAATCATGGAAAACGCAAAAAAATATCTAACCATTCGCAAATTCAGTGAATTAACACACACATCCATTGATACGCTGAAACACTATGATGCGATCGGGCTGCTAAAGCCTGCCTATATCGGAAAAAATCATTATCGTTATTACCTGCCCGAACAGTCGCTGATACTCACACGCATTTTGTTTGGAAAGAACGCATGCATTCCGCTCAAAGAAATCCGAGAATTCATTTTGGCAGAGCACCATGAAGTAACGATAAACAAATATGATGAAATCTCCCAAACGCTGAAAAGCCACATGCAGGAAACCACCGCTATTCTCAATACTATCAGCAACCTTCGCTACTACTACCAGCTTTCAAAGCGCCACGCACCAGAAACTTTATTCGATCTCTACCTGCCGGAGTGGTTTATCATTACCTCAAAGAAAGCCAAGACCAATCATCAATTTGAGTCCTCTGAATCCAATATAGCCAATCAACTTTTTCTGGAAGGATTTGCTGATGAAAAATGGCCGCATTATCTATTACAGGCACTTTTTACCTCTGTCGACATTGCCAAGAAAGACTTCACGCAAGTAACCTACTTTTTAAAAATTGATCATCCAGAAAAACATAAGAAAGAAGAAATTCAATTCATTCCCAACGGCGAATGGATCTGCATGCTTTTCTATGCATGTGGACGAAACATGGCAGAGTGTGTCCACTTTTATCTGGATGCGCTCAAAAAAGAAAACCAATCTATTAAAGGCCCCATTTTTATCATGGACATCGTCAACTGTCTCATCACCTCAAAGCCAGAAGATTACTGCACCATGATTTATGCCATGAAAGAAAAACAAAACTATGAAGAATACTGACACACGTGAAGTCATTATGATTTCTATCCGCCTATCCACTAAAAATCTCCAGACCGATTATTATCCATTCATTCTTGAACCAGAGGCACGCCACCTATTCTTAAAAGAACTGGCTTCACACTTCACAGCCAGAACAGATCTTTTGGATATTCAGCAGCACCTGGATGAGATACTTTTGACGCTGGACGGCCAGCAAACAGAAAGTTACACGTTTGCTCTCACGTTGCCACGCCTGATTTCTATCACTCTAGATACATGCAATGCCTGCGGCAAAAATCAGCAGTGGTTTCGCAGCTTGTCTGCCTGTATCGCAATGGATGCCGGTCTTTCCCGCCCTATACGCCTTTTCATCTCAGACCCGATCCCACCCATCATTCAATGGACAGGCCTTCATGCCGACAGAGTCTCCACTCTTACCAAAGAAATGGCCGCCGGTAATTCCCCTTCCTGCCTGATCACACATGCTCTTTACAAAAGACTGTCTCCTTCCATCCAATCCAAGTATGCAACGCTTTATTATATCCGTCATATCTGCTGCTATTGCGCAGAGTTAAACAAAATCAGCACAAGCAAAAACACCCGAAAACTATAGCATATAGGCTACAGCCTTCGGGCGCTTTCATTTGTAAGATTTCAAGAAAGTGCTTTTCCTTCTTCCACCCAGCTTCTCAATTCATGCATTTCATCCAGAAGTTCTACATGTGTCAGCTTTTCATGCGATTCATACTCGATAACGATGTCCGCGTCCTCGGTATATGTCCCTGCCCAATGCATGATCTGCCGAATATCTGCCGTTCCATGGTAATAGTCCAGATGCTGGTCTGCTTTGCCATCATTTTATAGCTTTCCATAAGCCATACATTCCCTTCGGATCCGATGTCCGAGGTCGCCTCGATGTTTACATACGGACCATGAAAGGTCAAGGGGCATGTCATCTGTGGGACTTTGGACTCCAAAGCCTGCCAATAGGCTTCATCATGTGTGAATGCGGTAAATTCAATGCCGAGATCGGGATCCCTGTTGCTCTCGATCCAGTCAGCAAATTCCGCAAAATGCTTCATTCCTACGATGAGATCACTGATGAAATATTTCATGACTACTCCTCCGGATACCCGATATTGGCTTCCATCGCCTTATCAAAGAAATGCAGTGTATGCTGATCGACCTTCCAGTAGGCTTGCGATCTTCCTTGGAGAATATCGTCTCTCATGATGGAGATGACAACCGTTCCATTGACCGTAAGATAATATCCCACACGGCTTCCATAGTCTTCGTGATACTGAACGGTCACAGGGATACAGCCCTCTCCTGGCTCTGCCTCAGCAGGAAAATCCCGGTCGCATCCGCCAGCCGCGGAAGCGCGACGCCATAAATGCTGTCTACGAGACCCATATCCGATAAGGTGATGTAGTTCGGAACCATGGTGACGGTAAACGGAATAAAGATCGTGCGATCAGAAGAAAATACAGTACATTTTTCCCCGTGAACGGAAAAAGTGTCGGCAGCTCATTAAATGCAACCTTGAGGGCCGGAGTCTTTGCGATCGCTTTTTTGATAGCCGGATCCTCTACGACTTCCTGACGAGGCGGCAGGTATCCGGTATTGATGGTCCACTGCTTTTATTTATTTTCTCAAGCACGAAAAAAGCCAGCACCGTAATCGGTACTGGCTTTCAGGCTGGTGACCCAAGAGAGATTCGAACTCCCGACACCTTGATTCGTAGTCAAGTGCTCTATCCAGCTGAGCTATTGGGCCATGTGGCAGGGGCAGAGGGACTCAAACCCCCAACCTACGGTTTTGGAGACCGTTGCTCTATCAATTGCGCTATGCCCCTATCTGTTTGATGGAAGTCATCATCCATGTGACTTGTATATAATAACAAATCTTTTCGGAAATTGCAAGGGGTTTTGGCAAATATTTTTGAAAAAAGATTTTAGTGCAAAGTTCAGGGGCCTCCGGGAAAAGGCTCAACGGGTCCTGTGAGGTCAATGGGGTGGTGCGGTGCGTAATAAAAGCACCGCCCGGTCATACAGTATTCTTCCAAACGGAAATCCCATTGATTTTTTTGAACTTTGCACCATCACCGATTTCTACTTCTTATCCACGGAGGTGAGAAATTTTCGCGATCCGTGATTATTTAATATATGCGGTCGCTTTCAGCATGAACATGTTGTCCATCTTCTTGCCACCCATGTCTTTGGCGTTGAAACCGTAGTTGGCTTCGACGAGGAGGCCGCGCATGGGGACGAAAGAGGCTTTGGCAAGGTAGAATTTTGCACCGCCAAAGCTGTTGTGATCATTGGACGGATCACCATCAGTCAGCGAATCCATCTTATCGGCGAAGTAAGCCGGCATCTTCATGCCATTCCAATTTTTGTACACGTGTCCGGTATACTGGTCGACGATATCATTGCTGGAGCCGCCGAAGTAGGTGCCTGCCTGGCTGTAGACGTAGTCGACGCCGATGGAGAAGGATTTGGCCTTGAGGACATTCGCTTCGCCGTAATGGATACCGTAGTTATAGCTGTACGGGCGTTCGTTATTCAGAGGAAGCTTTCTGAGGTTCTTGACAAATTCCCCCTGGACGCGAAGCATCGGGGTGACGTTGTAGGAAGCTGCGAAGCCATAGGCTTTTGCGATATGACCGACAGGGCCGCAGGCTTTCATAGCGTAGGCATGGGCTTCGTATTGGCCCGGTTTCTTGTAGATATAGGAGGCGTAAGCGACCGGTACGTCTTCGTCATCGCCCCAGCCCATGACAACATCTCTGCCCATCGGGTAAAGGGTATCGTTGACCGGATTGTAGTACCCGTTAGCCCCTTGCATCATCGCCTGCAGTGCAGCATTGGTTGGTTCCAGTTTCTTGGTAATAGCAGTTGCCAAATCTGTCGCGCCAGCCTGCTGTAATCCACCAACAATCGTCTTCACATTCTTAAGCAGCTCAGGTGTGCTAGTGCTCGACTGAATCAGTGTCTGTGCGTTCTTAAGAGTTGCACCCAATTCCGGATGCTGCTGTACGGCCTGTGCTACCACTTTATTTGTTTTCAGTTCATTCAGTAATTTGCCTTTTGTGATATCAGATACCTTGATGCCATGCATCATCGGGCCGGTGTACGCATAGTTGATATTCGTCGCACGGCCGAAGGCGAGGGTGAGGCGGCCGCCTTTCAGGTAGTCGCCGAAAGAAGCGAAGACGCCTTTGACTTCTCCGTCATAGGTGTAGCCGGTGACGCCCATCTTGACGGGGAACTGGCCGATGCCGATGAGGTTTTTGGACGGGCCGTAGGGGAGGTTTGTCGTATCCTGCTTCGGTCCGAAGTGGTAGGTGGTCCACAGGCGGTTCAGGTGGAAATCACCATCGCCGTAGCCCGTGCGGAGCTTGGTCTGGCTCTTGTCCTTCGGATCGATACGGTTCACGTCGTAGCTTTCTTTGCCATTCATGTCCAGGATGGTCTCGAGCTGTCCGTAGAGGTGGACGCGGTCGTTCACCGGAGTGATGGTATTTAGGCGGACGCGGGTGGAAATTTCGTTGTGCTTCTGGACATTTCCTTTGAATACATTGTCATAGCGGTCGATGCTCTGGACGCGGAGCTCGGTGATGAGGTCGGTCGCACCACGCTTCTTTTCAAGTTCTGCGATGCGGACGCCGAGGTCCTTGAGTTCATTCGCATACTGGGAGGAGAGCTTGGCGAGGGTCTCCTTCTGAGAAGCATTCAGTGTGTCTTCCTTCGCCATCAGGCGGGCGACGATCTGCGCGATCTCATAACGGGTGACATGCTTGTCTCCGCGGAAGGTGCCGTCCGGATAGCCGTCGATGACACCCTCATCGGAGAGCGAAGCGACTGCCTGATAGGCCCAGTCGTCAGCAGATACGTCGGTGAATGAATTCGCTGCGCTTACGGTCACTGCGGCGCAGGCGAAGCAGGCTGCAATGGCTGCTTTCAAAAAAGCGTGTTTCATGGTTCCTCTCTTCTGAAATCGGAGCCGCTTTCCCCATGGTGCGCTCTCGATTTCTCATGCAAAAATGTAATAATAAAACTTACGGATATCATGTGTATTATTTTTTTATTTACAAAACTAAAACATTATAGCGTAATAAGTGGGAGAGTGTCAAGAGAGAAAGGGGTTCAGGTTGATGGGTTCAGGGTTAGCCCGTGGGGCGGCTCCGTCCACTGATTATGAAGGAAATCTTTGTTTGAATGAGGAATTAGGAATGGTGGTGCGGCGCCAGATCCTTCGACTCAGTTCTCACTGCTTTGCCTTTACATGATCGAACATCCGACATTTCACTCCGCTCAGGATGACGAAATGCGCCGCGGAGCATAAATAATGGCGATGCCATGAGCTGGCATGCCAGTCACTTGCGACACCTAATCCCTAGCCACTTATCCCTAGCTACTCATCCCTGCTTTCAAACTCCAAGGTTAGCCCACACAAAAAGCCCAGCCGCCGATGTGGGGACTGGGCTTTTTATTTTTTTACATTTTCGAGAATTCTGTTTGAATCACTTTCATGCCCTTCAGGACGACGAAGGCGATGACGCAGCCTGCGCCGCAGGAGACAGCGAAGAGGGAGACGTAGAAGAAGGCGCCTTTGGCCGAACCCATGAAGAGGGCGGCGATCGGGTAGGAGAGGAGTCCGCCGATGATCGAGGTACCGACGAATTCTCCGATGACGGCAGCCCAGAGCTTGTGCGTGTGGCTGTAGAGATAGCCGGAGAGGAAAGCGCCCACCATGGAGCCGGGGAAGGCGAGAAGGCTGCCGGTGCCTAAGAGATTGCGAATGAGGGAGGTGCCGAAGGCGGCTGCGGTGCCATAGCGCGTGCCGCAGAGGACCGCCAGAAAGATGTTGATCATATGCTGCAGTGGAAATGCTTTCGTCACGCCCAGTGGAAAGGAGAACATGGGGGAAAGCAGTACGCCGGCGGCGACCATCAGCCCGGCAAAGATCCATTTGCGCAGGGCGAGACTTTTTTCATCGGCAGATGTCATGGGAAGGACCTCGTTTCTTGGAAATCGTGGATAGTGAGTGGTTTGCTGTTTCGTATAGCATAGCACAGATGGGAAGTGAGATAAAGGGTTTAAGGGTTCAGGGTTCAGGGTTAGCTCATGGGGCGTGTTGTCCCTTGATTACATGCGAAAGAGGTTCAGCGGGTTCAACAGTTTCAGTGGGTTCAAAGGGGGTGGTGCGGAGTATAGATGGTGGCGATGCCCGAAGGCAGTATTTAAGTCACCAGTCACTAGCTACCAGTCACTTGCGGCTCCTAATCCCTAGCCACTAATCCCTAGCTACTAATCATCCCTGCTTTCAAACTTTAAGGGTTCAGGGTTAGCCCCTTGGGCGTGCCGTCCTTTGATTGCGTGTGAAAGAGGTCCAGTAGGTTCTATAAGTTCTATAGGTAGGGCGGAGGTTGTGCGGCGCACCTCTCCACTTTCCTCATCTGTCTTTCATACCGCCTGTGCCCTATCCGCCCCTTCGGGGCACCTTCCCCTCGAGGGGAAGGCTGACGATACGAGAGAAACCTACCATCGCAAACCTTCGGGCATCGCCACATATATATTCGCGGCGAAGCCGCCACCTTCATTCCTCATTCCTCATTCCTCATTCCTACTTTTTCCCCAAGACCATCCCGAGCGCGCTTCCGAAGAGGAAGAAGAAGATCCAGGAAAGTCCATAGCCTGCCAGTGGGAGGGACTGCATGAGGCCGTCGATCGCGCCGAGGGAGAGACCGGCCGTGTGACATCCGTCGTAGAGGGCAGGGATCAGTGTGAAAAGGGTGGCGCAGGCGTAGACGCTGCGTTTCCCGCCGAAGAGGTGATCACCAAAGGTGAGGAAAATGAGGGAGATGGTCAAAGGATAGAGGAACATGAGAACCGGAATGGCAGCGGTGATGATGGTGGTGAGGCCGAAGAGGGCGATACCAAAGGAAATGACGGAGAATACGGTCACCCAAGCTCTGTAGGAGAGAGCAGGAATGAGTTTCTTGAAATATTCGCCGCAGGCGGTGATGAGGCCGACACTGGTGGTGAGGCAGGCGAGGAGGACGATCACGCCCATCAGGATGCGGCCGTAGCTGCCGAAGTAGTGGTGCGCGGTGCCGACCAGGATGTCTGCGCCGTTCTTCATGAGTCCCAGCTCCTCTACAGAGCAGGCACCGATGACGGCAAGGAAGATGTAAATGACAGCCAGGCAGACGCCCGCGATGAGGCCGCTCTTCAGGGTATGGGAGGCGACCTCTTCATTGCTTGTCGCGCCATACTGACGGACAGCATTGACGACGATGATGCCGAAGACGAAACCGGCCAGTGCGTCCATGGTGTTATATCCATCGAGGAAGCCCTGCGTCAGTGCTTTGATGGAGGGCTGATAGGCTGCCTGTGCCTCCTGCCAGCTGCCCATCGGGAAGAGTGTCGCTGTGATGAAAAGTATGGCGAGGAAGAGAAGGAGTGCCGGGGTGATGATCTTCCCGATGCGGTTGACCAGTTTCGACGGGCTGATGGAGAGCCACCAGGAGATCACGAAAAAGATAAAGGCGAAGGCATAGAGCGCGGTCTGCTGCATCGATTCACCGAAGAAGGGCGCGATGCCGATCGCATAGGATGTCGTCGCTGTACGGGGGATGGCGAAAGCCGGCCCGATGGTGAGGTAGAGGCAGACGGTGAAGAAAATGGCGTAGCCCTTGTGTACACGGGAGGCCAGTGACTCAAGGTCGCTCCCGGCATAGCCGATCGCTGCGACGGCAAGGATCGGAAACCCTACACCTGTCAAAAGAAAGCCCAGCGTCGCGGGAATGGTATCCACGCCTGCATTCTGGCCCATGTACACAGGAAAGATCAGATTCCCTGCGCCAAAGAAGAGGGCAAAGAGCATCAGCCCGATCGGGATCAAGAAATTTTTCTTCATAGTAAACTCCTTTCGTGAATGGGGGAAGGATCCGGGATCGGATCCGGGAAACGGCTTGCGGAAATGGTTCTGTCACTTCCAAGGGTTCAGTGAGGCGGCACATCCATCTTATAGAGCCGCCGCATGTTTCGGCTTGCATATACCGCTCGCAAAGCGGAGGCGCCTTCCAGACCCGTGAACCTTGGGATTTCTTCCTGCCAATAAAAAATCCCTGCCGGAAAACATCCGACAGGGCACATTGCGTGAGGTACCACCTTGCCATGGAAACAGATCGCTGTTTCCTGCTCGATTGAGCGATAACGGAGCCGCCGCTTTTTTCTATACCGCAAGGGGGATCAAAAAAAGGACTCTCGGGTGACGTGGCTGCGTCCTTTTCAGCAGTTTTCACCATCCACTGCCTCTCTGAGAAAATTCACCAGCCTGATCCCGATCCTAGTCTGTTTTGAAATTGGACACATTCTACCATGATTTGAATAGAAAGTCAAATGAGTTTTGGGTATGGACTTAGGGCCAGCCCATGGGGCGTGCTGCCTTTTGATTGCGTTCGAAAGAGGTTCATCGGGTTCTATAGGTTCAAAAGGTTCAAAGGGGGTTGGGGCGGCGCCAGATCCTTCGACTCAGTTCTCACTGCTTTGCCTTTACATTTTCGAACATCCAACATTTCACTCCGCTCAGGATGACGAAATGCGCCGCGGAGTATAAATCATGATGATACCCGAAGGTTGTATTTAGTCACCAGTCACTAGTCACTCTTAATCCCCAATCCCTAGCCACTCATTCCTGCTTTCAAACTTGGGGTGCGGCGCGAAAAATAATGAAGCGCCGCAGAGTAGAAATAGGGCGATGCCTCCCAGTCACCAGTCACTAGTCACTAGTCACTAGTCACCAGGTACTCGCACACCTTTCTGGCCGCTTCGACATCGACCATGTGGAAGGGGGAGAGCGCCTTGACGATGCGGCAGAGGACGCCGTGCTTCCGGAAGAGACGGACCGCATTTTCACGCGTCTTCTCTCCGCCTTGTGCCAGATAGCCACGGTCCAGGGCTTCCATGCGATGTCCTTCTTCTCTGTAGTCTTCGCGTGCCAGACCATGGAGGAGGAGAATGAGGTCGACGGCCTTCTGCTCTTCGATGTCTTTGGTGAGCATGCGGTTCTCCCAGTCCAGAAAAGTGAAATTTTCCTCTTTCCATGTGATGTCACGCAGTGCCGGACGGCCATGGACAATGCCTGCCTGATGGAGGGAGCACAGCGCGCGGCCGGCCTCTTCGAGAAGCTGTTCCTTATCTTCTTCCAGCATGTCGGTATCGAGCCAGTTCTTGAGCGTGCGCCCGCCGTCCTTTGTCACCATATAGTCCGGCGTCAGCACCAGGATCTCCGGCACAAGCTCCGGCGCCATGCGGCCGGCGATGGTCATCTTCGCCACTTCGAAATAAAATTCCTTCTCGACGGAATATTTAGCAAACTGTTTCCGTCCATTTCCCATCTTCCGCTTGATCCAGTACGTCTCACCATCCAGCGTGAAGGAAATCACGCGCCGGTCCACTGCCTTTGCTATCGCTTCCTCCGCCGCCTGTTTCAGCCGCGGATCATTTGTAATCTCACTCATACTTTGCCTCGCTTAGATTATTTTTACTTATATTTTACCAAAGGGAAGGCTGGCAAGGCAAGGTTTGGGAGAGGGGACTAGTGACTGGGAGCTAGTGGCTAGGGATTAGGGATTAGGAGCCTCGAGTGACTAGTGACTGGGGACTAGTGGCTGGGGACTGGATAGCTAATACACCGACAGGCACCAGTCCCCGCATCGTCATTTCGAGCGAAGCGAGAAATCTTCCTTGCAGACCGATAAACGATGAATGTGTGAAAGCAGGAATGAGTGGCTAGGGATTGGGGATTAGGAGTGACTAGTGACTAGTGACTGGTGACTAAATACAACCTTCGGGCATCGCCATGATTTCTACTCCGCGGCGCATTTCGTCATCCTGAGCGGAGTGAAATGTCGGATGTTCGAAAATGTAAAAGCGGAACAGTGAGAACTGAGTCGAAGGATCTGGCGCTGCCCCACCACAAGGGCAATGCTATTAAGTTAAGGAAATCGTTAGCTACGTAACGTCTTGCTTCCCCCTTCGGGGGAAGTGCCGAAGGCAATAGGGGCATGCCAGCGGTATAGCGTGCTATGTTGAATAGTCCGATGCTATCGATATTCCAACACTTTCATGCAATACCGCTACGTAGCCCCCTCACCCCTTCGGGGAGCTCCCCCGATGGGGAGCCAAGAACGTTCTGCCGCTTAACTTAATGGCATTAACCACAAGGGCTGACCTTGAACCCCAAACCCGCTCTCCGCCGTTTTCCTTGCGTCCCTGTCCGATTTCCTCCCCACATCTTGTGCATATACAAGAGGCAAGGGAAATGATACAATGAAGTTATTCACAATGCCATTTGAAAACCGCAGAAGAACGTGTGGAAAAGCCATAAAAAGCATCTATTAATTCACAGACTTATCCACTTATCCACAAAGATATTCAATCGCCGCTTTCTCCGATGCCGTCAAGCCTCTTCCCAAAGCGTCCGATCGGAGACAACGCCTTATTCACAATTATTCACAAAGTCATTCACATAGTCACAGCCACGGCGGCTGCCCTATGTATGGCAAGCGAGGTACCCTATGGACTTCTTTCAATTATGGGATCAGATCCTGGACTATATCGACCAGTATGACCACCCGTACTATGACATGTTTTCCAACGAAGTCTTTCCTATCTCCATGACAGAAAACACACTGACGATTTCGCCCAAAAACAAGCGGCGGAAACCATGGATCGAAAATGTATATAAAGGAAAGCTGGAAAAAATTATTTTCGATATCACGGGGAAGCAGCTTTCCATCAAGATCTCCGATATCATGAACCAGCCCGCGGAGCCCGCGCCGATGCCGCCGGTTCCGGAAGCCGGTGCCTCCCAAAAGCAGGCGGAAAGCGAGGCACCCTTCCCGATGGCCCATGAGACAGCCGATGCCCCCTATGAAAATACGCCGGCGCCTCTCCCGGAGCCTGATATCGATGATCCCTTTCCGAAGGAAGCCATGCCGCCGGATTTTTCCAAGCTGAAGCCTATGACGGCCGATGAGGTACCGCTCCCCGACATCCGGGAGCTCGGAGAGACCTCCCTCTTCGATGCGCCCATGCGCAGCGAGCCGAAGAAGAGAACTGCCTTCCTGCCGAATCCGGTCAATGAAGAATACACCTTCTCCACCTTCGTCCATGGCAACTGCAACGAGATCGCCTTTCAGGCCGCTTATGCGGTCGCCAAGACGGCCGACCATCCGGATCAGGCCGACCAGAAAATGAACCCTCTTTTCATCTACGGACCCTCCGGCCTTGGCAAGACGCATCTGCTCCACGCCATCTGCAACTACATCCACGAAAACAAGCCGGAGCTTTCCGTCCTCTTTGTCTCGAGCGAGACTTTCACCAATGAGCTGATCGATGCCATCCAGAATCACACCATGCCGAAATTCCGTGCCAAGTATAGAAATCTGGACTTCCTCCTGATCGACGACGTGCAGTTCTTCGGCTCCAAGGATGCGACGAAGATGGAGATCTTCAATACATTCAATGACCTCTTCGATAAGAAGAAGCACATCATCATGACGAGCGACCGCACACCGCAGGATATCGACAAGCTCGAAGACCGCCTGCAGACGCGCTTCTCGAGCGGGCTCGTCGCCCCGATCTCTCCGCCGGACTATGAGATCTGCTGCATCATCCTTCAGCAGAGGGCAGAAAAGCTCAATATCACACTCCCGAAAGACGTGGTCGACTATATCGCAAGTCATATCAATACCAATGTCCGTGAGCTGGAGGGGGCTTTCAATAAGCTCGTCACCTTCTCGCAGATCAAGAAACAAACGATCACGCTCGCCTTCACCAAGGATGCGCTGAAAGACCAGATCCCCCTCGACAACCGTCAAGAGCTTACCGTCGACTTCATCATCGATACCGTCTGCCAGTACTACGGCGTCAAGAAGGATAAGCTCCTCGGCCGCGGCCGTCCGCAGAAGATCGTCATCCCGCGCCAGATCGCCATGTACCTGTGCCGCAATGAGCTGAACGAGTCCTACCCGACGCTGCGTGACTATTTCCATAGAAAAGACCACTCGACAGTCCTCTATGCCTGCGAACGCGTGGAAAAAGACATCGAGCGTGACCCGCAGACCCGCGCTTCTATCGAAGCGATCCGGAAACTCTTAAAGCAGCGGGGATAAGGGCCCCCATGGGCGGATAAGGTGAAGTATCCCTTTCTCCTATGCCCCTCACTCACTGTGAACAACCCCATTTCCCATCATCCAATATCCTGCTGAAAAACTGTGAAAAACGTCAGGTTCGTAAAAACCTGTGAAAACCGTGAATTCCAAAAAAAGTTATTCAATCCTTTTTAACAAACCGCGAGATCCGAGAAAATCTCACTTTTCACAGAGTTATTCACTTATTCACACCGCCCTACTACGGCGACTACTATCTTTTATCTATCATCGTTATTTTTTAGAGGTGCTGCCATGAGAGTCATTTTCGACAAAACGGAATTGTCTGATGCGATCGACCGCGTACAGCGGGCTGCACAGGCAAAAATTACATCCAATACCAATAACGGATACTTCATTGCTGCAGAAAACGGAAAAGTCGAGCTGCAGGCCAATGATTACACCATCGGGATCAAAACAAGCTGCCCGGCCATGATCGAGGAAGAAGGCATTATCGTGATCGCTGCCAGCCAGCTGCAAAGCACGATCCGCATGATGCCGGCAGGGGATATCGTCATGGAAAAGAAAAAAGAGGAAAATATGGTTTCCTTTACCTGCGGCTCTTATTTTGCCCGCTTCCCGACCCGCGACATCAATGAATTCCCGGAAGTCAAAGAAATGGAGCATACCAATCATGCGACAGTCTCCTGCCAAGACTTCAAAGAAATGACCGGTCAGGTCTCCTTTGCCACGGCTTCCGACAAACAGAAGCCGCTTTTCACCGGCGTGCTCTTTGAGGTCGATCAGTACCGCTTCATCATGGCGGCGACCAATACGCACCGTCTGGCTGCCAAAGAGATCACACTGCCGGAGGAAGCAAGTGCCCAAGGACGCTTCGTCGTTTCCGGCAGCATCCTTTCGGATGTGGTTCGCCTGCTGCCAGACGAAGATGGCAGCACCGTCGAGATCTCCTGGTCTAAAAACCATGTCGCCTTCACCTTTGGCAGCACGTACTTCATTACCAGCCTCCTCAACGGTGAATATCCGGATTACCACCGCGTCATCCCGACCCATCATGATGCACTCGTGACAGTCAATGTTCACGATTTTCAGGAAGCCGTCCGTTTCGTCAGCCCGATCTCCAGCGGTGTGGACTATCATACCATCAATTTCATCTTCCATGAGGATGCGGTGGAGATCTACGAAGAGGATCCTGCGATCGGCCGCAGCAGCACATCGATCCCCATCAAGCTCGAAGGCGAACCGATCAAGATCACCTACAACTGCAACTATATCGAAGATATCCTGAAGCATTCTGAGGGCGAGACAGTCATCCTGCATCTGCAGAAAAACGGCCCGCTTCTGGTAGAGCAGGAAGAAGATAAGGCCTACCAGTATGTCGTGACACCGATGAGGGGGAGACATTGATGGAGATCATAGCCGTCTACGGAGACTACATCCAGCTTGACCAGCTTTTGAAAAAGATCGATGCGATCAGCTCCGGTGGAGAGACCGGCGCTTACCTTGCTCGGCATCAGGTGAAGCTGAATGGCAAGCCTGTCCACGAAAAACGCAAGAAAATCCGGCCCGGAGATGTCCTTGCCATCGATGGCAGGGAGTATCAGATGAAGGCTGAATAGGGAAAAGGGGCTGTGAAGAAATGAGGATTCATTTCGTCACAGCCCCTTTTTACTTTGCTTTCATTTGGTTCAAGGCTCTCGTGGCGGCTTCGCCGCCTTTTTTTAGAAGATGGTATTCTCG
>ERZ773165.200-NODE-200-length-54141-cov-9.881836_pt1 | contig 54141 bp, 40 predicted proteins | sample MGYA00581003_ERZ773165 | MGnify/ENA primary metagenome ERZ773165 (study PRJEB29015, sample SAMEA2737817) | human gut metagenome | biome: human gut; feature: human-associated habitat; material: faeces | place: China | collected 2012 ... | reverse complement strand
GCACAGGGTTTGCACAAGGCTCAAAAAAATCAAAACAGCAGAGCCGTTCTATGATGTTCAGGGTGATTCGATGAATTCTATTTTATCGATTGATGCAACTTATTTTTTCAACATTACTTAACGAAGGAAAAAAACCTAACCTCAATGTCTGCGTCTGGACAGGCTTACGAAACCCGTTCATGGCGTTGTGCCACAGAAGGCTACTAAGGGCATAACCGGCTGAAAAAGTCCACGGCAAAAGTGAAAGTTTTTCAGCCCATGTGCGGCTGGAGCGCGGCATACGGGGGATGGGGCTGAAAGTGATTTGTAAAACTCGAGACAGTCCTCTCTTCTCTTGCGCAGGATTCACCGAAGTCCCTCACGGGCAGATCAGGCGCGTCCTCGGAAGATGACCTCCAGGCCGTCATAGGCGGCGCGGAGCGGGGACGGGAGGGTGGCGTCCAGCTGGGCTTGCGTGCCGTGGAGGGTTCTGGCCATGTGGGTCAGGTAGACGGGCTGGCCTTCCGGGGCGGTGAGCCGTCCCGTGGACAGGAGGACGTGGGTCGTGCGAAGGACTGTGCCGACACTGGAGTGAGTGTAGATCCGGAAATCCTCATCATAATCGATGCCCATGGTAGCCTCCATGATCAGTCCGGTTATCGGCTTACCGTCGGCGATGTGGGCGTCGATTCCGACAAGCCTGGCGGCCCTCACGGGGATCCCTCCGGTGTCGGTCGCATAGAGGACACGGACGAAGCCTTTCTCTATCAGGTAGATGAGAGTCTGCTCGCTGTCGTCCTTCGTCGCATGGTTGCCGGGAAGAGAGGTGATGGTGATGTCGCCGCACCGCACCTTCCTGCCCACAGGGATGCCGACAACCTCCGGCGAGGGCTTTCCGAGTTCCGAAGAGGCGGCGGCGAAATCCGCCTTCGCCCTCTCCAGCCAGGTGTCGCCGACATAGATGACCTTGACATTAAGGGTTCCGATTGCGGACTTGGGATTGTAATGATCAGAATGCGAATGAGTATAGAACACGGCATCCGGAGCCACGAACCCTTCCGGCAGCATGTCGGTGCCGGTAGGGGTGAAGTCTATCAGGATGCGGTTGTCAAGCAGGACGCTTGAAAGCCTTCTCAACTCTCCCCTCTCATCCATGCCGTCCCAGTCCGCGGCTCCGGTCCCGAGAAACCTCACGAGAAGATCATCCTTACCCGCTTTTCCCGATTCCGATGAATATGTCCGTTCTCCCGAAAGGCCTTCCAACGACCCGGAACCAACGGAACCAGCGTAAGGCCCGATTTCAGCGGAACGTTCGGAAGCCCGCATAAGCGCGAACCCGCCTGACACCGCTCCGACAGTGACGGCACCGGCCCCGACCTTGATGAATTTTCTTCTGTCCATAATCTTCACTGTTTCAGAGAAGCTGTTTTGTTTAAGCCCACGGGCACAAGCCCCATCCCTGCGGCCTTGAGGCGCATGAAGGCATCGGCCTCCTCGAAGTTGTTGCCGATCTGGCCGTCCAGGATGGCTTCTTTGACATATTCCTTGAGAACACCGATCTCACGGCAAGGACTAAGGCCGTAAACTTCCATGACATATTCGCCGGTAATCGGGTTCTTGAAGTTGCGGATGGCGTCCTTGGCCTCGACCTCGACGAGCTTGCGCTTCACCAGTTCAAAATTCTGGCGGATCCGGGCGACCTTCACCGGGTTCTTGGATGTGATGTCGGCGTTGCAAAGGAGCATCAGGTCATCGATCTCGTTGCCGGCGTCGAACAGCAGACGGCGCACGGCGGAGTCCGTAACCTCTTCGTCCACAAGGGCGATAGGCCTATGATGGAGGCTCACGAGCTTCTGGACATATTTCATCTTCTCGTTCAAAGGCATCTTCAGGGACTTGAATATTCTTGGAACCATCTTCGCCCCTACGACCTCGTGGCCGTGGAAAGTCCAGCCTACCGCTGGGTCGAAACGCTTAGCGGCAGGTTTTCCGATGTCGTGCAGGAGGGCAGCCCAGCGGAGCCAGACATTCGGCTGTGTGCGGACAGACTCCACGAAACTGTCCCCTCCCTCGTCCGGCGTGAAGTCCTTCAAAGTGCCGGCGGCAATGCCATCGATCTCCGATGCCGCCACATTGTCCACGACCTGCAGCGTGTGCGAGAATATCTCCTTATGCCCCTTTCCGTCAACGGATTCCACACCTTTTAGTTTCAGGAGATCCGGGAGGATATATTCAAGAAGTCCGGTCTCGTCCATTAGTTTGAAGCCCACCGAGGGATGCGGCGTGACAAGAATCTTGTTGAGTTCCTCGACGATGCGTTCCTTTGAAAGGATTGTCACCCGATCGCGCATATTCCTCATCGCGCGCAAGGATTCCGGGACGATGGTGAATTTTTGCTCCGGCGTGCTGAGCTTCGTGGCGAAGCGGATCGCGCGGAGCATCCTCAGAGGGTCGTCGCTGTAGGTCCGCTCGGGTTCCAGAGGGGTGCGGATTATCCCCGCCGCGAGATCCCTGATGCCGCCGAACGGGTCCACGAGAGCGCCGTAGTCCTCCTTCTGGAGGCTGAAGGCCATCGCATTGATAGTGAAGTCCCTGCGCTCCTGATCCTCCTCAAGCGTCCCGTCCTCGACGATCGGCTTGCGGGAGTCGTGGCGGTAGGACTCCTTCCGCGCGCCGACGAACTCGATCTCCGCCCCGTGCCATTTCAGCATCGCTGTACCGAAGGTCTTGAATATGGACACGTTGCAATGCCGCCTCTCCTTTTCCTCTATCCTCGCGGCCACCGCCTCGGCGAGCTGGATTCCGCTCCCCTCCACCACGATGTCTATGTCGTCGTTCGGCCTGCCGAGAAAGCAGTCCCGCACGTAGCCTCCGATCACGAAAGCCCTCACGCCCAACGCCTCGGCCGCATCCGAGACTATTCCGAAAATCGGCCTGTCAAGATAGCCTTGTGTTATAGTAGCACCCATTTATTTCTGCATTGTCTCCCAATCCGGGAAAGTTTTCATCTGTGAATATGACTCGCCGTCGCGTGCGAAGCCAAAGGTCTTCAACCCGTTGGTGATCACCACATATTTCACATTCAGCACCAGATTGTACCGCAGCGCCTGCTCCAGCACCTCCCGGCTCATCTGGACATCCTCCCGCTTGCACTCGACGACCATAAGTGGAGCCGTGTCCCTCCCATAGACGAGGATGTCGGCGCGGAAATCCTTCCCCCCGAACTTCATCCCCACCTCGCTCATCATCATATATTCAGGAACCTTCAGCCGCTCCTTCAGAACGCCGATGAACCACTGCCGCACCTTCTCCTCAGGCGTCAGCGCCACCGCCTTCTTCCTCAACGGGTCCCAAACCTTTTCCATTCTTTCTGAATATTTTTATGAATATGCTCACCCGGCCTCCGGCGTTTTCCATGGATCCCGCACCCTTGAAATCTCAGAAGCGCCCTCCGACCCGGCGGAATTTCCTTCGGAGACATCGGCAGTGGCTCTTGCCTCTTCGGACTCATACGCCAAACCGTCTGACGCTCTTTCTGCCCCCACGGAGTTTCCTTCCGAGGAATCAGCGGTGACCTCCGCCTTCAACGTCCGACGGTAGATGTCCTCGATGATAAGTCCCGAAAGCGTCATTCCGAATATGGCTGTGACGTGGACGGTCGTGCCGTTGATCTGAGCCTTCGAGGAACACCATTCATGGTTCAGCAGATCCGGATTCCCAGGCCCGTCCTGAGCCTTGGGACACATGCATTTCTCCGTGCCGCAACTCTGGCAATGTCCTCTGTTCGGCAACACCTCATCGTCATACACGCAGAGGAACTTCTTTGCCGGCATCGTCTTGGCCCTTTTCATCTTCTTCCTCAGCGCCGCACCCAACGGGCATCCCCGCACATTCCAGAACTCCGCCACCTTGATCTTCAGCGGATCCACCTTCAGCGCCGCCCCCAACGAGCAGAAAAACTTCGCTTTGCTGGCCGTGGCAGTCAAGATAAGATGAACCTTATCCTTCAGAGAATCAACAGCATCGATGACGTAATCATATCCATCAAGATTGAACTGCCCAGCCGTCTCCTCGCAGTAGATCTGCTGGATCGCCGTGATCTCAACCTTAGGGTTGATCTCCAGAAGATGCGCTTTGAGCGCGTCCACCTTCACCTGCCCAACTGTTTTAGTCGTCGCCATCAGCTGCCGGTTCACATTAGTGATGCAGATCCTGTCCGAGTCCACGATCGTCAGTTTCGTGATCCCGCTACGCACCAGCCCCTCCGCACACCAGCTTCCGACCCCGCCGACTCCGAAGATGATCACCCGAGTCCCCGCAAGCGCCTCCATCACATCCTCTCCCAGAAGCAGTTCCGTCCGGTTGTATATCGCCTTTTCTATCGTATTCATTGCCATAGTCTGCAAAGTTAACAATCCTTAAGGAATATTCTTAAAGCTTGGCCTTTCATTTTTTAACAATGAACCCAAATTCAAATGTTGGGAAAGGCTATTTGGGGTGCCGCCTGTCATCGCTATCGGGAGCCGTGGAGGATAATCTTTTACAACTCAGCACATAAGCCATTATCCTTCAGTCGTTTTCCACTATAGGTAATAGCGATATTATTTGATTATGACTACATTACGCGGCACCAATTCAGAATCAGCCGGTGACTCACAACAATCTGATTAGCAAAGCTATAGCCAATGGTCTTCGGTTTGATTCCACCAAAGACAACTGTTTATTCCCCATATTATCAAAGAGTTAATCTCCACATCAAAATTTCTTTATGATTTGAAACAAATCCAGAATATTCATCGTATCTTTGTCACAAATCGCTTGGGGATGTTCTGGTTTTGACAGCAATGATTCTGAGCGGTAAGCACGTCGGGCTCCTGGAGGGCCGGCCCGCAAAACTGGATCTCCAAAAATTTAGTTGCTGATAACAACTACGCACTCGCTGCCTAATCGACCAAGTCGCATTAGCTTAATCCGAGCCGCCTAGGATGCGGTTCCGACGAGTATCCCGCGGACTTTACGCCTTCTCTGTTCCGAGTTCGGGGTATCATTCAAGAAGGACGCACCGGAGGATTCCTTTAAATCCGGCCAAGCCTCAAAGGATAAGCTTCGGTTAGCCCGTCTTCCGGCAGGCCGCGGCCGACAACCAAAGGACGACTAAGCGTGTAGAAAGCCTCTTGGCGCGTTGTTTGGACGGCGGTTCGACTCCGCCCATCTCCACAATATTAATTGATTACAATTAATTAAGCCAATTAAACGGCTCACCTGCAAACTTCCGTGTGAGTCCTATCCGAAGATTGTGCATAGCCTGAACATGAAGAAGGGCAGGTCAGACACTCCTCTAAGCTGAGCCCGGAAGCCTTTTATTTTTGAGTTGAAGGATTCCGCTCCCGCATTGGTGGAGTGGTCGATGAAGTAGTTCAGGATTTCATCCTCCCGTGCTCTCACCGCATCCCTTGCCGCCTTCATTTCACGGAGGGAGCATTTGCTCACATCCTTATACCATTCCCTGAACTTGACTTTTGCCGTTTCCCTATCCAAAGTGGGACTCCGGAAGATGGCCCAGAGCCGGTTCGTGATGTCGTAGGCCTCTTTGAGTTTAGGATAGAGTTGAAACAGGGTGTTCATTCGTGCGTTCTGCCGTTCGCTCCATTTGTCTGGTGTTTGGGTGAGGGCATATCTGCTTCTTTTGAGAAGTTCGTTGCGCGTGTCGCCATTGCTCAGCGCGGGCGGTCTGAACCTCTCGTTCTTCCGCAAGGGCTTGCGGCCACGAGTCTTGCCCTTGTAGTTCTTCGGGTGCTTCTTGCGGTAACATCTACGTCGTGCGGCATATCGCTTGAGACGTCTGCGGTGTTCGAGTTCAAGCCGGCGTTGTTCCGCCTGCGCCTCGCGTCCGTAACGGAGACGTATCTCTTCCACGCCGTCAATGCAGCACTTCATGATGTGGAAGCAGTCCAATGTCAGAATCGCATTGGGGAAGGCCGTATGCACAATGACCGCCATAGTGTCGGAAAGATCGGCTGTCACCTCCTTAACCCTCAATCGCCCTTTCTCGGGTATTTGGAGCAGGATTGTCAGCACATCCTCCGCCTTTGTGCCTCGCACGGCTGCTATCAGCGAGCCTTGACGGCAATGGCCGTCCTTGTTCGTCAGGAACGTGAACAGGTCGTCCTAGAGTGAGGTCTCGTCGATGCCGATGCACGGAATTTTCCGACCATCAGCAACGATGTGCGTCCCTTTGTCCAGACGAATCCAGAACTTAGGAATATACACGGCGCTGAAATGCAGCACGGTGGTCGAGTCAGTAAGCCCTATCCTATTGACGTCCAGCGTCTCCGTGGTATAGAAATCCACCGCCGGATATTCAACGACATTAGTTTCACGCTTACATCCTGCTGCAATACTCACCAGCAAAAGCGACAGCCCGATTATTCTTTTCATCTCGAAACTTTAATTTGCGGGTTCAATTTAAGGATTACATTTCAGATTGGCAATATCCGATAACGGAATATTCACTACCTTTACGGTAAATTTCGGAATCAGCATACCCACGCTATTTCAAGAGTCACATTCCTCAAAGCGGCACTGCCGCCCAGTGTGCGAGATTCCGGTTTCGATGCACATAGCATAAAAAAATAAAGAGGTATGAAAGAAGTGAATCCCAAAGAGACTACCAGAGCCTACGCATTTGAGTTCTGGATGAGGGCTCCTATGCCGATGGTGACGTTTTTCAAGACAATCGATGTCTCACGACTGACAAGAATCAGCAGAAGGACAGGACTGAAATTCAATATGTTGATGTGCTACTGCATCGGCAGGGCGGCAAGCGGAGTGAAGGAATTTTACATGCTGCCGGTCGGAGAAAAGCTGATTGAATATGACAGTCTGGCGGTGAACACCATTGTCGCGAACAAAAACGGAGAGGTCAGCTCGTGCGATGTGCCTTTCAGTGACGACATGCGCACCTTCAACGACAATTATCTGAAACTCACCAGGCAAGTGGCCGAAAGCTGCGAAAATCACGACCTGACGGACAGTATGGTCATCGGAACGTCAGCGTTGGCGAAGTATGAGATCGATGGAGCCGTCGGAATGTACAGCGGCATATTCAACAACCCGTTCCTCATCTGGGGAAAGTACAGAAGCCACTGGTTCAGAAAGACTCTGACCGTCTCGTTCCAGTTCCACCACACCCAAATGGACGGAGCGCACGCGGCCATATTCTTAAATAGGTTGCAGGAGGTCATTTATCGCCTGAAAATAAAATGAATCTATATAGAGGCAGACTAGCTTTTGCCTTATAGTATTGATATTCAAACAATTACAAACCATTGACATTCCTGTGCTATAATTTGTATGTAAAGGACTTAATCTCCATTGTGGTCATACACTATACTAAGACAAAAGGTGGCGGAGGAGCTCGGGGGTTATGCATTGGGTGAAAAAAGCCACTTTTTTCACCCAATGATAATCCGTAATGACTTTTCGGGTGTCAAACGCGCCTTTTTTCACCCGGAATAATAACCCTTCGCGTCTAAACCAACTTTGCCACACGCGAAGGTTGGTGAACGTGAATCAAAAATATTAGGCCATTTTATACACGTGTATAAGCCTTTCGCCGTACGTTTTTGTCCCACGAGATCCAACTCTTCCTGGTGCGATAAACCAAGCGCACCTGAGGGTTATGGGCATATTGTGGAATAGTCAGTGGAACCTCAGAACCGCACTATATTAGGTCTGGCTATTATATGTCATTAATAAACACAGTTATCTGCTGCTCGCAACCGTCCAGACGTTGGTACGATATGAAGAACGATAGTCAACAGGTATATAATTTCTATTATATGTTCCTATGAGAGATGAAGTGTATTGTCAGTTAAATGAACTAATAATGCACCTTCACAGGCATCTATTTGTGTAAACCACGCTTTTAGGGGGATAATGATCTCTTCACGAGCGTCTTTCAGTCATATTCCCGCTTTTAGAGAATGTGGGGTAAATTTTAAGGCAATTATAAGAGACTCGCCGCCAACTAGGCAATATGTTGAAAATTAATAAATTACAATATTTTGTCATCAACTCGTATATAATTGCCTGGTTTTTTCATTATATTTGAAGAACGATGATTACTGGTAATGAGTACTTTTCATAACATAGATGAACTGACACGTTGTCTTGACAGGGAGAAAAAACTGCTGAATGAATTATTCGCCAAGCGTAACGCGCTTTCTTTCAGATATGATTACGCCTTGGAGTTAACCGACTACAAGGAAGAGCGTATTAAATATCTGATCGAGAATGAGGTTATCCGTGAAAGCGGAGACTTTCTGGAGATGGAGGACATCTATGTACAATTCTTCGAAGAGGTTCTTCAAATCAATGAAGAGATTAATGTCTCAAGCGTTCAGGACTACATCACCCACCTCAAGGAAAACATCGGATATTGGATGAGTTCTGGAAGCGAAAAGGATAAGTATAAATATTCCAATGAGGTCAGAAGAGCGTTGAAAAGAATCGCTCTGGCGACAGAGAAGAACGTCATCGATGTAAAAAGGAATATTGACAGAACGTACAAGAATGAACCTGACTACAAAATCAAAAAGAAGAAGCTTGAGAATCTGGATGACAAACGTAAAGGAATATCCTCGCTGATTGACAGTGCCGAGCGGGTCATAGATGAGGAAAACGCTTTCTTTACAGTCGCTCTGGACAACCAGATGAGAAGCGTTGTCAATGATGCGCGTCTCCAGATGAAAGACTCTTACCATAATCTGATTGAGATTGAGCGGCAGATCATCACTTACCTGAATTTGATCGAATACCAGAATAAGCTTCTGGAGAAAGCCCGTCGCCTCAGGTACCTTAAGGACCAACTCATTCTTGAGGACGTGACAAACATCCGGCAGATAGCATCCGAAATGAATCCTGTGATATTCGAGCCAGAAATAAGGACCTTGAACCGCAGGCTCTCTCTGGAGAGGATGCAAAATGACGACGATGTTCAAGAAGTCATACTGAAGGTTGTAAAAGAGATTGGGAACAGGCATTCCACTCGTGGGAGAATGGCTGGCGACATCCCTGAATCATACTTGATGGACGAGCCAAGAATCAATGATTCCTTTAATCTTAAAGGAATATTCAATGCCTTCGCCGCTACGGGACACAACTTGTTCAAGTTCGTTTGGAATTATGAATATCATACACCGGTTTCTGACGACACAAGAATAATACTATTCTGTCAGATCGCTTCAATATTCTCAGACAGCCTCAACTTCACCGATGAATATGAAAGATCCGGAGGCATTGAATATCCAATCGTTAATGTTAGGTAACAGAAAAGATGAGATACACCACAGAAATATTCGAGACTCTCTCAAAAGGGAAATTCATCTCAGCCAACAGTCTGGACAAGACCCAGCAGCATTGGTTCGATGATATTGAAGACAACTTTCAGGAATACTACGACTTCTTCATCCAGATTGGATATTCGCTTGAAGGAGGAAACGGATACTGGTTTTTCACCAGACCTATGTCCAAGGTGGATCTTGAATCCAAGATAAAGTCATTGATGAAATGGATTGACAACCTCTCGTTTCTAAAGTCATTCAATTCCCTGTTTGGTTCTGGGTTCACATTCACGAAAGCCGACATCCTCGTCCAATTTTCGTGTAATGTGGAACTGAAGAATCTGATTTCCAAAATGTTTTCAGGGAAGAGCAGCAATGAGGACAAGATAGACGCTCTCATCAACGACCTTATGCGCGAAGGATTCATTGAAATCGAGAATGAGATCGAGGGGCGCTACAAAGTGCTGAATTCATTCGGCTATATTGAGGAAATAGTTCAAAAGATTGACATAACGGAGGAGGCTGACAATGAGGAATCTAAGTAAAATCATATTCATAAACAGCGCGAATATTCCGTATTCCGAGACAAGACTTGACGGCAATGTGCATTTCATAGGGACCCAAGGCGTAGGGAAAAGCACGATCCTACGCGCTATCCTATTCTTTTACAACGCCTCCCCTATCCATCTAGGAATTCCCAAAGAGAAAAAGAATTTCGATGCTTTCTATTTTCCGTTTTCCAACTCACTCATAATCTACGAAGTGGAACGAGAAAACGGGGTCTATTGCATAATTGTCTCTAAATCAATGGGACGTATCTGCTACAGATTCGTTGATGCCTCATACGACAGAAATTGGTTCATCGGTCTTGGCAACAAAGTCTATGAAGATTGGGCTGAAATCAGACATCGAATCAGTGAGTCAAGCGGAACCCAACCGTCAAGGAAAGTGACCACATTCGAACTGTTCCGCGATATCATCTATGGCAACAACAGGCGACCGGAATTGGTTGATTTCCGGAAATATGCCATTGTCGAAAGTTCCAAATATCAAAATATTCCACGAACCATCCAAAACGTGTTTCTTAACACCAAGCTGGACGCCGATTTCATAAAGGACACAATCATCAAGTCAATGACAGACGATAACATAAGCATTGACCTTGATTATTTCAGAAATCAGATTCGTGATTTTGAGAATGAGTACAATGACATCTACCTCTGGCTCAAGAAAGAGGCTAACGGCACGAACAGAAAAACAATTCAGGCTGGAGATGTCTTGAGGAAATACAACGCTATCCTATACTCACGGAAGCATATCCGTGAGCTTCGTGAGGAATTGAATTATGCGCTAAGGCAATGCCTTGAAAGCAAGCCGGAGATAGAAAGACGCATCGAAGAGACCTCATCGGAACTTCAACGTGCGGAGCGGCTCATTTCCGAAGAGACCGGAAAATACAACAAAGAGTTGGACTCTTTGAAAAAGTCCATCAACATTCTTGGCGACAAGATCAACGAAAGCAGAAAGCGGAAGCGCAAATACGAAGATATGCGGATATCCGAGATCATCAGCCGTGTCAAGCAGGAAGATTCATTGATCTCTGAGAAAGTCAACACTGAAGCCATCCTCAGGGAACTCACATCCGGCAGCAAGGACATTTCACTGAAATACAAGCATATCGAAGATTCTCTTCGTTCTGCCACGATCGAAAAAAAGAATATTCTGAACGCAGAACTATCCGATGCCAGAGCATACAAAGCCGAAGAAAAAGAGCGAATCATCGCCGATGGCAGGAAAACAGAGGACAACATAAGGTCCCTGTCGGCGGAAGAGATCAAAGTCTCGGAAGAGTCTGTCTCCGGGATAATGGAACAACTGACAGCGGAAAGAGTTCGTAGGGAGCGTATTGCCAGAACCAAGTATTACGAAAGGGAAATCAGCGATAAAGAAACTGAGATAAAGACACTTGACAAGGTCATCATAGAATCTGATGCTGAGAAAAAATCTTTGCATAGAGAAAAAGAATCCATCAAACGGGAGGGAGAAATGTTGATGAAAGAGTGCGAAATGAAATACAATGCACTCATCTCAGAACTTACCGGCAAATCCGCAGTGACAAAGAAAAACATTGACGAAATCAACAGTGTTCTTGATGGTTACAAAGGCTCCCTATGCGAATGGCTGTCCGAAAATGTTTCTGGCTGGGAGGAGAATATCGGAAAGGTGATAGACGAGCGGAATATCCTTTACAGCAAATCATTGTCCCCTGAAAGAGTGGAATATTCAGAGAATATATTCGGAATAACTTTGGATCTTGCCAATGTTGAGAGGGAAATTCTAACTCCTGAGATTCTGAAAGGCAGACTGAACGAGGCTAAACAGAGGAAACAGGAAATAGACAAAGCTCTTGATAATGCGATAAATGAACGTGAGGCAGAGAAAAACGCAATTGTCAACAAAGTCAACCGGAAAGCAAAGGCCCTTGATGTCAGGATTCAGGAAGTCGGCTTGCGTTGCTATGAAAGTAATGAAGCCATCAAGAAGTTGAATGTCGAGATCAATGATCTGAAGAAGGCTGGAAAAGATAAGAAAGACAAAGAGTTAAATGCCGTAGAGAATAGAATCGGAGACTTTAATAATAGGCTTGAACTTGCGAAAGCGGCTCTTGCACAATGTAAAGAGGTGCTGAACAAGAAGATCGCCACAGCAAAAAAGGCGACTGATGCAAAACTGTCCGTCATAGAATTAGATTTCAAAGAAAAAGAGAATGACATTAAGATGAGGCTGAAGCAGTTAGACAGTGACCTTGACATTGCATTGGATCAGAACAACAAAGAAAGACTACTCGAATTGAAGAACGCCGGCGCTGATGTGGATTCTATGAAACGGTATGAAACTATGATCCGTGAGATTGACAATGAGCTTTCTTTTATCAAGAGTCACCGGTCCGATGTCTCTGATTACGAAAAAGACAAACGCGAACTTTTTGACAACGAGGAAGGTTTCTGCAATGAGAGGAAGGAAGTCGAAGCTAAAGTAAAGAATCTTGACGAGAGATTCCGATTGCGCAAGGATAGATTGGAAACGGAAAGGGAAAGGCTCCTGAAAGAAATCAGTGATGAAAAAGAACGACTGAAAACAATCAGTGATAACGTTCTTGAGGCGAACAACTTTCTCGATGATCCTATGCTAAATCCTCATTCGGAACAGACGGACAGAGAAAAGCAAATCTCCGGCAAGTCTTGCCGTGAGATCACAAATGATTTGAGGTCGAGAATCATTTCAAGAGAAAACGATATGAAAGCGTTCAAAAGCGCTGTAACTGTGTTTAAAGATGGATTCTCACCCCGAAACCTTTTCAACTTCAAGACAGGGATGGTTACCGATCAAGAATATATGGACTTTGCGTCAGATTTGGACTCATTCATATCCAATGATATGCTTCAAGAGTTCCAAAAACGCATCAGCGAACGTTATACTGACATTATTCGACGCATTGCAAAAGAGACTTCCGACCTGACGCAAAACAGAAGCGAGATAAACAAGGTTATCAATGAGATAAACGATGATTTCTGCAAAGACAATTTTGTCGGAGCCATCAAGAATATCTCATTGAGGCAATTGGCAAGCGAAAACCGCCTTGTCCAACTTTTGTTGACAATTAAGGAGTTCAACGAGGAGAACCAATACAATATGGGCGAGATAGACTTGTTTTCCCAAGGAGACCGCTCCGAAGTCAACACAAAAGCGGTGGATTATCTGATGCGCTTTATGAAAGCGCTACAGAACGAGCCATCGACCAAGACTCTTGACCTCTCGGATTCGTTCAAACTTGAATTCAGAATTGTAGAAAACGACAATGACACAGGGTGGGTGGAGAAAATATCCAATGTCGGCTCTGACGGAACGGACATTCTTGTCAAAGCTATGATCAACATTATGCTTATCAATGTATTCAAGGAAAGGGCTTCCCGCAAGTTTGGAGATTTCAGGATCCATTGTATGATGGATGAGATCGGCAAACTGCATCCTAACAATGTCAAAGGAATACTAATGTTCGCCAACAAAAGGAATATCCTACTGGTAAACAGTTCTCCGACAACTTTCAACGCGGAGGACTACAAGTACACCTACCTACTTGAAAAAGACAATGATAGCAGGACGCGTGTAATCCCTCTCATAAGCCATTTAGACTGATTGTTATGTCAGAGAACAGACTTACAACCTCACAAGCGCAGAGGCTCAAAAGAATTCTATCCGGGGAGACTTTATCTTGGACAGCGCTTCCTGAATGGATTACAAGACCGCTTCTGGACGAGAATGTCATCTCCATCAGCACAAACGGAATCCGTAAGAAGATCCGTGTTCAGAATCCGGAGCTATGTGATCAACTCATCAGGGATCTGTTCACTTGCGGTGTCCCCATCGACGAATGGATGGAATTGCGTTCCGATAATCTTACCAGACAAGCGTTGGTAAATAAAACAGGTGACTCAAAAACATTAAAGGTTAACACTCTGCGTGGTTTCTTGGTCAATTGTATCGAACCGGTGGAGGTAATCATTGATAGGCAGACAATCTCGCTTACCCCACATAGCGGGATGTCATTTTTCATCTATCATCCTGAAACCTTAAGCATTCCAGAAGATGTAATTGTCGTAGGAATCGAGAACTTAGAGAATTTCAATAGTCTTTCGGAGCTAACGAACTTATTCTCAAGAGGAAAGTACATCTTCGTATGCAGATATCCACAGAACTCCGCACTCTATGAATGGTTGGAACGAATACCCAACAGATATATTCATTTCGGAGATTTTGATCTTGCTGGCATTAACATCTACCAGACAGAGTTTTATTCCAGATTAGGAGACAGAGCTTCTATGCTTATTCCGGACGACATCGAAGACAGAATAAAGCACGGCAATGAATCGTTATTCAACAAGCAGTATAATAAGTTCAAATCTTTGAATATAGCTGATTCTCGTATCAAGCCGTTGTTCGATATGATAATGAGATACCACCGTTGTTATGAACAAGAAGGCTATATTCTGGTCTAAACTTCCGACCACAATCAAAAACAAAACAGTTTAAAAACAACTAAGTCATAATTCGGTTTGCAAATTGCACGGTGAAACTCATTTGATTTTGCGGTAGAAGGTGCCGCTCTGGCCTTTTATGTGGTATTTCTTGCTGGTGTTCCAGGTCTCGTCGCCGCCATAGATGCGGAACTGGGCGGAGGTGCTGATATATTCATTGCCATATCGGTCCACAAAGACATCGCCTTGCGAGGATGCGCTGACGCCGCCTGAAGAGACTCCGCCGACAATGGCGCCAATCACGGCAAGGACTGCAAGGACTGCAAGAACCGCAAGGGCGAGCCACCAGAAATTCTTTATGACGAAAATGCCAAGGCTCAGTGTCGGGGTGGCAAGCAACAAGCCAGTCAGGACGCACCCGGCCGCCGGCAACCAACCGCCCGTATTACCCATAAGGCCGTCGATCACCACCATATAGAATGACGCGGCTACCATAAGGGACAATATTCCTGTGTAGGCCAAGGCCAATGAATATTTGAGAATACTTTCGTCCAGCATCTCCCGTGAGCACATCTCCCTCACCGTCGGCATCACCTTATCCACGGACAGCGCCAGTCCGGCGGATGCGGCCAGCCTCGCGCCAACCTTCCTTTTCATAAAAAACGCTTCCCCACAACGCCAAGGAGGCACAGAAGAACGGGATGATGAGAGTGATAACAGTATCAAGCATAAGCGAATGCCTTTTTATAAAGCCAAACTTACATAAAAATTCCGTGATTTCTACTAGTTGCGCATTAATTTAGGGTACTATAATAGGAGTTGACTAACATTTGTTTTGGAAACCATATAGGAGTTGGCCAACATTTCTCTTGTAACACTGATATTTAAACAATTGTGAGTTATTGATATTCCTGCATAAGAATCTGTATGTAAAGGACCTAATCTCCATCGTAGTCATATAATATGACAAGGTGTGGCGGAAGATCCCTGGCTTATGCATCGGGTGAAAAAAGTGGCTTTTCTCACCCGAATCCAATCTGGGATGTCTCTCCGGGGGTCTAACCACTCCTTTTTCACCCAGAATAATAGTTATTTGAATCTGAACCGACAACGTCACGCCCAAGGTTGATGAACGTGAATCAGGAATGTCACCCACTTTTCGGCCACAGTTTTCTTCCCCTAACCAAAACCAGACGTCTTATCCTTGTTGGTACACCAAAAGTGCGTTTCCTGCACCAATGGTACACCCCTGTATATTCGGTGCATACAAAGGCCTCATCACGTACATTTTCTGTCCAAAAACAATAGGGGACCGGTCTTCCATGTATGAAATAGCCATGCGTACCTAAAGCGCCATTCACTTGACAACCAACGAGTTGGTGTTTCAGGTATGAATATATTCACACACCTAAGAGTCAGTGCCCCCGGTACAGGGCGTTCTATTGGCGTTCCGGACTTCTAGGTGCGAGAAACCATTCGCACCTGAAACGGCATTTACTTGATTGCTAACGAGTTGATATTCCAGGTATGAATATATTCGCGCACCTGAGCGTTACGGCATATTATGGTATGCCGAGCCTTAGATCCGCACAATATTATGTCTGATTGGTTTTGAAGGCGCTATATACCATTAACAGATACAGTTACCTTAGTGAGTTTTTTGTATGCCTGTAAACGCTTGGATGTCGGAACGATACGGAGGAAGATAGTCAACTTATATATATTTCCTTTAATTTATAGAGAGAACATACACACACCAACTCTTGCCGGTTCTTCACGGCACTTGCCAATCGTGAAAACCCTTGCATATTCAAGATATTTTCACAGACTTTGCGCTGCCGGATGGGATTATGTTTCCAATCCGGGGAAAGGCTGCGATATGGCATCCCCGTGCCAAGCTGATTTTTGTAAAACGAACAACTGTGCTCCAAGATTCCAAAGCTTTTTGCAAGGAGCTGAAGTTTCTTTGGAAGACACCTGACAAATTTATTACAACTATGAGACGTAAAATGTTTTTTGCGGCGGCGCTCTGCTGCATTGTTTCCGCGGTGATGGTTTCCTGCGGGAAGGACAATCCTGACACTCCCGAACCGGAACCGACACCCGATCCGGAACCGGAAGTTCCTGTTACACCTAAAGATACCGTTGTCTATGCGGTCGGACAGGAAGCCGTTCCAGGGAAGGGTTACTACTATGCGACAATCTGGAAGGACGGCAAGAGGATCCTCCTCTCCGACGGGAGTTATGACGCTTTCTGCAACGGAGCCTATGCTGACGGCGAGACTATCTACATCGCGGGCTGCGAGGCGACAGGTGACCTTGTGGATGACGGTTACTATGAGCCTTATCACCAGAATGTCGGCGTGATCTGGAAATTCAAGGCAGGTGAGGAAGACAAGGCGGAAAAGACCGTCATCAGCGACGGGAAATATTCCACATCCCCGATTGCGGTGACTGTCGCTGACGGGAAGGTCTATGCCGCGGGATTCGACACTCCTGACTATGACAGGCGGGCCATCCTTTGGACAGACGGTCAGCCTCAATACCTTACGGACGGTAAGACTGACGCGTTGGCGTACTGCATCTATTCCGATGGCAAGGATGTATATGTCGGTGGATATGTGCAGCCGGCCAGCAACAAGCAGGGTGGCATTGCCACCATCTGGAAAAACGGTGTGGCTCAGAGCCTTACAAGCGGCAACACGGTAGCGAAGGTGAACGCCATCTGCATCGATGGCGGGAAGGTCTATGCGGCTGGATCCGAGAAAGAGTCAGGCGGAAGATGGAAAGGCGTTCTCTGGATTGACGGTGTGGCACAGGACTTCACCGACTACGTCGGAACCGAAGTCACCGGCCTCTACGTCAAGGACGGAGAATATGTCATCGAAGGGAATATGACCGAGACCAACTCAGCCAAGGACATCTGCCCTTACATCTGGACATCAGCAGGCGCACAGAAAGTCGCCGAAACGACTCTCTGCCAAGGCGTTGGTCTCGCTGTCGCAGGAAATGACATCTATGTGGCCGGTAACGAAAACGCCGGCTATGACTCTGAGTACAACCCGATCAACATCGCCTACCTCTGGAAGAACGGTGTCGAGCAGGAGCTTGAGGTCGAGTACAAAAACGACTTCTCCCTCTGGGGTGTCATCTGCGCCTATGTTGAAAAGAAGTAATCTTTCTGAATATCCCAACTCAGGCTGGCCGGGGGAACTTCTTCGGCCAGTTTTTATTTTAGGGAACTATGTAGGCTGGAAGTATCCAGCTCACCATTCCATTGCCACGGCCAGTTTAGGTTACTATATAGGAGATTGAATCGGGGCCTTCGTTGAAAAGGAGATCCATACTCGCCTCGGCCAGTCCTATTTAGGTTTGGTTACTATATGTTTTTTTGTTTTATAGTACTGATGTTTAAGTAATTGCGGCCTGTCGACATCCGATGCAATAATTTGTATGTCAAGGGCTTAATTTTCATCGTAGTCATACAATAAACTAACAGACAAGGGAAGGAAGAAGATTTCGGGCCTATTCATCGGGTGAAAAAAGTGGCTTTCTGCACCCGACCCCAATTTGTAATGACTTTTCGGGTGTCAAACGCTCCTTTTTTCACCCGGAACAACAGCCACTTGGATCTGAGTCGATTATACCACACGCCAAGGTTGGTGAATGAGAATCAGGAATGTTGCTTCTTGCCTCTTAGTTCATTTGGCACACCAGAAGAGCACTTCCTATACCATACGGTGTGTCCCGGTATATTTGATAAACAGGAAGGCCTTCGGCCGTATATTTTTCTGTTCAATAAAGCAAATGGAGATCATTCTTCCAAGTATAAAAAATCATACGTACCTAAAACAGCATCCCTCTGACAAATAGATAGTTAGTGTTCTAGGTGCGAGTATATTCACACACCTGTGAGTCGGCGGCCTCGGTGCAAGGCGTTCTATTTGTGTTCAGAACTTCCAGGTGCGAGAAACCAGTGTGAATATGTTCTCGCACCTAAGCGTATGGGCATATTATGGAATGGTCCGCAAAGCCACAAAGCCACAGTATATTATGCATAGCTAATCTTAAAGGCACTATATGCCATTAACGACACTGTTATCTTAGTGAATTTGGCTGCTGGCAATCATCTGGACGTTGGTACGATAAGTGGAAAGATAAGTCAACAGATATATAATTTCCCAAGGAGAATGGATGTGTAGTCCAGTTAAACGAACGCTCCTTCACAGGCGTTAACTTGTGTAAATCACGCTTTTAGAAGGACAATGCTCCCTTCACGAGCGTATTCCTGTCATATTCACGCTTTTGGAGGACGTGAGTTTAATTTAGGAAATGATATATGAGCTTGACTGACATTCCACATTATGGAGCTGAGACTCAGACACACACGAATATTACTTTCAACGGCGATTACGCAACACAGCAATGCACAATTTGTTCATTAGCCACAACTTGGCAAAAAGGCAAATTGCATGGCGAAAAGCCACTAATATCCTCATATCCAACTCAGGGAAAGACTTACTCAAAATTTCAAAGCGAGTCCTAAACCGTAATTCTGTACACCAAGGTTAACTTCAATATTTCTCTCGGCAAACCCATTAGCGGAATTGAAACTCCTTATGGATTTCTTTATCATAGACGAACCCACTAAATCCAGAGGAAGCCCCAATAGAACCAATCCAGCACAGATACCATATACAGTACCGTCTTCATCAAGACCTCCACCTACGGCAGAACCGACAAGCCATCCTAAAGCGAATCCAGCACCAACACCGATCATAATGGAGCCTGCGGTCTCAAATAAGCGTCCAGATTTGTATCGACGGTAATCTTCAGGTGATAAATATCGGCTGGCATCAATGCAGACACCATTTATACTAACGTCTCCCCGCCAACTATTGTATGTCATCTGACCATCAATAAGACTCTCGGATATGTCGTCATTCGCTCTGAAAACTTCTTTCTGACCATTCTCATATGCAATGGAATACACATCTGATTTCGGCGAGGCATAAATCACATCAACGTGTTTGTCTACATCCAAATAACGTATATAATAGAGCCGACAATTTGTTTAACCAACTAAAACTACTATCTTTATGGCTGTTAATAGCAATATGATAAACGACCGGGACACTTACCAGATAGCCTACGCCAGGGAGTTCGGGCGAGAGGAAGGGATCAAGCAGGGACTGGAGCAAGGACTGGAGCAGGGACTGGAGCAGGGCAAGGTTGCCGAACGGGAGGCAATAGCATTACGTATGATAGGGGCAAACACACCTATCGAGTTCATCGTCAGTTGTACCGGCCTTGACAAGGCTGCTGTGGAAGCGCTTGCGCGAAAGACGAAGTAGTTAGTATGACAAGCAAGGATTACAGGGATTTCACGGTGGAGCAGATGGGGATGCTGGAGGGGATTTGCACGAAGCCGATGATGGGAGAGTTTCTGCTTTACTGGCAGGGGAAATATTTCGGTGGAATCTACGACAATCGGGTCCTGGTCAAGAAGACCAAGACCAATGAGAGGTTCGGGATGCCGGAGGCGATTCCTTACGAGGGGGCAAAGGCGATGTATCAGGTCAACATCGACAACCGGGAGGAAGTGGCGGAGGTCATCAAGGCGACCTGCGAGGGGTTGAAATAGACCGCAGCGCCAGGAAACTCTCTACAAAAGGTCTGACGATTTTATTATTAACGAATATTCAGGAATATGTTGGAGACAGGAACAAAGGCACCGGAGTTCATAGGTGCGGACGAGAATGGCAACGAGGTAAGCCTCAATGATTTCAAGGGGAAGAAACTTGTGCTTTACTTTTACCCGAAGGACAGCACTCCGGGATGTACGGCGGAGGCTTGCGACCTGCGGGACAACTATCATCGCTATCTTGCGCTTGGGTATCAGGTGCTTGGAGTCAGCAAGGACTCACAGGCCTCGCACCGGAAATTCATAGAGAAATATTCTCTGCCTTTTCATCTGGTGAGCGATCCGGAGTGCGCCATTCTGAAGGCTTACGAGGCTTGGGGGCTCAAGAAGCTCTACGGAAAGGAGTCCTACGGGACATTGAGGACCACCTACGTGATCGATGAGGACGGAATCATCATCGAAGCCATAGGTAAAGTCAACACCAAGGATCACACTTCGCAGATTCTCGGTTCGGAGAAATAGCCTACATCACCTCGACGCCGGCAAAGGAGCATTCGGCGATGAGGTGGATGGTGTGGGAGCCGGTCTGCTGACAGAAACGGTCGGCGATCTTGTTGTTCACGCCCCCGAAGGCGGAATTGGAACGGACATCGACATTGACATCTTTCGGGACGTATATTCCCACTCCGGCGAAACTGGCCTTTACATGAATCTGGACATCATCACTGATGATGGCGTTGCGGAGATCAAGCCAGACAGAGCCGAAGGAGGCTTCTATGTCAGCACCGTCAAACTCCTCATCCTCAACACGACGGTTCTGCTCGCCAAAAGCCGATGAGATTTTCAGGATATTCCTTCCATCGCAGGAAATAATCGAGCAACCTCCTCTGGAGTCGTGGCAATTCCAACACTCCGGACGGCCGCTCTTGGAAAAAATCAGCACAATGCCGAAAGCGATGAATATGATCGCGAGGCACAGTTTCCAGAACACCGACCAGTCAATGTAGCCCTGAGCCTGGAGCAGTAAAACCGCACCAAGGGCTATGCCGCTGAAAGAGCCCCAGTTAGGTTTGGCAATCAGGTGTGCGGTGCAAGGGAGAATAATAAGGAGTGTCCACCAACCATGGAAGAATATGTCGAAGCCTATCACACCGGCGACGTTCAGAATCCACAGCACGCCTATCGCGGCTATGGAGAATCCCAAGAACTGTTTCGCTAACTTTTTCATACATTATAAATTAATAATTCTTATCTGAATCACAGCGGCAAAGGTACTACGGAAAACTCTTGTGGCCATGGGTGTGACAAGGACAAAAGGCACATAGTAATTATCTAATGTTCAAGAACATAACAGTCAAGACTATGGACAATGAGGTACTTCGACAAGCTCAGTGAGCGGATAAGAATATATTTTTGTTACTTGAAAGATGAATATTCCGTTACCTTCGTTCAGATAATTCCTTACGAAACGCTTTCAGCACGATGTGACCTGGAAACACTTGCGTTTGGTCTTCGGCTGAAAAACTCGTACTTGGAGTTGGGACTTTTTCAGGCGAAACCTCATCTCGGCTATCTCAGAGGCATTTGACCGTGAAAGAGTTCTGTAAGAATCAGTGGTGACAAGCAAATCCAGTTAGTTCTTAGTCCAGCAGTCACTCGCCAAACAATCAGAACGTGGCGATGAACTCGTCGATGGAGGTGCCTTCCGGGAGGGCGGAGGCGACACGGGCCTTGAGACGCTGTTTGCCCTTCGTGACGGAGGTCGGGGATATTCCCATCATGGCAGCCATCTGCTTGCCGGAGAAACCGAAGCGGAGCAGGACGGCGATGCGCAGCTCCGCGGCGGTAAACCCCGGAAAAGAAGACTTGAGTCTCTCCGTGAAACGGTTGCATACATCATCCAGAATCTTCTCCAGCCTTCCCCACTCGGCATCGGACAGATAGCGCGGGTTCTGCTGGAGCGACATCACCAGCTTGTCCTTGAACATCAGCACCGAACGCAACTCGCTGCGCTCCGACTCGCTCTCATGAAGCAATGTCTTGCTCTCCCCTATCTCGCTGTCCTTCCGCTCGATGGCCTCATCACGGTTCCTCAGACGCCTCCTGAACATACGTACGATCAAGTACAACGCCACTATCAGGGACAACACCGCAGCCACAGCAGTGCCTAAAATACGGCTTCTCGACGAACGGATGTCCGCCTTCCCGGCCTCTACACTGTTCCCGATGATCCTGTCGTTCTGCTGAGACGCTTCCAACTGGCTCTGGATCTCATTATGGATGGTCAGATACTTGACGGCATTCTCCTTATCATCAAGCAGATCGCGATAGACAATGTAAGAAAGCTGTGAACCTGAAAGCTTCGCTATCAGATCCGAAGCCTCCATCTCCTTTGCAGCATAGAACAAAGCTGAATCAGGAATATTCATTTTACGGAAAGCATCCGCAAGGACAGCGTAACGCACACGGGCCTTTCTTTTTCCTTCCCTGAAAAGCCTTTCCTGCGCGCGGACAGCGGTCGAGGCGCATTCCAAAGCCTTATCGAATTGACCGTTACGGCTGTAGCACGCTCCGAGATTGTAAAGAGCACGGGCATAGTCATTATCATCTCCCTTGGAGATCTCCGCCGCGCGGTTGGCATATTCAATGGCCTCAGAATAGTCTCGGTCCGCATCCCCAAGGAACAACGAACGATGCGACAGATTGATCAGAGCCGTCACCTGAAACGCCAGCGAACCCGCCTTCTCAGCCTCCTCCAGACCTTTCTCCAAATAAGGCAAAGATGCGTCATACCACTTGCGGTCATTAAGCACGACAGCGTAGCGCAGGTTGATCATCGCCGCAAGCATATGATTGCCAGAGCCTTTAACCTCTTTTGTGGCGAGAAGCAGATCATTGGCCCAATCCGCCTGGTCCCCCGATTTGTTGTCCTCGCGGACGACCGCCCTAAGATAATACGCCTGCGCCTTCCGGTCACGGTTGCCGTATTTCAGGAAATAATCAACCCCGACATTCATCATCCCCTCGTCAATCCCTGGCTTGTAGGCGTTGTACTCCGCGAATGTCCTCAACAGACAGTAGGACGCATAGAGATAGCGGCCGGAGGACTCCGAATATGAAGCGGAATCCAGAATGATCAAAGAACTGTCAGGCCGGGAGTCCAATAGACTCTCAGCCCGACTCAAATCCTCAGGGAGTCTGGCTCCACGGCCGCACGAAGAGGCCACACAAGCACAGACAATGAATATAATCGCAGGAAACTTTCTCACCATAACTTTTCACAGGCATGTGGTCATCCGCTGGTTAGTCCAATCGGCGTTTGCCTGAACACAAAGTTAGGAATTATGCGGGAATATTCCTATTTCCCGCCAAGGCCCTTGCCGCCACCGATTCGGGAGGCTTCGTCGATGCTGCCGACTTTGCGGGCGCGGGTCTTCCGGGCTTTGCCGAAACGCCAGGTAAGGCCGATGTGAGCGATCTGGGAGTAATACTTCTGCCTTATGACCGAGCTGTTCACGTCACCGAGAACGGTGCTGGTGAACCCGAGACAATCCAGATTCGTGCAGGAACTGCGTAGGACATCGTCCAGATTGAGAGACAGGATAAGGCGGTTGTCAAGCATCGTCTTCTTCACTCCTATATTCATAGAATAAAGGCCGTGTAGCCTGAAGTAGCCGTATGCCATCGGCGAGCGGTAGAAACCGTCCAGCTGCACTTTCCAGTCTTTCGGGAGGTTGAATGTGAAGCAGGTGTAGCAGGAAAGGGTGAATGAATCGTTGCTTTCCCGGTCGGCGGCCTTGGCGGACGAATACAACCCTGTGGCGCTGAACGTCCAGGCAAGCCACTTGGCCAGAGGCAGTTCTGTCACATTGAATGTCAGAGCGGTCATATTCTGCCTGCCATAGTTGATCCAGATCAGAAGCTGGTCGCCGTTCTCCTTGAGTTCAGGAAGCTGCGAGAACATTCCGCTCGTGTGGCTGAACGACGCGGCGAGCGAGAAGTGCTGGCCGAAACCGGCGCTCAGCGAAGCCGCGTCTGAATATGCAGGGCGCAGATCCGGGTCACCGACATTGTAGGTGTGTGCGTCGATGTAGTTCTCCACTGGATTCAGAGCCATGTAGTCAGGGCGTTGGATTCTTCTTGTGTAGGAAAGCGCGAACCTAAGGCTGGCGGACGGATTGAAGCCCACGAACGCTGTCGGGAACAGGTCAAAGTAGCTGCGGCGGCTCTCGTCTCCTGCTGAGATCCAATCCCCGAACGAGTTGGTATATTCACCCCTCAATCCGGCCTTGGCGGTCAATTTCGGTCCGAACTGTGCGGCAAGGGAGAGGTAGGCAGGCGCCGATGTTCTCACGGTACTTGAAACGGGTCTCGGAATTGACAGCCGACGGGCCTGTCTCGGTCTTTACAGTCGTGTTGCCGGTCTTGGAAAGAGCCCACTTGGCACCAGCCTCCAGCCTTGCGAAATTTAAAACGGTGGCCTCGTAGTCTGCCTTCGCTGACCAGATGTTCACCTTGTTGTCCGAGTCGATGAACCTTGTGGAAGGGTCTTGATGTTGATGATACCTCCCTGTCCCTCAGCGTCATACTTGGCGGAAGGATGCTCCATCAGCTCAAACTTGTCGATCGAGGATCCCGAGGTTGACCTCAACAGAGCCTCCAGACCTTTCCCGTCAAGATAGGACGGACGGCCGTCGATCCAGCCCTGGACCTTTTTTCCGTTCAACGTCACGTTACCATCTTTGTCGATAGTCACACCAGGAGCCTTCCTGATGAGGTCCAGGGCATTGCTTCCCTGCGCGAACGCGCTTTGCGAAACGTTCATCACCAGCTTGTCAATCTTCATCTCGATCAGTTTCACCCGCTCGGTGACGGTCGCGCCGGCTATCATCTGAGTGTCTTCGGACATATTCAAAGGCTCGATCTCATTCAGTCCGGAAACAATTTTCACATTCTTGAATATATCCTTGTAACCGATAAGCGAAGCCTTTATTATATATTCTCCGGGGGCGGCCTGAAGGGAATATGCTCCCTTGTCGTCGCAAGTGGCGCCGGCGGCCAGCGTGCTGTCAGGTCTCATGAGAGCGACGGTCGTCCAACCGAGTGGCTCCCCGGTTGACTTGTCACACACGATGCCTTTAATCTCCGCGGCATTCTGTCTCGCCGCCGAAGCTGAAGCTCCCCCAAGGATCGCAGCGATGGCGATCACAACTAATCTTAGAAGCTGTTTTGAATTGTTTGTTTGAAGGTTTGAGAGTGAAAAACTTCAGTTTCGACCGCTTCTTCCAAGGAAGATAGCGGTGCTATCTGACTGAAGAAGCGGGAAGAAAATGAAGATCTTTTCACCTCAAAGAACATTTCAAACAATTCAAAACAGCTTCTTAGTCTCATCATTTTCTTCTTCAATTTTTCACGGTGCGAAGTTACGATGGGAGTTTCATCATCCATCACATTCCAGACGGACATATTAAATTCGCAATTTTCTGAATATCAAAGACTACAACATAGACAACATGGACAATTCCACCATGCAGTGCCTTTCCGCACACAAATTGACGTACCTTGGTAAGCGGACAAAAGATAAGCGGCAGAGAAGGGTGTACCGGCACAGTCGCGAAAATATTCTTTAGATGAATAATTTCTCATCAAAACTGTTGTTTATTTGTCAAAAAATATTGAAATTGCGGGTGTTTTTTGGTACTCTTCAGGAAACTGTTCTATGAGTTTTTTTCCTGGACGCAATCACATGACATAAAGCTAAAGACATGACATTCAAAAAGTTAACCATTCGGTTTTTCTGTCTTTTATTGTTGGGAATGCCGCTGGCATTCTCTTCCGCATCTGCAGGACCGGCCAGACCCGGGGTCGTCACTATGAGGCAAAGTGACGGCACCACGATCAGGATCCGCGTCCATGGCGACGAGTTCCACCACTACGTCACCTCCGAGGAAGGATACTCTCTGGCGGCTGACGCCGACGGTGACTGGGCTTTCGCCAGGCTGGACGAGAAAGGGAGGCTGGCACCGACTGGTGTCAAGGCGAAACCCGTAGCGAGACTGACTGACTCAGAGCGTCGGATCCTTGGATCCTCGCTGCGGAAGGGACTCCTGCCCAGAGAACAGGACGAGTGGCAGAAGCGCCTTGGGACGTGGACATATACAATCTCCACCCGCTCCGGATCCGGGCTTGACGATGCGCCGCCGTGTCTGGGGGGCACATCATGGAAGCCGGTCGGTGACAAGAAGATACTGGTGCTTCTCGCCGAATTTCCGGATCGGCCGTTCACTCTGGGAAACGCCGCGGCGTTCAACGATCTGCTGAACTCGGAGAACTACACGAAGGGCGGAGCTACGGGAAGTGTCGGGAAGTACTATTCCGACAACTCCAACGGAAAGTTCAAGCCTGAGTTCACCGTGGCCGGACCTTACAGACTCTCAAAGAAAAGGTCATGGTACAAGGACAGACCGCAGGACATGGTCTCCGAGGTCGCCAGACTAGCCGACAACGACGTGGATTTCAGCCAATTCGCCGAGAACGGCAGGACGCGCGACATTTTCGTCTACTATTCGGGAGGAGCAAAGAGCAACGGCGATCCCGAAGGGATCTGGCCTCACAGAGGCCCGCTGAGCGGACTGTCCCTCGACGGTGTCACCATCCCCGGCTATGCATGCAGCTCCGAGCTTGAACCCGCCTCGACAGGGGTGAACATTCTCGCCGCGATAGGCTCTTTCTGCCACGAGTTCGGACACATTCTTGGGTGGCCGGACTTCTACGACACCGTCGGCGGCAACGATACCAAATGCGAGGTCCCGGGCTATTTCTCGCAGATGGCATACGGAACCTACAACAACGAAAGCCGCACCCCGCCAGCTCTGAGCATACTCGAAAGATGGATGATGGAATGGGCGGAGCCTGAGGTGCTGGAGACTTCCGGCAACTACACATTGCCGGCGGTCACCGAAGGCAAAGGCTACCTCGTCAAGACGGAGACAGAGGGTGACTACTTCCTGCTGGAATGCCGCGGGGCAGGAAAGACCGTATGGGACAAGAAAGAGTATCTTGACTACTACGGACGCGGTTCCGACTGGGGGCTTCTTGTCTATCATGTAATAAACGATAGCAACAGCTGGCTCGGAAACACTGTGAACACCGCAAAAGGGAACGAGCGCTACAGGATCATGTACTCCGACCCGAGTTCCAAAGGCGATTACGCCCCTGTGTACCTGCCGACCCATTGCTTCTTCCCGGGCGGCAGGAAAGTGACAGCCATCTACACCGGCACGGAATCCGGTTTTCTGGCGGCGAGCGGCAAGAAAACGATGGTGGAACTGCCGTCAATAAGACTGAATGTAGCGGAAGGCTCCGTGGAACTGTCCGTGAGCGAGCGAGGCGGCGACATCAGCGAAATCAAATCCACCGCCTTCCAGCACGACATTCTGCTCGGTTGGAAAGATGATGTCTCCTCATCGTGGTCAGTGGTATGGAGAACCCCGGGGAGCGCGGAGGCCGCCGGCAGCCTCACAGGGCTGACCTCCACGGAGGCGCACATTCCTCTTCTTAAGGATGGCCAGGACTACGAGATCACGATCACCGGCGACAAAAACACAAAAATGACTTTGACCCTGGAGACAAAAAAAATAGGTAGCGGTTTCCCGAGAATAGGGCTTTCCAATGCCAAGCCGACATCCGGGGACACCTTCCTCATGATGCTTGTGGACTGCGGCGAGGTGAGCGACATCCAATGGACCATCGACGGAGCGAAGAGCGACGGCTACACCAAACTGGGCAAGGGCGAGCATTATGTCCAGGCCGTTCTGACAACGCCGGACGGGGGGAAGGAATATTTCACCAGATTCATCAACATCATACTATAGCAAACCCTTGAATATTCATAGATTATGAGATCATCTCTTAAATCGCTAACCGCTCTGGCGCTTGCCGCCACACTCCTTGCCGGATGCAAGGGCGGCAAGGAAGAAGACCACTCGCGGGACGAGTTCTCCGCCACCGTAGGATTGGGAATATACAAGGACGGCAATCCTGTGCTCACCTTCCTTAAGAATACGCACCAGTACTACTGCAACCCTCGGAAAGGCATCCTGCGGATCTCCGACAACGAAGGAACCAAGGACGTGACCGTGAAACTCAGCGCCATGCCATCGTCTTCCTCCGGCGTTGACGGCACAGTGTCAGGCAACATGGGCGTGGCCGGCTTCAGTTTCAGCGGACTCCAGGTCGTCAGGACCGACAGCAGGACAGTCTGGCTGTGGTCAGACAAGGACAAGGTGGGGTTCATCCTCCCGTCAGCCGGACCGCTATCCGCAAGATAGAAATTTCACAACCAGTCAAGCATCAAAACAGATTCTTACTTTTCCTTGAGCCAGACTCTCATCGAGGTCTTATCACTGCGGTTGTCCCAGCTATAGCACGGGATAAGGCTTATCCGATCATCAACACTGTCCCTGGAGACCAATGACACGATGCCGCCCAGAGTCCCGCCGGATATGCGATCCGTGTCAAAGACGGACTCCGTGCTGACTGTCATGTCCTGTCTGCCATCGACGTAGGTATAGAGACCATCACCAGTGGCGAAAGACTCGGAGGTACTCCATTTCGGAATCCTGAGCCTTACAGAGAATATCTTCGGCCTGTCCGGATTGACGGCAGCTGTCTCTTGCCGGTGGCCTGATAATAGGCGACAGCGGCCTCGTAAAGGTGTCCCATGTTGTACAGATCATGCAGCAAATACAGTCTATCTGTTCGTTACAGGGAACTCCGTTATGCGCAAAGTCGTGCATCCGTAAGGGATAAGGACGATATCCTCTTCCTCCGGGAAAGTGCCTTGATAAAGCGTACTGAACGGCATAGGACCGGCTGATCCGTTATATTCATGCCAGAACGGCACCCTTTTCCCCTTCGCATGGATTTCCAAAGGTGTGTTCTCCTGGTTCCAAGGATACCCAGACACCTCCCTGCGCACAACCTTGAACGCCCCCTCCACATTGTCTATGTCCTTGGCCCGAAGGCAATAGTTCCAAGGAGTGGTCGGAAGGACCTCGTAGTACCAATCGCCGTGCTGCCCGTTGAACTCTCCGTCAAAAGAGACTTTTTTCCATTGCTCACCTATGCGCAAGGCATACACAAGAGGACCTCTTTCAACAACGGCCGAATTTTCGTACCAGCGGCTTACAGACACTCTCATCGGCAGGGTCAACTCAATGACATCTCCACTTTTCCATTGTCTGTCAATAGTGGCCATTCCGCCTTTGCCTGGAGTCTCGCATGCCTTGCCGTTGACTGTAAGCACAGGCGCGTCACACCACTCCGGAATTCTGAGATGGACAGGGAACGAAACCTTGCGCTTTGCGGACACCGTTATCTTTATAGTCTCGTCAAACGGATAATTGGTCTCCTCTTTGAGAGTCACCTCCTGACCGTCGGCCACCTTGGCGGTAACATGGCAAGGGGCATAAACCATAGCCGCAAGGCCATTGTCATCCGAAGCGAACCATAGATGCTTTGTGAACTTAGGCCAGCCTTGGTGCATGTTGGAAGTACAGCAAGGATAGCCGCAAAGGATTCCGTAAAGCTGGTCTGTACCGTTATAGCTTGTCATAAAGTTCCTGCCACTGTTCTTGGAAATCTCAATCTGGTTGAGTTGCTGGTAATACTGGCGAGCATCATAAGCGTCTGTAGCCTGTGTCGGAAGAGCGTTGAATGTCACCCTCTCCAGCAAGTCAGCCCAATCAGTACGGCCAGTGATCTCGATCATCTTCTCAAGCGAGAACATCATCTCCACCGCCGTGCAAAGCTCCGACCCTTGGGTAGGGTTGCCGGAATGAAGCAACTCATCGGCTCCATAAAGTCCGGTCGGCCAGCCGATGGTTCTTCTGATGTCCGCCAATCCTATGTCAATGGCGTCCAGACAGGCTTTGTCCTTTGTCTTTTGGTATCGGATAACAGGCTCCTTCATTCCTTGCGCAAGGTTGACGCAATGAAGCGTGAACAAAGACGTCAAGGTAGTCCTGTCGGACAAGCGCCCTGTCCAATCAGCGGTCTGGGAAGCGATGGTGTCTCCGAGTTCCAACAAAAAACTGTCACCCGTGATGTTGTAGAGCCAATAGACAATGTAAAGGTTGTCCCCTCCTCTTTCCTGCCCCCAGTATGTCCAGTTATTGAGCGGAGTTTCAGTCAGATGCTTGTGCTGGTACTTAAAATACTTGGTGAGGAAAGTCAGCACCCGCTCATCACCAGTTGCGTCATAGTACTGTTTGAGAAATTTAAGGACAACCATTCTCGGCCACCAGTCCTTGGCATTCGATCTTTGAAGCCCACGCTCGAATTCCAGATCGACTGTAGGCCCGAAGCAACCGTCCTCGGTCTGACTTGCAAGCGCCCACTCAACCCATGGCCTCGCCTTTGTCTTAAGGGCTTCGTCATCAAGAATGTACGCAAGCGGAATAAGGCCGTCAATCCAGTATGGCCCCCTTTCCCACATGTCTCCGTCGCCTCCAAGCCATCCGTTACGCTCGCCCATCACATGAGGGTAAAGCACGTCAAGATGTCCAGTCAAACCTGTGGCCATTCTCTGGAGCTGGTCTTCCAGCCACCCGTCAGCCTTAACGCTGCCAAGAGGCAGTTCCACCAGTGGTTTGTGAACCAGCGGCGCCCTGTTGTTCCGGTATAGGGACGAGCCTTCCTTTCCGGAGGCAAAAGTGCAGAAAGTTCCAGCTATCATAGCAAGAAGCAGTAATCTATGTTTCATTTTACAGATATTATTGTATAATCGTTATTTGTTTTGTCACAGACTTTTCTTTCGTGTCAGCGAAACCGACCGCGACATCATAGACATCCTTTTTGGATATGACAAATCCGTCAGAGCCCTCAACCCGGCTGATGCCTCCCGGAGCGTAAACCGAAATTGTGTCTTTGGTTCCAGGGAGACCCTGGATGGTAAGGACAAGGTTGCCATCCACAATTTTCTGGAATATGATGTTCGAGCATCTCCGCGCGTCGCGTGGTTCCGGCATCCGGTAATGAGGCAACGGAGCAGCCTTTTCCTTACACTTGACAACAATCTCGCTGGAGCCTTTGACCTTGACATGGAACCTGATCGTCGTGTACTCCTTATCAGCCACCTCCGAGAAATCCGTTCCGACTCCGTCCACACTCACAGACAGAATTTCCGTGCCTATTCCATAAGATGGCGCCATGGTGACATCCAATGGCTTGTCCGATGTGACCTGATAGCGGATTTCCCCGGCGGAACGTGTCATCGACATATTCAATAGTCCATCGCCCACACGGAGATTTGAAACCCTGATCCACTCCCAGTCAAGAGGCAGACGCGGAGCCAGCTCGGCAGACGCGCCAAGAGCGTCAGGACGGAAGCCCACCATGCCCTCCAGAATCGGCTGCACGGTCATTGTCTCAGACCAACACTGGTTTCTGGTTATGCCGTTGGAGCGGTATTCCTTTCCGTTCAAGACCTCCGGAATCCGTCCATGGAACTCTCCGTTGTAGGCAAGCAGGTTGTGCATGATGTGGCCGAATCCCTGAATATATCTACCGAACCCGAACTCAGCCAGAGCGACCGAACCGGTGAACAAAGGCCAGATGTTGTCCTCGGAATATGCCCCATAGCTCTCCAGGCGGCATGTGTCAGCCACCGATGAGACACCCCAGTCTCCGCTTATGCACAGATCGGAGTATTTCATGGCAGTCTCCCTGGACTTGGCATAGTCCAGGTCTCCGAAATATATGGACGATGAAGTCAACGCCAGAAAATCCTTTGTGAACGTGCCATCCGGCATCTTGCCAAAGTTGAAATAATGACGGGACTCATTCCAGTAATCCCGGTCGATGATGTTCCTTATCTTGTCGGCCTCAGTCTCATAGCGTTCAGCATTGAGTTTGTCTCCGGTCAAGGCACAGATGTCCGACGCCTCGTAAAGCCCTCGGCAGTACAAAGCCGCCACGACCAGTTCAGTCAGGGAACCGTAGAACTGTCCTCCCTCAAGCCATCCGTGTCCCACATTCGTGTTTTCCGGAAGACCGTCGCCATTGGTGTCCGTGGAGGCGCAGAACGCCAATGCCTTGTGCACGGCTCGGATATTCTTTTTCACGAAATCCATGTCTCCGCTGGCCTTCAGGTACTTGCCCATAAGGACCACGAAGAACGGAGTCGCGTCGGAAGCGTCATAATGAATGGATCCGCTCGTGGTCGCCTCATGGTAGATCTTGCCATCCACCCGTTGGTACTTGACAAGCATCTCAAGGACATTACGGACAGTCTGGAAATCCCCCATCTCAAGGAATGCCAAAGCACTCCATTCCGCATCACGACCAAAGAACCAGGCATATCCTGGTCTGCCACTCACTTTCTGACCTCCATTCCAACCGCGCCGCGAGGAGGAATATCCCGCAAAAAGCCCTTTGCCCATTCCCGGAACATCGACATTGTACTGCTCCGAGCTGACGGTTGCCCAGTAGTAACCTTCATTGAATATGGAATCCGGAGTCTCAACGGCTGCGTGAGAGGCTACATAATCCTTATAGAACGAGTCACTTGAAGCGAACGCTGAATATGGTGCCTCAGCAATGGCCTTGTAATCAGCGACAGCCTGCCTGTCTCCCTGATCACCGGCCGCGAACAAGACATCAAAACACCTTGTCCCTTTGACATCAAGGCACACGCTGGCATTCACCTGACGCAAATCCGTCGGCACACCGACAGGTTCACCGGAATCGTAGCCGAAGCCGTCGTACTGTCCCACCGAGGCAAGCCGCGCCGGGACATTGAACCCGACAATGGACACAAACTCCCTGTCGCTGTCCGATGCGACAAAAGCGTTGAGTCCGTCAGCCCATCCATAATGAATTGTTCCAAGAGCGTCCGCGGAGTACGGCCACATGAAGCGTAGGTTTGTCTTGAAGTCCACATGGATTTCCTCAACCGAATCATCATCCCACTCATAATGGGCAACCGCGGACGGTGAATCCACAGGACCCGTTATCACTTCCCTGATTTTGGCTCCGCCAGCCGAATATTCCCTGATTATTGAATTTGCCCGCAGTTGGATGTCAGTCTCCTCCGCCCCCAGAAGACAACAACTTCCGGCTGTCTTGACAAAAACACGGTAATCCCTCAAAGACATGAATGGATGTGTCCAGATCTCGAATATCCCGCCATTCTCCTTGCAGATGACAGTCGCCCTCTTCCCTGCGATGTTCACCTCATTTCGTGTCGCCTTCCAATCAAGCGTATGGGGATCTTCCGGAAGAGTCCAACGCGTCGGTCCGGGAATATCCACACTGTCATATTCATAAGCATCCTCCGATGTCAGCGGTCTTTCGGAACAGTCCCAATAACGAGGAGTCTCCCCAGACTTCAATGTGCCGGCGAGATACCCAACGCAATTCCTCGTGAAACGTTCGAGCAGACATCGGTTATAGTTCGGAGCGCCATAGTTCAGCAATCCTCCGACCGCCAGAATGTCACCCTTTCCGTAAGGGGTCTCCCAAATGACTTTCTCATCGGGATGGTAGTAGATATATTCCCAGAATATTCCTATCACTTTGGCTCCGTCCGCAGCAGGAGCCACACCCTTTGGAAAACCAAGAACCCGGCATTTGTTGTCGTTGTGCCCATGCCAGACGTACGCCCCTCCGTTCATCCCGTCAAACAATGGATGGGAACGGAATGAATGGAATCCGACCTTGCGTCCAAAGCCGTAGTCCACCGCGTCGTAAGTCCAAGCGGAGATCGGAGAGTCCTCCACTCCGGATTCGTTCAAAAGCCTGACGGCATCCATAGAAAGGATCAGCTTTCCGCCTGCTCCGACATAGGACAACAACCTTTCAGAAAGGGTCCTCTCAGCCTCCGTGAAATCCGAGCTGTCCGGCCTGTGGAACCAGACGACATCGAACCCGGAGAGATCGGATTCGCAGCCAGCGTCAATGACGGAGCAAAACACCCCGTTTTCCAAAGATAGCATGGAACGCAAGGAATCAATCTGTTTCGAGTCATGATCGCCCTCAATTAGAGCCACTTTCAAATCCTGTCGTCCGCAGGATGAAAGCAGTGTCACCACAGCGGCGCAGATAACGGCAAGAAATCTCCTGAACATAACAGACCTGTCCAATCAAATTTGTATAAGAGAGGCGCACCGGCAGCATGGTGCCGGCGCACCTCTCAAACACCATTATTAACAACAAACCTTATTTCAGCTCAATCCACTGATAGGTGGTGCCACTGTTCATCAGAAGATAATATGTCACCGCCTTTGCAGTCTTTGAATCCTTTGTGACAGTGATGTAATACCATCCTTTCAGAGCCTCGGCTCCTTCTCCACCCTTGTTGAATTCATCAAATGTGAACAAAGCCTCGCCTTTGGAGTCACTGTTTTTCGTCAGAAAGACGTTCCTGTCTTCGTCACGGTCGGACTCGGTCCTATAGATTTTCACAGTAGCACCTTCCACAGGCTGGGTCATGTTCTCATCCGACACCACAGCCACACAGAAATTCCAAGGAATCTCACGCTCAAGAAACTCGAATCTTCCGCTTCTGTCACATGAGCAGAACAAGGTGGCGACCAAAGCCATCAGGCCGACAATTATACTTTTATTTTTCATTGTTCCCGTAATTAAAATTGATACTCCTTATACTCGTCCCTAGGCCCGCCGAACGTGTAGTCCTCAAGTCCGTAGAAGTCAATCTCTACCTTAGGGACAGGCAATTCACGATAGGATCTTGTGGTCAGCTGGAACTTGTCCACCGGTGTCCTGCGACGATTGTACCAACCAGTCGCCGAGCTGGCGAAGCAGCACTCCACGAACATCTCGTAATAGACGGACTCTATGATCTTATCCTTTGATGAAGACGCGTCTATGTCTGTCATGCCACCAACATTCTTGTGAGTGAGGTTGACAAGCGCGGCGGCTTCGGCAAGCTTTCCGTTGTTGGCCAGAGCCTCGGCGTAGATCAAATCAGACTCCGTCTTGGTGAAAAGATAAAGTGTGCCTTCCCCACTCGGCTGTCCGGTAAGGGAGAAACGGTTCTTCTCACCCATGTAGTAAGAGCTGTACGAATTGTTGAACTGCGCGCCGCTGCCGGTCGTGACGACATCGGTATAGACAAAATACTCAGGGTTGTTCAGACGCGCGTCCGGGCAGTTGACCACCTTTGGCATAGGACCGTCCTTGGCGAAACTGTAATCCTTAGGGATAGGCCAGACGGCACCTTTGTCATCCGGAGCCATCATCGCGATGATTCTCATGCTAGGACGTACCCACTGGCTGGTATGATAACCAGCGACAGCCTGGGACCAGCATCCGTATGTGGCCTCATTGGCCGGCATCTCGGCGCAAATGTCCTCGGTAAGGGCGTTCCGGGCATATTCCAGAACCTTTTTCCAGTCTGGAGTGTCAGCCTTGTTGGTCCTTGGATAGTAAGCCAGAAGCCTTGCCGCCATAAAGTTGGCCACCTGCATCAGTTTCGTATTGTCTCCCACCGCATTGCCGGGGAAGGTTCCATCGAAGTTAGAGAATGTGTTGTTCCGGCAGATGTCGATGCACTTGTCCAGATAACCAAGAGCGGCATCCCTTATCTCAGACGACGGCCTGATGTCATCTTTCGTGATGGTCTCAACATCAGTGTTTTCTGTCAGCAGGAAACATTTGTCAAAGCAAAGAGCCATCTCAGCATAAGCGATTCCCAACAGGAAATAGTTGTTGGCGTACAACTTGAAATTCATGTCCTTGCCACCCTCCGTATAAACAAGGTCCCCCTCATTCATTTTGGACAGCATGCTGCGGACAGTGTTTATGATGCTGTAGAAATTATACCAACGAGCCTTCGGCGCCGAGCTTGACGGATCCGTGTTGGCCAGCTCTGGCTTCTCGAAACCGGAGTACTGATAGTAATATGTCTTCATGTCCCAGTTGCCTGCGCTTGGTGTGAATATGTCAGCGTTCGTGGACATGTTCCATGACGGCTCCGTGTCATAGTCAAGCATGTACTGCCAGTAGTTGACATAGGCCCCTTTCACAAGAGACGGGTACTGGTTGATGTCGCCCATCACGACATTGATGTCAGGGGCATATTCGTTAGGAATGTCCATGTTGGAGAAATATCCATCGCAGGAGCTCAGACAAAGCGCGGCCGCGGCGGCCATTACCAATGTTTTAGCTTTCATGATTTCTGTCTGTTTCATTAGAATTCAACGGTGATTGTACCGGAAACGGTACGGATGTCAGAAGGATACTTCGGCGTGTCGGTGCCTTCGAGGATGGATCCGCTGTAGGTGTCCGTCTCAGGATCCGGGCCAGAGTATCTGGTCAAAGTGAGAAGGTTACGCCCGATGACGCCCAGTTTGACCCCCTTAAGGAAGCCGATGCCGACCTTCTCAAGCTGTTTCGCGTTGAACGAATAGTTGAGCGCGAACTCACGCAGTTTGATGAACGAAGCATCCTCAATGAAGCTTTCACGGGAATGCTGGTTGTTGTACTTCAAAGGCTTGCGGTTCTCCCAATCCCTTTCGGACATATCCCAGAAAGCCGCGTTGCGACCTGCGAAGCTCATGTACAGACGAGTGTTGTTGTAAAGCAGACCGCCTTTCTGTCCGGAAAGCGTGAAGTAGCACATCAAGCCTTTGTACCTGAACGTACTGGTGATGTTGGCGTTGAAGTCCGGAAGCATATTGCCGACACTCACCTTGGCGTTCGAGCCGTTCTCGTCAAGGACGCTCATGTGGCGTTCCTCGATGGTGCCGACCTCCTTCTTTCTGACCACAAATCCATAGTTGTTGATGCAGAACACATCTCCCACACTCTGGCCAGGCTTGATCTCCTTGCTGGTGCTGACCTCGTCAAGAGACCTCGCGAACTTGGTTCCGTACATCTCGCCGTACTTCGAATGCGAGGCGATCAGAAGAGCGCCGCTTCCGGTATAGAAATCAGGACGGCCAAGTTCTCCGATCCTTTGTGTCAGTTTGTCCCATGTCAGGTAAACATCCCAGCTGAAATTCTTCTTCCTGATGATGTCCACACCGACAGAAAGCTCATAAGCATTCGTGAAGAACTCACCGATGTTGAGGTACTGGTACTCAAATCCAGTGACTCCAGAAACAGACATGGCGTAAGGCATGTCAACATTCTTCTTGTGTGAATATGCGAAGTCAAAGGTCACCCTGTCGAGCAGACGAGCGTCAACACCGATCTCAAGTTCCTTAGAGAGGGCAGGCTTAAGATTCCTGTTACCGAGCTGAGAGCCGCCGTAAAGAGAACCATTGCTCATGCTATAGACCTCATACTTGGCTCCGTAGGCCGGAAGGATACCAGCTGTTCCGTAGGAGACACGTGGCTTGAGAAGATCCACATGAGGAATCTTGAACGTCTTGGCGGCATTCCATGCGGCCGACACACGGTAATATGTCTGCCATCTTGCGTCATCTCCGAGAACGGAGGACCCGTCACGGCGCACAAGAGCGTCAAGCATATATTCCTCTTTCCAGTCACCCTGAAATACTGCTGTCATACTGTTGGAAACGATACGGCTTCCCCATGATGTGATGTCAAGGGTTTCAGGATCAGCCTGATCAAGAGAGATTATGTCCAATCCGGAAACGGCAAGCTTGCTTCCACCTCCGCTGAAGCCACTGCTTTGAGTGTCTTCATAAAGGTACTGAAGGCGGACGTTGGTGTTGAGATCGCCGAACTTCTTTGTGAAGAGGGCACTCGCCTCGACGTTGTGTTTGAAAGCGTTGGATGTCCAATTGCTCACATCTCCCGTGGAACGGTCTGTACCGTCAGGGCTGTTGACTGTCAGGCGACCCTTAGGCACAAGCGATGTCTGATACTTCTGAGAATAATCTATGCTGTAGACAGCATTGAAACTCAGCCAGTCTGTCGGTATGTAACGCAATCCGTAGCTTCCGAGAAAACGGTTTCCTGTGCTTTCAGCCCGCTTGTTGGCCACATCATAGAGAGGGTTGATGTTGTTACGGGTCGAAACCACATTAGGATTCACCTTGTAGTCAGTGCCATCAAGGTTCTTGGCAAGGAAATCCGCACCATAGTCTGAGTAATAGACATCGTCGAAATTGATCGAACGTTCGTCGGTTATCGTCCTCACGAAAAGGTTGGAGGTGTTGAATGAAACCTTGTCGGACAGTCTTGCGTCCATGTTCACACGGAAGCTCGTACGATTCTGACCATCAAGCAGTTTTACGACACCCGGGTTCTTGGTGTTCTGCACGGATGCATAGTAGTTGATGTCTCCGCTCTTTGACCGTCCTGTCAGGCCCAATGTGTTGGAAGCGTAGAAACGCGGAACGAAGATGTCCTTGTACGAATCATGTCCGGGCCATTTGTTGTCCCAGATCGTGTCATCCTCCATTGTGGTGGTAGGAAGTCCGTCAGCGCCTACCACATAGCCGTGGGCGGTTGAACGTTGTGGGCGGAATCCAAGCCAGTTAGGTCCTTCCTCCGTCTTGAACGTCACCCTTACAGTGCCGTTTTCAAGGCTGGCGCCACGTTTTGTGATGATGTGGACTACACCACCGGCAGCCTTGGATCCATAGAATGACGCTGCGGCGGCACCTTTGATGACCTCTATGTCCTCGACATCCTCCATGTTGATGTCCTTGAGGGAGCCCTCGGTCACAATGCCGTCAACGATTATCAATGGTTGCGAATTACTGTCAAAGGAAGTACCTCCACGGAGTTTGATGACCGGTTCCGAACCAGGATTACCGTTGAGATAGGAAATCTTGACACCCGGCATCTTACCCGCGAGGGTCACGGCGACATTGTTGCCGGTTACCTCCTGAATGGACGCCTCGGAGATTTTCTCGACCGTGAAAGGCAGAGTTGCCCTGGACGTACCTCTGGCCACACCGGTCACGATGACATCAGCCAACTGCTCGGCCGAATCCTCAAGAACAACCTTCAGGGACGAGCCATCCACCACAATCTCCTGAGTCGCATAGCCAAGGGCGGACACAATCAGAACAGTGCCTTTGCTTGAGTTAATTGTGAATTTACCGTCAACATCCGTCGTCACACCTTGCTTGGTGTTCTTGATGATAATGCCGACTCCCGGAACAGGTTCGCCGTACTTGTCAACAACAAGACCCGCGACCTTGACCGACGCTTTTTCCTGACCGGCCGTGGCTGCGGCACCAATCATCGTGACCGGAGACATCGCCGAGAGACCTGCCATAAGCATCAATGCACACAGATAGCATCTTTTTCTCATACTTGATAGATTTATACTAATTGGTAAAAGTTTTAACTGCACTATCATGCAATCACAACCGCAAAGGTAGCCCGCGACGCATTCCGAAGCGGGAAAAATCGTATCAAAGAATCACAAATTCTTCTCAATCGCAATAATCCTTCGGCAAGACACCGAATTGCTTCTGGAAGCACTTGGAGAAATATGACGGGGAACTGAAGCCGACAATATACGCGACCTCATTCACCTTATAGACATTCTCCTTCAAAAGCTCCGCGGCCCTCTTAAGGCGGCAAAGACGTATGAAGTCATTCGGAGAAAGTTCCGAAATCCCTTTCAGTTTCCTGTAAAGGGTAGCCCTGCTCATATACATCGCCTTCGCGATGTCATCGACATCCAATTCCGTGTCCTCGATGTGGTCATAGACATAGTCCATGATCTTTTTCATGAACATCTCGTCGGACTTGGAATGAGCGATGGAAGAGACCGGCTCGGTCGGAGAATGCAGGAACGTGTCGCAAAGACGGGCACGCAACCGGAGAAGGCTGTCGATCCTCGCCAGAAGAATCTTGGGCGAGAACGGTTTGGGAATATAATCATCAGCTCCGTTGTTCAACCCGCTTACCTGCGTATCCGGATCAGTCTTTGCGGTCAGGAGTATGAAAGGAATGTGACTATAGTTGATGTTCGCCTTGACCTCGGCGCAGAACTCCATCCCATCTTTGCCTGGCATTATAAGGTCACTTATGATCAGATCCACCTTATTGACAGCCAAAACCCGCAGGCCTTCATCACCATCCGTAGCGGTCAAGACGTTGTATTCCCCAGTCAATGTGTCTGTCATCAGCACACGGAACTCCGCATTGTCGTCAACCACAAGGACTGTCCTTGCATCGGTCTTATTTGTCCTGTCAATCGGTTCCGTTCCCTTGCCGGCAGCGGCATCCCAATCCGAAACGACATCGCTGTCAAGCATGATGACATTTTTCTGCCTCAACGGAAGCTCAAGGACAAACGTGACATCGTCCGTGGATGTGTCAAGTGTCAGACTTCCGGAATGCATCTCCGCCAGATTCCTTGCGAAAGGCAAGCCTATTCCTGTGCCTTCGCTGTTCTTGTCAAGCTTGACAAAAGGCTCGAAAATCCGTTCCTTCTCCCCCGCCGGAATACGGTCACCATCATTCGACACAGACAAGGTGAAGGTCAGCCCGTCCTCCACCAATGAAAGAGAGATCAAATGTGCCGCATGCTTGAGGGCATTGCTCAAAAGGTTGCTCAAGATTTTTGTAAACACTTCCCCATCCACATCAGCCATCACTTCATCCTCCGGCAATGATGTTCTGAGTTCAATCCCCTTTATCGCTGCTGACGGAGAAAATCTGCCGCAAGTCTCCCTTACAAGTTTGACCAACTCTATCCGACGGAAATTCAATTGGCTCACGGCAGGATCAATCTTTCTGAAATCCATCAGTTCATTGACAAGTTTGAGAAGACGGTTGGCGTTCCTGCGTATTATGGAGAGAACCTCATAATTCTTGTCATTCTCCCCGATATTGTTCATAACATTCTCGATCGGAACCGTGATCAGAGTAAGAGGAGTCCTGATCTCATGAGTGATGTTCGTGAAAAAGTCAATCTTGGAATTATAAAGTTCCTTCTCTTTCGTCCTCTGTATCCTTTCGAACACCTGATTGTTCCGCCGTTTATAGTACAGTACAATAAGCCAGACAGCCAAGGAACACAGGGTCATCGCCATCAGCACGAACAGGACTCTTGCCCAGAATGTCTTGTACCAAGGAGGCAGCACCTTGATGTCCAACGAGTTCTCAACCGGAGGCCACAGTCCATCCATGCTTACGGCCTTGACCGTCAACGTGTATTTCGCGGGCAGAAGGCGCGAGAATGTTATAGTCGCCGTTTTGTCAGCCGGAATCCACTCCTCGTCGAGCCCCTTTAGCATATAGTAGTAATTCACATCCTGACGCTCTGAATAGTCTATGCCGGTGAACCCGACACTGAACACTGACTGGTGCGGATTCAGAACAATCTCATCGGAAGCCATTATCGATTTACGCAGCGGCGAGCCGTCCGCACCTGGATCGACGGATTCATTGAACAACAGGAACTTGTTGAAAAGAATGGTCGGTGGCGTAGAAAGACGTCTAAGATGATCGGGATCAAAGGATGCGATCCCCTTCACACATCCGAACAAAAGCCTTCCATCGTGCAGTCTCACGCCAGACTTATAATTGAACTGATTGTATATCAATCCATTCTCACTATTGACCGTGATGATCTGCCCGTTGTCCGGGGATATTCTGAACAACCCCTTGTTGGTGCTGCCCCAGATGTTCCCGCCCTCATCCTCAAGAAGTTTGTAAATCACCCCGTTGGGAAGACCGTCAGATTCATCATAATGCGAGTCAAAAGATTGTTTCGTTCTGTCAAAACGGAAAACGCCTTTTCCTTCTGTCCCGACCCACATGTTCCCCTCCTTGTCCAGCAGAAGGATTATCGCCTGGGTTATTCTGTCCCGCTCGTCACAGTCAAAGCCTGGATTGTCCCACACATCGTTCCTCCCGTCATACCGGAACACTCCCTGACCGATGGTGGCGAACCAAAGGCGTCCATCAAGATCTTCAGAGATATCATTCACGGAAGATGTGATCACATCCTTACGGACATGTTCGAACCGTCCGGACATGGAGTCATAGCGGCACAACCCCTTGATCGTTCCTATCCAAATGGAATCATCAAAGCCTTTGTAGATTGAATATACGCTGTCATCAATCAAAGAGCCCGCCTTTCCGTCATTGACGAAATGGCGATAACGTCCGGTGTTCACATCCAGCACATAAAGGCCGTCCATGTAAGTTCCCACCCACAACTCCGAATCTCCCACAAGAGCCAGGGCATGGACATTCGTGGCGTCAATGAATCCGCTTGAGAAAGTCTTCGTCCGGCCGTCGTAGAAATTCAATCCGGCATCCTCGGTGGCAATCCAAAGATTGCCGTCCCTGTCCTCACACATCTCGCTTATGCTCTTGCCTTTAAGATCACCAGGCATGTCACCGGGGCATATTTTCGCGAACTGTGAGGTATATTCCGAATAATAATTGATTCCACCAAAAAACGACCCGACCCACATTCCTCCTTCCGAGTCCTCTGCTATGGAATGAATCGAGTTGTCGGACAACGAGTAATCATCATTCGGAGAATGTCTGAGATTGTAAAGGGATCCGTTCTCGCAAACATACAATCCGTTTTCTGTGCCGACCCATAGCTTTTTCCCGCGGTCAATGTAGATGTCATGAATGATCGTCTCTGTTATGGACTGCCCGTCCTGAGACTTCCACCTGAGGAATGTGTGGCTTCTCAAGTCAAACATATACAGACCTTTCTGCGAACAGCCGACAAGCAAGGTGTTCCTGTCCAGCGACGCGATCTTCCAGATGTCACGGAAAAGCGGATTCTCTTTCGGGCCGAAAAGCCGTATCTCCCCTGTCGTCGGGGAATATCTGAACAGTCCCTTCGAGTTGGTGGACACCCAAATGTTGCCGTCCCCGGCAAGGCACAAGCTCCTTATGTACCTTCCAGCCCTGTCGGAGGCGTCAAGCAACGGAACAGGGGTACAATCACCGTTCCGGTCAACCTTGAACAGGCCATAATTGGCCACCACAACCCAAAGATTCCCGTTACGATCGGTAGCCATGTCCCTGACAAGACCGGAAACGGACTCGCCATCCTTTCCTGTAAGCTCGACCGCGCTGAAAGCCTCGGCAACCGGATCATACACGGAAAGCCCTTCCCTGGTTCCGACATAGATCCGGCCATCCTCACTGCGATGAAGACAAATGGTCACGTTGCTCCTGAGTCCGTTCCCGGCAGAAGATCTGTTGAATATGCGGAATGAATCCCCGTCATAGACGCTGACACCGTCCCCGGTAGCGGCCCAGATCCGGCCGTACGAGTCCTGAATTATGTCATAGACAGAATTCTGGGACAGGCCACTTTCAACGTCCAGACATTTGAAATAGAAATCACTCGCCATGGCGGTCACTGGCATGAAGAGCAACAGTGACAGCAGCACAAAGGCCTGACGCAGAAGAGCTTTCAAATCATCCATTGGCGAAAGGCAGGAACTTTCAAATGTCAATATTCCAGCTTGAAGTCATCTACCCAAAGAATCGAGTCCGGACTGCCGGTGAAATAGTCTCCAAGCATGCTGGCGGCGCAGGAGACTATGATGTGCGTAGGGCGGCGGGAAGTGGAGACATATTCAAGAGGAATCTCGACCTTGGTCCACTCCATGTCGTGATCCGTGACGAATCTGCCGTAGGCGATGACGTTCGGCCCCTTTGAGTCGAAGAACGTCTCCTTCTTCGTGGTGTTCACCTCGACAGGACAGTCAGCCGTGCCGCCATATTCCTTGAAATCCCAGTCGCCGAGAGCCACCCAGACAATGCCCCTGTCGTTGTCTCCGACCTTGACCACATCATCCTCCGGATAGCCGTCAAGGGTTTTCTTCTGGATTATCCCACTCTTGTACTTCAGCCAGACGAAGAGTTTCCTCGGACGCAGGGTGAACGGCCGTCCAAGATGGATCACACCGCCGGACGTACCGAGAGTCTTTGCATATTCACCGGAGAAAACATTCCCCGCCGCAAATTTGATAATCACGTACTGCGACGCCATCTTCAATGAATATTCCCCCTCAACCTTCTCTGTGTCATCCGGTTTTGTGATGGCAAAGCTTGATCCGACAGTGGTGGAACCCTTGTTTCCGCTTCCCCACCATTTGGTCTGGAGAGCAGGATCCGAGGAGGCAGGATCGTAGAACGAGAAGTATTTGGAGGACTCGGCTTTGCTGAATGTCTCGAATCCAGAGTTCGGCAACTGAGCCTCCGCGTCGGTGGTGAACTTACTCACATCCGTGACTTCATCTCCGCTGAAGGCCACACACTCATATTCTGTCAAAGGTTCAAGTCCACCGGTCATAGCGCTGAACGAACCTCCGTCCGACGTGACATTCTCTACATTCCTCCAGACAGACTCCCCGGATTTTCTGATCCTGAATCCGTTGTCGCCGCCCTCTATTCCGGAAGCCTTGAGCCATGCCACCCTTGTCCACACGTCAACACCAGTCATCGAGACGGTTGACTCGACCTGTTCCGCATAGAGGGTCCACTCCTCCACAACATTCCTGCAGGACACCTTCACCACCACAGGATTCGTGAAATCATGCAGTGAAGCGGGGTCCGGGAAATATTCCGTCACTCCCTCCGGGCCAAGTTTCATGGAGACTACGCTCAGATTCTCCAAAACCACACTGGAAGGAATCTTGAATATCACCCGTCTGTTATCGGCATCTATCACGGCAACTCCGGATTGGCCGGAGACTGTGAAGTGACGTTCTATCGGCTGTCCGGCCTTGACCGTCCAGTCAAAGTCCCTCTCATAAAGATTCAATGTGACATGGTACGGCAACGAAAGATCCTTTGTTCCTGTCACCACAGCCGAGGCGGTGACGGCTTCCTCATTGAAAGAGACCTCTGTAATGTTCACACTACGGATGTCTGTGGCCTCCTCAAGTGTGATCAAGACCTCACGCGCATCCTTGTTGATGCTGACAGACTTGGCGCCATCGGCCTGAAGAGACGTTATCTCGGCGGCCACATCCGGATAAGGGATGTCGTTCCTGATGCAGGACACAACGGCGAGGACTGCCATGAATATGACTGAAAAGCTGTTCTTCATAACCTAAATGTGGAAACTTAGCCCGAATGAAATGTCAAGGATGTCCAGCATGAAACGGACCTTCGAGAAATCCCTGGTTCCAACCACCTCTCCCTTCTTATAATAATCAATATGGTTGTAGGTGGCGCCTCCGATACCTATGGCGACATGTGTGCTGATGCTGTTCGTCACAAAAATCATAAGTCCCGGGTGAACGGCGATCTTGACCCTGTTGGCGGCGGAGTAACTGTCAAGGCTTTCCTCATTGTACGAGAATGAAGTCCGCGTGTATGAATATCCCAACGACACATCGGTGAACACACCGATTCTGCTCCGCTTGTCCAAAGCAGCGTATGCCCTGTGAAAAATCTCGGCCTGAACAGTACGTGAAGCCGCCTGGATGTCACTCAAGGAGACAGCCAGATCATCGCTCAACATCGAAAAGTCAGCATTGGAGATTCCTCCCCTCGCCGATGAATATTTTGCCCTCAGGCCTACCGACCTGTTGTTCTTGTAAGTGTAGTCCAGATAAGGAGACAACGTCATCATTGTCCCGTTGGCATCCAAATGCTGAAGCAGCATAAGATACTCGCTGTCTGTGCTGGACAGGTCAGCGTAAAAGAACTGCACTCCTGCGGAAAAGTCCCCCTTTGGCATGAACAGCCTGTCCGGTCCGCGCTTTTCCACGACGGAAAGACTGTCTCTCTCCGCTGCCCGAATTCCAGACACGGAAAGAAAAATGAAGAATATTATCGCTAACTTTTTCACCGCCTACAGGTAATAATAGAGGCTGAATCCCACAGCAAGCAGGTTCACCTTGAAATTGATGAAAGTAAGACTCCTGTCTCCTTCCGCCACACGGTTGTGGTTCTGGTCGGTCCAGTCGAAATGCAGTCCCAGCATGTTCACGCTGACATCTATCGCAAGCCTGTCCGTGACAAATGCCATAAAACCGGGACAAAGATTGATCCCAAGAGAGTTAGATGTCTCGTACGAAGCGTTCACCTTGTTGCCGTGGCCGTCCAGCACCTTTCCCTGACCGTACGAATATGACAGCTGCAACTCGTTGAAAAGCCCAAGTCTCTTAATCTGTCCTACAGGAATATAGTAGCGTCCTATCCCCTGAATCTCGAAGGCATGACTGATCTTGTGGAAATCCGACACTTCCAGATTGATGTCCTCGAAATTCATCTTGGCGGAATCCAGTTGGAACATATTCCTCTTGTAGCCGACACGGACTCCCACTCCCATGTTGTCCTTGAACAAATAGCAGAACGCGGGGCTGACCGAAAGCGTGTAGCCGGTGGACTTGATGCCGTTGACAACCATAAAACGTGAGTTGTCATTGTTGTGAAGCATATAACTAGCCCCGCCACCTATCATCCAAGTCCCTTTCTTGATGAAGCAAGGCTGGGAAGAAAGGTCAATACCCCTGTCCAGTTTCTGACCTTCGGCGCTAAATGTGCCAAGAATCAGAAACAGGACTGAAAGTACTATGCATGAACGTCTATCCATTATTCGTAGAGAAGTTCCATTCCGTCAAGCCAAAGCTTGCTGTTGTCATAGCCGGAGAAATAGTCACCGTACATGCTGGCTGCACAGCTGATGATGATGTGGGTCGGGTAGGTAGTCTGGCTTCTGTACTCGACAGGGATTGTCACCTGTATCCAGTCCTTGGCCGGATTGGAATCGTCAGAAGAAACGATCTTCTCTCCGAAAGCTATAGTGGACGCATCCGTGCTGAAATCCACGAAAGTACTTGGGTTGGTGGTATCAAACATGACAGGGCTGTCGGCATCTCCGCCGTACTTTTTGAAATCCCAAGTACCGAGAGCAATCCTGATCGAGGCCTTGTCATAATTGCCTTTCTTACCGTCCGCCGGGACATTGCCGGACTCACGGTTGATGATGCCACCGGAATATTTCATCCAGAATCTCAATGCCGTAGGCCTTGCGGCGAACGGCCTTCCGAAGTAAACTGTTCCGCCAGTGGTCCCGATAAGATTTCCGAAATGTCCGCTGAAAAGGTTTCCGGCGGCGAACTTCACGACAACCCAACGTGATTGGAGGCACACCGACTGCGAGCCTTCCTTATAGTCTGACGCGTCAGGATAGCAGATCACTGAACCTGAACCGACAAGAGTCGCTCCTTCATTACCATTCCCCCACCATTGCTTCTGAAGTGCAGGGTCGGGAGATGCAGGATCGTAGAACGACTTGTACTTTGAGCTCTCGGCATTGGATGTAGTCTCGAACCCACCGTTGGGAACAGGCACAGCCTTGTCGGTCGTGACATCGGACGGAGCGGCGAAAATCTCCTCCGCACCGGACTCCATGGATGTCAGCACGAGGCGGTATTCATAAGTCGTGGATGGATACAAGCCTTTGATCTCCGCGCTGAATATGCCTTCCGACTCTCTGACAGCGGCCACAGGTGTCCAGTCCTGAGTGTTTCTCGCGCGGACTTCGAAGCGGACCTTGTCCTTGTCGTACTGGGCCTCATCCACATCGGCATGAGCCGTGAAGTGACCGGCCCAGATCTCATATCCGGAAGACCGGGCAATGCCGGTTGACGTTCCTTCAAAGATGATGTCATCGTAGATGTTGTTCGTGGTGTCATCCACAATAAGATCGAAGGCCAGAATGCCGTCTTTCTCCGTGTACTTAAGACTGAGCCTATACCTCCTGCCGTTTTTCACATTCTTGATCTCTCCGGATTTAGCGAACGTCTTTCCGTCCTTTTTCAAAGTGCCAGAAAACGACCACATGAGCGACGGTTCGAACCCGGAGGTGATGAAAAAGCCATCCTTGCCGCCTTCAGCCGCGTCATAGACCAGTTTGGCCGAGGTTTCACCATCCAATCCGACAGTGCAGGAATAACCATCCTCGAACGCCTCTGTGACGGACGGGTCAAAAGTCACATTGGAAATCACGTTGCAGACCTTTGCAGTGACAGTCACATTGCCTGAGTCTCCGGCCTTGACGGTCACGTTTGAGGAACCCTTGTAACTCTTCTGCTCCCATGAGGCGGCGGCAGGGTTCTCTTTGGCGATCTCACCGGCCACGACATCGACACGGTAGTCATCAGCCGGCAGATAGATGGTCTGCGGCATCTGTGAATATACATATTCACGAACCTTGCCTGTGAAATCAGCCTTGTAGATGCTTACCTTGGCGGAGGAAAGGAGTTCGTCCTGACTCATAGCCGCCTTCGTGGCGGACTCGCCCATCCTTACGTCCAGACTGAACGCTCCTTTGGCAGCCGGTGTCTCATCGTAGTTGGCGCACGCTCCAAAAGCGACAGCGGAGAGAGCCAATGTTATGATTGTGAGTTTATTTTTCATATTCCTTCCTCCTACTTCACTTCAAGGGTGATCGGGATACTCTTGCGGCAGCCCTTGTTGTCAACCACGTTCATAGTGAATGTGTGTGTGCCCTGGAAAGCCAGGAGAGGGGTCTGCGCGCCCGACAGATCGAAGTCGATCTCTGTCTTTCCGGAAAGTTCAGAGCCGTGAGGGAAAGGAACTATGTCGAAGACACCCATAGCAGCTTCTGAAGGGTTGATAAGATCAAGGGTAGTTCCGCCTACCGAATTCACGGAATTGATGAAATCATCATTCGTGGAGGCGATGTCAACGGTGAACTTACGGACACCGTTAGGAATCTTCGCCGTCATCGTGAGCGGGAATGCCCCTGTGGCCGGCACAATGATAGTCTTGGCAATGTCGTAGGAACTTGTGCTGACAAGCTCGATGCCTCCGTCACCGGTCGGAGCGTCAGGATCCTTACCGTCACCGTCTTCCTTTGCAGGAACATCGTTTTCCAGTTCAGCGTCCTCGACCAGGCCGTCAATCTCGATCGAGAATGAAGCATTTCCGGAAGCATCCACCTTCTTCAAGATCCTGACCACGTGCCAGTCCTGAGCTTTCACATTAGTGATGGGGGCAAGCATCCTCTGGGTCTTGCCATCGATCGAGCCTTTGAACATCAAAGATATGGTGGCCTCGTTGCCGTTCACAGCAAAATAGCCCAGGCGGTGATCGTAGGTTGGATTCCCGTTTGAGTAATCAAGTTTGTACTCCAAAGGGTAGCCTGGCGTCAATTCCACCCTGGCGACACCGTCACCAGAGACAGACTTAAGGAAATCGTCGTTGTACTCGACAGTGACGATGGCCTGAAGAAGCTTGCAAGTGATCGAGCCGAGGGTCGTGGTCACACCAGCCTTGATGGTGAAACTTTTGGACGCTCCGTAAACCGGAGCCGTGAACTTAGCTTGAGGGACTTCCGCACTTGTCGAACGTGCATCAATGCGATAGTCTCCTGCCGGAAGCGATATGTTCGCGCTGCCAAGCACTTCCCGATAGGTCTTCTGCCAGACAAGCCTGTCTGCATTGTCGTAGAGGAAGAGGACATAGTCATCCCCCGCCGTTTCGGCACGGGTTATAACCTTGTTCACATCTTCCGAGACCTCGATGGACAATCCGTCAAACGACAGGATCCCGTTCCAGTTGCCTCCTCCGTAATTGAAATTGTCCTTCTTGCAGGACACCGCCATAACACTGATGGCGGCCATGAATATGCAAATGCTCTTTTTCATCTTTCTCAGTCGTTAAGATCAACTTCCGTCAACTCGGCTTCCTCAACCGCTTCGTCAAATGAGATGATGATCGATCTCCCGCCCACGTTTGACACATCAAACTTGAGGGTGTAGCAGGTTTTCGGAGAAAGAGGGCGAAACTCCTTGCCGGAGAAAGCCTGAGTCTTTCCTCCCTGTCCTGTAAGGTTTCCGGAGACGGAGATCATGTAGGCATCCACAAAAGCGGCCCTGGTCTCCGTTTTAGAGAATGGAATCTCGGTGCCGCCACCGGTCTTGACAGTAAAGGAATAATCCGTGTAGTAAGCCTTGAAAGCATCTGTGCACTCCACTTTGACGATGGTGTTCGCAAGAGTAACCGGAATGGCCACCGTAGTCGTCCCCCCTCCCGTGACGGAGAAAGACTTCACGCCCGTGAAGCAAGGCTTTCCGAAGCCCTCTTCGCTGGCAGAGCCATAACCTGCCTTCACGGAATAGTTGCCGGCCTTGAGCTTTTTCGATGCGGCGAACTGCTCCAGCAATCCATTATAAATCTCATCTCCGCTGCCGTTGGTCAGGACAATCGTGAATTTGCCGGTCTGGGGCAACGTGGTGTAATCCGACACATTGCTCTTTGTCACCACATCCACCTGACCGTCAGTGGCGACGGAGAACAGGACGTTCCCGTCAGCGGTGTCCTGATGCCGGGAACATGACGTCGGCACGAGTGCCAAAGCCATCATTCCAAGCAGTAATCTGTTAATTTTCATATTCATTGTCACTTTTTGATCTTCACTTTTATGTTGTCTATGTAGAGCCAGCAGGTGTTGTTGTTGGCTCCCCAGTCTTTATCGGGCATTGTTCTCCAACTCAACCTCAACGGAGCACCAACACCCTTCAATAAGGTATTTGCCGTATGGTTGATATTTGTATATGAGCCAGTTGTCTCATTAATCTTGAACGATTCCGGAAACGTACCAGTCTCATCGCCACTAGAGGGGTTCTTACTTGTAGTGATATAACCGAAATATACGGTTTGGGCTATTTTCGGAGTTCCCTCCCTGCCCATAGAATAATCATACGTGATATCTAGGTTCACAGTCTTACCATCCTTCAATCCGGAAAGGAATGGAGAATCCGCCCTGGCAGAATAGTTGGCCAATCTAGTTTCCCTACGACAAGCGATTCTGATTGCGGTTCCAGCCTGCGCTCCAGCCCTGGCAGCACTCCAGCCACCTTTCTCTGGACTCCAAGGATTCTCAGCATCGATGGTATAAGGCGCAAAAAGATGCGGTGAAAAACTTCCCGGACTTGACCAACCATACTCATCATTCGAATTGAAGCCTTCCACCCAGCTGAAGTCCTCAAAGAACAGATAAGGGCAATTCAACTCACATTCTCCCCTGATGGACGAAGAAAAGTCGCCTAATGTCACAGTCTCCGAAACGACAGCGCTTTCCGACTCATAGGTCACGGCAAGCCGCTTCGAGGACAATCCCTTGAAGAATGCTTTATCCTTAGTCCGGAATACGTACGTGTCACCAATTCTCACAAGTCCGTCATTGCCACTATCTATTCTCAACTCAGACGACGACAATCCCGGCCACACAGCATCATCCGGCAAAGTAATCCTGATGTCTTGCACATCCTCACCCAAATTGTTGGATGCGAGCATAAATTTCAATTCATACTCAATAGGCTTCGCCTCAGTCATTTTTAACGGAACCTTGGTAGTATGCCCGGCCGCGAAATCACGCCCCGCCAATGAGAAAGAGACCGACGCGCACTTATTCTCCGAATAGGCGTCAACCGTAATCCGATCCCCGGCAGAATATGCCATCCGAGGAGGGAATATGCCGGCGACAGCCACTTCCATCCCGTCCGCCGACTCGTCGATCGGATTCCGAAGTTCCAATGTCAACCCGTTCACTCCTTCGCCGAAGCTGACCGTGGAAGCGTCCGTGACATCCACCGAAACCTTGCCCGCCACCGCCTGAGGCATAGTGACCTCAATTCTCTTCACCGGCTCGCCCAGCACGTTTTGGCCTTCAGGAATATAAAACCTCAGGAAATGCAGCAGATGCCTCATCTTGACCCTCAAAAGATTGTCATCATCCACAGGCACACCCTCCCCGACAGCCGTGAGAGCAGGTCCGGAGACCGGCCCGGCCACAAGAATATCAACCCCTCCGGAGGCGGCCCCATCCTGAACGTCCGGAACTGTAAATGTGGCTGTCGTTCCGCCCACCGATTCCGGAACAGGATATGTCATGTAGTATGAATATATTCCATCGTCCATCGGCGAAGGCAGAGTGCTTGTGAAATAAGCGGCCGAGTTGTCCGGTTCTCCTGCCGACTGATGCCCGGCCCCGGACGCGAGAAGACGAAATGTCTGATTGCCAAGGGCAAACGCCCCCGCTGAGGATTTTGCCCAGACCGCCACTTCGTCGCCCGTCTTCCACACAAAGCGTTTGGTCTCCACATCGTATTCCGTTCTCGTCCTCGGGGTGTTCCCGACAGCGAAAACGACATTCACCGAGGATGGAATCACCTCAGATTCAGTGGATTCAAAGTCACCGCAACCACACAGCGCGACTCCAGCGGAGACAAGAATGATTCTTAATATAGTCTTCAAATACACTACGTTTCAATTTCCGCGAACAGGCACATGCCATCGCACTTATATTCACAAATGTAATGTTTTTAAGTCATATACAAAAATTCATCAGATAATGTCACGCATCATCTGACTGATTCTCTGATCATCCGCTCTATCTCTGACAAGTCAGCGCGAGCGAGTATTGTTCCGTCAGGAGCGAGCAGCAGGTACGTAGGCACAAAGGTCACGCCATAGAGTTCCGCGGCCGATTCCTCCGTACCAAGGATATTCTTCCAAGTCAAGCTTTTTTCCCTGACCGTCTCCTTCGACTGAGCTGCCTCCTCCCAGAGGGGGACACCAATGACATCAAACCTATTTCCTCCAAACTCCTCGTACAATTCCATGATATGCGGGAACGCACGGCGGCAAGGACCGCAACTGGTCGACCAGAAATCCAACAGAATATATTTTCCTTTGCCGGCATAATCTGAAAGCCGAACCGTGTTTCCAGCCATGTCAATTCCCTCAAAGTCTTGGAACTTCATTCCTACAGAAGTATTATAGACCGCCTCTATGTCCCTTTTCAGTTTGGCTGTTCTTGGCTCCGCCAGCATATTCGGGGCCAATGTCCCCGCAAGCTCAAACCGCGTCTTAGGATCCGTGTTACCGAAATTCGTCAAGAAGAACAATGCCATGTAACCCACAGCGTTGTCACGATTGGCATGGATAACCCTTTTATATTCATTGATCATCAATGTGCTGTCCTTATAGTTTCTCCGGCGGAACGACATCAGAGAGTCCAGCGCCACGGTCAATGAATTAACCTTGTCGCTGCTGACCGTACAACGTCCGTCAGGCCGCCTGCTGATGGTCAAGGTGCCGCCTTCAGGCACGATGGTCACCTTGACATGGCGCCCCATGCCTACATCGTATGACCTGGTAACGTCAGTCGGTAGTTCCACACGGAAACGTCCGTTCTCAACCGGAACACTCACACTCTCACCGCTCCGGTAAAAGAAGTCCACTTCCTTAGGCGCACCTTCCGGTCCTAACTCTCCCTTGACCACCGTCTTGTCCTGTGCGGTCATTACAGCGCAGGAAAACGCGAATACAGTCAAAATCACTACTGTTCCTCTCATAATTATCCAATGAATATATCCGTTCACGCTCCTGCAAAAACCATACGATTAGAAGTACAGCATTGATAGCCATGGTATGCCAAGCACGCCCAAAGCCTTATACAATTCTGTCGCCAGGCGTTCTGTCTTAAGATTGCCACGGGCCTCAGGCGCATTCTTGAAGACTTGTGCGACCACCTCGCAAGCGTCGATCTCCGCACAGTCTGCGCATGTGTCGTAACCTTTCTCACTCACGCACTTGCGGACCGGACAAAGATCGCTGCAATAGAGATACTTCACGCCCTCTGTCCGGCATCCCATACAGTTGATATGCTCGGGCTTGATAGGGGCGTCATTCGCCTCGGCCCATTGCTTGGCAGTCTTTTTCCTAAGCGCGTCATCATTGTTCACCGTGGCCTTGCGTGCATCGCAATTCTCACAGTCCAATCCGCAGCATGCAATCAAATCCTTCATATTTCTTAATATTTTGTTTATGCAAAATTAGATGGAATATCTCGGATTCCCGCAACGCATCCATAGACAAAGCATTTAACCAAACAACTGTTTTTCAGCACATTGTGATTCCACGAGGTGGACAAATGAACATTCAGAAGGAGATACTGCCACATCAATGGCATCTTTTTCCTTGCCCTCAAAGGCTGTCACTCAGCGACCGGGCAGGAAGATAAATGAAAAAAGCTGACCTTTTGAGTCAGCCTCTTTCATGTTATTTCTGGCGGAGAGGGAGGGATTTTATACCATTCTACCATCTTCTGTAACTCGTTGATATTCAAGTGCCGTCTTTGGGTGTTTTCGCTTATTTTGCACGAAAAATGGCGCAGAACTGGCGCAAGACAAAACGTCTTAAAACACTG
>ERZ773165.199-NODE-199-length-54146-cov-23.548483_pt1 | contig 54146 bp, 44 predicted proteins | sample MGYA00581003_ERZ773165 | MGnify/ENA primary metagenome ERZ773165 (study PRJEB29015, sample SAMEA2737817) | human gut metagenome | biome: human gut; feature: human-associated habitat; material: faeces | place: China | collected 2012 ... | reverse complement strand
CCTTACGCTATGATGTGAAAGGCAGAAAATATATTGGTACCGAGACGAAATACTACTTCGCAGACATCGGCATACGTGCTGCCATTCTCAACTATCGCCAACAAGAGGAAACGCACATTATGGAAAACATTATCTATAATGAGCTTCGCAGTCGAGGATATAATGTGGACGTAGGATTGGTTGAACTTGGTGGCAAGGATGAGAACGGTAAGTTTGTCAGAAAACAGTTGGAGGTAGACTTTGTGGTGAACCGCCCACCATACAGAGTGTATATCCAGTCGGCTTTTCATATGCCTACGCCAGAAAAGGAATAGCAAGAGCGACGTCCTTCACTGTCAATCAATGACCACTTCCGTAAGATTGTCATTGTTGGTGATGACATTCATCGCAAGGAGGACGAACTTGGAGTGTTGATTGTCGGATAGTTGGATTTTCTGACGGATAAGAACTTATTGGAGCAAGGATAAATCTCATAAAAAAACTATTTTTTACAGGCAAGATTTTTGCTTTTTGATGATTTAATAAGTAGAAACTAAAAAGCAAGAAATATGAGAATAACAAAGAAAACAATTCTGGCAATAGGTCTGATAGCCAGTTCGCTCACGCTGAACTCATGCGATTACAATGATAACAATGAGGTGTTACGGCGCCCAACTGCCCTTGTAACGGTGTATCCTTCTGCGCCTGACGGCTTCTTCATGCAACTTGATGAATCAACGTCGCTTGTACCTACCAATATGAAAGCCTCACCGTTTGGAGACAAGAAAGTGAGGGCTTTGGTGAACTATACAATAGAAGAACGAAGCTACGGAGGCAACCAACAGCGTGTGTATGTAAATTGGATTGACAGCATCCGTACCAAACAGCCAGTAATGACGCAAGGATCAGAAGAAAAAAATGCAAAAGCATTTGGAAATGACCCTATTGAAATTGTCCGTGATTGGGTCTCTGTTGCCGAGGACGGATTTGTTACGCTCCGCATACGCACATTATGGGGAGGAACAACCAAACATGTCATTAATCTTGTGAGCGGTGTGAACAAGGATAATGTATATGAGTTCGACTTGCGCCACAATGCCCAAGGTGACACCAACGGAAGAATGGGGGATGCACTTATAGCATTTGACCTCAACTCACTATGGAAGAATCATCCTAAAGAACTGAAGATAAAACTCAATTGGCTGTCGTTCAGTGGCAAAAAGTCTGTCGAACTGTCGCTCAAAATGCATACGGTCACATCGGCGTACAATACCGAAACCCCCTCATTATTGCATCGTATAGAATAAAAATCGAAAAAAATATTTTTCCCAGGCAAGATTTTACATTGCTCTTCATTTAAGGGAATGAGAGTACTCGAAAAAACAATCGTGCCAAGGCTGTAGATGGACGCATACTCATGCTGTGGTGCATAAGTTAAACGACAAAATTATAGGATAAAATGAAATCAATGAATTTCTTTAAATTTGCAACATTAATCGTTTGTGCCGTATTTGCAGTGGCTTTTGCTTCATGCTCTGACGATGATGACAACACTCCCGCCATCAAGTTCAATCCTTCAACCGTTTCAGTTGCCGTTGGCGGCACACAGAATGTAAAGGTAGCAGGTGGAGATGGTACTTACACCGCTAAATCAAGCGATGACAAGACCGTCACCGTAACTGTTGACAAGGCTACAATTACGGTAAAAGGAGTTAAGGCTGGCAAGGCTACAGTTCTTGTTACTGACTCCAAGAAGGTGACTGGCAGTTTGAGCATTACCGTGGTTGATGGTGTTGTCGTGGACAAAGCCAAGACAAGTATTGCGGTTGGTAAGGAAGATGTAATAAACATTAGTGGAGGCACAACACCTTATACGGCTGCAAGCAAAGATGAAAAGATCGCCACTACTACCGTCAAGGACGCCAAACTTACCATAAAGGGAGTGAAGATTGGAAGCACAACTATCACCGTCACAGACAAAAACAAAAAAACTGCTACGGTAGTTGTTACAGTAACAAAATAAGAAACTCGTTGTTACGAGATAGTGCAAATGCTTTTTGCTGTATGGTAAAGGCATTTGCACTTCGTTGTTTTCTAAGCTTTTAACCCTACAAACATCATGTTCGGCATAACATTCAGAAAAGAAACGGAAGAGGAACGATGGTTGCGAAAGGCACTCGATGGCGACAATACTGCCACCGAGTGGATTTATCGCAAGCATGTGCGATACCTGTCTGCACTCTGCTCGCGCTACATCACAGAAGACGAAGACATTAAGGACGTGCTACAAGAATCGTTCATCAAGATATTTACTTCTCTGGATAGTTTCAAGTATCGTGGAGAGGGGTCTTTGAAAGCATGGATAGCAAAAATTACTCTCAATGAGACCCTGAAGTTTGTACGCAATAACAGCCGTTTGCCCATTGATAGTATCGATGATAAAGATACGAACATTGCAGATGACGACAGTATGGAGACTGAGGACATACCTACCGATGTACTTCATCAGTTTATACGTGAGTTGCCCGATGGATACCGAACTGTATTCAATCTCTATGTCATTGACGACAAGAGTCACAAGGAAATAGCCCAATTGCTCGGCATAAAGGAGAATACTTCAGCTTCGCAGCTGCACAAGGCCAAATCAATGCTGGCGCAGAAGATAAAACATTATAGAACCATCAATTCCATTTAACGTATGAAAAATAATTGGCAAAAAGACATACACGACCGTTTGGGCAACTATGAGAAAGATGCACCAAAAGGACTTTGGGAGGAGATTCGCAAAGGAACGACTGATGAGAATGGTGGCTATATGAACGGCGGCAGACCTTTCAAAACCTACTGGCTACGGCGCACAGCGTATACTGCAGCCGCTGCAAGCGTGGCTTTATTGATAGGATATTCAATATATTCTGAATACGCAAACGATGGGCAAATGCCATCAGAAATGGCAAATCTACAAATAGCACATACACCAGCAGAACCATCCCCTAAAGGCAATATCGTTGCTGACGACGGCAATAATCCTATTGCCTACAACTCACCTGTGCCACGCATCATTACAACCATAGTACACAAATCTGTTGGTGACATTAATACATTGTCATCTTATGCTAATGATGAGAAATCTTTGGAAACAGCGTCTGACAACCATGAGGGGGATGATACCAACAGTTCAAAAGAAACGAATACAACTGCCGACAAAGAAAATTTGCCGAAACGTGAGAATGAGAGCAAGAAGGCAAACAATTATCATCACAACAGCAATTACGGCAGTCTTGTGGCTTACAACTCTGACGCAAGGCGTCACGCCTCTTCGTCCACATCGCCACGTTGGACTGTAAGTGCAAGTGCAATGGGATCGATGGGGTCATCAAGAACCATAACATCTATTGGCGCCCCAGTTGTTACAACCGGTCCAGATGATTCTGACTGGGAGGACAACCCTATGCTCGGCATCAACATATTCAATCAGGGAAAGGAAGTGAAGACAGAATACAGGCACCGCTTGCCTGTACGCATTGGTGTGAAGGTGGCATACACACTTAACGAGCATTGGAGCATCGAAAGCGGACTTACATACACTCGTCTCTCTTCCGACATGAAAGACGGAACAAAAGAGAACTACTTTACGGGCGAGCAAAGGCTGAACTATGTAGGAATTCCTGTCAACATAAAATATAATGCATGGTCATACAAAAGGTTCAATCTATATGGTTCGGCAGGTGTACTTGTAGAAAAATGCATATCGGGAAATGTCACGAAAGAATATGTCATCAATAATGCGATAAAGGAGAAAGAGACTGTCAACATTGACAGCAAGCCTTTGCAAATGTCTGTAAATGCGGCTTTCGGCGTGCAGTTTGACGTGCTTGACAATGTCGGTATTTATGCAGAGCCGGGCGTAAGCTATCATTTAGGCGACCATTCTTCGCTCCAGACTATCTACAAGGAGAAACCGCTGAACTTCAATCTCAATGTAGGTGTAAGATACACTATAGGTAAGTAGCAATTAAGAAATATAAAATCATAAAGAATATGAATACAATAAAAACATTGGCATTAGCGACCATCATCATTGGTATGGCATCATGCGCCAGCACCCCCAAATTTTAAATGGTAGGTGCATTCGGCAAGAGTACAAAACTTACGTCAGAAGAAGATTCTCTCTTCAAGGCTGTTGTCCTGTCGCACAGCAACTTGCAGCTGAAACCCCTCAAGGTTTCTCGCCAAGTCGTGGGTGGAACAAACTATCGTTATGAATGCGTGGATAACAACGAAAAAAAGGTTGAGGTTGTCGTCTATGAGCCACTTCCAGGACAGGGCGATGCCCGCATATTGAGCATTGGCGGAAAGGAATATACGGAATAGACGACTAACTCGACAAGTGTTATCCCTAATGATATATGCTTAGCGGGCAAACTATTGCTTTAATAAAATTCATATTTTCATGTCGGTCTCATACTCTTGGATATTGCTTTGTTCAAATGCAAATCCCTATAAAATTGATACCGACAAAATGCCTGCACCATCGTTTATGGCGGTTATAATCGGTGTCGGACAATACGCCTATAAGAGGAAGGATGGGGTATATGTCATTCCAATTGGATGCTTGAAAGACTGACCTCCCTATCGCGAAGTCCCCGATTGACTAAAGAATCACAGAAGTCTATTTGTTTTTGAGCATTCCTTATATTTCTTATCGAACGTGGGAGTGTGTGCGAATGCCTCTGCTCCCAGAGCGTTCGTCTCTGCTCCCGTGTGCGCTGATAAATATTGGGATTGGGGCGCGGCTGTGGGGTGGGTTTTAAAAATCCTGCGAAAAAATTATGCAGATATTATAGTGGATTTTGAACATTCTGCCTTTCAGGTAGGGTGTTCAAAATCCATGAAAATCAAGGCTTGTAAAGAGGCAGCAGCGCCCTCGCAGCAGAGATTTGCGCTGGCCCGCATAATCGTCTGTTGAGGCGCCAGCATTGTAGCTCACTTTGCTCGCAAAGTGAGGGCCACGAACACGTAGCGAATATGGCCAGCGCTCTGGGGCATGACTTTATTGGATTTTTAGCCGTGTTTGGCCGCCACAATATTCGACCCCCTCACTTTGCGAGCAAAGTGAGCTACAGTGCTTCGCTTCAGGCCTTCGCCGAATGTTCGCGCAGCGCCTCTTGTTGCTATGTCGCTATGCTATTTGGCTTAAAAACGCGCAAATATTTTTCTATATTTTGAACACCCTACCTAATAGGAAGTTATCGATTCGCGGCCGCTAATCGTGCTACCTTCGGCCGCGAGTCGTGTTACCTTCGGCCGCGAGTAGCGCTACCTTCGGCCGCGAATCGACAACTTGTCAAGCTTTTCAGGAAGCACTTTCACTATGCAAAGAAAGGTGCGACACACTTGATGGCGTGTCGCACCTTTCTTTTATAAATCGTTTCGTGTTGGCGCAAAGCCGCTACGAAGTTCTTCTGGGCTTACTTCACAAACTTGTGCGTGCGCTGTCCGTTGGGCGTTGCCACCTGAAGGAGGTAGGCACCGTGGGGCAGGTCAGCAATCGGCAGTGTGGCGCTCTGTGCGTTGCCAGAAACGGCGTGGCGCAGGAGGGCAGAACCGCCGAGGTCGTAAACCACGAGCGAAGTGCCGGCTTCCAGTGGGCCTTCCACCGTGACGGCAGTAGCGGTGGTGCGGATGCGCAGATTGTCGGTGGTGTTCACGCCAGCGATTGACGATGGCACGGCGCTGACCGGCGAGAAGCGCAATTTGTAGGAGTACGTTCCCGAAGAGGGGAGCTTGTAGGCATCGGTGGTGCCTGGGCCGCAGCTGCCGTTGCCGAGACCAAGCTGGCGGTAGTCGAAATGCGCGTAGATGGTGCGGTCGGCAGGCCGCTGCGGAACGGAGAGTTCCCAATTGTGGCTTTTGGCCTTGAGTTGCACATCGCTCCAATAAAGCGTGCTGAACGCCACTTCTCCTTCAGCGTCCACGCGTATGCCGTTGCCCGTTTCGGGATTCGTCATTTCAAGACTGCGGAGGTCCTGACGGTTGCCCATCGTCTGCGGGCGCAGGTAGTATTCGTTCATGTCGGCAACCGTGGTGGTGTATTCTCCGAGGAAAGAACCCGTGTGGCGGTCGATGTAGTTGGCCCAAGGACCACGTGCGTAATATTTCACGTTGGAGAGCTCGCCCGGCATCAGCATCTGCATGCCGATGCGTCGGAGGTTGGAGATGTTGGCCGTGTAGTCGGCCTTCAAGTCCACAATGCCGTTGGCGTAAATCGTGTAGGTGAAGAGATAGCTGCAGTTGCGTCCCGTGGCTCTCACCGTCATGGTGGCCGACTTCCTGTCGGTTGCCATCTTCAGCTGTGCCGAGCGGCTGTTGATGCCGTTGTCGGCGCTGTAGGCTGGGTCGCCGCCATAGGGCGCGTCGTTTTCAATCCAGCGATAGTTCTCATAGTCGGGACCGCCGTTGGCCTTCACCACGTCGATGCCTTTCATCTGCCATTTCTCGATGATGCCATCTTTGGAGAACTGGATAAGGAAGTTGGCGTTTTTCACGATGCGTGACGTTCCCTGCGTTGCGCTGATGAGCTTCAGTTCGGTGTCGGCCACCTGTACTGCTGGCAGCGTTTTCTGGCGTTCCTGAATGGTGAACTGCTCTGCGGCGACGGGGTAGAGCGCGTCGGCATAGTCGGTAGCTTCCGGACGAAGCACTTCCAGATTGACCAGCACTTCTGCATCGGCATCGTAGTTGCCCTTCAGGGTGAGCGTAACGACACTGCTCTTGCCTGGCAGGATGGCTGCGAGAGGCTGCTGCGACGTTTCAACGCTCTTGCCGTTGACCAGAACGTTGGCGGCAAGCACATAGTCCTTCAGGTTGGTGAAGGCATAGGCGTTCGTTATTTTGACCGTAGCCTTTTTGGCGTTGAAGTCGCTGAACTTCACGTATTGGTAAACCTTCTTCACCTCCGTCAGTTTCGCGCTCCAACCGCGATCGGCACCGATGATGCCGTTGTTGACGAAGTTGCCCTGGTGTGGCGCTTGCGGCCAATCGTAGCCTGTGCGGAATTTGTAGAAACCGTTGGCTTCATAGTTGCCCGCCTTGATGTCGTCGGCAGAATAGATGGCCTGGTCCACCCAGTCCCAAACGCAACCGCCGATGCCGTAACGGCTCGATTCGATGATGTTCCAATATTCCTGGAAATTGCCCATTGCGTTGCCCATCGCGTGGGCATATTCACACATGAAATAAGGCTGCTGCGCCCAGTTGTTGTTGGCCGCGTCGGTGGCCTCTTTGAGAGAGGGATACATCTTGCTCCAGATGTCGGTGGTGTTGCTCTGTCCGGCATTGGTGCAGCCTTCATAGTGGATGGGGCGTGGGTCGAGGTTGCGCGTGGCCTGGTAGGTGGCCACGAAGTTAGAACCATTGTTGCTCTCGTTGCCCAGGCTCCAGAACGTGATAGAGGGGTGGTTGCGGTCGCGAAGCACCATGCGTTCCGTGCGGTCGACATACTGCGCCTTCCATGAGTCTTGGAAAGTGATGCCGCCCCTGCCGCTGTGTGTCCAGTTGTAGTGGCATTCCACGTCAGCCTCGTCCATCACGTAGAGACCATAGTGGTCAAACATGGCGTTCATTTTCGCCTGTCGCGGATAGTGGCTCGTTCTGACGGTGTTGACGTTCGCCTGCTTCATCATCTTGATGTCGCGCAACATGGTCGGCACGTCGATGGAGCGTCCGTGAACGGGATGCGTGTCTTGCGTGTTTACGCCTTTGAAGAACACCCTCTGTCCGTTGATGTAGACCTGGCTGTTTTTGATTTCGATGGTGCGGAAACCATATTTGGTGGCAAAAGCCTCCTCTTCGTTGCCGTTGGCGTCCAGCTGGGCGAGTTCAACGGTGTAGAGGTTCGGCGTTTCAGCCGTCCAAGGCATGAGGTTCGTGAGGTTGTCAAACGTCAGTTTGGCGGTCTTCTCCACCTCCTTGTCGTCGGCTGAGAAAGCAAAGTCGGCCGTTTTCTCGCCCACGAGTTCGCCCGTCGGGCTGTAGAGGCGCACGCGCACCTGCTTTTCGGCCTTCTGCTTCGCCTTGTTGCACATGGCGAGCTGCACCGTCATGGAGCCCGTTTGGTATTTTCCAACGGCAGAGAGGCGGCTCGTGATGTAGTGGTCGCGCAGATAAGTCTGCGGTGTGGCCATGAGATAGACGTCGCGGAAGATGCCGCTCATGTGGAAGATGTCTTGTCCTTCGAGATACGAACCATCGGTCCAGCGAATCACCTGCACGCTGAGGTTGTTCACCCCTTCGCGCACGTATTCCGTCACGTCAAATTCGGCATCGTTGTTCGAGCCTTCCGTGTATCCTACCTTCTGGCCGTTCACCCAAATGTAGGCACCACCATAGATGCCGTCGAAGTGGAGGAAAATGCGTTCCCCCTTCCAGCCTGCAGGCAGAGTGAAGTCGCGGCGGTAAGAGCCAACAGAGTTGTATAGCCCGTTTTTCATCCGGATGTAGGGCGGGTTGTCTTGGAAGGCATATTCCACGTTGATGTAGAGCGGGTCGCCATATCCCTTCATCTCCAGGCAGGAAGGCACCGAGATGGTGTCCCATTGCGAGGCATCCACCTTGTCGCCGTAGAAATCCTCTTCGCCTGGGCGGTTTTCCACGCTCTGCACCCATTTCAGTTTCCAGACACCGTTGAGGCTCATCACGCGTTGGCTCACGGGGTCGAGCCACGGTTTGGCATAGCGTTCGGCATCGGCGCGGAGCGCTTCGGTCGATTCGTAGGGCATGTAAGTGGCATGTCCTGGCTCTTTGCCAACGGCAAACACCTCTTCGTTCTCCCAGTCGTTTTTCACGGGTTCCGGTGCCGGCTGCGTCTCTTCGAGGGTGAAGTAGGTGTATTGGTCGGTCTGGTCGGTGGTCATGACCGTTTTGGTGTAGAACGTCTCTTCGGAGAGGCTCATATAGTAAGTCTGTCCTTTATAGAGGTAGGCCAGCTGGAACACCCCCTCTTCTCCGTCCACGCTCATCAGGTGGCACTGCTGGTTGGTGTTTGTCTTGTCGAACGTGTATTGTAACGGCGTTTTGCCAGCGCTGATGCCGTTGAGCGCAGCGTCGATGCCCATTCGGGAAAGTTCGTTGCGGAAGGCATACACGTTGTCGCTGACAAGTTCCATTGTCCAACGCTGGCCGTAGTTGTTTTCTTCGCGTGTGAGACAATAGATGGGCGAATCCGTGTTGGTGGAGTTGCCGTTGCTCAACACGCAGCCCGTTTGCTTGTTCACGATGAAATACGTCTTGTTGGCTTCTGGCGTCACGACGGCGGCTTTCAGGCCGAACGCTGAACACATCAGGCAAAGCAACAAGAGCGTTTGTTTCACGCGGTGGGATAGGTTTGTTTTGCTCATAAATGATAAGTATGAAAGGGTTTGTTTGATGACTGAAGGGATGTCCTGTATAATGCAATATGGGCGTTACTACCTACTTGCTTATAATCAGTTCTTTAGCTGCAAAGATACGAATGTTTTTTCGCATCGTGGCAAGAACGTTTGGAAAAAGTGGGCGGGCGGCGCGAAATAAAGCGCCATTAGAGCGCCAATAAAAAACGCCCGCCGCGTAGCCTGCAAATCTAAGGGGGCTACGCGGAGGGCGTTTCGGGGAAAGATTACATCGGGTCGACATCGAAATAGATGTTCACGCTTTTGTAGGCCGGCTGTTGCAGGAGTCCGTTGCGGGCTGAGAGAAGCAACTGGCGCAGCTGCGAGGCAGAGGTGCCCGTTTTTATTTTCAGCATGAGTTTGCGGATGTGGAAATACTGCACGCGCCCGACAGAAGGGCGGTCGGGGCCCAAGAGCATGTCGCCGAAATAAGGGCGGAGCATGTAGGCCAGCGAATCGGCGGCGTGCGAGCAGATGTCTTCGTTGCGGTGTTTGAGATAGATGTCAATGATGCGCACGAAAGGCGGGTAGAGAAATTGTTCGCGCTCAACAATCTGCTGCTTGAAGAGCGTTTCGTAGTCATTCTCCACCACCTGCTTCACCACGCCCAAGTCGGGCTGTCGCGTTTGTAGCACCACCAGTCCGCGTTTGCCGCGGCGCCCTGCGCGTCCTGCCACCTGCGACATCATCTGGAAGGCACGCTCAAAGGCGCGGAAGTTGGGCTGGTTGAGCATCTGGTCGGCATTGATGATGCCCACGACGCGCACATGCTCGAAGTCCAGTCCCTTCGTCACCATCTGCGTGCCCACGAGCAAGTTGGTCTTGCCCGTCTGGAAGTCGCGAATGATGTGTTCGTAGGCCGAGCGCGTCTGCGTCGTGTCGAGGTCCATGCGAGCGATGTGTGCCGCTGGGAACAGTTGCGCCACGGTTTCTTCAATGCGCTCCGTGCCGTATCCAATGTCGCGCAAGTCCGTGTCGCCGCAGTTGGGGCATTGACGTGGAATGTCGTGGCTCGCGCCGCAATAGTGGCAAACCAAGCGGTGGCTCTTTTGATGGAATGTGAGCGGCACGTCGCAGGCTTGGCAGCGCGGCGTCCATCCGCAGGAACGGCATTCGAGCACGGGAGCGTAGCCCCGTCGGTTGAGAAAGAGAATGGCCTGTTCACCGCTGTCGATGGCCGCTCTCACCTCCTCGATGAGGCGCGGCGAGAGCGCCGTTTTCATGAGTTTTTTGCGGCGCAGTTCCTTCACGTTCTCCACCACGATTTCCGGCATGTTCACCCCGCCGAAGCGCTCCGTGAGCGTTGAAAGTCCGTATTTGTGGCTGCGTGTCGCGTTGAAGTAAGTTTCGAGCGCAGGTGTGGCCGTTCCGAGCAACACCTTCGCGCCGCCACATTTCTGTGCTAAGACGATGGCCGTGTCGCGGGCATTGTAGCGCGGTGCCGGGTCTTGCTGCTTATAGCTCGTTTCGTGTTCCTCGTCAACGATGACCAGTCCGAGATTCTGGAAAGGCAGAAACAGGGAAGAGCGCACGCCCACTATGAGCGGGAAGGCACGGGGCGAGAGTTGGCGGTGCCACATCTCCACGCGCTCAGCGTCGGGGAATTTTGAATGGTAAACGCCCATTTTCTCGCCGAACACGCGCCCGAGGCGTTCCGTCAGTTGGGTGGTGAGGGCGATTTCAGGGACGAGATATAGCACCTGCTTCCCTGCGGCCAGAGTGTGGTTGATGAGTTCGGTGTACACCTCCGTCTTTCCGCTCGACGTGACGCCATGAAGCAGGCACACGTCGTGTTCTTCAAACGCCGCGTTGATGTCGGCCAGTGCTGCGCTCTGTGATTTCGAGAGCGTGGATGGCGTTTTGTCGGGATCGGCCTCCACCGTTTTCAATCGGTCGGCCACCACATCCAGCAGTTCGACGACCCCCTTCTTCTTCAGTCCCGCCAGTGCCGCTGCCGCTCCTGGAATGCGGGCATTCAGTTCGCTGCGCAGGCAGTCGGCCTTCTCAATCAGCGTCATCACCACTTCCTTCTGTCGCTCAGAGCGGTGCAGGGAGTCAAGCAGGAAATGTTGCGCCGTTTCGTTGTCGCGGTATTTTTCAGCGAGGCGCACATGCGTTTCCTTCTTGGCCACAAATCCCTGGCTGAGTCTTTCCTGCACCGTTATCTCGCCGCTTTCGATGAGGCGGCGCAAGGCTGGCAACACGCCCTTCACGCCTGTCAGCGTCTTCTGCAATTGCTCGATGCTCTGCGGCTTATGGTCGGCGAGCGCACAGAAGATTTGCTGCTCAGCGCCCAAGGAAGCCGAACCGATGACGGGAGGATGGGCGGGATTGTTGGCAACGCCTTCTTCATCGTCTGTCTCGTCGGCCTCGTCGTCTGCGACGCGGTCTTTCGGAAGCACCACAAACGCTTCGCTCTCAAGTTTCAGTCCGGAGGGCAGGGCGGCCTTCATCACCTCGCCTGGCGTACACATATAATAATGAGCCATCCATCGCCACATTTCGAGTTGCGCAGGGAGCAGAAGCGGCGCTTCGTCCACCACTTCCAGAATTTCCTTTATCTGTATGCCCGCGGCGGCAGGGGTGCCGGGACAACGCACAACGATGGCGGTGTATTGTTTGCGCTTGCCGAGCGGCACTACCACACGGCTGCCCACAGTGACCTTGCCTGCCAGGTTTTCCGGCAGGGCATAGGTGAAGGCACCAGGCAGGGCGAGGGGCAGGACGACATCAACGAGGAAGGGGGAGGACATGGAGGGGGGATTAATGGTTTATTGATAGGGTGGGGAAGGAGTTTGGCGGTATATAATGTTAAGTAGGTGGTCAGAATTACTTTTACATTTGAAATGTTCTTGGCATATATTATAAAACTAATATTGACACCTACTTATCCAAACTCTCTCATCTCACCTTCATCGGCACGCCACCGCGCATGGAAGCAGAACCAGCGACAGAAGCTGGTTGGGCCGGGAAGAGGAGCAGCGTGTTGTGGGAAGAGAAATAGCGCTCCAGCTGGTCGGGAAGGTGTTCCATGTAATGGTGGTAAGAGAGCGTTCCGCGACGCGAAACAACGAAGATTACCATGTGGGCTTCCTTGGCGTTGTGGGCGATGGAGATGAAATTGTGCCATTCGTTATAGACATGGCGTTCGGCACGCACGTTGAAGTGCTGGCGGTCCCACGTCTGCTGCAACGCTTCCAGAGTGCCACGTCCGCTGTAAGTCTCTACGCTGCAACTCAGCTGCGTGGCGAGAAGGGCCACGCGCTTGGCCCAGGCGGCAAAGCCCGGCTCAAATTCCGCTTTGCGCGGCACAACCAGGTGGAGGCGCATCACGGTGTTGAGAGGTATGACAGGACGATAGACAAACACGTGTTGCTCCACGGCGGCCACCAGGTCGTTGGTAAGCTTTCCGTAGAAACTCTCAGAGAGGCGCGTTTTCTGGTGAAGACCGATGAGGAGGTCTGATATGTCGTTTTCCTTTATGGTGTGGGAAATGCCGCTGACCACGTTGACCGACCATCGGCTGCGCGTGACGAGTTTCACGTTGGCGGCAGCGGCAATCTTGACGGCTTGTTCCAATTGTTTCAGTCCACTTTCACGCGCGTCGGGGTCGTCTTCAAGTACCACGTTGAGGGCGGTGAGCGGCGAAGGCGCTCCTGGAGTGCGCAACATGAGGGCCAGATTGACCAGCGGACTGACGTTGTCGGGGTTGGAGAGGGCGATGAGTAGGCGGTCGCTGGCTACAACCGGCATGGCCACATCGGGCTTGCCGTTCTCAGCGATTTTCCGCGCGATGTTTTCCGTGGTGAACGAACTGATTACGCAGGTGACGAGGATGAACATCATGGTTCCGTTGAGCACGTCTTCGCCCAAAAGGTGCTGGCCGTCGGGCAGGATGATTTGGTAGCCAACGAGCACCACCGCCAGGGTGGCAGCTGCGCGGGAGTTGGTCAGGCCGAACATCAAGGCGCGTTCTGAAGCGGGCAGGCTATAGATTTTCTGCGTGAAGAAAGAGGCGAGCCATTTGCTGCCTGTTCCAACGATAATCATCACCAAGGCAATCAGAAATACGTTGGAACTTTCAACGAATGCCTGAACGTTGAGCAACATGCCGACACCAATCAGAAAATAGGGGATGAAGAGGGCGTTGCCCACAAATTCGAGGTGGTTCATCAGAGGCGACGACGGCGGAATGGTGCGGTTGAGCACAATGCCCACTAAGAAGGCACCGAGGATGCCTTCCATGCCCACAAATTCCATCAGACCGGCACCGAGAAAGACGAGGGCGAGCACGAAAATGTATTGCACGACGCCTTCGTCGTAGCGGCGGAAAAACCAGCGGGCGAGGGCTGGGAAGCCAGCGACAATCAGGCCGCTCAACACCACGACCTTCACCAGCAGCCATACCCAGAAGAGCCCAGAGGCTTCCCCCTTGAATGTGCCGCCGACAACGGCAAGGACAAGGAGCGTCAGGGTGTCGGCAACGATGGTGCCACCAACGGCTATGCTTACACTCATGCGCCGCGACAGACCATAGCGGAGAACGATGGGGTAGGCAATGAGGGTGTGGGAGGCATACATGGCGGCCATGAGCACGGAGGCTGCGATGCCGTAGCTCAGTAAACTGTGGTTGGCCACGAAGCCAAGTGTTATCGGCAGGCCAAAACTAAGCAGACCAAGGACGAGGGCGCGCATCTTGATTTTCTGCACGTCCTGCATGTTCATCTCGAGCGAGGCGAGAAACATGATGTAGTAGAGTCCCACTTTGCCGAAAAGCTCGAAACTGCTGTCGCGTTCGAGCAGATGAAAACCGTGGGGGCCGATGAGAATGCCGGCCGCAATCATGCCAACGATTGAGGGTATCTTCAGACGCTCAAGGAGCATCGGCGCAAAGAGGATGATGCTGAGCACGATGAAGAATATCCACGTGGGGTCGGTGATGGGGAGGTATGTCGTTAGGTCTGTCATCATGTGTGCTGTGTATGATAAGTAGGTGACAATAAGTGGGAAGATATTGCCTGCAGCTTCCCTGCTACTTACTATTGCTTAAGGGATGTTCTATAAATTAGTTTTAAAGGAGATTCTTTATTTAGGATTGACTTGGCCGCTTTTACAGTTCTCACTCGCATCTTGCTGTATTTCAAAGACTCACATAGCTCGCTATGCTCGTCTTTGAAATACAACAATCTGCTTCGCGATAGATGTAAAATCGGCTCAAGCTAATTTATAGAACACCCCTTAAAAGCAGCGTTTGAGCAGTTGCGCAATCAGATACAGGCGATAGCGTATCTTGAAGGAGAGCGGCGTTCCGGCATACTCGCTGCCAAAGGAGGTGTTGCCGCCGTGGCGGCGGTAGCAAACGAGCGGGGTGTCGAGCACGGCCACTTTGAAGAACGTTTTGCCAACGAGGAAGAGCCAGTTGTCGTGCGTGCAGAGGTTGCGCCGTTTCGGAAAAGGCAGGGCTTTGTCGCGCACGCTGCTCTTGAAGGCGAAGAGGCAGCCCAGAAAACCGAATTTGACGATGTTGCCCAGCCAAGAGCGGTGGATGCCGCGTTCCTTAAAGAACGAAGCGTGGGTTTCGCGGCCTTCGGCATCGGTGATGACGGCATCCGTCACCACGAAGTCGGCCTTCTCCAGGGCCTTCAGACAGAGGGCCACCTTGTTGGGCTTCCAGATGTCGTCTTGGTCGCAGAGGAAGATATATTCTCCGCGTGCCAGGGCGATGCAGTGCTCGAAATTCCCCGTATATCCCAGGTTCTTCTCATTTTCAACCAGGCGGATTTGCTGATACGGAAGGCTTTTGACAATCGCAACCGTGTCGTCAGTGGAATGGTCGTCGCAGACGATGATTTCATCGTTGTCATCCAATTGGGCGACGATGCTTTCAATCTGCTCACGTATGTAGCGGGCGCCGTTGTATGAGGCGATGCAAACGGATATCATTTCGAATATTTGTTTTTCTCTGAGAGTTCCTTGTTGTATGCTTTATAGTAAATCCACTTATGGCGGTAGAATTTGAAGATAGAGCCGTAGGCCACGCAGCGCAGCATGCGGTAGTAGCGCCATCCGTCGGCCAGCGTGTGTCCGAGGGAGCAGATTTTGTTGATGACATAGTTCGTTCGGAAATCAATGGCGCCGAGCGTGTTGCTGCCGTGTTGGCGATAGAGAATGGTGGGTTCTTCCACATATCCGATGCGGCCGCCGTTTTTAAACGTGACCAGTGCCATCCACACGTCGTGCATAATGGCCGCTTCCGGCATCGGGATGGAGAGGTCTCTCACGGCTTTGTTGAACATCATCGTGCATCCCGTCACGAGACAGTGGCCGCCGAGCATGTCGAGGTTGCAGAGGATGCGGGGCGAGATGCGGAACATCTCCCAAAGCGAGGGCGCAATCTCTTTCAGGTCGGAATCGACCACGAGCAGGTCCGTGTGGACGATGACTGGCTTCTCCGGTGCTTCGTTTTCCTCCTCCATCATCTTCTTCATGGTGACGAGAATCTTTTCAGGCAGCCATTCATCGTCTTGGTCGGAGAACATATAATAGTCGGCCTCCACCTTCTCCATGAGCGTCATGAAGTTTCGTTTCGCTCCCAGTTTTTCCTGGTTGTCGACCACCTTGATACGGGCATCGCGCTTTGCATAGTCGGCGAGAATTTCGGGCGTGTTGTCGGTGGAGAGGTCGTCCTGCACGTACAGCGTCCAGTTGGTGTAATGCTGTTTCAGAATGGAGTCAATCTGGTGTGGCAGGTATTTTGAGCCGTTGTAAGTGGCCATGAGGATGGCCACGTGTGGCGTTTGTTCTGTATTTGTCATGAGAGTTTAAGAAGTTCGTTATAGAATACGTTAAGCATCATGCAGCCGAAGGCGAAGACGATGACCAAGGATTTTCCGAAGGCTTCGGGCTTCATGGTCAGCGCAAGGTAGGGCACCATCACGATTTCCACTACGCCGAAGAGTTCTGCATAGCGGAATGCCATGACTGGCAGCGCACCGAGAGCGGTGAAGCAGAAATAAGAGATGGCAAACACCTTTAGGAGCAGCGAAAGGTTGGGCGCTTGCTCTTTGATGACATCGTATTTCCAGAGAAGGAGATAGAACACGAGGAGGCGCATGACGTAAACGATGTTGAACACGTTGATGGCGTCGCCCGCCATGCCGCTGTCGCGCAGTCGTTCATAAATCCAGAGCTTTTCCTGAATCCAGGGGATGGGAAGGGAAGCAATGGGGTCGAATCCGCCGAAGAAGAGCAGATAGCCCAACAGGGGAATTGCGCCGATGACGAGGCGGCCGCGCAGCGTGAGGGGACGGCTCCCGAAAAAGGTGAGCAGGGGCAGCACGAAGGCACTATAGTGGAAACAGGCGGCGGCCAGACTGAAAAGCAGATAGGTGCGCTTCTCGCCTTTCGCGAGGTAGCTGAGCCCAACGAGGAAGAGACCGGCGGCCACGGCAACGCGGATTTGGGTGACTTCCTGATAGAGATAGAAATTGCCCATCCAGACCACCAATGCCAAGAGCCAGAATGGTGTGCTGCGCGTGACGGCCCAGGTGTGCAGGAGAATGCCGAGCAGAGCGTAGACCACAAACATGCCGCGCGGACTGTCGGCGAAGAAACTCACAAGGGCAGAGATGGCGGTGAAGGTAAATTCCAGAATCTGTTCAGTGTTGCCATAATAATATTGCACGTAGTTTTCGGAGTCTTGGTCGAGGCCAATGGGGCGGAAAGCGGCGAGCAGGAACAGCAGGGTTGCAACGGCTGCGAAGGTACACCAAACGGTGCGCGTCTTTTCGCCGTCGAAAAAGCACAGGGCGCTTGTGGCGGCAAACAGCAGAAGCAATAGGCCGAAGAATATCATGTTGGAGTCTTAGTTAAATGGGAAGCCGAAAGGGAAAAGGGCGTGTTTCAGAGCGTGTCCCGGTTTTCGCGGCCTCCTGTCGGTGTTGGAAGAATTGGGAATGGAAACCATTCTTGGGTTAGCGCCAAGCATCGGGATGCCGAAGCATCCGGTGTCTCACGCTTCGTTGTCCACCTCCATCTTCTTGACATCCTTCGCAATGAAGTAGACGGTTTGCACCAAGAAGCAGAGCATGGCCATGACGATGGCAAACATCATGCGCTTCGGACCTGCAGGGCGCAGGGGGACGGTGGCATTTTGCAGGGTGGTGAAGGCCGGTGTCTTTGAGAGCACCTTTGCTTGGGCAATCGTTTCCTGCGTCTTTGCACCGCTGTAGGCATTGAAGGCCAACTGGAGTTCGTTTTCCAAGTTCTCTGCCTTGGCTTTATAGGTTTCCAACACGAGGTCTTGGTGGGAATCGCAATAGTCGGCATATTCCTTCTGCTTCTTCATGTAGTTGAGATAAGCGTTGTTGACAATCTCGTGCATGTGGTTGAGTTCGATGCGTGCTTTGTGCGTACGATATTCCGTGATGAAATCCTGCAGGCGTTCGCGGATGGTGTCGGCAAGCTGTGCGGCCACCAGTGGGTCTTGCGCCGTTGTGATGATGGAGATGACGTCCGTTTTCTTGTCAACGGTGCAGGCGATGCCCGCCGAGATGGCGTCGGCCATTTCCTTTTGCTTTTTCGTGAGGTGGAATGGGTCAATGTGCTGGGCCTTGTCCGTGCTGCCTTCCTCGTCTTTCGATGAAATCAGGCTTCCCACATACATCATGGCCATGTCCCACCAAGGGGCTTTGCAAGCCTCTTTGAGATAGGTGCTGTAAGGACCAGAGAATTTGCCGTCGCTGGTGGTGACTTTCACGTCGAAGAGCGGCACGATGAAGTCCGTGCTCTTCATGAGGTCGGGATAGATGGTCGGGGTGATGGCGTCGTTGGAGCCGCCGAGGCTTCCTAAGTTGATGTTGGCCATAGAGGCGAGGCTCGACAGTCCGCCGCCGACAGAGGGCGTTTCATATTCAGGGGCAAGCATCACCTTCACCGAATAGTAGCGCGGCACGCAGCACATCAGCAGATAGAAGGCGATGAGGGTGGTGCCGACGGGAATGAGGTATTTCCTGCGTCTTGCCCAGATGATGCTGAAGACAATATCGAGGCGGATTTGTTTTTTGACTAATGATTTTACGTTTGCCATATATTGATGTATCTTGTTTACTACTTATCATGCCTGCCTGAAGCCGACGAGGGATTCAGACAGGCATTTTATGGGTGTTCAATTTATTGTGCAGATGGTCGGGTCAGCGTCTCTACTATTTATACCGAATCCACTTCGCCATTTCCTTCAGGCTTGGCTTTTTGCCGTACATCAGAATGCCGACGCGGTAGATTTTACCGCTGAGCCAGATGAAGAAGATGGTGGTGGCGTAGAGCACGCCGAGGGAGAGAACTTCCTGCCACCAGGGCACACCGAAGGGGATGCGCACCATCATGACGATGGGCGAGGTGAGGGGGAAGATGGAAGCCCAAAAGGCGAGCGGACCATTGGTGTTGTCGGCGCTGTACATGGCGGCGTAGAGGCCGAATATCATGATGAGCACCACGGGCATGACAAACTGCGAACTGTCTTCTTGCGCGTTGACACTGGCGCCGACGGCTGCGAAGAAAGAGGCGTAGAGCAGATAGCCGCCCACGAAATAAAACACAAACATGATGCCGAGTTCGGCGAATGGCAGATTCATGATGGCGGCGAGAATCTCACTGGTTTCCGAAGGCATGCTCTGCTGCATGGCTGCCGTTTGTGCCGTCAGCATCGGGTCGGCCGGCACCTGCGAAGTGCCGAAGATGCTGCCGCAAATGAAGAGGATGACGGCAAACATCACGCCCCAGATGATGAGTTGCAGGAAACCCACGAGCGCCACGCCGATGATTTTGCCCATCATAAGCTGGAAGGGCTTCACGCTCGACACCATGAGCTCCATGATGCGGTTGGTTTTCTCCTCCATCACGCTCTGCATCACGGCAGCGCCGTAGGTCATGACAAAGAGATAGATGAGAAACGTGAAGATGAAGCCTGCTGCGATGGCGATGTTGGTGTCGGAGGCGCTTTCGTGTCCGTCCTCTTTTTTGATAACGGTTTTGATGTCGAAGTCGCTCTGCACGTCGTCGATGATCTTGTCGAGCTGCGGCACGTTATAGCTTTTGAGTTTGGCACGCCGCACTTCGTTGTTGAGCACTTCGCGGGTGTAGCTCAGCAACTCGTTTGACACGGGTTGCGGCGAATTGATGCTCACGGCCTTAGGATTGTCAACGAGGTTGCCCGTGATAACGATGACCGCTTCAACGTCCGTCCCGTCGGCATAGAATGCGGCATTGTCGGCTTCTGCCGGCTCGAAGTGGTACGTGGTGTTGTCTTTGAAGAGCGCCACGTATTGCTGCGTTTTGTCGACCACCTTCACCACCTTCTGGTCGGTGTCTTTAATCGAAGCGAGCCAGAGCGGCACAAAGATGAGTGCCGCGAAGATGAAGGGCATCAGGATGGTGAGGAGGATGAAGGATTTCTTCTTGACGCGCGTCATAAATTCGCGCTGTATGATAATCAGTGTCTTGTTCATTTTCTATTCCGCTTTTAGAGGTTCATGAGTTGTGGCAGCATCTTTCGGATTTTCTGCCCCCACCACTTTCAAGAAGATTTCCTGCATGGATGGCATCTGCTCGCAGAAAGAGCGGATTTCAAGACGGCCGGCCAGGTCGGTAACGAGTTGGCCGTTGCTGACGCCAGGGGCTTTTGTGAGTTTGTACGTGATCAGTCCGCCCACCGTCTGCACGTTGTTGACTTCAAAGAGCGGCGACATCCCATCAAGGCTACCGCTTGTGGCCTTCACCTCGAAGATGCCGCTGCGATAGCGCTCACGCACCTCGTCGACTTTGCCACTCAGGGCCACTTGCGACTTGTTGATGAGCGCGATGTTGTCGCAGATGTCTTCAACGGACGACATGTTGTGGGTGGAGAAAATGATGGTGGCACCTTCGTCGCGCAGGCGCAGTATCTCACGCTTGAGAATCTCAGCGTTCACGGGGTCGAAGCCCGAGAAAGGTTCATCGAGAATCACGAGTTGCGGCTGATGGAGCACGGTGATGACAAACTGCACCTTCTGCTGCATACCCTTCGAGAGTTCTTCCAGTTTTTTGTTCCACCAGGCCATGATGTCCAGACGCTTAAACCAGTCGTGCAGGCGTTTTGTGGCTTCCGTGCGGCTCAGTCCTTTGAGCATGGCCAGATAAACGGCCTGTTCGCCTACCTTCATTTTTTTGTAGAGGCCGCGCTCTTCAGGCAGATAGCCGATGCGTGCCACATCGTCGGCAGAGAAGGGATGGCCGTCGAAGATGACCTCGCCGCTGTCGGGGGCGGTGATGCGGTTGATGATGCGGATGAGCGTTGTCTTGCCTGCCCCGTTAGGGCCCAGCAGACCGAAAACCTTTCCGCGGGGCACGTCAATGCTCACGTCATTGAGTGCAGTGTGGTTGGCAAAGCGCTTCACGATGTGTTGGGCGCTCAAGAAAAATTCGTCCATTGTGGTGTCGATTTGGTATGGGTGAATTATTGGGATGACGAATGGTGTTAAGGGGTACAGGAAAAGGGGGCAGACCATAGGTCAGGGCTGCGTCTCTCCTTCCACGAACTCTTCCAGCAACATGTGTTCGCCGTCGAACACAGCATAGGAAAATTCCGTTATCCAGTCGCCGAGGATGATGGCCCGCGTAGTGCGCGAGAGCATGAGGTCGAGCTCAATGTGGCGGTGTCCGAAGATGAAATAGTTGATGTCGGGGTGTGTGGAGAGATAGTCTTTGGCAAATCGGATGAGTTCCTCGTTGTCTTCTCCTTGGTATTCTGGTTCCTTACCGTCCACGCGCTTCATTCTGCTGCGCCGTGCCCATTCCAGTCCAAAAGCCATGCCCCATCGTGGGTGTAGGGCGGCGAAGAGGCGCTGGCAGGTGGCGTTGTGGAACACGGAGCGGAGGAAGCGAAACGAACGGTCGGTCGACCCGAGGCCGTCGCCGTGTGCCAAATAAAACACCTTACCATAGATTTCCAGTGTGGTGCTTTGGCGGTGGATGGTCATGCCGCATTCCTTTTCAAAATAATCGTGCACCCAGAGGTCGTGGTTGCCCGTGAAGAAATGCACCTCCACGCCCATGTCAGTCAGTTCGCTGATTTTTCCAAGTAGGCGCGTGTAGCCCTTCGGGACGACGTATTTATATTCGTGCCAGAAGTCGAAAATGTCGCCCAAGAGATAAATGGCATCCGCCTTATGCTTGATGCTGTCGAGGAAATTGACCAAGCGGCGCTCTTGAGTTCGGGCGTGTGGAATGGCCAAACTGCCCAAGTGGGCGTCGGAGAGGAAATAGATATTTTTCATTGGGCTGAAAGCGTGTTGTCGTAAGATGAAAAAGATTGGCAGAAAGCTTTTGGGTTAGTAATGGCTTTACTTACATAAACCCCAATTCGAGTTTGGCCTCTTCGCTCATCATGTCCTTGTCCCATTCAGGCTCAAAGACGAGGTTGACGTGGGCTTCCTTTATGCCCGTGATGCCGTCGAGCTTGATGCGCACGTCTTCAACGATGAAGTCGGCTGCCGGACAGTTGGGGGCGGTGAGCGTCATGTCAACGTCGAGCGTCCCATCATCGTGGAGTTCGATGCGGTAGATGAGGCCGAGGTTATAGATGTCAACGGGTATTTCTGGGTCGTAAATCGTTTTGAGAATTTCAACAACCCTTTCTTCCAATTTCAGTTTTTCTTCAGGTGTCATGTTGGGATATATGTTGGCTTGAGGTTTAGTAATGGTGAAAAAATAACTTGACCAATTTTGTGGTATGCCCTGTTTTTATGTTCAACGATTTATTCTTTCACCATTACTTAGGTGTGTCAGAGTGGTCAGATCCGGCCCTCATCGTTGTAGCTGTAATAGCTGCCGTCAGCGAGGACTATATGGTCAATGAAGCGTATGTCCATGGCTTTCGCCGCTTCCTTCACCCTTTGCGTCAGGCGGTCGTCTTCCCGGCTGGGCTTGGAACTGCCCGAAGGATGGTTGTGGCAGAGCGCAATGGACGTGGCGTTGGCGAGGATGGCCTCGCGGAGAACGAGCCGCACGTCGACCACAGTTCCCGTGATGCCGCCGCGACTGACACAGACACTGCCGATGATGCGTAGGTTGTGGTTCATTAGCAACACGTGGCATTCTTCAACGGGATTGTCGCGAAGTTTGTTGAGGAAGTAGCGGTAAATGTCTTCCGACGATTGTGCGCTGGGGCGTTCCTCCACATGCTCTTCCTGCCGCCGTTTGCCCAGTTCGCAGGCTGCAAGAATCGACACCGCCTTCGCTTCGCCGATGCCTTTATAGCGGCAGAGCTGTTCGAGCGTCATCTTGCCCACGTCGCCCAGACTATTGCGATGGTCAACGAGCAGGCGCTCCATGAGACTAACGGCATTCTCCGTTGTCGACCCCGACCCGATGAGGATGGCCAGCAGTTCGGCATTGCGTAGGGCTGAAGGACCATGCTTGATGAGGCGCTCTCTTGGGCGCTCGTCGGCTTTGAGGTCTTGGATGATGGTGTGATCGTTGTCGGCCATGACGTTTGTAACCTTCCTTACTTGTAGAAATTCTTTTTGAAAGCTTCAAATTCGCCCTTGCCGAGCACGCAGCGGCGCCAAAAAGCACGGATGAATCCTGTGCCATAGCCAAGCAACTGCACATAAGCAGCGGCCACGGCGCGAAGACCAACGCCCAGACTGCGGGCCGTGCGGGTGGCGTCGGCACAGATGATGAGGGCAAAAAGCACAAACGGCGTGAGGCATACCCACCAATGGGGACAACCAAGGGCGGCGGCCACGGCGGTCAGCACCACCAGCAGGGCGCAGCCGGCGGCAAAAACGGCAGGCAGGGCATGCACGAGTTTGAGCGTGCTAGGATGGCGCTTGGTGAGGTTGATGCGGGCGATGCCCGAGTTGTGTACTTGCTTGAAAAACTTTCGAAGGTCGGTGCGGCGCTTGTGCCAAACCCAGGCCTCTGGAAAGAGGCGGCAGGCATAGCCTTGCTCAAAAATGCGCGTGGAGAAATCGATGTCTTCGCCAAAGCGCATGTTGCTGAAACCATTGAGTGCGACATAGACCGTTCGGCGCACCCCCATATTGAACGAGCGCGGATAAAACTTGTCCATCTTCTTCTTTCCGCCACGGATGCCGCCAGTGGTGAAGAAAGAGGTCATGGCGTAGTTGATGGCTTTCTGCATGGGCGTGAACGACTCATGGGCGCGGTCGGGGCCTCCAAAAGCATCGCAGGGCGCGGCGTTGAGTTCCGCGTCAACCGCTTGGAGATAGCCCTCCGGCAGCACCACGTCGCTGTCGAGAATGATGACATACTCGCCCTTCGCCCGTTCCACGCCATAATTGCGCGAGCCGCCGGGCCCCGAGTTTTCCTTCATGAAATAGCGCACATTGAGCGCATCGGCATAGCGCTCTGCCACCTCTTGGCAGGGCTGCGATGAACCATCTTCCACGATGAGAACTTCGAAATCCTGAAGCGATTGTTTCGTCAGGCTCTCAAGCAGTTCGTCCACTTCATCGGGGCGGTTGAATACGGGGATGACAAAGGAGTATTTCATAAATAATTTTGATTACCTACTTAAAGTGCAAACTTACGCAAAATATGTGGAATATCCGAGATTTCGCCCAACGGATTTGCCCGAAAACCCAAGATTATGTCCCACTTATCGTGGCCTTTCTCTTGCCAGTGCCGCAAAAACTTGTTAGCTTTGCTGTGCGAACCAGTGAATTGCCCGTCGCTCTAATATTAATAAGTAGCCTACTTAAGATAAATCGTTTCATGAAACCAATGAATATCCGAAAATCCCTCCTCTGCCTTTGCCTTTTGGCCGGCAGTCTCTTTGCTCTGCCTTGTTTCTCCCAATGTTTCAGCGGCAGTTACACCGCCGAATGGCAGTGGAACACAAACAAGAAAACCAATTGGCTCAACCTGTTGAGGCTCGATTTGAACCTGCCGATAAAAAGCGGAACCGACTATCTTGAAGCGGCAACGCTCCACATGGCCAAAGCCAAAGAGGGAATCGGGACAGACTGGCAGGCCTTTTCCAACATCGAAGCCGACAACAATGTGGCGGCCTTGGCCGTGTTGGGCTATCGCCACGCCTGGGAGAATGCCAATGTCTTTCTCGGTGTGCGCAACGTCAACGAAGATTTCTTCACATCGGATGCCACGTCGCTCTTCGTCAACAGTTCGTGTGGCATCTTTCCAACCATCGGCGCCAGCTATCCCATTGCCAATTATCCCTTCTCCGGCCTGACGGTTTATTTTGATGTAAGCCGAAACGGATGGACCTTCAGGAACTCCTTATATAATGGTGTGGGCTACAACGGTTGGCGCCGCCACGACAATCCTTTTCTCGTGCGTCCGAAAGAAGACGGCGTTTTCAACATTTCGCAATTGGAATATTCCCACCGCGACGGGCATTACTTCGCAGGCGTAGCCGTCCACAGTCGGCAGTTTGCCGTTGACGAAGAAGGCGAATTGCTGACGGAATCTCCTGCGGCAGAAACAAGCTGCGCCTGGTGGGCCTATGGTGAGCAACCCCTGTGGAAAACCGAAGAAAAAAGCATTTTCGTTATGGCGCAGTATTCTGAAAACACCTGTCACTCAAATGCTTGCCGCCGCTATGGTGAAGTGGGCTGCGTTTATCAAGACAGCCGCAATGCGTGTGGCCTCTCCGGGCAGTATGCCCTTTTCCAACAGGGCCGCGAGTACTCCGTTGAAATGACGTGGCGGCGTCAGCTCACCCGCTCTTTGGACGTGCAGCCCTGCTGCCAATACGTCACGAATGCCGACGGCGATTTCTTCGTGGTCTGTGCCCGGCTGTGCTACGATTTCTGAGAGGGGGAGGGCGGCAAGCTATAGGAACGAAATAATACGACAATTCGGTATAAACTAATTTTGCCCACCGACTTACTTATTATTATAGGAGCCGCTTTGCCGCATCTGCGGTGAGGCGGCTCCTACTTGTTTCCGCGCCGTCTGTCAGTCTGGATTCGCTTGCAAAACGGGGCCGACAGCCTTGATGCAACGCAAACCAGTCTCGCAGCGGGCATCCCCGATGCCTCGTAAACTCAAATTCCCAACTTGTCAGCGAACTTCGCCCCGTCTGCATCCGCCTCTGCTCCCAGACGCGACCGCCTCTGCTCCCAGACGCATTCGCCTCTGCCCCCAGACGCGCTTGCGTCTGCTCCCGCGTTCGCTGAGAGAAATAGACCATGAAACGGCAACAATAGATGCAGACTTTCAAGGCCCCTTTCACCAATTGCCAGCCACATTCTTGTTGATTTCCTGGAAACGTGGGTTACTTTCCAGACGTTTTGTTCATAGAGAGATAAGAAAACAAAAACGTTTCACCCTGCATGGATAGTATAAACTAATTTTGAACACCTACTTACCATTACTAAAGAAGGCGTTTCAAGGCGTTTTACGAAAAAACCGTCCGCCAGTTTATGCGCCCTCCGAAAGCAAACCCGCCCTATGGATAAAATAGAAATCACACCCAACACGAGTTGAATTTGAAACATAAGCCGATGGCAGCTCCCACCTTTGCCAGCGAACTCGGAAAATGTAAATATGTGGATTTGTTAAATGATGTAAAACGTCCGAATATTTATATTGAGAAGCTTCCCTCATCTAAACTTTTCACTACTTTTGCAATTGATTTCCTAAATTAATCTTTTGTTTGGGAGCGCCTCCAGATGGAGCGTTTTAAGAACAGAGGTTAATTTGAGCCTACGCCGAGCAGAAGTCAAAGGTCAGTTCTTCGGACCGAAGCAGAAGTGGGGTATGGGTGGGAAACAGGAGATCGACATATATTAAGGCGTTTATCAACGCTTGTTCTTGACCTTCGAAATCTCGCAAGTTTCATGTACCATCAAGACAAGGCAGCGATAGATGCCCAGGTGATGTGGTTATTCGCCTACCCAGTTTAGATGAGTAATGTCATGGCAGCACTTTTTAGTGCGTGCCATGACATGTCTCTTCGTTTCTGGGTAGCATCAGATGGTATATCATATCGGCGTGGGCTCTGTTCGTTGTTCGTTCGACGGTACAGGGCAAATGCGAGAGCCTCGAAGGTGGAACGACAACGAAAGGTTCACGCTTTTTTTATCTCTTCACACACCCTTAGTAAAACGCCAGTATTGGCAGAAAAGTCCTGAAGGTCAGGGATGCACTCAGAATTTGATGCAAATCCGCCTTTCGTTGCGGACAAAGAAACTCCCATGGGCGGCTCATGTCCTTGGAATGTCTGTGTTTTTTCGCCATCAAAAAAACTATAGAAAAATAGAAAATAATCCTTGTTTGCCAAGAAAATTTCATACCTTTGCGGCAGACTATTAAAGCCGACATTGCAATATGTGTAAATCGGATTAATGATAGTTTAATGGTGGTGGTGAAAAAACACCTCCGGATGTCAGAGCTTAAAACGATAAGAACTTAAGCATGAAAAAACCATCCGGGGAAAACATCACACAATATGAAAGAACACTGGCGAGAAAACCGGACGACATGTCCGTTGCCTGTTTTTCCAGAACGTAAGAAATGAACACATTGTCTAATGTGGAACCCCAAGGAGGCGGGGCAGAGCCTCTCAGCACCGGATTTGCCTCCGATGTCCTCCCCGAAGTCCATAGCCCGTCGGCTGCCGACTCACACACAGGGGTGTCCACGAATTATGCTCCGAAGGTAGCGCCGCGTTGGAAAGTGCCTTGCTGGTTTGTCCTGCGTGTCACCTACGGCCGCATAGATAAGGCCGTTGAAGATTTAAAAGCTAAAAACATACCCACTTATGTGCCGATGCAATATGTGGAGAAAATCGTATTGGGGAAAAAGAAGCGCGTCAAGCAGCCTCTTTTCCCCAATTTGATTTTTGCACGTATGACGCGCATAGAGTCGCATTCCATCGTCAAGTCTCCAGCCCCAACGGCCACTTACATCCGCTATTATCTCGACAAGACAGAGAAGCCCGAGAGCAAGACGGGCCTCTGTCCTCCCGTCATTCTTTCTGAAGACGTCATGCAGCACATCGTTCGTGCCACCATCACCTCCAATCCCCATGTCAAGACCCTCCCCGTTTCTCGTTGCCATTTCAAGAGCAACGACCAAGTGCGCGTCAAGGAGGGCGAATTTAAAGGCTTTGTCGGCCGCGTCATCCGCGTGGCAGGCCAGCAGCGCGTAGCCTTGGAAATCAAAAGCATCTGTTACCTCGCCACCGCTTTCGTTCCCAGTGCATTTTTGGAGAAAGTGGGGGAGGGTTCTGGGATTGGAAGAGCGGAACAGAAAGACGCGGAAGAAAGCGTTGTTTGATGATGCTGGAGGTTGCGGGATTAATCTGACCACCAAAATAGAACTCTTGGAATGATTGTAAAGAATATTTTTTCACAGGATTTGCAGATAGCCAAATCTCTGATAAACAGGGACGAAATGGTTACGCGCAAATACTTTTACCAGCAATGCTATCCCCTTTTTAAATCTATATATGACAACTATTATACTGATTGCATCAGTTGCAAGGAGTTTATGGATGAAATCTACATAGTCGTTCTTGCTCCAGGGAATACAACAGGCAAGTGTCAGCTGGAAAATTTCCGTGGTGAGAGTACCTTGACAAGTTGGCTCAAAACAGTTTGCTTGTTCTATTGCTATAAGAAATATGAGTTGAAGCAACGCATGCCTGTTTATGAACCGTTATTGCATACTGCCGAAAAAGAGGATGACGAAGATACGATGAGTGATAGGATGGGTGACGAAGCACTCTCTAATCCAATAGATTTTAGTGACATGAACCGTGCAGATGTCGAAGTATTGCTCAGTTTGATGTCCAACGTAAGATATCGCAACATCATTCGTTTGCTCTATCTTGAACAAAAATCACACAAGGAAACTGCAGAGGCGCTTGGCATGTCAATGGATAATTATTACAACAAACGGATTTTGGCAGAGAGACAATTCAAACATGTATGCAGAAAGGAGGCAAAACATGCTTAGTCATACATTACCAAGTATAGAGGAGTTTGCTGCATTCCTTGATGGCAATCTGTCACGGAATGAGATGCAGCAGTTCTCAGAGATAGCTGTGGACAACGATGCGTTGCGACAGTTGTTGGACGCTAATTCCATCATAGACGAGACTCTTAATAATATGACGGAGGCTGATTTGCAGTTGCCGTCGGATTTAGCGGAAACAGATTTTGATTTGCCTACACTTCTTCCTGGAGAAATGGCAGCACTTGTTACGCTTTCACCAGAACCTGTGGATGACGTGCTTGTTGCAGCATGTGTTGCTGATGAGATTTCTGCATTTTCTGATATAGAACAAGATGATCATGTAATTATAGGAGAAGGCATGTACAATGATTCGTCGCAGACAACGCCTGATGACAACGGCTTTGACAGCAGCGGTGATTTGTCTGACTCATTCTTCGAATGATAAGTGGAGGCTCAAAAATAGTTTATGTTGAGGCCCCGCTTATATATAAATATTAGATGTAACTTATGGATATACCTATAGCATCACAAAGTATAAGATTCCCTGGTTACGGCATGTTTTGGGTGGCAAATTCCATCAGTTCTACGCTACTGGGGTGGAACAACCGCCGTTTGCAAGACAAGGCACACGAACGGAATCAGGAATTTCAGTTGGAGATGGAACGCGCTCGTCACATCACTGATGACGAACGTATGCAGGAAGATATCGCCTTCAAACGTAGGCTTGTTGCTCTTGCCCGCGAACAGAGGCAAGAAGTTTCACGACAATCTTTCAATGCGCAGATGCAAGCCATTGAATTGAAATACTACTTGCAATATTGTTGGCCGCTTGATCCCTTGTTGCCTCAGGCGATTTTGCATGAGATACGCAACGATGCTGCTAACGTAGCACCACGGTTGAATGTTATTCTGATGCACGCGCCTCTGTTGCCTTTACGGGCTTACGGAACAGATGCCAATGCCGCAGATGCTCAGATATATAAGGAGTTGGAATATTCCATCAAAAAAAATGACGTTCCCCTTATCGGAGATGTTGATTTCCGCAAAGATGCTTGTTTGAGGCCTGATTTGTCAGGAGGTAATGCCAGTGTAATGAATATCCATTTCCTGATGAGTCAAATGCCAACTTTCGTTATTTTGCCTCAATACTGTGAAGGTAAAATGTATCTGAGTGGTGCTGTATGGGAGCCGCAGGCTTCGCGTCCTGTCATTCGCCCACTTTTCAACTTCGACTATAATCCTGTCGAAGCAGGGAAAAATGAAGAATATCGCATTGAGATGATAGAATTACTGCATGCCAGCGTATCTGTTATTACAGGTGCTGTTCGTGATTCCTATATGGTGCTGACGCAGGGCAAAGAACCGACATTGCCCGTCTTGTTGAACGACAAAGAACATGCAGATATGAAGCGACTCGTAATGGGAAATGCCGAATTAAAGGCGTTCATAAAGGGAGAGAACGATAATATTCTTGCTGCACTTGATGAAGAGAATACGCCACATTTGTTGGAGGTGTACGACAAGAAAGACATAGAGGCTATAAAGGAACAGGTTAAATCAAACACGTTGTAAATGATCTAAATATGCCAATAGGTGCTATAACAATGATACTCGCCAATGTTGGATTGCAAATCTACAACAATTGGTGTGGCAGCCGCCAGAATGCAGCGCTTCAACAGAAGCGTGAGGAGTTTGAGCGTGCTGCAAAAGACCGCAACACGGAGCACATGTGGCGGCTTATGCGCGAAGGGCAGGAACTGACCCTACAGTTGGAGAATGAAAAGCATGCTGACAGGCTCAAAGAACTGAAGGATGAGGTTGACCATCTATTGGAACGACTCACCTACGAGACAACTATCAGCAATTGGCCTTTGAAAGTGCTCCCCATTGTGATGAAGAATCAAGCCTTTGGCAACCTCTTGGCAAACCAAGAGGAGAATATTGCCATGCATGTCATCTTCACCCGTTCCAACTACGACAAGTTCAACAAACTCGTCTATCCAATTGTCGAAAAACAATTGGAACAATATTGTGATAAGCATTGGAGCACCATGACCGACCATCCCATCCTCTTCTATAGCGGAGCCTGGAAGCCAATGGTCAACCCTACTGATGTGCAAGTAACTGCCATGCGTGAGGAGTTGAAGAACCTCCCCACCTTGCTCATCACCCCTTTCTTTCGTCCCAACGATGGTAAATTGGTCTTCCAACTGCATATGTGGGGTGTCGGAGCTAACAGTACCGACAAATTCGATGTTCCCGAGATAGATCCAACCGACTTTCAGCGTCCTTTCTGTAATCAAGACGACTACGATAACGAAGAAGGCTTGTTGAAAGAAATCGTTGAAGATCTCGTCCCTTATTTTGAATGCATGATAGGTTATATGGCCGACACTTACTTTTGGTCGTCCGCAGGATTAACTCCAGTTCTTCCAAGGTTGTTGACAGATGGAAGTATAAATACGGATGGGATGAGATACCTCATTAACGATTGCAAGGATTATTATTGTAGGCTGGAAGACAATTTAATAAATAGTACTATGCCATGGGGTGAAATATATCGTCTTAATTTAGTAATAGGTATAGACTATTTTGATTTCAAGGAAAATGGAGCAGAACATTTAAGCCAAATATTGTTGGAGCATTGTAGAATGGGCACTGATCGAATAGATTTTTCATTAGATGAAGCAATAACATCAGTTCTGTGGACATTGAATGACCTACCTTTTATAAAAAAAATTTTAGACTATGCATCCATCTTGAAGGTGGATGATTCATACGACAAATTAAAGGAAATAGAATCGGCGCTCCAATCTATCAATTATGACTATCAATTGTTAAGGAGTAAAGATGTTGATGTTATTGTTGAAGCTGCTGATAAGGGGAATCCTGTTGCTATGTATAGATTGGGAGAACTATATGAATATGCAATGGGAGTTGATGAAGATGAGAAAAAGGCCATGTCGTATTATCTTCAATCTTCTTCCTGTGGTTTTTTATTGGCGGAGATAAAAACGGGGAAAAAGAATTATAAAGATCAACCCAATTGGATTATGGAGTTGCTTCATTCAATGGGTATAATACAGGTTGATTTGCTTTGTGTGGAAAGTCTATTAACCACCTGTATGCTGAGTTCAGAGGAATGCAAAATGTTATACAAGAAAATCACCACGCCTCTTATAACTACAGGTCGATTGCATAGCCATACAGGGCTTATTACTGATTTGGCGTTACTTATGTTGAAAACAGGATGCGACAAAAGTGTTCCTATTTCGATGTTGCAGATAGCGTCAAAATTGGGATACAATAAGGCTACAAAATTATTAACTAAAATATAAAAAATGGGATTATTAACATCATTGAAAAATTTGGGAACCAAATGTGTTCAGGGAGTTATTAAGGCTGTTGAATGTACTTGTGAAGTTTGTGAGAGTGCATTTAGATGGGGGAAGAAAAAATGTCATGAAATTGGAGCGGCAATTAAGGAATGGCAGACAAGTAAACCTGCTTCAGATCCAGTTCCAGAAGATGTTAAGGATAGGCATAAACCATCCATCCAAGAGGCAAAAAAACGGGTCCAGCAGAAATTTCCTAAGGGTATAAAAACTGAATGTGAACGAATGAGTCCAGAAGAGCGTAAGACGAAAATGGAGGAAATAGCAGAAGAGGCTATTAAAATCTTGGATATCAAAGATCCTCCAGAAATCGTTATGGAAATACCTGAGGATGAGAGTAAAATGTGGACTTCTTATGGTTCTTATTGTCATTCCACAAACCAGCTAAGGCTTAATTTGGCTATGATTGTTACAGATAATCCACAACTTTACCAGGAACAAATCAGTACAGTGTTCCATGAGATGATTCATGCGCGTCAGCTAAGAGCTATAGAGGCTTTAGCAGAGGATAGGTTGGATGAAAGTTATGGGTATTCTGAAAATTATGTAGCGAATTTGGCATATAATTTGAAGCATTATATTCGTCCAGGTGAAAATGCCGAAGCATACGTAAAACAGCCATTGGAGGCTGAGGCTTACTGGTACGAACAAGAACTTGGGCTTACTACACTTAATTAAATAATCAGATTATGAAAAAAATAAGTTATATTAAATTGTACAATTATTTTCAAGAGGAGGAGCATCTTAGCAAAGTTGAAACCCTCCGTAATATGTGGAGAACACGTAACCTTCCAAAAGAATTCAAGGAGATGATATATTTTCTTGTAGAGGGAAAGACAGCGTCTATAAAAGACTTCCAGGTAGAAGGAGTCACATTAAGCAGACTTCACAAAGATGAAGGGATGACATGGATGCAGGCTATTTTCTTTTTGGATTGGTTGCGAAGAGAACCTACTAATGCTCGAGTTTACATGTCCTCAAGACGATTCCGTACGCCGATGAACATTGATGCGGATACCAAAGATCGAATATCGGATGCATTAGAACGAATCAAATCAGAAAAAGGCATAGAAATAGAGTATCCCACTACGCCAAAAGATACGTCAAATGAAGATATTGATGTAGAAAATGTAAAGACGGAGACTTGCTCTAATGCGAGCACGACAGAACAGAATTCCGATTCTATACCTCAATCTTGAACATATGTGATACATGGCACGGCGAGCATACAACGAATTCAAAAACCAACTCTGGACTTGCATCCAGAGTTGTCCTATCGTATATATAAATCATTTTCATGCTCTGTATGTGGACGAAACAATCCGAGAAATCCTTGCAGACAATGGATTGTCCACAGATACGATTGTTGAATATGATTATGGACGTGATAGGATTGTACGATTTGGTACCAAGTCTCTTGATAATGAAATGAAAAGCATTTCAGGAATCAATGCTTTTCTTACCGCAATAATAGACAACAAGATAAAAGATGAAGAGTCTGACAATCCTGTTCCAAAACGTCTGTTCCTTTTGAAGGGCCTGGGTTACAAAAGTCTCAAAGAAAATGAGAACTTCTTGTCTTTATTACAAACGTTTGCCTCTAAATATGAGGCAGGAGCCTACGAGTACGACACTACAATCATTATAGTTTCGCCCGAGCGTGTTGAGACTCTTCCCTTGTCTATACGAAAGTTTGTCACTGTGCTCGAAATTGGCACACCTGTGACAGAGGAAATTCGAGAACTTATCAAGACAATGATAGGAGAAAAAAACTACGATAATCCTCGTCAAAGGCGTGCTGTTGAAGATATGGTTCGTACACTGCAAGGACTGCAAATGTACGAGGTTAAGCAAACATTAAGAACCGTTCTGAAACTGAATAATAATCGTATTTCAGACAAAGCCGTCAGATTGGCTTTGAAGGAGAAGAAACGTATTGTAAAGAAATCAGGCATCATTGAAGTCGTTGATACTGATATTAGCTTTGATGATGTTGGCGGCTTGCAAAAGTTACGTCAAGACCTTGAAGTTAAGAGCGCAATTTACAATAATCTTGGAGATGCTGAGAAATATCATATCCCAATACCTAAGGGTATTTTGGTGATCGGTATGCCTGGTTGTGGTAAGAGTATGATAGCACAAGCTACGGCTAATAAGTTTGGCGTATCTCTTCTTCGACTTGATGTTAGTCGACTTATGGGTAAGTATGTAGGAGAAAGCGAAGCCAACCTTAGACTTGCCCTTGCAACAGCAGAAGCTGCGCACCCATGTGTGCTTTGGATAGATGAAATTGAAAAAGCTTTTGCTGGGGGTAATGGAAAGAGTGGTGATAATGATATGCTTGTGATGCGTATGATGGGACACTTCCTTACTTGGATGCAAGAACGTAAGACTCCTGTATATATTGTGGCCACTGCGAATGATGTAATGCGCCCAGAATTTATGCGTAAGGGACGTTTTGATGAAGTCTATTTTGTAGATTTTCCCTCAGAGAACGAGCGTGCCCAAATTTTGGAAGTAAAGATAAAAAAGTACACGCAAGACATAAACAATCAACTCTTTGATTTCTCAGAAATAGGTGATTGTAGAGATGTGGTAAAGGAAATGAAGGGAGAGTATGGTGGATTCTCTGGTTCTGAGATTGAATGTGTTCTAAATATGGTTGTTGAAACACGTTTCCAAGACTACTTAAGAGAAAAAGCAAAAGCCGCCAATGATAATTTCATACCTTCACAGATAAAAATATCAAAAGATGACTTTAAGAAAGCGGTTGATACAATCAAATCTTCTGTGATGGCAAATCAAAAGAGTAAGAAGAAAAAAGAAGAGGATTATCTCCGTGAGAAGACATCCATAGAGCGCATCAAGGATATGCAAAGCACTTATAATTTTGTTAATGCTTCAAATTAAAAAAAGTATGGTTATCTTATATATTAATGACGAACATTGTTCTAGTGTGGAGCAATTAAAGGGTATCGTTAATAACGAAATTAAATATGGTTCACCATTGTTTATGGATTTGGTTGACTATGGGCGTGCAGGTGAATTAGCTCAATGGCTAATAGAACAAGGTGAAACAGAACTTGCCAAGGAAGTTGATTCTATAAACGAAAATATAGGAGATGGTGAGTATATTTCACTTCTTTCTTCTATTTTAAAGGGAGAAAAGAGTTTTATATCAGAAGCACATAAGGGTATGATTACGCCAAATTTTCTAGACTTCTTTGAATTTCGGAATATAGATATTGAAAGAGGTGAAGATATAACGAGTATCATTGTTACTTTAAAAATAAGAAAAGTAATAAATGAGACTTTAGAACTTGGAATTCGTACAATATGGGGGACTCGAGCGCTTAATATAAATCTGTATGATAAAAATATCGGAGAAACATTTATCCATTCATTTAAGTTTCGCAATCGCCAAAATTCAATTATAAATGATGCTGTTTTAATGCTGAATAATAATGAAATAAAGCAGGTGATATTTGGTAAACCTATTCAATCTTCAAATATGAATGAAGAATCGGATATAAAATGGTCGGATGAATGTATTGAAATTACTGTAGGTGATAATTGTTTCAAAATGATTTTAGTAGAGCAAGGAGCCTTTATTATGGGTGAAGATGTAGATTCAAACATAAAAGAAATAGATTATACCTATTCAATGCCATCTCATCAAGTTGAGATATGTAAGGACTTTTATATAGGAGAGTGTTTAGTAACACAGAATTTATGGGAAACTATAATGGGAAATAATCCATCTAAATATATAGGAAAAAACAAACCTGTTGAACAAGTATCATGGTACGATTGTAGATTGTTCATTTCAAAGCTGAACAAAAAATTTTGCTCCAAACTGAAAGGAAAAATGTTTAGATTTCCTTCAGAGGCAGAATGGGAGTTTGCAGCTCGTGGTGGTAATCTAAGTTGTCATACAAAATATTCAGGTAGCGATAAATGTGAAAATGTTGCATGGTTCGATGAAGAAGACACGTTTGATATTAAAGGGAAACAAGCAAACGAACTTGGAATCTATGATATGAGCGGCAATGTAGGAGAATGGTGCTCTGATGACTCTGGGTATTATGAAGGTCATCCTTTTAGAAATAAATATTCCTTTAATACTATTCATAGTTCTTCGAAAGTATTTCGAGGGGGAAGTCCTGCTACTTGTTCATTAAAAGAAGAAATACCAGAATACTGTTGTCAGGTTTTTTATAGAAATGGCATGATTGCAACAGCGAAAAAATGGTATGTAGGACTGCGGTTGTGCCTTTCATGATAGGTTATAATTACTAATCAACAAAATGATTATCTTATATATTAATGACGAACACTGTTCCAGTGTGGAGCAATTAAAGGGGTATTTCAAAATAGGTGCGAACTACGACAATCCCATTGTGATGGAACTGTTGGACTATGGTCGTGCTGGTGATATATCAGATTGGTTGCGTGAGAAAGGAGAATCTGAACTTGCGAAAGCTGTAGATAATTTAAATGATAATCTTGGTGACAGCGAGTATTTTTCACAACTCACTGCCATATTTACTGGCGAAAAAGTAGCTACAGAAAAACCTGAGTTTCAGAAATGCTTCCATGTGGAGAATGTTGCGACAGAAAAGGATGATAATGAAATAACAGTATCTGTGCAGTTGAAAATCTTGTCGTCTGTAAATGAATCATATGAGCTTACTGTGCGAACCAATTGGGGAACCAAAGGAAATATTGTTAATCCATACGATTTTGATGAAGGGAGTACGGCAAATCTGAAATTTAAGTTCCGCAAACGTCCAAACTCCGCAATAAACAAAATCACCTTGTTTGTCGATGAAAAGGAAGCGTATTGTAAAGAAGGTATATTACTAGGACAAGACAAGGTGGAATTTACTGTTGGAAATTGTACTTTCAGTATGATACATATTGTAGACAAAAACTTTGAAACTGCTGATGGGAATAATCTTCATAATCAATTGATTAAGGAATTTTATATCGGTCAAACAACTGTAACACAAGAATTGTGGAAAGCAGTAATGGGAGAAAACGATAAGTCTATCTGCAATATTGGTGAGAACAATTGGTACTATAAATGGGTAGTTAATTGTAAGCTAGATAGTTTGGTTGGCAGTAACAAACCTATGATTGGAATTACATACGAAGATTGTTTGGAATTTATAAAAAGGCTAAATAATATAACAGGAAAAAACTTTAGACTTCCTACTGATAGGGAATGGTTGTTTGCAGCGAATGGTACAACGGTAGAAAAACGAGATTTTCTAAAAACTATGGATCATCAAGATGCCTGGTTTGCAGAAAATAGCGAGAATAAACTACACGATGTAGCTCAAAAAGCGCCTAATCAATTTGGATTATATGATATATATGGAAATGTCTGGGAACGTGTATTAGACCGTGAAATCAAACGTGGAGGAAGTTTCGCAACTCCTGATAATTATGGAATTTGGCCACCCATTCAAGGTGAAGATGATGAAGAAAGGTGTAGCAATAATAATACAGGATTCAGGCTGTTATTAGTCAACGACGAAAGAAATAATCTCAACGAAGAATTCGTTGATTTGGGACTATCCGTTTTGTGGGCACGAAACTGGATTCGTTCTTTCAATGGAACATCTAAAGTTCTACCAACAGAGAAAATGGCAACTGAACTTTTAGAAAAATGCAATTCTGAAAAAATTGGCAGCAATACATATAGGATTACAGGTCCAAATAAAAACTATATTTATGTTCCTGATTTCTGGTTAATGTTATCAGGAAATAGAGACGGTAATAAATATCAGGCTTTGAACTTTATGTATTCACAAGTGAGTACAGTATATCTTAAAAATGTTCAAGGCTTGCTTCAAATTAAAAATAAATAGTGAAATATGAAAGTACTTCTATATATAAACAACGAAAGGTGTAACACTTTCGAAATGTTAGAAAATCATTTTCTGTCTGTAAAATCATTTGATGATGTGTTTTATGACTTAGTTGACCTTGGTAGATATAAGGACTTAACCAACTTTTTACGAGAAGTTGGAGAATTTGAAAAAGCAGACAAAATAGATGCGATAGACTCAAACCTAAATGATTCTTGTTTTTTCTCTGAAATGTATTCTATCATCATCGGGGATACATTAAATATTTCTCTAAAGCCAGAATTCCAGGATTGCTTCTCTATTGAAGACCCAATCGCGAATCTTTATGATGATAAACTTGAAGTTGATATTAAACTTAAGGTGAAGTTGTCTATTGATGAATCGTATCAAGTTAAGGTAGAAACAAATTGGGGGACAAGAGCTATCTGTGTCAACCCATCTGATACAAAAGAAGGAGAATACATTTCGCAAAAGATTACTATTCGCAAAAAGCCTGGCAAAGAAATAGGAGACGTAGTCTGTTGTTATGAAGACCAAAGAATTAAATGTACTAATATACAGTCAATTTCTTCCAGTAGAAATGACGAAGATGATGAGATTAAAGAAATAGTAGATGAATTATCAGAGATGGAAGCTCCTAATTCAGTGAAAGAATTGATACAGTTTTTATATAATAACCAAAAGCAGAATGGCAACAATGGCAAGGAAGCAGACCCTGAAAATGTCAATGGTTTAAAAGCACCTGTTTCTTATCGGGATACTTCTGTTCAAGATAAGCCTATTAGTGGAGAACCAAAGAGATATCGTTGGCAAACAGATTCATTTCTCAGACAAATAGAAAAAGATAAAAAAGAAAGAGAACAGATGTTGGAACATCAAAAAAAGGTTCGTGAAGAATCAGAGATGAAATATAGGATTGAACAAGTAGAACGTGAACGAAAGGAAATGCAAGAAAAATATAGGAGAAGATTTGGTGAGCAAGAAACGAAGGATTTTAAATGTCCAAAGTGTGGTTATTGTACTCAAATTCCCTATAAAAAGGTAAAATATAGATGCCACATGTGTGCCAGGGTATGGTCTGTATAGCCACATTCTATAATGACTCAAAAGCGTAATTTTGCTCATATATTTAATTTGTTGATACTCTGCTATTTCTTGTAGAGTTTAATAAAGAACACATTTTTTATGTTATACAACGGCACCTTAAACGTCTATTTCCCCTGTGAGTTGAAAAACTCACAGGAGATGAGACGTGCGCGGAATATGTGGAAAGACATTGTGCAATGCCATAAACGGGCGACTCGTAGGCAGAGGCGGCCGAATACCAACCAGATGGATATTCTTGCCTTTCGACAACAGAAAGAAGATATTCTTAGGGGGTATCAAGCATTTTGGGCTACGCATCTGGGAGTGAGGTTGCCTAACGGTGCAGCTGGTTGTTATGCAACGCATGAGATAGCTGAAGAGTATAGGCATCCGAGAGAAGACAATCTGTTTGTCAAAAATGTAAGTTTGCCGTTGTCGAGTTTTAATGTAGAATATCCACCTTTGACTAACGGCAATCAAGGTGTAAAGATAAAGGGACAACTGCTATTCTCTGTCAATATAGACAACGATGTGGCAACGGCAATCGTTGTCTTGAACTTTGAAGGGTTGAATGTAGATGACGTAATACTTCTGAAACACACCTTTTACAAAAGATGCCACATATCCATTTATGAAGGTGGAATACAGCAAAGCGCGAACACATTTCAAGAATACGTCGCATCAAAACTAATAGCAATACATCCGTATCTAAAGGATGATATTGATGGCCGTGCGCGTTATATGTTGTTGGAGGTGGACGAACCTATTGTCAATGCTCAAAATGTAAATATGAGGAATGACATCATATATGGAATGTTGACTTGTGATGAAGGATGGCGACATGCAGAGAATCCAACGCGGTGTTTAGGTGAAAATTACTCTACGCGTGATTCCTATAAACTCTATTACAGAGCAAAAAATGCTATAATAATTACTTCGCAAATAGATTATGATCAATATTTACAAGATAAAACTCGTGTATGGAGACGAATATTTCATGCACCGACCCACATTGAACCGCCTACTTTCGTTGCATATCGTGATGTTGCAGGAATAGACAAGCAACTTTATGCTAAGTATCTTAAAACGGTGGAGATTGATCACCTTATCACCAATGCGATGACGAGCGAAGTTTCTGACAAGATAAGCAAAAGCTTGCTTAATCCCATTAAACTAACATTCAGAGCTTATAAGTTGTGGAAGATACTGAATGAGTTAGATTTGAATCTTTATCATATAGACAATACGATGCTTTGCTCTTTTGGTGTGACAAGGAGAATCGATGAGATTCGTCAAGAATACAATGAAATTGTGGGGGTCTTGACAAATTATCTTATTCTTTTAGTAGCTGTGTTAACCCTGTTTGCTACTATTGTGGCATTACTTAAATGATAGATATGGAAATAACGAAGATATATCCTCCGTGCTGGTTTGCCAACATGGATAATCCAATATTGCAATTGATTATTTGTGGGGGTGATTTAGCAAATGCTCATGTCGATATAGTTGGTAAGTCTAAATTGAACAATGAGATTATTAGCAATACGAATCATTGTATAGTGCTAAACGTTGATACGAGCGATGTCAAATCTAACACAAGTTATTGTTTACAACTTAGAAGGAACTCCGAAAAAGCAACGGAAAAGTATATGTTCTTTCCTAGAAGAAACAAGATGATTGATACTCTTTCGATGAAAGATGCAATCTATCTTCTTATGCCAGATAGATTTGCTATAACCAATAACGAGCATTGTCTGAAAAGAAATGTAATCGATAAGAGTAATCCTGATTGTTGGCACGGTGGAACCTTGGAAGGGATGATGGCTCATGTTGGGGATATTGCAGATATGGGGTTTACTGCTATATGGCATACCCCCGTTTTTGAGAATAAGCAAAAAGTGACAAATGATACGAAATACTATAGTTATCATGGTTATGCCATTACTGATTTCTATGAAATAGATCCACACCTCGGTAACTTAAGTAATTACTGCAACTTTGTTGATGCTGCGCATAAGAAAGGTTTAAAGGTGATTATGGACATGGTCTTTAATCATTGCGGTATAGACCATCCTTTTGTAAAGAATCCGCCTGTAAAAGATTGGTTTAATGACCTTGGGGATGGAGAATGTAAACTTACTAATTATTCACCATTGAGTGCCTACGATAAGTATGCGTCAGAATATGACAAAGAACATTTCGTAAGAGGATGGTTCACGCAAGATATGCCAGACATCAATCTATCGAATGATATAGTGGTGGATTATATGACACAGATGAGTATTTGGTGGATTGAAACTGCTGATATTGATGCGTTTCGCATAGATACTTATCCTTATGCAGGAGTGGAGTATATGCAACAATGGCAAAGACGCTTGTATGCCGAATACCCTCAGTTTCCTATATTATCAGAGGCTTGGGTTGGTGAAACGGAATATACGGCTAAGATGCAAAACGACAATCTTGTGGCTATTCCAGAATCAACAATGACATTTATGGATTTTGCTTTTCAGCGTCGTTTGTCTGAAACTCCTATCAAAAATAAAGCAAGGGAAATCTATTCCCACTTCGCTCTTGACTTTGTCTATAAGAATCCTCATAATCTTCTTGCGTTCTTAGATAACCATGATGTAGCTCGTTGGTTGTATAAGCATCCGTCAGTGGAAGGACTAAAACAAGCGATTGGGCTTTTGCTTACAATACCTCGCATTCCACAAATATATTACGGCACAGAAATCCTAATGGCTGGAGATGGAAACGGATTTTCTGATGGCAATATGCGTCAAGACTATCCTTGGGATAGAGTTTTAACTACCGAACAACAAGACTTTAAGGCCTACATATGTAAACTGCTTAAATGGAGAAAAGACTGTAAGGCTATAACGGAAGGCGAAATGGTGCATTTTGTTCCTCTTGACGGGAAAATTTATGTGTATTTCCGCTACCTTAGGGATAATAATGAAAATGTTGATGATTCAAATGTCGTAATGGTTGTTGTTAATTTCTCAGAAGAAAATAAAGAAGTCGATTTGTGTCGCTTTAAGGAAATGCTTCCTATCTCTATCTGTGATTTATGGCATGATGTTATTTGCGATAAGGAGGTCTCATTGAACTCTATGACTTCAATAATGATTAAGTCTAATGGTATAATAATTTTAGAAAGAAACAAGAATGATTAATTATTTTGTGAGTTGTGGAAAATGTTGTTGCGGTTGCTCGCACAACCTGAATCTTTATATAGTTTTAGCTGGTACACTTTGTATTTGCGTGTTGCTAATACTTGTATATTTTTTACTGTCCCAACGTATGCAGTGCAACCATGAAAGACGTTTGTTAGATTCTTGCAAAAAAAACGAAAAGTGATAGATATATTGCATATTGAAAATCTATACCCATAAAATAAAACATGAAAAAGAAAGAGTTATGGACGGACTATTAGATTTTTTTAGTGTAGATTTCCTTCACAACCACCTGCCAGACAGTTGGTTTGACAATTTTCATCAAGCATGGGGAGAATCCCTCACGGATGAAATGGTATTGCAGTCAGTAAAGGAAGCCAGTGACTTCTTCAATATGAATGCGCCAATGGAAGTACATGAGGATTGGACTACTGGCGTGATGACAGGCATACCTTTTACGGAGAATGACGACATACTGGTGTTCAATCGTCAGCAGATGCTTGATATGGGCATTACGGACAAGGAAGGTTTTGACCTCGTAATGACGCATGAGGGAGCGCATCGGGCCTTGCAAGGATTGAATACTGGCTTTGACTCCCATCAGGAAGAATTGTGTTGCGACTATATGGCTGGAGTTCGTGCAGGACTGAATGGTATGGATGAAGGCAAGATGGCCGCTTCATTGAGTGGAACGGCAGAAAGCGAATCACATCCCGATGGTGTTGCTCGTGTGGCTGCTATTGAAGCTGGTGTGTCATTTGCCCATGAATATATGGAAACTCATAATGGTACGCCTCCTTCATTCAGCGAATGTCTTGACCATTTTAACCAGACGGATGTTTATGCCTCAACGGTAACACCGCAAGAGCCAGGACATGTGAACTTGCGTCCTGATGTCGCTTTTGCAGATGACTTGCATGGCCACAGTGAAATGAAAGGTTATACCCAATCGGATGTTGATTGGTATGAGCATCAAGCTCGCATAACTACTGGTACAGAGCAAGCTCATTGGCTGAAAGAGGCGGAGTGGGCAAGGAATCACTTGCATGGATTTGCTGCTGATGGCGTTGCTGAAAGTGCTGATACTGTAAGCCAAGGGCTTCATGAGTTTCATCATGGCGGTGAGTATGGGAATGCCACAGGTGACTATTGGGATGATTCTCATCCAACCGAAGATAAACACGGCCAGTTACATGGCTTTGTTAATGACAAGTCGTACCATATAGGCAAAGCTGAGTCTGCCCAACATAATGCAGAATGGCATGAAAAACGTGCAGAGGCGGCAATGGCAAGGGGCGATTTGAGGGCTGCAAAGGATCATGCAGACAAAGCTGCGTCTTTCCGTAAATGGGAACAAGACCATATTAAATCTGCCCAGCGAAGCACAAAATAATGTTTGAGGTTTCTCCCTCTCAGATATATTCAACTTTATAAATTTATAGAAAACCTGACATGTGTGAGCTTGCTACGAATATGCGTAGCTGGAGCGTATTGAACACATTGTAAAAACAGAATTATATACTATGGTGCACAGAATAAATTTCAAGAACTTGATGTTCTATATCGGTGAATACGCTAAGAAAGTGGGGCGAGTGGCGGCAAGGCCTGTGTTGCTGACATATTTTGTGATGATGGATGACAAGACTCCGACAAAGGACAAACTTGCTCTGGGTACTGCTATCGCGTATGTGGTACTTCCAATAGATTTGCTTTCGGCAAAACGTTTTCCGATTATAGGCTGGTTGGACGAAATATTGTCTTTGAGCGTAGCTTATGATAAGGTACAAAAACACATAACCAAAGATATGGAGCGTAAGGCCGATGAGTTGTTGGACAAATGGTTGCCTGAATATACAAATTATGAAATGATTAAATAGTAGACCTCTCTTCAAGCCAGAAAAGCGGATTGTCAAAGCTGGCTGCCTGTTTGTATTATAATTATATATGAATAGAAATTTAGATTCTCGGCTACCCAATGGTTACTTTTTTGTTCCGTGCATCATAAATAACTAAAATCCAAATTTGGGCAATGCGCTCATTTAGTTAACAACTATAATACATAAAGAAAATGGAAACAAAGAAGGAAATTCAGAAGACCCAGGTATTCAATGTCATCATTCTCGACCGTAGCGGTTCGATGGGGTGCATACGCCGAGCTGCTGTTGATGGGTTTAACGAGACCTTGGCAGGTATCAAGAAAGCCCAGGAGAAGTTTGCCGACACCCAAGACCATTTTGTGTCGTTGGTGACATTCTGTAGCTGTGAGACAAAATATTTGTATGACAATACTCCGGTGGCGGAGGCCAATCCGTTGAAGATAGAGGATTTCCAGCCATGCTGCTCGACCCCTCTCTATGACGCTATGGGCTTCACGCTCACTCGTATGCACAGACATGTTCAGGGGTTGCCGGATGCGATGGTGGTCGTTACCATTATCACGGACGGTATGGAAAATGCTTCCCGCGAGTACAACGGCAAGAGCATCAAGGAACTTGTGGAGCGACTTCGTGGTGAGGGATGGTCTTTCACCTATATGGGAGCCAATCAAGACTCTGTTGAGGTTGCCATGTCTATCTCTATCCGCAATGCACGAAATTTCGACTATAGCGACGTGGGTACACGTGCTTCGATGGAGAAGGACTGCAACACCCGTATGAATCTCTTCAGCCGTTTGGCAAAACAGAAAACAGATGAGATGAATGACTGTTGCGCGGCTCCAGTGTCAGAATCAGAACGACGCAACCTATATGCAAGTATGGCTAATGAAGCCTTTGATGAAGAGGAAGGTAAATGAAGCGGACATCCATGAAAGCTCTGTAGGTAAGTAGGTGGTCAGATTTATGATATTTGACTACCTACTTGTTCTTTCACCATTACTTAGAAGAAATCTTTATCACAAAAAAACAGGCTACACCTCGGCAAAGCATTCAAACAAGCTTGATGCTCTGCCGAGGTTTGTTCTGTATCAGACGATCGACTTCTGAAGGACTCCTTGGCGCGGCAAATACCCTTTTCGGGGCGGAATCCCCCTGCAGAATCATCTATTTTCAGTTCTGCCGTCAAAAAAAAGTTTTTTTGCTTTGCCAAGTGGGATAAAACCGCCATCTTTACAGATTATAAGTAGGTGTTCAAAATTTGTTTATACTATCCATGCAGGGATAAGCCAGTTTAATATTGCCTTGCCGCATTCTTTTGCCCCTACAGCTATCTTTCATCAGTCACGTAGCCCGCTACGCTCCTTCTTCAAGACAGCTGTAGGAACAAAATAATACGACAATTCAATATAAACTAATTCTGAACACCTACTTACGAATATAGCCCTCCCCAAAAATCAATCACACGCTTATGCGACATTTCATCTGCCTCCTCCTTTGCCTCATCTGTTCCCTTCAAATTACTGCGAAGACGAAGCGTGCGCTCGTCATCGGACTCGGCGTGCAGGCCGATAAGGAATGGGCGAAGATAAACGGAGATAAGGATGTGGCTTATGTGAAAGACATGTTGCGGACGGCGGGCTTTCGGCAGGTGACAACGCTCGTTAATCAGCAGGCCACGAAGGCGGCCGTTGTCAAGGCTTTCAAGCAGTTGGCAGGGGCGTGCGATGAGGGAGACGTCGTGTATGTTCATTATTCTGGACACGGGCAGCAGATGCGCGATGTGCATGGAGACGAGGTCGATGGGCTCGACGAGTGCTGGATTCCCTACGATGCCTATATGAAAGCCTGCGATAAAGACCGGGGCGAGAAGCATCTCACGGACGACGAGGTCAATTATTACCTCAGCGCCATCCGTCGGCGGGTGGGCGAGAAGGGAAAGATTTTTGTGGTGGTTGATGCCTGCCACAGCGGCGATGCCACGCGCGGGCTTGCAGATGACGAGGTGGTGCGCGGTGTGGAACGGATTTTCGAGGCGGCCAAGGCGCTCGTCGCACGGGGAAAAGCCAAGCCGGAGAATCATCCGAATGCAAAGCGCCTGCCGGAATTGTGGGTGACGCTCAGTGCGTGCCAGAGCGACGAGACGAATGCGGAAATGAAAAATCCTGCGGTCGGCAAACTGACTTATGCCTTGTATCGCGAACTTCAAGTCAACGGTGGCTGCAACAACGACCAACTGATGTTGTGCATCCGTAAATTCTTTAAATACAATGCCAGCAGCGCTGTGCAAAACCCGCAGATGACGGGATATTACAGAAAGAGAGATAACCTAACAGACATATTAAGATAATGGAAAAGGCCAAATTATTTCGCTCGCCGCTTCAGGAGCGTGAAGCAAAACTGGTGGCGGGCGTTAGCAGAAAGGATGTGGGGATGCAGAGCAAACTCTATGACTATTGCAAGCGATATTTCTGGACGAACTATCGCGGCTTGTTTTTCATCAGCGAAAACGATGCCGTGGAGATTTTCCAAAATTCCTTCATCACGCTTTGGGAAAACATTGAGCGCGGGAAGATCAAGGCTTGCGATGGCATTGTGGTGGGAAAAAACGGCGAGCCGCTCAACGGCAGCATTCTCACCTATTTTATGGGCATTGCCAAGAACAAATATAAGGAATGGACCAGGAGCCGCCCAACGCTCTACAATCCAGAGACGGAGCAGCAGATGACGGATGAAGAGTGGGGCAGGCTGGACGCGGTGGACGTTTTATACGACCCGTCGGAAAACGCGATGATGGACATTGTCTCGGACGTGATTTCGCGTATGTCGAAGCGGTGTAACGAGGTGCTCTCGAAGTATTATTATGAAGAAAAGAGCCTCGATGCCATCTTGCATGAACTCCCCAATTTTGAATCGAAGAATGCGCTCAAGACGATGAAATACAAGTGTATGGAGAATTTGCGAAAGTCGGCGCAAGAGATTTACCACAGATACCTAAACTCATAATTGCAACTCCAACTGTTTATGGATAAGGATTTTCAAGATAGAATAGATCGTTTCCTGCTCCACGGCAGCGAGATGACAAAGGAAGAACGGGCCGCTTTCTTGGGCGAGATTGAGAACGACGAGGAGAAGAAGGCGCAATATCAGTTCACCATCATGGTGAGAGATGCCATGCGCAGCCGCATGAGCAAGCTGGAAGCCATGAAGGTGATGGAATACTTTGATCATGTGGCGTCTGCGGACAATGCGCCCGCTCTAAATCCCTGTATGCCGAACAATATGCCCTGTCCGGCGTGCCCCCCGCCTGCCAAAGAGCCACGCAGAAACAAGCGCTGGTATTTTCTTGGCGGCATAGCAGCCCTGTTTGTCGTTGGTTTCTTCGTGACCATGATGTTTGTCAACAACGGCGTGGAAGGTGTGATGCGCGGCAGCGGCGACCAGTTTGACGGCACGATGCCGGCAGCGGTTGACAGTCTTGACAACGACACAGCCGATGTGGAAAACAAATGTGACACCGTTAGGTGATAACCTCCTATGACAAACCCAATGAAAAAAATATATCTACTTTCGTTGCTCTTCAGCGCGGCATTTGCTTGCGTGCCGCTTCCTTCTGCGGCGCAGCACCTCAGCGAGGCCGCAGTGGTGGACAAGATGTACGAGGCTTTTGCGCTCGAAAAATCCAAGAAAAACGCTGAGGCCCTTAAAGCCTTTTTGGAGGTTGGGCGCAACACCGTGCAGCAACGCAGTGAGGCAGAACGCCAAACGTACGTCATCAGCCAGACGATGGCCTGCAGCTGTTACCGTAAATTGGAGCGTTATGAAGAGGGCTATCTGTTGGCCAAGAAGCTCCTGCAGGGTAGCCTCACGGAGAAAGAGCGGACGGAGATAGGCGCATTGTATGCTTACAACGGCTATCTTTATGGCAGCCGTTATATGAAAAAAGCCAGCAAGGACTATCCCCGGGCGCGTGGCATTTTCGAGGAAGTGGCACCGTATGCCGATGCCACCGTGGCGAAATATCTCCTGCCCAAAATCCCTCTGTTGCATTATTTTGAAGGCGCGGAACACGAAAAGCAGCAGGAATACGGCGAAGCGATGGCATGCTACCGGAAGGCCTTTGAGGGCTTCCAGAAAAACGGCAAGAAGAGCGACGTCATCTCCTCCCTGAAGAGTATGGCCAGTTGTTTGGAATATACCGAAGATTTCACGGGCGCCGTCGCTGAACTCCAGCGAGCCTTGGCCATAGCGAAGAGCGCCGGTTTGTCCGACATTCAGATGGACATACTGGCGCTGCTGGAGAAAAACTATGCCCAGATGGGCGATGATGAGGCCGCGCGGCAGTATGCCTTGAGCATGGATTCGCTCGTTGACATTTTCTCCAACGAGTCCATGAAATTTGCCTACTATTATGCCAGAGGCACCCAGGCTTTCCAACGCAAGGACTATCGGACGGCAGAGCGCTGGCTCTTGAGCGCGAAGGAGATGGCTGAGGGCACAGGCATCTGTGCGACAGCAGGCAACAAAAACGAGGTCTATACCCAGTTGCTGTCCCTATATAAACTCTCCCAGCGTTTCGACGAGGCCTTGGAATATGCCAAGAAAAACATCGTTGAATTTCAGAAAATCACGCCGATGGGCGATGTCAACTACAACATGCCCTATATGTCCTTGGCTGAAATCTATCGCATGAAGGGCGACCGCCAGCAATGTATGGCGGCCGTTGATCGTCTCTTTGCCAACATTCAGCAGATGCAGGAACCCAAGCAGCAGGCCTCGTTGTATCGTCTGCGCGGCTTGTGTCATTCCGGTTTCGAAGAACACGAAGCCGCCTTGGCCAACTATCAGAAGGCCGATGCCATCCTGGCCGCCAAATATCCCTCGGCCGACGCCGAGCGCGTGGTGCTCATGGGCCTCATTGCTGGTATGGAGCACAAGATGGGACGACATGCCGATTCGGAAACCCACTATCGGGCGTATGCCAAAAACATGGCGGCGCTCTATGGCGACGACGATGTGAAAACGCTCACCGCACAAATCTTTCTGGCCAATGCCGAAGGTTTTGCGGGGCATTTTGAAGCGGGCTGCAACGATTATGTCGCGACGGCGCAGCGCTTGCGTGAGGTGTTGAAACGGCGCATTCCGCTGATGAGCCAATCGGAGCGCGAAGCCTTTTGGAGTCCCCTTTCTATGCTCCTCACGAACATGACGCCCTATGCTTTGAAAATCAATCAGAACCAGACGCCTTTCACAACGGCGTGTTACGATGCCTTGGTGCTCTCGAAGGCTTTCTTGCTCGATTCCGAACGCTCGCTCTATGACTTCCTGAAGCGTGAGGGAAATGCGGAAAACTTGCGCGACTATCGGAAGCTCTCCTTGATGAAGAGCCAGATGAAAACCTTGAAGGAGAAAGGCACGGCTTCTGCCGACAGTCTGTTGCATCTCGCGAAACGAACATCGCATTTGGAGGCCCAGTTGGCAACGCGCTGCCAGGGCTGGCGCGACATGGCTGCGTTTATGGAGGCCGACTATCAGCGCGTTCGGCAGGCGTTGGCACCGGGAGAGGTGCTGATTGACTTCACGGATTTCGTCACCAAGACAAACGGGCGCAAATATGCCGCCTTCGTCGTCCAGAAAAACCAACAACACCCGCTTTTGAAACCGCTCTTTGCCGAAAGCCAGATGGATTCTCTCAACATCGCGCGGCCCGACTTCTTCTATGATGAAGATTTCGCCCCCGACGTGTTGAAACTGCTTTGGGAGCCCTTGAAAGGGCAGGTGGCAGAGGGCGCAACGGTTTATTACGTCCCCTCGCAACTGCTCTTCCGCGTGGCATTGGAGTCGCTGCCCCTTGCCGACGGTTCGCTGCTCGGCGATCATTACAATTTCGTTCGCCTCTCTTCGGCCCGCGAACTGCTCGGACGGAAGCAGAAGCCGAAGGCCTATGCTGCGAAAACAGCGGTGGTCTATGGCGGACTGAACTACGACATGGATTTGCTTGCCATGCAGGAAAAGGCAAGGCAATATGACCTCTCTGGCCTCCTTGCCGAGCGTGGCGGCCTGCTTCGCGGAGATTCCGTCTATAGGAATTTGCCGGGAACGGAAAAAGAGGCACGTGCTATAGCCTCCAGTCTGCGTGCCGGACATTGGGACGTCTCGTTGCTTTCCGGCAACAATGGAACGGAGGAATCCTTCCTTCGTCTTCACGGCCGTGCGCCCCGCTTGCTCCACATCGCCACCCATGGTTTTTATTACACGCCGCTTGAGGCCGCCAAGGTGGATTATCTCAAAGGCTACGACGATGCCATGTTGCTTTCTGGTCTCGTCTTTTCTGGCTGCAACCATGCGTGGCTCGGCAAACCGCTGCCGGGCGGTGTGCTCTCTGGCATCTTGCAGGCAGAAGACATCGCGCGGATGGATTTGCGCGGCACGGAGATGGTGGTGTTGTCGGCTTGCCAGACAGGACAGGGCCGCGCCACGGCCGAGGGCCTTTACGGACTTCAGCGTGCCTTCAAGAAGGCCGGCGTCGGCACCATCGTGATGTCGCTGTGGGCGGTCAAGGACAAGGCCACCCAGGATTTCATGACAGCATTCTATGAACATCTCCTGAAAAACGGCGCCCAAAGCGACAAGCGTAAGGCGTTTGAAGCCGCCAAGAAGGTGGTGCGGGAGAAATATAAAGAGCCTTATTATTGGGCGGCCTTCGTGATGCTCGACTGATGGTTGGGCGGATATGTTGAACAAACAAAGTGCGAAAATGAACATCCTACCTTTCAGGGCGTTCCTTTTCGCGCTTTGTTCGTTTATCATGTGCGGCATCGCTGCAAGGGGCACCGCGTGGATATTCGGCGAAGGTCTGAGGCGAAGCACTGTAGCTCACTTTGCTCGCAAAGTGAGGGGCGCGAATATTGTGGCGGCCAAACACGGCTAAAAATCCAACAAAGTCATGCCCTAAAGCGTTAGCTATATTCGCTGCAAAAATCGTGGCCCTCACTTTGCAAGCAAAGTGAGCTACAATGCTGGCGCTGTAACAGACGATTATTATATGGGCCAGCGCAAATCTCCGCTGTGAGGGCGCTTCGCCACCATGCTATTTGGCCCAAAACCGCGCAGAGATTTTTCTGCATTTTGAACGCCCTGTGCGAAAGGGGAGCGCGGATGGGTTACTTTACGCCCTTCTGCCTCATAAACCAAGTAGAAGAGTCCTATGCAAAGCAGATGAAACAACAGACTCCACAGAGACGCCAGCACTTTTTGGCAATTTCCCTAACGCACATAGCATCATGAACAACGTACAAAAACATATCATAGAGGAAATCCGCCGCCGTTACGGCCGCGTAGACAGAGTGTCGCCTGCTGGTTGGCATTTCATGTTCAACCAGCGCCACTATCTCTTCCTTCCGTCTCCCCGGGCCGATATGGCACGCATTTGCATTCCCCATCTCGCTCTCCGTCGCGGCTGCGGTGTGGCGCAATTGTCGGATGCCGTCAACGCCACCAACCGCAGTGTGCGTTTCGTCAAAGCCATGACGTTGGAAAACGGCGCTGTGGCCATCAACTATGACTTCCATGTCTTCGAAAACCATTGCGTTGGCGAAGTCGTGGCGCGGGTGGTGCAGGCACTTGATTATGCCGCCGGATTTTTCGAGGAGAGAGTGAACGGGGAGAAGGCAACCTAAGTGATGGTAAGTAGGCAGGGGAAAGCCCGCGGCGGGATTCCAACCCCTGCCGCCCCAAACACACGCCGAAGACCTCCCACGCGAGAGAAACAAAACAGGAGACCATGAATTGGCGCTTGACAAAGCAGTTTGTCGGTGCGGCCAACTCATGGTCTCCTTCATTTTTTCATCATTACTTAAAACAAAACCCGCCACAGGTTCTTCGGAAGGTTCTGCGAGGCAAGTTATCTCTTCACAATCGTGTAAGTCACGTTTGTCTTGGTGGTATATTTTGAATTTCTGCATTCAAAATAATAATAGACAAAAGTGCCTCCGTTGAAGCCTGTGTGGGTTTTGTCGAATGTGTCGTTGTTCTTTTTTCGGTCGTGAAACCAGTGGATGATGTCTCTTTATGAAAGAAGGAGCGTGGATGTAACCATTTTCTATCGGGAAAAGATGAGGGATTCTGATTTTTAATTGTAAATTAGCCTGCAAAATAATAGAAGGAGCAATGCGGGCATTGCGACTGAAAACAAGGACAACCAATTTACCGTTACTAAATACATCAAAAACAATGTTGAATCCAAAAGTAGAAGCTGCGCTCAACGCGCAAATCAATGCCGAATTGTGGTCGGCCTATCTTTATCTCTCTATGGCAGCCTATGCCCATGCCAATGGCAATCCCGGAATGGGAAACTGGTTTGAAGTGCAATTCCAGGAGGAGCAAGACCATGCCAAAATCATGTTCAATTACATCATCCAGCGCGGCGGCCGCGTCGACCTGAAGCCCATTGAGGCCGTGCCGACCACTTGGGAATCGCCCCTCGCCGTCTTTGAAGCCACATTGGCTCACGAGCAGAAGGTCACGTCGCTCATCAACAACCTCTTTGCCCTGACAACGGCTGAGAACGACTATGCTACGCAGAGCATGCTGAAATGGTTTGTCGACGAACAGGTGGAAGAAGAGGAAAACGCCCAAAATATCATCGACAACCTCAAAATGATTCAGGGCAACGGCTACGGCCTTTACATGCTCGACAAAGAACTCGGTGCCCGCACCTATGTGCAGGCTTCTCCTTTGGCTACCAAAGGTTGAACGCAGGCCCGAAGGGGGACATAGGTAGCGCCCTCGCGGTGGAGATTAGCGCTGGCCCGCACAATCGTCTGTTGTGGCGCCAGCATTGTAGCTCACTTTGCTCGCAAAGTGAGGGCCACGAATACGTAGCGAACATGGCCAATGCTCTAGGTATGACCTTGTCGGTTTTTCAGCCCATGTTTGGCCGCCACAATATTCGTCCTCCTTACTTAGCGAGCAAAGTGAGCGACTTTTTATGAACTATTTCTTATCCCGAGCTGGGGTATGCTATATGAAGGAGTGCATCACAGGTCAAATGTAATCATTCTTTCAACCATCAGCTTGATCCACCAAACGGTAATTTTTTTGTTTATGAATATGAAGAAGATTTTTTTACACTCGAAAAGGATTGCTGCCAGGCGGTTTGTGACGATATTGATGTGTTTGCCAATATGGGCTGGCCAGTTGTCGGCACAAAATGCCTATGCCGTGTTTGACGAAAGCCAAAGTACACTAACATTCAAGTATGACGTAGGCGGAGGAATACAGTTAAACAAGGACAAAACCATACCGGCATGGGCTAAATACAAAAGAAAGATAAGAAAGGTCGTTTTTGACCCCTCTTTTGCCAATGCGCGTCCCACAAGCTGTTATTATTGGTTCAATGAGTTCTATGAGCTCGAAAGCATCGTCGGCATTGAAAACCTTAACACCGATGAGGTGGTAAATATGGCTCACATGTTCAGTCTTTGCCCAAAGCTCGCAGAGCTTGATGTCTCTAAATTCAATACTTCGAAAGTGAAGAGCATGAGACACATGTTTCAAAGCTGCAGTAATGTTCCTCGACTTGATGTTTCAGGATTTGACACACGCAACGTGACGGATATGTCTTATATGTTTAATGACTGTGTCGGTATCACATCTCTTGATGTGTCAAAGTTTGATACACATAATGTGATAGACATGAGCGGCATGTTCAGCGCATGTTTAGGCATTACAAGTCTTGAACTCTCAAATTTCAACACCCAGAAAGTGACGGATATGAACAAGATTTTCTCCAATTCTAAGAATATCGTCACCCTCGATCTCTCTGGTTTTGACACACGTAACGTGTCGGATATGGATGGCATGTTCTTTTTCTGTGAAGCACTCAAAACCATCTACGCCACCGATAGTTTTGTCGTAACAGCTTTAAAAAAGGTTGACGAGATGTTTTATGGATGTGAGTCGCTTGAGGGCGCGATTAAGTTTAACCCTAATAAAATCAACAGTTGGTATGCAAACTGCACTGACGGTTACTTCACCTGTCCCACCCAAAGCGGCATTGATGATGTCTCTGTTGCAAAATCCCACAAAACAGTGTTTTACGATTTGCAGGGGCGCCGCCTGAGCAAACCGCGATCGGGAGTCAACATTGTGAAAAGCGTGAATGGAACCAGCAAGGTCATCTTACGTGTGCGCTGACTTGTGCCATTGGGCAAATGAAGCGTGCTTCGCCTCAGACCTCCACCACATGTCCGCGCAGCGTCCTCGCGGTGGAGATTAGCGCTGGCTCGCACAATCGTCTGTTGCGGCGCCAGCATTGTAGCTCACTTTGCTCGCAAAGTGA